>Ga0302319_10000283_pt1 | contig 110291 bp, 97 predicted proteins | sample Bog_T0_2_FD_203319 | JGI IMG/M metagenome (GOLD analysis project Ga0302319, IMG submission 203319) | Peat permafrost microbial communities from Stordalen Mire near Abisko, Sweden - Bog_T0_2 | ecosystem: Environmental > Terrestrial > Soil > Wetlands > Peat | place: Sweden: Abisko, Stordalen...
TCGGTGGCGGTCTTCTCGGGGGGCTTGCCCAGTGGGCGCTCACGCCGTTGCCTGCCAACGGGCCGTTGGTCGGGGCATCCGCCGGCGTGCTTGCCGTCTTGATTGCTTTCACGACCATCCTTCCGGAACTTGAGCTTACCTGCCTCCTCTTTTTCGTGATCCCTGTAAGGGTTAAAGCCAGGAATCTTGCATTGCTCCTCACGGGATCCACCATACTTTTCATCCTCGTCCCGTATTTGGATAATCTTGGCAATCATGCGGTGGACGCGCTCAGCCGCAATCCGGTGTTGATTGCTCATTATGCCCATCTTGGCGGCTGTATTTTCGGCTGGCTCTATGTGAAGCAGCTCGGTTACGGCAATCCGTGGCGCATCCAGACATACTTTTTTGAAAAACGCCAGTTGGAGGAACGTCGCAAGCACATGACTTCGGCCCAGTTCATCGCCGAGGAGATAGATCCCATACTCGAAAAAATCTCACGCGACGGCGTCCGCAGCCTCACCCGCAATGAACGGCGTATTCTGAATATGGGCCGCGAAAAAATGGGGAAACCCCCGCTGCCTTGAGCCTGCCGGGCCTCGCTTTGGAGCGCTGCACTCCGTTTAACGCACGACCTTCCACACCGCATCGGTGCCGAGGTAGGCAAATGCAAAGCTGGCCAGGATCGCGATCCCTCCCAGCACGCCTGCCGTAAACATCCGTCCCCAGTCCCGCTGCCGTACGCAGGTAGCCAGCCGGCCCAGCGTGATCACGATCAGGAATTCGCCGAGGATGATATAATAAGGGGTGTGGGAGAGCATCCTGCAATGCTGGAATCGCCACCAGCGCGTGTGTACCGCCATTTCCTCGTAAAACGGGATGTTGATTGCTCCCAGTAATCCGGCGATCGTAAGCCCCTGCCATCCCATCGCCTCATAAAGGCGCAGCCCGATGAAGCCAAATTGCACCGTGACTATTTCCCACGCGAGCGGCATCCATATGGGCGAGTGCCACAGCATCGGGCCTCCCCCGATCGAGTAATCCAGCGTCCCGGTGGAATCCACCAGCCACGCGTCCGCCGCCAGTTCCACAAGGCCCACGACGAGTCCAAAGAGCATCAGGCGCAGCATCAGCAGGTCCCGCATGCGGAACACATGGGCCAGTAGAAGCGCATTGTCGAGGAGCGTCAGCGCCATCCCGGTCTTCCAATCCGACCACGGAAACCGGGCGAATATGGTCACGGCCGCGATGTTGATTGCGATCGTGATGAACACGATGATGAGCCGCTGTCGTTCCAGGTAAGGGTTGAGCACGCGTGTTTATTACCAAACATGCCGCATTGCATTCAATGCTGCTCTCGCTAAACTCATCGCCCACCATGGAGAACGATTACAAAGTGAAACTCGAAGTTTTCGAGGGGCCGCTCGATTTATTGCTCTATCTCATCAAAAAGGACGAGATCGACATTTACGATATTCCCATTGAACACATCACCAGGCAGTACCTCGATTATTTGCAGATGTTCAAGATTCTCGATCTCGATGTCGCCGGCGAATTCGTGGTCATGGCCGCAAATCTCATCTACATCAAGAGCCGCAGCCTGCTTCCCGTGCACCAGCAGCCCCCCGAGGAAACCGCCGAGGAGGCCGATCCCCGCTGGGAACTCGTGAGGCAGTTGATCGAATACAAAAAGTTCAAGGATGCCGCCGGCCACCTCCAGTTGCGCGAGGTCGCCCGAGAGAATCTTTTCAGCCGCGTTCCCGGGAAACCCGACTTCCAGGCGGAGCGCCCGATGGGCGAGGTGAGCATTTTCGATTTGATCAACGCCTTCCAGGGCGTGCTCAAGCGCATCAACAAAAAAGAGGATCTTCGCGAAATCTTTGAGGAAAACTTTACCGTTTCCGACAAAATTGATCTCATCGTGAAAATGATCGCTTCCGGTGTTTCCCTGAAATTCACGGAGCTTTTTGCCAATGTGGCTTCGCGCACGGAGGTCGTGGTGACATTTCTCGCCGTGCTGGAATTGATCAGGCTGAAACAACTGCGCGTGACACAGACCGGGGAATTTGGCGAAATCGAGCTGTCCCGCAACGAAGGGTAGAATTTTTCTCAAATGACGTTAAAAAATATCATCGAAGCGCTTGTTTTCGCTTCACAGAAGCCGCTCATGCCCAAGGAGATAGTACAGGCATTGAAATCCGCCGCCACCGAGGAGGACGCGGAGGCGAAGGAATTTGCCAAAGTCAGGGAGCCCGAGGTCGTGGTTCAGTTGGAGCAATTAAAGGCCGAGTATCTGGAAACAGGCCGTGCGTTCAACCTCGTCGAGCAGGTCAGCGGCTGGCAGGTGGTCACCGCGCCCGATTGCGGGAAATGGGTGCGCCAGTTGTATCCGGAGAGCAAGCCCGCGCGTCTCAGCGGCCCCGCGCTGGAGACCCTTGCCATCGTTGCCTATCGCCAGCCGATCACAAAGGCCGATATCGAGGCTGTCCGCGGTGTCGCAGTGGATGGCATGATGCAAATGCTGCTCGAAAAAGGGCTCCTTCGCATCGCGGGCCGCGCGGAGGTTCCGGGCCGCCCTCTTCTCTACGAGACCACGGAATATTTTCTCGAGCATTTCGGCCTGCGCGATGTGACCGAGTTGCCAAACTCGGAGGAACTCCGCCGCGTGCGGCTTCCCACCGCGCCGATCGTCCCCGTGGAAGCCGCCACGGAGAAATCCGTTGGGGAGGAGGCAGCTCCCGGGCTCCCTCTCGCGGAAGAAGAGCCCCCTGCCGGGGAACCCGTCGTGGAAGACGTCCCGGTTGACGGGCCCCCCGGCTCGGAGGAAACTTCCCCAGAACCGCCGGGTGATGCTCCCAAGCCCGACATCGACGAAACCACCCATGCAGACGACGAGTCTGCGCAATCGTAATTATGACACTCAGCGAAATCCGGAAACACATCGACGAGATCGATGGCAAACTGCTTGGCCTTTTGAACGAGCGGGCCGATTTTGTGCATGAGGTCGGGCTGCTGAAACGCAAGGAAGGCGTCGCCATTTACGCCCCGGAGCGGGAGGAGCAGTTGCTGCGATCGCTGTTGAAGCGCAACAAGGGCCGCCTCCCCGAGAAATCCATCCGCGCCATCTACCGCGAGATCATGTCGGCCTCGCTCGCCCTCGAGAAGGATCTCACCATCGCCTACTTCGGCCCCGTGGCCACGAATACCCACCAGGCTGCCCGCAGCAAATTCGGCGCAAGCGTGGAATACACCCCGCAGGTCAGTATCGCGGATGTCTTCGATGTCGTCGCGCGCGGCCAGGCCGATTACGGCGTCGTCCCCATCGAGAATTCCACCGAGGGCGCGGTCAATCATACTCTCGATGTTTTCATAGACAGCAATCTCCGCATCTGCGCCCAGATCCTGCACAAGATCGAGAATCATCTCGTCGCAAAGATCCCCAAGGACAGGATCCGCAAAATTTATTCGCACCCGCAGGTCTTCGGCCAGTGCCGCAACTGGCTCCGCCACAACCTCCCGGGCGTCGATTTGATCGAGGTTTCCACCACCTCGCGCGCCGCCGAGATCGCCTCAAAGGAGCCCGAGTCCGCGGCAATCACCGGAAACATGGCCGCGGAAGTCTACGGCCTGCAAATTCTCGACGCCTCCATCCAGGACAGCCCGAACAACACCACCCGCTTCCTCGTCATCGGCCACAGTGCCTGTCCGCCCACAGGCAACGACAAGACCTCCCTCATGCTCTGCGTGCAGGACAAGGCTGGCGCGCTCCTCGATGTCCTCGAGCCTTTCAAACGGCTCAAGATCAACATGAGCAAAATCGAAAGCCGCCCCTCGAAGCGCAAGGCGTGGGAATATTTCTTCTTCGTCGATGTGGACGGTCACGCAAGCGACGAGCCCCTCGCCAAAGCCCTCGAGGAACTCGAAAAACACTGCTCCTTCGTCAAAATCCTCGGCAGCTACCCCAAGCCCACACCACCGCAGTAGCCAAAGCGAACTGGTCGTCGCATCAAGCTCTGGGTAGCGCACCCGGCCCGGGTGCCCTTTTCGGCGGCCCGCCGAAAAGCTGGAAATGCGCATGGCGGTCCGCGCCATCCTACTTCTCAACCAGCGCCTCTTCCCAACGCAAAGCGTTGCTCTCTTCTTCCGGGGAGCGCATGGCTCCGGCCGTGCTGGATGCGGCGTCTCGCCGCATCGAACTTTAATAACCGATCAACCCGGGAAAATCGACACCCGGCAGTTTGATTCCATAATGTTATATTCTCCTCGTACCCAAACCGAAGGTAATTCCGGGGCAGAGGCGGGCGGATTAATTGAACTTGGCAACGCACCTATCCCCGAAGCTGAGCTTCGTCAGGCGGGATAGGTGCAATGCGTCCACCAATAAAAAAAGGACACCTCTCCCTCAAATCTTGGTGCCTTGGTGTCTTGGTGGTGAAACTCCTCCAAAAAACGCATCACCATATCATGATTGATCAATATATTTCTTGACGCGCCCCTTTTGATGCGCCATTTTCCCATGCCTATGCCAAGACGTTATATCTTCTCCTCTGAGTCAGTCGGTGAGGGTCACCCCGATAAAGTTTGCGATACCATCTCCGACGCCGTGCTCGACGCCTGCCTTGCGCAGGACAAAAACAGTCGCGTCGCCTGCGAAACCTATGCCAAAAGCAATATTGTGATCGTCGGCGGCGAGATCACCACCAAGGCGAAACTCGACTACGTGCAAATCGTCCGCGACGCAGTCCGCGGGATCGGCTATGTGAATGACGACGACGTGTTCCACGCCGACAAAATTTTTGTAAACAACATCATCACCGCCCAGTCGCCCGACATCGCGCAGGGTGTCGATGCGAAAAAAGCCAAGGGCAAGAAGACAGCGGAGCAGGGGGCCGGCGATCAGGGCCTCATGTTCGGCTACGCTTGCAACGAAACTCCGGAACTCATGCCCGCTCCAATCATGTTCGCCCACCGCCTCGGTCGTGAGCTTACCCGCATCCGCAAGAGCGGCAAGGTGCCATGGCTCCGCCCCGACGCGAAGAGCCAGGTCTCCGTAATTTACGAGGACGGAAAACCCGTCGCAATTTCAAACGTCGTCATTTCCACGCAGCACGCCGCGGATGTCAGCCACAACGAGATCGAAAAATTCTGCATCGAGAACGTCGTCAGGAAGGTCCTGCCGAAAAAGATGCTCACCGCGAAGACAGAATTTCTCATCAACCCGACCGGACGTTTCGTCGTCGGTGGTCCTCAGGGCGACACCGGCCTCACCGGCCGCAAGATCATCGTCGATAGCTACGGCGGCATGGGTCGCCACGGTGGTGGCGCATTCTCCGGCAAGGACCCGTCGAAAGTGGACCGCAGCGCCGCCTACATGGGCCGCTGGGTCGCCAAGAACATCGTTGCTGCCGGCCTCGCCTCGCGCTGCGAAGTGCAGTTTGCCTACGCAATCGGCCACCCGCAGCCCGTCAGCGTCCATATCGACACGTTCGGCACAAACTCTGTCAGCGAACAGAAAATCGAGCGCGCCGTGCTGAAGACCTTCAGCTTCAAGCCCGCCGATATCGTAAAGCAGCTCGATCTCCTGCGCCCGATCTACAGCCTCACCACCAACTACGGCCACTTCGGCAAAAATCACCCGAAGATCACCTGGGAAAAAACCGACAAAGCCGCCGCGTTGAAGAAACTGGCGTCTTAGGGTTCAGGATTAAGAGTTCAGGGTTCAGATTATGAGTTATCAGTCTTTTGAAGATTTGGAAGTTTGGCAACGTGGTTGCCGGATGGCTGTGGACATCTTTAAGGCGTTCACGGCATGCAATAACTTCACGATGAAGGATCAAATTCAACGCGTTGGGCTTTCAGTTCCGTCCAACATTGCCGAGGGGTATGAACGTAACAGCGACAAGGAGTTTATTCGCTTCCTCAATATTTCAAAAGGTTCGTGCGGTGAACTTCGCACCCAACTCTACATCTCTAAAAAACTGAACTTCTTAAAGAAGGCCGAATTCGAACGACTGCTCGGGGAATCCAAGGAAATTTCCGCCATGTTACACGGCCTTTGTGTCGCAGTCGCAAAACGAACGCCCAATAAACCCAAACGCAGCCAAGCAGCAAAAATCTGAACCCTGAACCCTGAACCCTGAACCCTGAACTCTGAATCCTAAAAATTATGACCACAACCACTCTTGATAAATCCGCAACCGACTACAAAGTCGCCGATCTTAGCCTCGCCGAATGGGGTCGCAAAGAAATCAACATCGCCGAAGCTGAAATGCCCGGCCTGATCTCGATCCGTAATAAATACGCAAAGGCTCAGCCTCTCGCAGGCGTCCGCATCACCGGTTCGTTGCACATGACGATCCAGACAGCGGTGCTCATTGAGACACTCGTAGCTCTCGGAGCCGACGTCCGCTGGGCTTCTTGCAACATCTTCTCGACACAAGACCACGCAGCCGCGGCAATCGCCGTTACTGGCGTCCCCGTTTTTGCATGGAAGGGTGAATCACTGGAAGAATACTGGTGGTGCACAAACAAAGCCGTTTCATTCCCTGGCGGCAAAGGCCCTCAGCTCGTTGTGGACGACGGCGGTGACGTGACGCTCTTCATACACAAAGGCTATGAACTCGAAGAAGGCGGCGACTGGGTGAACAGCGAATCCGGCAGCCACGAGGAAAAAGTCATCAAGGATCTGCTCAAGGAAATCCACGCGGAGAACCCTTACCGCTGGCACGAGGCGGTGAAAGAATGGCGCGGCGTTTCCGAGGAAACCACCACCGGCGTTCATCGCCTCTACCAGATGCTCGAAAAGGGCAAGCTGCTCGTTCCTGCGATCAACGTGAACGACACCGCGACCAAATCGAAATTCGACAATCTCTACGGCTGCCGCCACTCGCTCGTGGACGGTCTGAACCGTGCGCTCGACGTCATGATCTCCGGCAAAGTCGCAGTCGTCTGCGGCTACGGCGACGTCGGCAAAGGCTGCGCGCAGTCCCTCAAGGGCCAGGGCGCCCGCGTGATCGTCACGGAAATTGATCCAATCAACGCACTCCAGGCCGCCATGGAAGGCTACGAAGTCACCCCGATCGAGGACACCCTCGGACGCGGCGACATCTACGTCACCACCACCGGCAATGTGGATATCATCACCTTCGACCACATGTCGAAGATGAAGGACCAGGCCGTCGTTTGTAACATCGGCCACTTCGACAACGAGATCCAGGTGGACCTCCTCAACACCGCAAAGGGCGTGACGAAGCTCAACATCAAGCCACAGGTCGACAAATACACCTTCCCCACCGGCAACAGCATCTTCCTCCTCGCCGAAGGCCGCCTCGTGAACCTCGGTTGCGCCACCGGCCACCCGTCGTTCGTCATGTCAAACTCCTTCAGCAACCAGACCCTCGCACAGCTCGACCTCTGGGAGAAAAAGGACACCAACAAGCCCGGCGTTTACATCCTCCCGAAGAAACTCGACGAGGAAGTCGCCCGCCTGCACCTCGAAAAAATCGGCGTCAAGCTCACCAAACTCACCCAAAAGCAAGCCGACTACCTAAACGTCCCGATCGAAGGCCCCTACAAGCCCGACCACTACCGCTACTAATCCGGTAACAAAACAATCATCAAAAAGGCGGACGGGATTTTTCCGTCCGCCTTTTTTGTAGAGGTTTTCGATCCCTCATAACTTCCCTGCCATAAACTCACAGCTGTTACACCAAAATCAATTAAAGACATAGCCACGGAATGGTGGATCGTGACCTCCGTGCGCGATGGGACACACCGGCGAAGCCGCACTTTCCATACGGTTCGAACACGGAATCAATCGCCAAAACAAAACAACGGGTCGCAGCAACATTCCGGGTAGCGCATTCGGCTCGAATGCCCGTTTCGGCGGCCCGCCGAAAAGCTGGCACAGCGCGTCTCTCCCGCACCAACCGCCGCTCTAATCCTCACCCGGTTGGTTTCTGATGGGACCGTAGCACAGGTGCATCATCATTTCCGCGCAACCCGCTTTACAGCGGATCACGCGGCAATATCCGTAATCTGCGGATAAACCTCTGCTCCAAAAAAAATTCCCTTGCATTAAAACCGGTTTTTATTAACACTAAACCAAATGGTTAAGTATGCTGGTTCTCTCGACACCACCTTTGCCGCGCTTGCGGATCCCACGCGCCGCCGCATCATGCAGCGCCTTTCCACCGGTGAGACTGCCGTGAGCGAAATCGCCGGGCCTTTCCAGATGTCGCTTCCCGCCGTGATGAAACACCTCATGGTGCTGGAGCGCGCTGGCCTGGTGCGCAGCATCAAGGAAGGCCGCGTCCGCCGCGCCCGGCTGAACGCCGCCCCCATGCGCAAAGCCGCCGAGTGGATTGCGGAATATCGAATTTTCTGGGAATCGAATCTCGATTCCCTGGCCAGCTATCTCGAAAACGAGGAAAAAACCAAAACACAGAAACCCAAATCGTAATCATGAGCACAACAACAGCCAAGGAACCCGGCCTCAGCATCAACCGCTTCATCAAAGCCCCGCGCGAACGCGTTTTCGCCGCCTGGACAAACCCGGAGGACATCATGAAATGGTGGGGCCCGGGAGTCTGCTATGCCCTTTCGGCAAAGGTCGATCTCCGCCCCGGCGGAGCTTTTCACGTGACCATGCAAACATCGGACCCCGAAAATCCAGTGGCGAAAATCAACGGGATCTACAGTGAAGTCACGCCGCCTTCGAAGATCGTATTCACATGGTCATGGGAAAACAGGCCGGGCGAAACCTTGGTAACGGTCGAATTCGCTGAAGTCCAGGGCGGCACCAGCCTGACCCTTACCCACGAAGGCTTCGTCGATGAGGAAGCCCGCGATAATCACAACTGGGGCTGGAACGGCGCCCTCGACAAGCTCGTACGCCACTCGGAAGGCAACGAATGCATTGTGCCGGGGCAATTCAACTGGAACGAACTGCTCACCACCGATGTGGATGGCGCCAAGTCGTTCTATACGAAGCTCTTCGGCTGGAAAACCGTCCCGATGCCCGGCGGAATGCCCTACACCATTCTCAAGAAAGACGGCGAAGATGTCGGTGGCCTCATGAAATCGCCCGTCCCCGGCGCCCCCGCGCAATGGGTCGCCTACGTCAGCGTCGCCGACACCGACCAGTCCGCCAAAAGCGCAACCGCCTTGGGTGCCAAAATCGTGGTGCCCCCCTTCGACATCCCGAAAATAGGCCGCATCGCCCTGCTTCAAGACCCGCAAGGCGCCACATTCGGCCTCTTCCAGCCGGCTTCCGTATAAAAACAGTCAGCTTTGTGAAGTAAAACGGCGCCTGAAACCCAGGCGCCGTTTTCTTTGTTCGCCTCGCAAATGACAGGGCTAATCAACCCTTGCCAACCCTTACCAACCGTCAGCCATTTGGCATCCATTGAAATTTGTTGAGGTTGAGTCCTTTATAAAGTAAGCGATACTTAACTTTATGAAGATCATTGTGGCAGAGGACGACCCCGTCTCGCGGGCGCGGGCAACGGCGCTCTTGCAGGCGTTAAATCACGAACCGATCGTTTGTGAAGACGGCCAGGAAGCCTGGGAGGCCTTTGACCGTGATCCCGTGCGATTGATCATCAGCGACTGGATGATGCCCAAGCTCGATGGCCTCACCCTCTGTAAAAAAGTGCGCGAACGCCCAAAGACCGAATACACCTACTTCATCCTCGTGACCGGCGAGAACACGACCGATGCGGACTATGACAACGCCATCCGCGAAAACGTGGACGACTTCCTGATAAAGCCTCTCGACCGCAGCGCCATCTGGCGCAGGCTGCGCGTGGCCGAGCGCATCCTGACATACGCCACCGAAATCCGGCAGTTGAAAACGTTGATCCCCATCTGCATGTATTGCAAAAAAATCCGTGATGACTCCGACTATTGGGAGCAAATGGAAAACTACATCCACGAACATACGGGCAGCGATTTCAGCCACGGCATCTGCCCCGAATGTTATACAAAGTACATGGAGTCGGAATTCGGTGTAAAGACCGGCGAAGCTTAGCCGGTCAGGAAAGACGCACCAGGTCGCGCAGGAACTGGATCCAGATGAAAAACAGCCCGCGCCAGGAGTAGCGGATCTGTCCCTCCTCGGCCTGCGTCAGCACACCTTTTGCGAGGTTGTGCGCGATCTGGGCGCGAAGGTCCTTTTGGATTTCGATCTGTATTTGATCGGCGCTCAGCTCCTCGAGTTGCGATACATCGATCCGGTTGCTCTTCAAAAAATCCCGATGGCTCTCGTAAATTTGCAGGAAGGTCTGGTCGGTGCGCAGCCGGTTGATTTTCAACTGGGGCACCAGTTTCAGGCTGTAGGAAAACGGATAATTCCACGTTGTCCATATCGTCCCGTCCTTTGCCCGTGACGAAATGCTGAGGTAGTAAAATGCCATGTCGTGCTGGTCGATAAGGCAGATCGCAGCCTGGGAGCGGTCCTCGCTTTTATAAAACAAACGGAAGAACTGCTGGTAATCCTCCCAGTCCCATCCCGCATCCTCCACGTGCTCGAAGCTTTCCCCCTCCACCTCATCGGTGATCGCCAGCAGATCCGGAAACACATCGGGTGAAGGCGGGGATTTGTGGCGGAGATTTTTTTCGAGGGGCAGACGCAGCTTGCGGATACGCGTGAGAATTTCCAGCCACGGGAGGAGAAGCCATATGGAGGCGCAGAAAATACCGACGTACAAATTTTTTCCGCTGAGCAGATAGCCCACCAGGAATGAGGTGGCAAAGATACCCAAAGCGCCGAGCTTTTGCAGCAAAACGTGATTAAAGCTCCGGAGCGCAATGCTTAACACGGCGACGCCAAGAACCAGTAGAAAGGAGGAAAACATTTAAGGCTGGATGCTGTGTTGTTTCAAAAAAACTTCAAGCTCGTCCGTGCCGAAATCCGCCAGCACCTTTTCATTCACCACCAATGTCGGAGTTAATCTCTGGCCGGATAGCCGCATCATTTCCTCGTACGCGGCACCGTTGCGGTTCACGTCGAGCTCCTCATAACGGTAACCCCGCTTGTCCAGAAATTGCTTGGCGCTAATGCACCAGGGGCACCAATTTTTCACATAGAGTTTCAGTTGCGCTGACATCGTTTTGTTAACCTAACTTTCACAAACGGATGCGTCAACCAGCAGGTATTGCCGCCAGCAAAGTTTTCGCCTGCTTCTTGAGGACTTCATCCTGTGAAATATCGACGTACCGGGCAAGCACTTGCGCCGCTTGCTGAGGCTGCTTGTTGTTGAGGTAGAGCCTGGACAGGGACGCAACAATTTCAAAATCCAGCGGTTTTAATTCATTCGCGCGCTTCAAATGACTGACCGCGGAGGCCGGATCGGGCCAGTCCCGGTAAATCAATGCCAGTTCGTCGCTGACCCCGGCTTCCACGTCCCCGGAGGATTGCGCGATGACTTTTTCAAAGAGCGCGGCTGTCTTTTCAAAAGCTCCTCCCGCTTCCGCGGCGGCGCGCAACCATTTGGGAACATCGCGGTTTGCGGTAACGATTTCGGAATGTTCCTCCGTGACAGCGATGGCTTTCAGCGGTTCGCCATGCTGCTGATAATAGAGGAGTAGCTGACCGTAAAAATCCACGACCCTGCCGGATGCAAGCCCAAACTCAGGAAGCTCGGCGCCGATGTGATCAGCGTGCCCCGATTCGGCGAAATAACGCGCGAGCGCATGAGTGTCGTCCCCGGAGGGATTGCGAAAAGCCAACAGCAGAATTTTTTTAGCCTCCGGGAAATTTTTCCTGTCCATCAGCATCCATGCATAGTGAAAATAAACATCGCCCGCCCGGGCGGCGGGATTTTTAGTGACAGCAATGTCGAACCATTTTCCGGCGGATTCGTAGTCGCTTTCGTTGCAATATTCCTTAGCGACTTCGGATGCCGAGGCATCGTTGAAGACATGACGGCCCCCAAGTTTTTCCAAGGCGGTTGCCGCGTCTTCCTTCCGCCCGCATGAAACGAGTGCGCGAATATATTGCAGGACCGGTTCATCTTGCAGGGGATTTTTGAGAGTGATTAATTTCCATCCCCTGGCAATCAGTTCATATTGTCCCGCCTGCTCAAGCACAGGCTGGATATCGTTCCAAATCTGCTCGTCGAAATCCGGGCGCATGAATAGCGATTCACAGGTGGAACGCAGTTTTTCCCACTCGCCACCCTGTGCCTGGATCTGGATCAATTTCAATCCCGCCCCGAGCCGGCCTTCGCCATTCCGCCATCCCGAAACCAGTTCGCCCGGGAGTTGGTCTTCACGATGGAATTTTTTAGCAAGGCTCTCTTCCAGATTATAAAAGGCAGTTTCGAGATCAGGCTCCGTTTTAGGTTGCGAACCGGAAGGCAAATAGCTTTCCAGACGTTTCATCAGCCGGTCGATCAAATCCGGAGAGGCATTCGCGGGCAGATTTTCCAGCAGTTTTGCCTGCAACTCGAAAAGAGTGGTCGCGCTCTTGCTCCGGCTGAGCGCGGCGAGCAAAATTTCCCGCGCCTCCCTGTCCCTTTTTTTCGCAAAGAATTGCACCGCCAGGCCGGGGATTTGATCGTAAGCACGTGCCTGCAATAACTGCCGCGCGGCATGCTCCGCTTTTTCAAATTTACCGCCTTGAAGGTAAAGCTCTGCGATTCTTGTACTGTCGTCACCGGTGACCGCAGCTGTTTGTTCCAGGGTCTCAATGGCGGCATCGGTTTTACCCGAGGACACCAGCACATCCACCAGTGAATCGCGCGCGACCGTGTCGGTGGGCTGCATGGCGAGAAGCTGGCGGTACGTTTTTTCCGCGAGATCGTAACGGCGCTGCCTGCCGTAAAGACTTGCCGCATGAACCAGCAATTCCCTGTTTTGAGGAAAAAGACGGAGTGAGTCCTCGATTACTTTTTGTGCCGCGTGATCCTGCAAATCGGCCACAAACCGGCGGATCAGTCCGAGCGAAATTTGCAGACGTCCCATGTCAGGCGGGGCCTGCGGGTTGGAAGCCCAAGCCGCCTTCAGCGTGGATTTTTCGGTGCCCGTATCATTTGCCGCACGACAGTCGTTGAGCAAGCTTTGCAGAAAATGCTGGTTATCCGGCTGGGACCGCCACAGGCGCTGGTAAATATCCACGCTCTGGGCGTAGTAGGCGGCGTTTTCCAGCACCGATGCAAGGCTGCCCGCCATTTCGGGAGACGCATATTGCAGATAATCATCGATGAGGCCGCCTGTTTCTTCAGGATCCGCTTCCACGAGTTTTTCCGCAAAAAGCCTCATGCGGATTTCACGGACCGCTTCCGCGACTTGATTGCCCTGCAACGAGATTGCAGCCTCATCCGCGAGCGCTTTTTCCCAAAGATCCAATGTAAGCGGAGTCAACCGCCATAACTGAAACTGGACGCCCGCAGTCAAAATATAAGTCCATGTGCGATATTCAGGCGTGTTGTCGCCATCCGTGCGGTAAGCCATGGGGCGAAGATTCAGCAGTTTTGACACTTGCACGCGCGCCTTGTCGTAGTTTCCCTGCAATCCGTAGAGGAGAGACAGGGACAATGCCGAATGAAGGGGATTTCCCCCCAATGAGCGACTGTAGGACTCCACGAAGGAATCGCGGTCACGCTCGGGCAGTAACAAATAGTATTCCCGCAAATCCTCATAGATCGCCGAGTCCGGTGAGTCGCCCTCACCGGAGATGGATGTTTTTAATACCGCGCGCGCACCGTCGATGTCGCCGGTATAGATATGCCAGTGGGCCAGCTCCAGCCCGTAAACAGGGCGGAGTGTAATCGATGCCTGAAAGACGCGCGTACCCAGCTTGATTGCCAGGGGAAAATATCCGTGGGTCGCCAGTTGCACCGCTGCCTGCCACATGGTTTGCAGGGATTTGTATTGGGGAGGGAACAGCCCATCCATGAGCTTCGGATCGAGTGTATTGCCTGGGTTTGCTATCATCTGGCTGAGGGAAATCATGAAAAAATCGCGCTCATCCGCGCTGCGATCCCTGCCGGCCAGCCAGCGGTTCAAGGGTTCGTATTCCCCCATTTGCAGGGCCAGCCAGACGAAGCCCTGCTTGATCTGCATGTTATCCGGGTAGCTCTGCATGAGACCGTCGAGCTGCTTCAATACCTGATCGTGCGCCCCGGCGTAATAGAATGCCCAGAGCGACTCGCTGGCGGAGACGGAGGATGGAGCCTGCCAGCGGGCAAGCCAGCTTTGCAGCGCGGCTTTATCGCCGCTGTTTTTTAGAATGGAAGAGATTGCCTGGATCGCCTTGAGCCGCAGATCAAGATCACCAGAGGTTTTTTCCGAATAGCTCCAAAAACTGCGCAGGGCCCGCATGGTCTCCGAATTCGGCTGGCCATTGCGCATGCGGACCGCATTCAAGTAACTTTGCTGCAATCCCTCTTCATTTCCCGTTTTTATCGCGGGGAAGACCGGATGATCCGCTTCATTTTTCGAGGTGGAATTTTGCAGGATTTTTTCAAAATCCGCGAGGGCCTCCTTTTGATCGCCGGCATCATTTGCGAGCCCGGCAAGAGCCATCAGCGTTTGCAAATCACCAGGCTCAAGCACGGCGATCCTGCGCATAACATCCCGCGCCTTTTCAGGAAGATTCCAGCGCAGAAAATAATCCGCCGCATGGGACAAGGTCTCCGGGTCGCGTGAAAATTTGGTGGTGATCCTGTCCCAGGTGGAATCCGCGTTTCCGAGATCGAGATTGCCTTCCTGGAGTGCAGCCAGTTTTTCCAGGTCGGCGGGATCATCCTGGGGGACAAGCGGGAGAATGCGTTTCTGGCAGGCAACCGCGGTTTCAAAATCGCCCTTTTCCGCGGTCTCTGCCACCAGCTCCCGTAACGCAGCCACCTGGTCGGGCGCGGAAAAAGCGGCATCGCTTAGCAATGCGAAGGAATCCGCTTCGCGACCGGCCGCCTTCAAAATCTTCGAAAGCGCGATCTGGACGAAATAGTCATCCGCATTTGCGCGGAGCTTCTGCTCGTACTGTGATTGCAACCACGGCATCAATTCATGCTTCGAGCAAAATGCCAGCAAGTCATGGAAGATCGATGCACGCTCGCTTTCATCCGATTGGGCATCGAGAACCTTTGCCATGATTTCCGCCGCTTTCTGACTCTTGCCCTGCTGCTCCAGGGCGCGCACCAGCAACGGCATGATTTCCTTGCGACGCGATGCCGGGGCCAGATCAAAAGCCTGCTGCAATGCGGCAAGCTCATCATCCCAACGGTTCACCTGATGCAACGCGGGCGCGAGATCCAAGAGGACATCCACATCGCCGGGCTTTGTTTTTTCCAATCCGGAAAGAAGCCCGATTGCGTCATCGGTTTTTCCCGATTCCAACAGCAGGCGGGCAATCTGCCTCGTGTAGGCGGACTCCCTGGCGGGATTGAGTTTGATTAAATTCCACAATTCCTCGATGGCCACATTCCGTTGAGTCGTCGAAGCAATCTTCACCAGAGCCTCACGGTCAGCCACGGAGTCGGGCTGCAATTCCACGGCTTTCTGCGCATAAGAAATGGCTTCCCTGTCGTTGCGATTCCACATCTCCCAGCGGGAAATCCGGAGCATTGCCTCCGGGGTGGGATGTTGCTCCGCATCCTGGATCATTGCCGCGATGTAGTCCTGCAACGCCTTATTTGGCGCTTCGTCGGGCATTACCCCATGCCTGTGGACGACCGGCCCGCCGAGGCGAAGCAGTTCCTCGATGGAAAATGGAGCTTCCTCCTTTTGATCCGGAGGTGGCGGGCCGGATTGAAATGCTTGGAATAATTTTTTGTCCGCTTCCAGCCGTACCGGTTCGTCTTTTGAGAATTGGAACGCTTTCTCCAGTTCCGTTTTTGCTTCATCCTGGCGGTTCAAGACAGTCAAAATATCGCCCATTGCGAGATGGTATTCCGCGGAGTCTGGTTGCAATGCGATGGCCGGTTTCAACTCCTCCAGCGCACCCTGCATGTCTTTCTGCTCCTTGAGCACGTTTGCTATTTTCAAGCGGGCCGCGGCCTGCTTCTCCTTTGAATCGTCACTCTTTACGAGTAATTGAAGCGTGCGGCGGGCATCGGCATCCCTGCGCTGTGCAAAATAAAATGCGGCCAGCGCGAGCACCGTAGCATCGTCGCTGGAAGCCTTGAGATGTTCCTCCACAGCATCAAAAAGCCGGTGCCTGGAATAAAAATCCACGGTTCTAGTGCGCAGCGATTCATCATCCTGGTGCTGTTGCAAAAATGCCTCGATGCGCGTGCGCGCGGATTGCGTCGCGTCGTGCTGCATATCGATCTCCGCGCGGGCAAAGAGTGCGTCAGCATTCCCGGGTTGCGCCTTCAATACTTGATCGAGAAGCTCCGCAGCCTTGTCGGGCTGATTGAGCTGGCCGTAAAGGTGGGCGAGGCGGGTTTTGTAATCGAGATCATCCGGCAGAAGGTCACTCAATTTTTTCAGCACGGCACATTGCTGATCGAGATCGCCGAGACGTTCATACAGCCCGATCAATTGCAAATATGCCCCCGTGTCGCGCGGATTTTCCTGCAGCTCATTTTTCCATTTTGTCTCCAACTCCGCAGTCCTGTGGGCACGCTGATACTGCCGGATGAGCTGTTCCTGCAGTTCCGCGCGCAACCAGTTGCCGGGCGCTACGAGGGCTATGGCTTGTTCGAGCGACTGAATCGCGGAATCCGCATCGCCTTTCATCTGAAAAATGCGCGAGAGGCTTTGCAGCGCGAGGGCGCGTTGTTGAGGGTCGCCATTTTCCTCTATGAATCTGTAATGCGGAATGGCGTCATCCGGCAGGTTGTTTGCGACGTAGGTTTCCGCAAGTTTCTGGCGCAGGGTGAGATTTTGCGGATCGAGGGCGACTACACGCTCCCATGCTTCCGAGGCTTTTTTGGGATCTCCCGCCGCGAGCCGGGCGGAACCGAGCTTGAACAATGTATCGGATAATGCCGGGCTTTTCGCGTCGGTCAGGCCTGCGGCGGTTTCGTATTCGGCGGCGGAATCCTGAGGGTTTGATTGTTCGGAATATATTCCGGCCAGCGCAAGATGGGGGAGGGGGCTTTGGGGATCGAGCGTTGCGGCAGCTTGAAAGGCTTTGATTGCTTCCACTGGCTGCGCCGCTTTTTGCAGCAAGAGTCCCAATACCATCGCGGACGGGAAATCGCTTTTTGCAGCCTGGCTGTACTCTGCCAACAGTTGGTCGGTCGCCGATTTATCCTGATAGAGTTTCCAGATCCGGTCGAGAGCGACCCCTTCCACGGGATTCTTTGCCAGCATCTGCTTGTAACGCTCGATGATGAGCGGGGAATCCTGGGCGAAGGCACCGGTGCATAACGCGAGGGAGAGCACGAGGGCGATGGATGTCCTGGGTGACATGAAAGCTGGTTGGTGATTTTAATGAGCAACTTGGATTTGCTTGGATTTGCTTGGATAAAGGCAAGGGCGGAGGGCGGAGGGATGAAGGCGGAAAAAAGACGCTTCGTTCATGGTATTACGTATTTTTCTAGAGTGGGATTAAGTGGGATAAACCGGGATTGAGTGGGATAAGTTGGGGTTTAGTAATCCGTGATCAGTAATTTTGGGGCGTTTTTACTCTGGAGGGGCTTTACCGGGTTGGACTGGGTTGGATATTTTTTCAAGTTTCTAGTTCAAGGTTCCTAATTTTTCAGAAATTCGATAGTCAGTTTTAACTATGATGAGGCTTTTAGGCCGGTTTAGCCCGGTATAGGTCGGTAGCTTGTAGTGTTTGACGCTACTGACTTTCATGTCATTAAATGAGACACATTGCGTGGAGCCGGTATGCGTGTGCATGGCTGTCCTCATATAAGGAGTATATTATGAAAATGGCAATATGGTGTCAAGCGAAATGTGCTGTGGGGCTTTGCTAAAATAGCGGTTTACAAGGTGCTCGTGGGCTGGTCTTCTAAAGGCAACCCAAAATCGACTGATGTCCTACACCACTTACAAAATCATTCATCTCATCGGGGTCGCCATGATTGCCATCGGAATTGGAGGGATGCTGGCGGGCGGGAATAACCGCAGGACGTTTGCTATTTTTCAGGGCATCGGGTTGCTGGTGATGCTGGTTTCGGGCTTCGGGATTCTTGCCAAACTGGGACTTCGCTTTCCGCATTTTGCCATCGTGAAGACGGTGCTGTGGGTGGTGATCGGAATGCTGCCGATGATTTTCCGCAAGCTCAAGGCGCCGCTTTTCGTGTCGATCCTTATTTTGCTCACGCTCGTTGGTGTGATGGCGTGGCTTGGAGTGGTGAAACCGGCGCTTTGGTAAAGCTAATTTCCGGCAAGCCCCCTGAATTTCAAACTATACCACTACCGGAAAGTACCTTGCGATCATGTGTAACGCCCGGTATCTGTGAATCTAGAATGCTTACGTACGATCAGGCGCTCAAATTGGCGGAGACGTGGGTGCAAGTCGTCGGGGGCGGCAAGGCGCAGATTCTCGAGGACCAGGTAATTAAGAGGCCCTATGGATGGGTTTTTTCTATCAGAGCTTGGCATACTTGGCCTCCGGCAATTTTAGGGACATGCTGGCTGGAAACGCTCCGATCATCGTCGACCGGTGTGACGGCGAGATTCGGGTGACGGGTACGGGTCGTCCAGTGAGCGAGTACCTTGAACTCTACGAGTCTTCGCTGCCAAAAGCGCGATTGGAGATGAGTCTTCCCCACGAACCATAATTACCGGCCTCTCACGCCGTTACCGGATTTCTCCGGCAGAAGGCGGTAGCGGGAAAAAAGTTCGTTGCGGCGGGACACCGCAACCCACACGCGTGACGCGTATGCTCCCCGGCGAAGAGAGCAACGCTTCGCATTGGGAGGGAACGCTGTTTAAGGAGGGAATTATGGAAGGAAAGACGCGCTGTTTCGTCTTTTCGGCGAGCCGCCGAAAAGGGCACCCGGGCCGGGTGCGCTACCAGGAATGTTGCTGCGACGACCGGATTCATTTTGGCGATTAACTCACCGTCGAATAGCACGGATACGATCAGGAGCGTGTGAGCAATGTTTTTGCGTGGGCGAGGGCGGAGTCGGATTTGCCGCCGAGCATGCGGGCGATTTCCTCGAGGCGGGCTTTGCCGGTGACGCCTGTGAGTTGCGAGATGGTGCGACCGTCGCGCACCTCCTTCGTCACCACAAATTGCGTATCCGCGACCGCGGCGACCTGGGGGAGGTGGGTGATGCAGAGGACCTGATGTTTTTCGCCGAGGGAGCGCATTTTTTTGCCGACGGCGTGCGCGATTTCGCCGCCGACGTTTGCGTCGATCTCGTCGAATACGAGCAGGGAGATGGTATCCTGCGAGGCGAGGGAGGTCTTGACCGCGAGCATGACACGCGAAATTTCTCCGCTGGAGGCGATCGCCTTGAGAGGCTTCAGGGGCTCGCCGGGATTTGGCGAGAAGGTGAACTCGATGGCTTCCAAGCCGCTGGCAGCGGGCTTTGGCAGTGGAGCCAGCACGATGTCGAACTCGGATTTTTTGAAACCGAGGTCGAGGAGTTGCGATTTTACATCCTTTGCCAGTTTCGGGGCGGAGGTATTGCGTTTTTGAGAGAGTTTCGATCCCGCTTCGAGCAACGAGGTGCGCGCGGTTTCGATTTCCTTTCCGAGGCGCTCAAGTTCCGCACCGCGGGATTCGATCTTGTGGAGGCGGGTGGCCGCATTTTCGCCGAATGCGATGACGTCCTCCAGCGTGCCGCCATATTTGCGCTTGAGAGTTTCAAAGAGGGAGACGCGATCCTCGATGATGGCGAGCTGGGCGGGATCGATATCAAGCTTCTCGGAATAATGGCGGAGATCGGTGGCTACGTCCTCCAGCAGCCCGATGGCATTGGCATGGGTTTGAGATGCCTCGGAAGCCTTGGCGTCGATCTTTTCCAACTCGCGGAAGATGCGCTGAATTTCCGCGAGCTTTGTAAGGACGGAATCGTCGGCCTCCTCAAGGCGCTGGACGATTTGCGTCGAGAGTTCGGTGAGGCGGCGGCCATTGGTGGCGAGCGAATAGCGGGCGAGCAGAGGCTCCTCCTCGCCTGGCTGGAGATTTGCGGTCTCGATCTCGCCGACCTGATGTTTCAGGAGTTCGATCTCGCGCTCGAGGGAGGCTTCGCTCGCGGAGAGTTCGTCGCGTTCGTTGATCAAGCTGCTCAAATGGCGGTAGCGTTTTTGGTATTCCGCGCGCAAAGCGGCAGCGCCGGCGAATGCGTCGAGGAGGTCGAGTTGTTTATCCGGCGAAAGAAGCGACTGGTGATCGTGCGGGCCGTGCAAATCGACGAGGGTGTCGCCGACGTTTTTCAGGACACCAAGCGTGGTCGCGCAGCAATTAATGAACTGGCGATTTGCGCCGGATTGCGAAAAGACGCGCTTCAGAATGAGTTCCTGGCCCGTGCACGGGTCGATGCCCTGCCCGGTGAGCTGGGTGTTTAATCTCGCCGTGTCATCGAGATGAAAGATGGCCTCGACAGCGCAACTTTCCGAGCCGCCGCGGATGAGCGACTTGTCGGTGCGCTCCCCGAGCAGGAGCTTGAGCGCGCCGATGATGATGGATTTGCCGGAGCCGGTCTCGCCGGTGACGGAGGTAAATCCGCGCGACAAAGCCCACTCGAGGTCCTCCACGAGGGCAAGATTCTGAATCCGTAGCGATGAGAGCATTGCGGGCACGGAATGATTATGCAAAGCTGAGCCGGATTTTCAACACATGGCGGAACTTACCATCACGTTTCTTGGCACAGGGACCTCTCAAGGGGTGCCCATGATCGGCTGCAACTGCGCGGTGTGCACCTCGGAAGATCCCCGGGACAAGCGGTTGCGCTCCTCGATCCATGTCGCATCGCCGGAATGCGCGTGGGTGATCGACACGGGAACGGATTTCCGCATGCAATGCCTGCGCGAAAAAATTTCCAAGCTGGATGCGGTGGTCTATACGCACTCCCACACTGACCATATCATGGGCTTTGACGATCTGAGGCCTTTCTGCACGCCAGACATCCTGATGCCTATTTACGCGTCGGTGGAGACGATGACGGACCTGAAGCGGGTTTTTCATTTTGCGTTCACCGCCGAGAACCTTTTTCCGAGCTATGTGCGGCCGGACCCGCACATCATCGACGGGCCGTTTTCCCTTGGCAAAACAGAACTGACGCCGCTGCCGGTGAAGCATGGCCGGGCGAAGGTGAACGGCTACCTGTTCAGCCGCCACGGCGAATCGCTCGCCGCGTATATCAGCGATTGCAAGGAGGTGCCCGAGGCCGTGATTGACCGGATCAAGGGGGTGAAAATGCTGATCGTTGACGCGCTGCGCCATACGCTGCATCCCACGCACATGAATATCGAGGAGGCGCTGGCCGTGGTGGAAAAGGTGCAGCCGGGCGAGACGTGGTTTACGCACATCTGCCACGATCTTTCCCACGAGAAAACCGAAAAGACGCTGCCGCCGAAGGTGCGGATGGCTTACGATGGGTTGAAACTATCCGTATGAAACGCCTGTTCGCAGCACTCGCCGTTGTTATTTTCACGTGCCTCCCAAGGTTGAGTGCCCAGGATAGATCTCCCGAGGCGGACGCCACCATCGTCGTTTTCAACAGCCGTGACCCGGCTTCGCAGGAACTTGCGAAATATTACGCCGGGAGAAGACACATTGCAGCAGACCATGTCGTGGGTGTGGATTGCACCACCGAGGAGGAAATCAGCCGCACGGATTATGATGCGAATATCGCGGAGCCGCTGCGGAAAATTTTCACGGAACGCGGATGGTGGAAACTGGACCCGGGAGATGACGGGCATATGGATATAGAGGAGAACAAAATCCGATTTGTTGCATTGATCCGCGGCATTCCGCTGAAGATCCCGCCTGTTGCCAGCTATGAAGGAGATGTCAAGACCGGCCCCGCGGTATATTCTTCCAAAAACGAAGCGTGCGTCGATTCCGAGCTGGCATGCCTCGGTTTTTTTTCACACACAATCTCCGGCGCGCTGGGCAACCCTTACTTCCGGAGTTTCAAGCGAATCGCCGAGGCGAATATTCCCGCGTTGATGCTGGTGTGCCGGCTCGACGGGCCTACTGATGCGATCGTGCGCGGCATGATCGACGATTCGATCGAGACAGAAAAAACGGGGCTGTGGGGATTTGCCTACGTTGATTCCAGGAACATCAAGGAAGGAGGCCTGGCGGAGGGGGACAAGTGGCTGCTCAACATCGTGGATGACGCGAAGAAGCATGGAATTCCGGTCATTCACGACAACGGGCCGGAGGTATTTCCCGAGAGTTACCCGATGAATTATGCGGCGTTTTACTATGGCTGGTATGCGGATTACGTGAGCGGGCCTTTTGCGCGATCCGAATTTCGTTTCACCAAGGGAGCCGTTGCCTGCCACATCCATTCGTTCAGCGCAGGCACATTGCGCGACGCGAATAAAAACTGGGCGGGGCCGTTGCTTGCGCGCGGCGCGGCAGCGGTGCTGGGAAATGTGTATGAGCCGTTTCTCTCGCTCACGTCGAATCTCGATATCTTCCAAGAGCGGTTGCAGGACGGGTTCACCTTCGCGGAGAGCGCCTATGCCTCGGTAAAAGTGGTCTCGTGGATGAACACCTTCATCGGTGATCCGCTTTACAGACCGTTCAAGGTCATCGAAGACAATCCGAACCGTCTTCCCAAACCGCTTTCCGAATTTGCCGCTTATCGCAATGGTGCTTTGCTCTGGTTCAGGGGGGGGGAGCCCGTCACGAGCGAAAAGATGCTGATAAAATCCGGACGCGACCTCAGCAGCGGCATTATTTTCGAGTCGCTCGGCTTGTTGCAGGCGGGACAGAACAATTTCCTGGGCGCGCTCGATTCATTCCAGCAGGCACGTGTGTTTTATACAAATCCCGACGACATCATCCGGGCTGGCATTCACGAGATCAGCATCCTGCGGGCGATAGGCAGGAATCCCGAGGCGCACAAACTGGCGCAAAAATTAATGGGTGTTTATCCGGCTTCGGAGGCCGCGCCGCTATTGAGAAAAATCGACGACGAAATCAACGCGACGCCAGCGCAGTCTCCGCATAATTGAAACACGTTCCCCATGAATCCCGCGCGTCGCTATGGACAACTATTGGAAGGCGCCCCCGGAATACTCCGGGAGGATGTTGCGCGGAAGAGCCGCGAGGGGCTCAATGAATTGGAGATCCAGGCGCATTGGTTTGCGGGGGATTTTGGCATGGAGTTTGTATCGGCGCGCGGGGAGAAGATCAGCATCATTCAGTTTGGGGCGTGGAATCGTGAGGCGGGTCCGGATTTTGCGGAAGCGGCGATCTCCATCAACGGAGGCGATCCGGTTCGCGGGAGCATCGAGATTGATACCGATGCAAAGGATTGGGAGCGGCACGGGCACTCGACCAATCCGGACTACGATTCTGTGATCCTGCATGCATGCATGCGGCAGGAGGGGAAGGAATTTTTTGCACGCACCATGCAGCATCGGGAGGTGCCAAGGATCATGCTTGATCCTGGCATGCTCAAGGAGGCAGCGCCGAATCCGCTGCCTGTGGCGAGGGCCGGGCGCTGCTCGGCGCCGTTGCGCGATCTGCCAACAGAAACATTGCGCGAAATTCTCCAGGCGGCGGCGCAGTTCCGCATGGGGCAAAAGTCGGCCAGGCTCGCGCGGATGGGCAAGCTGCACGGTGCCGAAGAGGCACTCTACCAGGCACTGGCAGTCACGCTGGGTTATAAAAACAATAAACTCCCGTTCACGCTGCTGGCTCAGCGGTTGCCGCTGAAATTCCTGCAACAAAAGAAGGGCGATCTCGATGCGATCCTGTTTGGGGTGGCAGGATTTATCGGGGTGACGGATTTTACAAAATTCGATCTGGAGACGCGCTCCTATCTGCGCAATTTGTGGGACCGGTGGTGGAAGTTGCGCGTTCCTTTCACCCGCGTGTCGCTTGCGCCGGATGCGTGGAGGCTGAGTTCCACGCGGCCCGCCAATCATCCGCAACGCCGCATTGCCGCGCTGGCGCGGATCGTGGAGAACTGGCGGAAAATCCGCGCGCTTTCCGCCGCAGGCGATATCGCGGCAATCCGCGATTTTTTCGAAAATCTGCACGATGAATACTGGGATTATCATTTCACCCTGACTTCAAAAAAGTCGGTCAAACAGATGGCGCTCATCGGACCCACGCGCGTGAATGACATGCTGGCAAACGTGTTTTATCCACTTGCGATGCTGTCACATCCCGCATGCTGGAAGGATTACGTAAAACTCCCCGCGCCTCTCGTCAGCAGCCGGGTGAAGATTGCCGCCGCGCGTCTTCTTAGCGACGAAAACGACAAAAAAACAATCCTGAAAAGCGCGGTCAACCAGCAGGGGTTGCTGCAAATTTACGAGGACTTTTGCATGCAGGACAATTCGGATTGCGCACGCTGCCGGTTTCCACAGCAGATCGCGCAGTGGCAGTGAGGACGCGCCTCGGAGTTGATGCGGTTCGCTAGCGGTATCGCTTACTTGAGGGTATCAATCGTCCGCTTCAAATACGCCCGGATTACGATGCTCAGGTCGAGGACAAACAAAAGTACCACCACATCATCAATGAACGATATCAGCATGGGATTCGATAGGAATTGCTCTGTCCCCCAAAGTATGAAAGCGATGCTTACAGCTAAACTTAAGAAGAAATTTGTGAAGCCGCGCAATAATGTAAACTGGAGCAGCAGGTAGGAGCTTCCGATGAAAATAAGCGGGTAAGCGGATTTTAATTTCCAGTCCAGCAAAGCGGGCTGGAAGATGTGGATGAAGTCGAGAACCACTATTATTGCCGCACTCGAGAGAGCCAAAATGAAGAGCGTTGCGCTCAGGGCCCGCAGAATCACCGTTATCCGGCCCGGACGCGTCAGCGTTCGCTTCCGCCATCCGGTGGTTGCTTCCGGATAATCGTCAAAAGGTAATTCGTGAGGCGGTTTCGTTTCGTTGCCGGCCGGGAGTTCGTTCATTTTACGGGCTGTTTTAGTGCTGTCTCACAGGGATTTAAAATCTAGAGCCTAGAGACGAGCAACTCGCGCTGGAAGACCATTTCCTTCGGGAGCCTCTGGTAGAGCTTGAAAAAAAGTTCATCCTGCTGGAGCAATTCGCGGTACCATTCCTCGCGGCACACCTTCTCGGCTTCATTGAATTCATTTTCGCCGAAACCCGGCAGGCCTTCGGAAAAGAAATCCTCGAATTTTGGCATCCAGCCGATGGCCGTTTCGTAGCCGGCGGCATGGCCGTTGCAACGGTCCACGACCCATTTCAAGACGCGCATGTTTTCCCCGTATCCGGGCCAGAGGAAGTGGCCTTCACTGTTCTTGCGGAACCAGTTCACGCTGAAAATGAGCGGGGGATACTTTATTTTTTTGCGCATGTTCAGCCAATGGCGGAAATAGAGGCTCATGTTGTAGCCGCAGAAAGGGAGCATCGCCATCGGGTCGCGGCGCACGTGGCCGGTGCTGCCGACAGCGGCTGCAGTCGTCTCCGAGCCCATGGTCGCGCCGATATAGACGCCGTGGCTCCAGTTGAACGCCTGCACGATGAGCGGCATGGTCGTGGCGCGACGGCCGCCGAAGATGATCGCGCTGACAGGCACTCCCTCCGGATCGTTGGCCTCGGATGCGAGCGCCGGATTGTTTTGCATAGGGGCGGTGAAGCGGCTGTTTGGGTGGGCGGCCTTTTCCTTCGAATCCGGTGTCCATTTGTTTCCCTTCCAGTCGAGGCACTCGGCGGGAGCGGGATCATCGTGGCCTTCCCACCAGACGGTGCCATCGGGCTTGAGCGCGACATTGGTGTAAATGGTGTCGCGGGCGATGGTGTTCATCGCGTTCGGATTCGTTTTGCGATTAGTGCCCGGCGCGACGCCGAAGTATCCGGCCTCCGGGTTGATGGCGTAAAGGCGTCCGTCCTTGCCCGGCTTCATCCACGCAATGTCGTCGCCGATGGTGGTGATTTTCCATCCCTTGAATTGAGGCGGCGGGATGAGCATGGCGAAATTCGTTTTGCCGCAGGCGCTGGGGAATGCCGCTGCGACGTATGTCTTCTTTCCATCAGGGGACTCCACGCAGAGCAGCAACATGTGCTCCGCCATCCAGCCCTGGCGCTGGCCGAGGTAGGAGCCGATGCGCAGGGCGAGGCATTTTTTCCCAAGCAGCACATTTCCGCCGTAGCCGGACCCCACGGAGATGATCGCGTTATCCTGCGGAAAATGGACGATGAACCGCCGTTCGGGGTTGAGATCCAGCGTGGAGTGGATGCCCCGGTTGAAATCAACACTATCGCCGAGGTGATCGGTGGCGACCTTGCCGATGCGGGCCATGATCCGCATATTCAGCACCACGTAGATGGAGTCTGTGATTTCAATGCCGACTTTGGTGATCGGGGAACCCGCGGGGCCCATCAGATACGGGATCACATACATCGTCCTGCCGCGCATCGCGCCTTTGAGCATGCCGCGGAGTTTGGCGTACATTTCCGCCGGGGCTGCCCAGTTGTTGGTCGGCCCGGCATCCTCCTCGCTCTCGGTGCAGATGAATGTGCATTGCTCCACGCGGGCGACGTCGTTTGGATTTGAGCGATGGTAATAGCAGTTGGGAAGTTTTTCCTGGTTCAGCTTGATGAGCACGCCCTGCTCCACAGCCTGCTGCGTGAGGTGGTCCTTCTCGGCCTGCGAGCCGTCACACCAGAAAACATGGTCGGGCCCGCAAAGCGCGGCAGTTTCTTCCACCCACTTTAACAACGTGGAGTTGGACGGACGAAAGCCTCCCAAATCATGGCTCGATTGATTGGGAATTTCAACGGTGGTGGTCATGCCGTCATCCTATTCATTGGCCATCGTTTTACAAGGCTTGGACTTGTGGAAGATTTAGTTTAGATTGGCGCAATATTCATGGCTGCCTTGTCCAGTTTCAACGATTACGGTCCGATTACGTGGTTTCGCCGGAAGCCGATTTATTTGACGACGATTCTTGCTGTATTGCTTGCAGTGGGCATGTTTGGGACCGTCTTTCTGGCGACAGCGCGGTTCAATACGCTTGTTTTCGCATTTTTCCCGGAGGCATTCTGGCATTACGGGGCTGTGTGGCAGATCATCACCTATCCACTGCTGGGTGAGCCGAGTTTCTTTTTCATTTTCAACATTTTCTTTTTTTACTGGTTCGGCGTGGACGTGGAGAAATATCTTGGGCGGTCGCGTTACAGCAAGCTCCTTGCCCTCCTTATCCTCACGCCGCCACTGCTATTGTCGCTCTGGTGGAAGGTTGGCGGAAGAGAGGGCAGATGCATGAGCTCGTACGAGCTTGCGATTGGATTCTTTGTGGCATTTGCGACACTCTATCCCAACGTGGAGTTCTGGGGCTGGATCACCATGAAATGGCTGGCATTCGCTGGCATTGTGCTTTCTGCGATGAACTACCTGCCGAATCGGGACTGGCCCGGGCTTTCCACGCTGCTGGGGACGTGCGGGGTGGCATTTGGCTATGTACGCTTTCTTCAGCATGGAGGATCGGTGGAGTTGCCGGAAGGCATCAAGCGACTTTTCAGGCGCAAGCCGAAATTCAAGGTGGTGCCGAGGTTTTCCGCGGGTGACGATGTGCATGAGTCGATCGATCCCTTGCTGGATAAAATCTCGAAAAGTGGCATCTCCAGCCTCACGGCCCGCGAGCGTGAGCAATTGCAACGCGCGAGGAAAACACTTCTCAAGGAGAAGGACTGATCGGTTCGCCTCGCACTACTGACCACATGACACAGCAAAATTCTTCCACCTACTCTCCACCCATCGCCGGGATCGACGACGGGGATGCCACTGCGGAACTCCGCGGGATCGTCGCCCGGCTGCGCGCGCCTGATGGCTGCCCGTGGGACCGCGAGCAGACGCATGCGAGCCTGCGCAGCGGGTTGATCGAGGAATCCCACGAAGTCGTGGAGGCGATTGATAACAAGGACGACGTGCATTTCTGCGAGGAACTGGGCGACCTGCTTTTGCAGGTGGTGATGCACAGCCAGATCGCCGCGGAGGAGGGGAGATTCGACTTCGATAAAGTCGCGCGGGGTATCTCGGAGAAACTCTTGCGCCGCCATCCCCATGTCTTCGGCGAAAATAAACTGGGTGACACCGAGGCGGTCCTCAAGCAGTGGGACGAGATCAAGCGCGAGGAAAAAGGGGCGAAGCACGCGTCGGTGCTCGACGGTATTTCAGCCGCACTGCCGGCGTTGATGCGCGCTGAAAAAGTGCAGAAAAAAGCCGCGCGAGTGGGATTCGACTGGGGTGACATGGAGCCCGTCATCGCCAAAATCCGCGAGGAAATCGGGGAAGTGGAGGAAGCCATCGCGAGTGGGCAGGCCTCCGCGCTGGAAGACGAAATCGGCGATCTGTTTTTTTCCGTGGTGAACCTCGCGCGCAAGGCAAGGATCGATGCCGAGATAAGCCTGCACCGGGCCACCGGGAAATTTACCCGGCGGTTTCAAAAACTTGAATCGCTGTTGAAGGAGCGCGGAAAAACTTTCCAGGAGCTCAATCTTGCGCAATTGGATGGAGTCTGGGACGAGGTAAAATCAACGGAAGCAGCACGGGCCTGACCCTCGCTATAAGCCCTATTCTATAAGCCCCGCGCGCATCGCGTAGCGGGTGATATCCGCGATGTTGCGGGCATTGAGCTTGTGCATCAGGCTCGCACGATGGTTCTCCACCGTCTTGAACGAGATGCCCAGGCGCGTGGCTATCTCCTTGGAGAATTTTCCCTCGGCAATCAATTGCAGAACGTCGATTTCGCGCTCGGTGAGATCGAGTTTCTCGTGGCGCAGCTTGCTGAGCAGGCCGGAGGGGAGCGCGGTGAAAAATTTGCGTCCGGCGACGACAGCTCTCAGCCCTTCGCGGAGGACATTGATGTCGTCGAACTTTTCCACGAAGCCGTCGGGCTCCGCCTGCAGGCAGCGGCGGATGGCGGCAAGATTTTGCGAGCCGGAATAAATGAGCACGCGTGTTGCCGGAGTCTGCTCGCGGATGCGGTTGATCACCTCGGAGCCGCTGAGTTCCAGCAACATGAGATCCAGGATCACGAGATTCGGGCGCAGATCGGCGCAAAGGCTCAATGCCTCAAGGCCGCTGCTGGTTTCTCCCACGACCTCATACCCTGTCTCGCGGCGCAGAAAAACGACGAGCATCTTGCGGATGGCTACATGGTCATCAACAATCACAACCCGTATCATGCTATGATCCTCTTGTGAAACATGCCTCTGCATTGGTCAACCAATTGCCTGATGCATACCAGAGCCGACAGGGGTATGATGGGCCTGTTAGAGGATTTTATCAATGTTAGATTTTGACTTAAGGCAGACTTTGCGCCGAGGCCGGTTCCGCCTGTCAGTCCTTCATAATTCTCCCGGAGCGATGGCCACGATGCAGATAAAATATAACGCATTTACACGCCTATGGTATCTGCAAGTCGACTTTTATGGAATAGGTGTAAACCCCTAATTTACCGCATAATAATTTTACCCCGCATTGGCTTCCAACAGTGTTTAGACCCTACTATTCGTAATTTAAGAACGAAATATTTTACGCGACCGCAAGCAAAGATTTTATTGCCTCTGGAACGTCGGCGCTGCGCATCAACGATTCCCCCACGAGGATGGCGTTTACGCCGCAGTTGAAAACGCGCTTGCTGTCGGCAGGGGTCTTGATGCCGCTTTCGCTGATCAGGATGACATCATCCGGGGCTTCCTCGCTTATTTTTTCGGTGGCATCAAGATCCACTTCAAAGGTCGCGAGATTGCGATTGTTGATGCCGATGATTTTTGCGTTGCAGTCGAGCGCACGATCCATTTCCTCGAGTGTATGGACTTCCACGAGGACATCGAGCTGGCAAAGCGCGGCAGTCTTGAGGAGATGCGCCAGTTGCTCCTGCCCGAGCGCCGCTACGATGAGCAGGATCGCATCCGCCCTCGCGCATGCCGCCTCAAAAATCTGGACGTCGTGCAAAATGAAATCCTTGCGCAGCACGGGGAGGGAGACCGACTGGCGCACTTTCGTCATGAAGCTGAGGTGCCCCTGGAAAAAGCGCTCATCGGTGAGCACGGAAACCGCGTGCGCCCCGGCCGCCTCGTAGGCTTGCGCGATCCGCACCGGGTCAAATGATTCCGTGATCGTGCCCACGGAAGGCGACGCCTTTTTCACCTCGGCGATCAGGCCGAGGGCGCCCGGGCCGCGGTCGATGGCCGCGCCAAAGCCGCGGAAGTCATCGCGCTGCAACGCGGCGGCCTTCAAATGCTCCATGCGGGGCAGTATTCTGGCGATTTCCTTTTGTTTCTGGTTGAGGATTTCCTGGAGACGATTACTCATGCGGTAGGCGGTGTATTGTATGCAGGAGCGGCCCGATGGCAATGTCCGGAATTCGCCCATGAAAAATTCTTGCCATCATGCCTATTTGATTTTAATGTCCGCAGACCGTGCCCTCAAAAGCACGGTCATTGCATCTTTAAGGATGCGGGTGTAGCTCAGTTGGTAGAGCACTACCTTGCCAAGGTAGACGTCGCGAGTTCGAGTCTCGTCACCCGCTCCACTTCGAAAGCCGGCAGCTTTCAGGGTCTCAATCTTTGTCCTGCGATATCTCGTAGCACAAAATTCCCGAGCCCGCGTCGGAGACGTTTAACACCAGGTTCCTTCCATCCTTGAAGAGGCCCGTGGGTTCGCGCCTGCCGTCGCGATAAACTTTCTCGGCCCGCGTATACCTGTCCGCCGATTCAACGGAGAAACTCACGGCGCGATCGCAATTTGCGGTGAGATAGATTTTGCCGGGTGCAAAACAGACGAGCGCACTTTTCTGCAAGGCCATCGCCTTCAACCCGCCATGGGCGTTGCGACGTTCAAAGACTCCCGCGCCACCATCGATTTTCACCTTCATGCCATGTTCGCACGGCACCTTGCTGTACACGTGCCACACGGAAGCCATGCGGTTGTAATCAGCCTCCGTCAGCTTCACCGTCATGATATCGACCGCTTCGATGTAATACGTCACTGGCGCGCCAAAAACCGGTGAGACAAATTGATACTCGCGCATTTTTTCGATGCTCGAAGGCCAGCCGTCCACGTCGAGCGGAACGTCCGGCATGAGGCGCGCGACCAGTTCCGCCCGGTCGTACCACGCCCCGGCATGGTGGAAGTCAAAAAGGTCGTTCAGGCGGATCGCGCTGGTGTACGGCTGCAAATAGCTCTCGATGCCGCTCAGCGTGAGGAACGCATCCTCCTTGATCGCCTTTGCGGTGGCATGGATGAACTTCGCGACCTGCACCCAAAGCTGGTTTCCATATCCCCACGCGCTGTCATGCAGCGTGATATCCGTCATGAGCGGATGCACATAGTTCATGTCGATCTTGAACCCGTCCGCGTTCAACGTCTTCAGCAGGAACTCGATGAGCCCTTTGGTGTAATCCCGCGCGCCGGGGTGCGAGAAGTCGAGGAATGCGCGGTTGTCCTTGTCCCGGTGGATGCTTCCATCCCGCCGGTGGAGGAGATATTCCGGATGCTCCAGTTCCACCTTCGCACCCGGTTGCACCCAGAATGGCGTGTACCACAGGATCGTGCGGAACCCCTTGGCCTTGAGGCTCGCGAGCATCGCCTGGAAATCAGCCAGTGTTTTGAACCCTGCCGGCGCCGGATTGTAATCCCCCAGGTAATCGAACCAGCCCGCATCCACGATATAGTTCACTTCGCCCGGGTAAATTTTACGGATGCCATCGGCCCACTGCATGATGCTCTGCTCCTCCAGCGGGGTGACAATGGGGTCCACCTGCGGCTTCGGGTCCGTCTTTTGCAGGTAACACTGGTCTCCCCAGGTGCAATAGATCGGGTTATACCACCACGGATAGGTCTTCTTGGTTTTATCGATCAGGCCCAGTTCCACGGCATGGGCGCAGTGCCGGTCCAGGATCTCCTTGCTGTCCGCAAGGCCGGCGTCGATGAACACCCGCGGAAGCCTCCCCGCATTGTGGCCCGGGCTGTAGTTGGCGAAGGAGAGGGACACCACGCGGTTGTGGCAACTCAGGAGGGTAAACTCGACCGGCAGCGGTTCCGGGATGGAAAATCCAAACCAGCCTTTGGCATCGTCACCAAATGAAAAAACATGCGGAGGCGGGGCAATCATCCACAAATCCTGTTTGTTGACTTTCTGTTGCAGGATCATGCCGGAATTCGTCAGGTAAAAGTCCTCCTTGTCGCGCGTCACAAAGAGCCGGCAATCCGCGTCAGGCACAAACGCGCGGCCATGCACCCCGGCGACCCCGGAGCCGGGAAAATACACCACGGAATCGGTCCCCGCGAAAGGTCCCTTGAGTTCCACGCTCACACTGTTGCCGGAAGATACGATTTCCACCGTCACTGCGGGGTCGTTCGTTTTGCCAATGAATGTGGATCCGCGTTCCTCCAGCCCGGTAATGTGGAATTGGCGTGTGCCAACACTGAATCGCAGGCGGATCGTGGCCAGCGGACTTCCGGTCCGCCCTTCGATCTGGATCGTTTCCGGGGTGATCGTGAAATGCGGGAGCGTGTAAATGGAAGACATGGGGATGTTTTTTTGAATTCAAATGCTCTTACCAGGAGCATTCCGACCGGGATTTCTCATTGGGTTTCTTTCCCACGGTCGTCGTGGGGTGTCCATCGGCATCTTCTTTTTGGTACCCCGCTTTACAAGATTTTTTCATTCATAGCGCTTTTATTCTGATATGCTACAAGCCTGCCATGCATTTTGATTGGAACATTGACGAAATCGACGAACTAAAAAAGAGGGCCGGGGTTCTCACCGAGGACAAAACCATCAAGCGCCATCTGGAGCGTCTGGAAATGCATTTGGAGAAATACAGGGCATGCCGTTCCCACGAGTTAAGAAAAAAGGTATGGGAAACCGTGGAGGACGAGGCCATGGACCTCGACAGGCTTCTTGAGGGCCGGAAGAAGGGTTGATTCAGACGAAGGGGCTTGGACAAAGGTGGGTTCGCGTTAAGAACTCCGAGATGGATAGGCAATTTGGTGAAAACGAATGGATCACACGCCTAAACAGTACGTGTTAATCGGCACATGAAATAGTAATGTCCCGGATGAAAAAAGTACGTTAAATGGTGAATGAAACAGGAATCCGAAGACGTTCCTGTGAGTGCCGGATGACATTCATTGCGTAACCCCTCCCCGTATAATATGACAAAATCCGCGGAAATTATCCCCAAGGGATTACGTCTGCCATTTTTCCAGGGCATCCTGCCTCTCGACCGGAAGCAGCTCCTGCCGGACATCCTGGCAGGATTGACCCTGGCGGCATTGGGGATTCCGGAGGTAATGGGGTACACGAAAATCATCGGCACGCCGGTAATCACCGGACTTTACACGATGCTGCTGCCCATGATCGCGTTTGCGATATTCGGTTCGTCGCGGCATCTGGTGGTGAGTGCGGATTCCGCAACGGCGGCCATGGTTGCGGCAGGACTGGCAGCAATGGCATTCGCCCCGAATACTCCGCATTATGTGGCGTTGACGGGCCTGGTCGCGCTGGTAGCCGCGGCGATGCTCCTGGTGGCGCGGGTGATGCGCCTTGGTTTCCTGGCGGATTTCCTTTCGCGCACAGTGCTGGTCGGTTTTCTTTCCGGCGTGGGGTTTCAAGTGGCCCTTGGGGAGTTGCCGGGCATGCTGGGCATGGAAAAGGTGGGGCATGGTTTTTTCGAAAAGCTTGTTTACATCTGGCAGCACCTCCCGCAGATGCATCCGATGAATCTTTGGATTTCGCTGGCGGTTTTGGGAGTGATCGTCGTTTTTGAAATTTTTGAACCGCGCTTTCCCGGGGCGCTGCTGGCGGTGGTGGGGATGATCGCGGCGAGTGCTGTTTTTCATTGGGAGGAACGGGGTCTGGCGGTTGTAGGCGCGGTGCCGCAGGGATTGCCGCACCTGATGCTGCCTCATGCGACGTGGCAGGATGTTTCGATGGTCGTCCCGATCGCGTTTTCATGCTGCATCGTGATTCTCGCGCAAAGCGCCGCAACCTCGCGGGCTTATGCGCTGCGCTACCGGGATGAGTTCAGCCAGAACTCGGACATTGCAGGGCTCTGCCTCGCGAACGCGGTGGCCGGGTGCGGAGGCACATTTCTGGTGAATGGGAGCCCGACCAAGACTGCGATGGTGGACAGCGCCGGAGGACGGAGCCAGACCTCGCATCTCTCGGCGGCAACCATGGTTTTGCTGGTGCTGCTCTTTCTGACCAGGCCGCTGAGCCATCTTCCGAATGCCGTGCTTGCAGCGATTGTTTTTCTGGTGGGGATCAAACTGATAGATTGGCGCGGGCTTGGTGAGATCCGGCGGAAAAAGCCGGGGGAATACCTCCTTGCCATGGTGACGGGGGCAACAGTGGTTTGTGCGGGGGTGGAGCAGGGGATCGTGCTCGCGCTGGTGCTGTCGTTGCTTCTGCTCGTGCGCAGGAGTTACCAGCCGCATACGGCGGTGATCCTGCACGACGAAGCGGATCACTGGAAGATGGTAAAGCCGGAACCGGACAGGATGATCGTTCCAGGCCTGGTGATGTATTGGTTTGGAGCGGAGCTGTTTTATGCGAACGCAGGGCATTTTGCGGAGCAGGCCCGTATGCTGGCGACGCCCGGAACGGAACCGGTGCGGTGGCTGGCCGTGGATACAAGTGCGATCACAGCGATTGATTTTTCCGCGGGCAAGGCGCTGAAGGATTTGCAGCAGGACCTGGCAAAACAGAACGTGGTGCTGGCGTTGGCGCGGGTCAGCGCGGATCTGAGGCAGGATTTGGACCAGCTCGAATTGACGGAAGTGATCGGGAAGGAGCGCATTTTTGATTCGCGGAAAAGTTGTCTGGATGAATATCGGAGATTGAGCGGGATGGGGGTGTTTGATCCATCCAAGGCAGTGTCATGACGTCACGCTCTACGCGTCTGTTTCAACCTTCACGGGCAAAAGCGCGACAAGGATCGCGAATGATGTGGTCACTGCGGCGAAGAGCATCCACTCCCAGAGCGAAAAGTGGAGAAGGATACTTTCGCCCTTGTGTTTGACGTCATGTCCCAGTTCTCCATACGCAATGAAGCGGTATCCCTGGGTGGCAAGGAATCCGGCAACAGCCCACCATGCGGATACGGTGAAGAAAGCGAGCCGGGCACCGCTCATTTCCCGCACCTTGAAAAGCGCAACACCCCACAAAAACAGGAACGCCACATACTCGCCCCCGAACGCGAACACCCCCGAGGTTGTGTGAATGGTGTCGCGCAGGTTCGAACCCTGGGGCACCAGGGCGAGACCCATGAGCCCAAGGCACGTGCAACGCATGCAGATCGAGCCAAGTGCGACAAGCCGGATTCCGCCGCGGGCCTGCCCGGTGGTCAACTCCTCCATCCTGCGGGATGCATAAGCGATGGGCGGGAACGTCATCAGGCCGGCGATTCCCATCCCGAGCGACCACCACCGCCAGCCGTGGGAGTTCATGCCGGGATCGCCAAGGTCGCTGATGTCGTGGTTGTAGATCCGGTAGCCGGGATAAAAATGCGCCGAGAAAATGAAGCAGGCTCCCCAAAGTACCCAAAGCACCGGAAGCCAGAATGCCAGGTAGAACATTTTTCCCGCTCCCCCCGTCAATGCCGGGATCAACGACTGCCGGGCAGTTGCAACGGCCGGTTTTCTTTCTGCGTCCATGAACATGCCCGATCCCACATATCCCTGCGCTGCTTCGAGGGGATTTTGATTTTCGGGTTCGGGATGCACAAAACAGGGGAAATTCGGCGACGGAACGGTTTTCTACAAAAGGTTATAGTTCCAGGGCAAACGGGTGACAACACATCATCACAAGGGAGTGAATCGAAAAATGCTCCGGGTGTTTGGAGCGTGTCATGCACTTTGAAGACGCATTATTTCCCAGCTCCAACGGGGCGTAATATGACAGCCTGGGGTGAAGCCCCAGGAACAACGTCTCTAAAATTTCTCCAGCCCTGTAAGGGCGACACAATCTTTCCTTGAATAGCAGATAAAAGTGCATGACACGCCCCAGTCCCGGAGTGTTGCTGGTCCCTCTAAAACCGGGGCCGAAGAAAAAACGCGACAGATGGCTCGTCTGGCTCTTTAAATTGAATGCAGAGATGAAGGCATATGCTATCAAAGCGCTGAAACAAATCGAAGCCTCCGCAAAAAAAGGGATATGGGAGGCCCACTGGGGATGTGCGGTGATCGCGGGGGCGTTGCTCGTGGAGGAAAAGTTGATCGATGAGGATGCCAGGGCATCCGTCACGGCATTGCTCGATGCCCTCATGGCTTCGCACGCCTCCTTTCGGGAGGAAGAAGACGGAAATCAAAATCTTCTCCCGCGTAAACTGTTTGCCGGGAAGCTTCTCGCGGAGCTGGCCCCTCGTGCAAAAGAACCGGTGGCAATCGGGCACGATATCATCTACTCCGCCTGTGTGCTCAAAGCCCTGGAACGCTTTGAAATCCCGCCATGGCAATCGCTGCTCGCCAGCGTCACCACGCTCGTTCGCAAAGTCAAAGCCGCCGGCCCCGGCTGGATCACGATTAACGAAGAGCGGAAATATAAAACACTGGACGCGGCGGAAGAAAAAACCGGCGCCGATTACTGGACGATTTTCTCAAATTTTGAAAGGCCCCTTCCCATGGAGGCAGGCGATATGCAACTCGGCCATCTCCTCACCCACGGGCACGCGATTGGGATGATACAACGCCACGCTGACCCGCAACTCATCGCCGATTTCGACATTGCCTACCGGAAGCGCCTGCATGCGCTCCGGCTCGCCAATGAAGAACAGCAGGAAAAATCACCGCTTCCACGCAGAAAACCCGACCCCCGGACAAAGGAATACTGGACGCTGGTGAAATCCCTCGGCGACATGCACGGCCACGCCTTTAAATACGCCTACAGCTTCCTGGACATGAAAAGGGCTCATCATATCTCACCGGCTGACCTTGAAGCATACGGTCGCATCGTATGGCCCGCCGGGCGCGTCGCCATCGCGACTTTTTAAACCCTTTCCAAGCCGGAGGCTTTGCGGATATTGGCCAACGGTTGGTGCAAACCACCGGTAGCTTGGAATAAAAATCGAGGCAGCCCCGGCTGGGGCTGCGGAAAAAAAACCGTGTAATCTGTGGGCAACAGGCTTTCCACCTGTTTTAAACGCCCTCTACGGCTCAAAATCCGGATCACTGGAAGCCAGTCGCTGGTCCCTGTCCGCCTCTTCAACCCCTTCCTCGACCAGTTCTTCCGCGATATTCACTTCATCTTCGGGGAGAACCTTATGGGCCTGGCCTCCGATGGCCGCCGGCGGCTCATCCCACTCGGTCAACGCTTCCATTTTCGGAGGGACTTCAGGGGCCGGGGGATGCAACGGGGTCCGTTCTCCAGCCAAGTCGACCTCTTCGGGGTCAACATCCTCTTCTCTGTCATCGGGATCTGGAACGCTTGCATTCATATTGCTTAATACGAAACAGAAGCCGGATCCGGTCTTGCAAGCGGCCCGGGAGTTTTGCCGTGACTTTTGAGGCCATTTACCACTAGATTTAAAACGCTCCGGAAGGAATTGCGATCGCAAGCCGGGTGGCTATGGATGTAGTAAAATCTGATAAAGAGCCCGCTGTTTTTAATAATTTTATGCATTCTGTGCGCCCGCAACCCTCCTGTACGCATGCGTCTGGATTGATGTGGAGCATTTTCCTTGGCTGTAATCGTGCGCTGCGATCATTGGCAACTGTTGTCCTGCCCGTGATAGTGGTGAGTCTGCTTACGATGCCTGCCAGTGCGGTGGACCGGCAGACGCTGCATGATCATGTTCCGGCAGTCGTCGCAGGTTTGACCCCCGTGGATCGTCTCCCCGCTTCCCAGCACCTGAACCTGGCAATCAGCATCCCATTGCGTAATCAGCAATCGCTCACCGATCTTCTCCGCCAACTCTCCGACCCTTCCAGCCCCAATTACCGGAAGTATCTGACTCCCGCGCAGTTTGCGGAGAAATTCGGGCCATCTGAAAAGGATTATCAAGCGGTCATCGATTTCGCGCGTGCCCATAGTTTGAATGTGACCGGCAGGCATTCAAACCGGGTGATCCTGGATGTGGAAGGCGCGGTTTCCGATATAGAAAAGGCGCTCAATGTCACGATGCTCGTGTATCAGCATCCCAAGGAGGCGCGCAAGTTTTACGCGCCGGATAAGGAACCGTCGCTCGATCTCACGGTACCGCTTGCAGGCATCAGCGGCTTGAATAATTACGCGCTGCCGCACCCGCGCTACAAGGCAAGGCCAGCAAGCGTTGGAAACGCCGCGCCAAATGCAGGCGGCTCGGGACCAAACGGAACGTACATGGGAAACGATTTTCGAGCGGCCTATGTTCCCGGCACAGCGCTCACCGGCTCGGGACAGACTGTCGGCTTGCTACAATTCGACGGGTATACCGCGAGCGACATCACCTACTACGAAGCCAAGGCCGGGCTGCCAAATGTGACGCTGACGAATGTGCTGCTGGATGGATTCAGCGGCGCGCCCACTGGAAATGGCGGGGAAGTGGAGGTCTCCCTGGACATCGAGATGGTAATCTCCATGGCACCGGGTGTTTCCAATATCATGGTTTACGAAGCCGGTCCCAGTGGCAACTGGCACGACATACTGAATCGCATGGCTACGGATGATCTCGCCGCGCAGCTCAGTTGCTCGTGGTACATCCCGGGGGGCGCGGCCGATCCGACAGCCGACCTTATTTTCCAGCAGATGGCGGCCCAGGGACAATCCTTTTTTTCAGCATCGGGGGATTACGATGCATTCACGGGGTTGATTCCCTTCCCCGGCGACACGCCTTATATCACGGAAGTGGGCGGAACAACATTGACGACCGGCAGCACTGGAGGGCCGTGGTCCTCGGAGACGGTATGGAACTGGAATAACGGCACCGGCAGCGGGGGCGGAATCAGCACGCAGTACTCGATTCCGACATGGCAGCAAGGCATCAGCATGACGACAAACCTTGGGTCAACGACGATGCGCAACGTTCCGGATGTTGCCCTCACAGCAGACAATGTGTACGTAAGGGCCGATGGCATTGATCACGATGAAGGTGGCACGAGTTGCGCGTCGCCCTTGTGGGCGGCGTTTACTGCGCTGGTCAACCAGCAGGGCAGTGCGAATGGACAGCCCTCCGTAGGATTTCTGAATCCAACACTCTACGGGATCGGCTCTGGATCCGGCTATTCCTCCACATTTCACGACATTACCAGCGGCAATAATTTCAGCAGCAGCAGTCCGGCGAAGTTTCCAGCGGTTGCGGGCTACGATCTTTGCACAGGACTGGGAACGCCGAATGGAAACGCATTGATTAACACGCTCGCCGCTTTCCCCGACACTCTCCATTTGCCCTTTTCCTACTTCGCAGCCACCGGGCCCACCGGTGGACCGTTCACTCCGGGTACGAACAATTACACGTTGATCAATAGCGGTTCCGCACCCATCGTGTGGACGGCCGGCAACACCCAGAGCTGGCTGGTATTATCGGCGACCGGCGGAACAATCAGCGCAAGTGGAACTGCCACAGTAACGGCTTCAATCACCACAAACGCAAACGGACTGTCATCAGGCAGTTATTCGGATACCATCACGTTCACCGATCAGACCACCGGGATCTCCCAGACACGGGCCGTAACGTTGGATATCGGGGCGCCCATCATAAGTGGCGTTTCATGCGCCATGACCGTTATTTACTCGTTTGCCAGCTATTCGAGCCATGGTTTCAATCCCTATGGCAACCTTGTGCAGGGAACCGATGGCTATTTTTACGGAACTACGAATGGCGGCGGGATCAACTCGGAAGGTACTATTTATAAAATTACATCGAGCGGATCGCTGACGACGCTTTACAGTTTTAATTCCTCCAGCGGGCAGTATCCCACTGCCGGACTTGCCATGGGTGCGGATGGTAACTTCTATGGAACAACCACTTCCTATATAGCAACCATGTTCAGGATTACGCCGGCCGGCCAGTTTACGACTCTTTACACCTCGGGGACTTCCGGAACGGGGCCGATTTCCCCCTATAGCAACCTGACCCAGGCCGGCGACGGCAATTTTTACGGAATGAGCCAGTATGGAGGAATCTCCAATCAGGGCACGATATTCAAACTGACATCCAGCGGATCACTTACAGTGCTTTATTCATTGCCGGCGGCCTATGGCAGCCAGAATAAAATGCCAGGTGTCATCCAGGGAGACGATGGCAATTTCTATGGAGTAACGCCGGCGGGAGGTTCTTCCAACGATGGAACCGTGTTCAAAATGACGCCGAGCGGCTCCCTAACCAGCCTTGTGATCTTTAACAATACCAACGGCGGCTTGCCGGACTCGGCCCTGGCCCAGGGAAGTGACGGCAACTTTTACGGAACCACCGGCAATGGCGGAAATTACGACGACGGCGTTTTGTTTAAGATGACTTCCGCAGGTTCGATAACAATGTTGGGAACTTTTCAGGGACAGGGTGGTGTGCAAACCGGAGTGTCCCCCCAGATCGCTCCGCTGGTGCAAGCAAGCGACGGAAATTTCTACGGAACGGCTACCGCAGGCGGAACTGCCGGGGATGGCGCGATATTCAAGATCACGCCCGGGGGTGCGTTGACGACTCTCATATCCTTTACAGGGGCAAGCGGCGCAAACCCCGGCGAAACACCTTTCGCGGGTTTGATACAGGCAAGTGACGGAAACTTCTATGGGACCACATCTACATCTGGAAGCAACGGAGGCGGAACGGTGTATAAGATGACTCCGGGTTATCTTGTTGGATCGATTGGCGCCGGATTCAACTATCAGATTGTCTCCACCGGCAGTCCGACCAGTTACGGCGCCAGCGGTCTTCCAACCGGGTTGACCGTTAATACCACGACAGGATTGATCAGCGGAACCCCTCTCGCAAGCGGAACGAGCAAGGTAACGGTGACTGCCTCCAACGCCGGCGGAACCGCCACCTCCGGCATTACGATTGTCGTGTTGCCGCTCGCGCCGGTACTCACCGGCAGTTCCACAGCGACCGCTACACTGGGCCAGGTTTTCAATTATCAAATTACAGCCACAAACAGCCCAACCAGTTACAGCGCCATCGGGCTGCCCGCAGGGCTCAACGTAAACATCTCAACCGGCCTTATCAGTGGCACGGCCACGCTTACTGGCACAAGCAATGTATTGATACGAGCAACCAACCCTGGAGGCACCGGTAGCACAACGTTGGTTCTCACGGTAGCAGCGCTACAGGCGCCGGTGATCACCAGCGGCACCAGCACGACAACCACGAAGGGTCAGCCATTCAGCTATCAGATCACGGCCACCAATAACCCTGCCAGCTTCGGTGCAAGCGGGTTGCCCTCAGGGCTCAGCGTCAGCGCCACAAACGGTCTTATCAGCGGGACCGCAGTTTCAGTCGGCGTGACTAATGCAACCATCACTGCATCAAACGCAGGAGGTACGGGGACCTCCGCCTTTGCAATCACAGTGCTGCAGCCCGCACCGGTCATCACAAGCCTTCTGGCAAGCAGCGGGACGGCTGAATCGGCATTCGCCTATCAGATTACGGCGACGAATTCGCCCACAAGTTACGGCGCAAGCGGACTTCCCTCCGGATTGAGTATCGCCAGTTCCACCGGGTTGATCTCCGGCACGCCGACCCAGTCCGGGACATTTTCTCCCACGATAAGTGCAATCAACATCGGCGGTACTGGTTCGGCAACCTTGTTTTTGAGCATCAGCTTGCCGGAAGTGGTGGCCTGGGGGGATAATAGTGATAAGGCAACGAATGTGCCGTCCGGCCTGGCCAATGTTATCCAGGTTGCCGCAGGAGGTTTCCACAGTCTTGCATTAACCTCAAGCGGGACAGTGGTTGCCTGGGGGGATAATATTTTCGGTGAGACAAATGTTCCGGTGGGTTTGACAAATGTGGTGGCTGTCGCCGGCGGTTTGACGCATAGTCTTGCTTTAAAATCAGACGGGACTGTAGTCGCATGGGGAGATAACACTTACGGCGAAACCAACGTTCCAGCCGGATTAAGCAATGTTGTGGCGATTGCCGGCGGCGAATACCATAGCGTTGCCTTAAAATCCAATGGTACAGTTGTGGCCTGGGGGGATAATTCCTACGGCCAAACGACTATTCCGGCAGGTTTGAATCACGTAGTGGCGATCGCAGCCGGAAGTTATGATACTCTTGCGTTGCAAGCAAATGGAACAATGGCAGCTTGGGGATATTACGATTACTCCCAGACAACTGTCCCTGCCGGTTTGAACAACCTGGTGGCGATCGCCGCCAGTGACGGTGGATACGATAGTCTTGCCTTGCAATCGAGCGGAACCATGGCCGCATGGGGTTATAATTACTACGGAGAAGGAGTCGTGCCAGGCGGTTTGAATAACGTGATAGCCATCGCTGCCGGAGGTTATCATAATACCGTATTAAAATCGGATGGCACCGTGACCTCCTGGGGGGATAGTGACTACGGCCAGGCGACTGTGCCTGCCGGCTTGAACAGTGTGATTGCGGTTTCCGCGGGGGATTTCCATAACCTCGCATTAATGGGAAACGACTCCTTGACCTCCCCACCGGTAATCATCGGCCCCCTGCAAGTACTCGGGGGGCTGAATCCGTTTCAATACCGCATCACTGCGAAAGGAAGTCCCACGGGTTACGGGGCCAGCGGCCTTCCTGCGGGACTTGGCGTGAACAGCAGCACCGGCCTTATCACAGGAACACCAACGACATCCGGGACCAGCAACGTGACCCTCAGCGCCACCAACGCAAACGGCGTTGGCAGCGCTTTGCTCACAATCATGGTGCTTCCTTCCACTCCTGCAATCACCAGTGGAACATACGTAACTGCCACCCAAGGCCTGGCGTTCAGCTACCAGATCGCAGCGACTAATAGCCCGACCAGCTTTGGCGCTACGGGCTTGCCTGCGGGCTTGAGTATCGATCCGGTAGCAGGAGTAATTAGCGGTACTGCGACTTCAACCGGCATAACCAATGCGACTATCACTGCAACAAATATTGGTGGCACTGGCAGCAAGACTTTGACGATTAACGTACTGCCCCCGGCACCTGTGATCACCAGCGGCAGCAGTGTCACAGCCACGCAAGGCCAGACGTTCACTTATCAGATTGCAGCCACGAATAACCCGGCAAGCTTTGGCGCTGCCAATTTGCCCGCCGGGCTCGGCGTGAACACTTCCACGGGATTGATAAGCGGAACTGCGACGACAACGGGCACCAGCAGCGCCACCATCACCGCGACGAATGTCGGCGGCACAGGCAGCGGCCCGTTGACGATCGTCGTCCAACCCCCTTACACGGCATGGCAAAGCCAGGTATTCACGCTTGCCCAGCTTGCCGATCCCACGATCTCCGGCGATACCGCGACACCGGCCGGGGACGGCATCGCGAACCTGTTGAAATACGCGCTCGACCTGAATCCTTTGGCGAACGGCACGAACGGGTTGCCGGTTTTGGGAACAGCGGTGGATGATTTCAACAATACCTACCTCACTCTCACCTTCACCCAGGTGATTTCCGCGCTCGATATCACGTATGTGCCGCAGGTGTCGGGAGATTTGAAAACATGGAACTCGGGAGCCGGATTCACGACGACCGTGAGCGTGACTCCTAACCCAAGCGGCGTCACCGAAACAGTCGTGGTGCAGGATCTCACGCCCGCGAACGGCCAGGCCGGCCGCTTCATGCGCTTGAAGGTCACCAAGCCTTGAGAAGAGTGGTAACGCTCATTGGTTCCTCAGCTTCCTTGAAGCATCGCGGGGATAATAAGGATCAGGATTCCGCAAATCCGCTGCGGATGTATTGGAAGGACACCGCCTTGTAAACACCATCCTTTTGCAGCAGTTCGTCGTGTGTGCCGCGTCCGGTCTTGCCAGGCTATTCAAGAGCCGAGCTTCAACCCCTCGTCAAAACTGGTAGTCAGGGCGTTTTCCGTGGCATGGTTTTCCAGGGCCAGTTCGAGAAGTTGTTCGATCAGCTTCCCATAGGGCAGCCCGCTGGCCTCCCAAAGTTTTGGGTACATGCTGATTTTCGTAAAACCGGGGATGGTGTTGATCTCGTTGACATAAATTTCGTTCCCTTCCGAGAGGAAGAAATCGACGCGTGCCATGCCGGAGCAGCAAAGGACTTCAAAGGTTTGCACGGCAAGTTCCTGGATTTTGCGGGTCAACTCCGGGGATAAATCCGCGGGGATGCGAAGCATGGCCCCCTTTTCATCAAGATACTTTGCCTCAAAGCTGTAGAATTCGTGGGTGGGAATGATCTCCCCCGGAACAGACGCCTTGGGATGCTCGTTGCCAAGGACTGCGACTTCAATTTCACGGCACCGGATGAATTCCTCCGCGAGCACTTTCGTGTCGAATTTCAGTGCGTTGGCCAGCCCCTGGTTCCATTCCTCTTCGTTGTTTACCTTGTGCACACCCACGGACGATCCCGCATTGGCAGGCTTCAGGAACAGCGGCACTCCCAGCTTCTTGCTGGCATCCGCCCATGTGGGGGCATTGTGCTTCTTGAAGCTGAGAAACTTGCAGACAGGCAGACCTGCTTCACGGAGCAGCCGCTTCATCACATCTTTGTCCATGCCTACGGCCGATCCCAGCACACCCGCCCCGACAAATGGCACATTGAGCAGCTTGAGCAGTCCCTGCACGGTGCCATCCTCTGCATAGGTGCCGTGCATCACCGGAAACACGGCGTCAAGTTTGCCGATGGTGGCGGGGTTCGCATTGGTATTCACGAGCGCTATGTCCGAGCCGGGAAGGAGTGTGAGCGCCTCATGCCATTGCTCAAAAGGATTCACTCCGGGTAAAAGGGCAAAAAATGAATCGTTCAGGTGGTGCCACGAGCCCTGTTTGTCGATGCCGATGAGGACGATGTCGAATTTCGATTTGTCGATGGCCTCATAAACATTCCGGGCCGATACGAGCGAAACCTCATGCTCCGCCGAACGTCCCCCAAAGAGAATGCCAATGCGTTTTTTCATGGTTGGTTAAGATGATATGGCGTCGTGGGTGATATCCAGTAATTACTTCTTTGTTTCTGTGTCTTTTTTCCAATCAATAAACCCTTTTGGCGAGATGTGGTATCCAGGTTTCAGTTTGTATTTCTGAATTAATGCATCCGGTATCGCCAGTTCTTCAAAATCGAAATCCAACTTTTTCTCGTCTCCATGCTCGTCTTCAAATTTAGCGGCGCACGAGAATCGTGGATTGGATGAGACCAGGCGCATGTTTGGAGGATAATCAATGGTGATGTTTGCCTTGAATCCTGTGATCACACCGGAGGCATCATCGACCTCCGGGGTGATTCCGTCGAAATGAACTTTAAGAAATAAATATTGCGCAATGAAATCATCACTGGTGTGTGCCGGCTCCATGAGGTCATCGCCGATAGCGCCCATATTATGGGCGTGTTCACCTTTTTCATCCCCCAGGCGTTTCAATAGCAATCCTCGGTTTCCCAGCACGAATGTAGCCTTGGTAGCCCACTGTTCCTTGCCCTCGTAGCCGAGCGTGAATTGCAGTTCCGAGGGTTTTTCTGCTCCAGGAGATACTTTGTCGATGGCTGCGCCAAGAAATGGAACTCTATGACCTGTGTTCATGAGCCCTGCTCCCATCAGGGTGCCATCATCCTTGAACCAATAGTAGCTGACACTTCCATGTCCAAGCGACGTCATGATGGGCTGGCATATCATCACGAATATATACTGTTGCAGATTTGTCGCTGTAATCGGTGTCGCCATGACAGGGTTCCCGCCGCAAGCCATCGGCGCCGGTGGCAACAACGGCGATCTTACGCCGTCGAAGGCATTCCCGATGGCATCCTGTAATTGGGATTCCTCGCGCACTCTCCACGCTTTTTCCAAGTTTGCCGGGAGGCTCAAAAGTGCATTCAATGCCACGGGCCATTTGGGGTTCGTCATGCAATCATCGCCATCTCCCGGCTTGTAAAGAAAATGCACCAACTCGGCGGGCGTTCGCGGATCAGTAATTTTCCAGGGCAGGTCGAGCGCGACTGTGTTGTTTGCCGGATCAAATTCCCACTTTAAAACCAGACTGCCGGTAATGCCATCGAGGAACAATCTGACGGTCTGTTTCTTTTTCTGGTGTTCAGCAATAGGACTTAAATCCACATTACTGTTGAGCGACATCGTGCGCATGAAGTCTGCAATATTGTTTGGGTACGAGACTTTGAACCCTGTCTTTTGCTCAATCAGGTGAACGGCATCGTCGAAGGATGCATACCTCCAGGAATCCGGGATTTCTCGCTCCAGAGAACCTGGCGGTTTGTTTGCGACAAAAGCAACGATGCCTGTGCAGAAGAGGAGGAAGATCAAAACCGGGGTGGATTTCATGCAGGGGGTGGACAAGTCCTATGGAAGCATGAACTAAACCCTTCCACGAACAAGCCAAAGCGCATGGGCTCGTTGTCTCCTCGGCTTCCTTGGAATACAACAGTCGTGCGTCCGGAATAAGCCTCACGCCTCCGCAAACCCGCTGCGGATGTATTGGAAGTAAAGGGCCTTGTATACGCCGTCTTTTTCCAGAAGTTCGGTGTGCGTGCCGCGCTCCACGATCTCGCCCTGGCTCATGACGAGGATCAGGTCGGCTTGCCGGATCGTGCTGAGGCGATGCGCCACCACAAAACTGGTGCGCCCCCGCAGCAGCGTGGTGAGCGAGTTCTGGATGCGCAATTCGGTGATCGCATCGATGGAACTCGTCGCTTCATCGAGAATCAAAATGCGCGGGTCGGCGAGCAGTGCGCGTGTGAAGCAGACCAATTGCCGCTGGCCGAGCGACAGGCCGGTGCCGCCTTCACCCACGGGCGTCTGGAAGCCATTCGGCATCGCTTCGATCAGGTCGAGGTAATCCAGCTTTGCAGCCGCGGCCATTACGTCGGCATCGCTCGCACCGGGGCGGGAGAAGCGGATGTTGTCCAGCACGGTGCCTTCGAACAAAAAGTTCTGCTGCTGCACCATGCCGAGATGGCGGTGGAGCGAATCCGAATCGATGGCGAGGATGTCGCGTCCATCGATCAAAAGTTTGCCGCTCACGGGAAGGTAGAATTTCGAGATCAGGTTGATGATGGAACTCTTGCCGCTGCCGGTATGGCCCACGAGTGCAACAGTCTGGCCGGCTTGGACGCTGAAATTGATGTTGCGCAGGATGATGCGTCCCGGTTCGTAACCGAACGAGAGATCACGGAACTCAACGTCCCCTTTCACGGTATCCAATACGAGGGCATCCGGTGCGTCCTTCCATTCCGGCTTCGTGTCGAGGAGGCGGAAGACGCGCTCCGCGCCGACCATGGCCGTGAGCGCCTGGGTGTATTGGTTGCCGATTGCCTTGATGGGGTCGAAGAAAAGGTTCGCGAGAAAAATAAACTGGATGATGCTCGCGACGGGCGTTGCGATTGCGGGATTCAATGCCCGGTAACCTCCTATGAGGATGAGCAGCGCGATGAAGAACTGGCTGTTGAACTCGAGCAACGGCAAAAATGCCGCGCTGGTTCTAGCGAGGCTCATGTTATACCGCGAGTGGTCCTGCAGAAGGTCGCGGAAGAGCCCTCCATTGACCTCCTCGCGCACAAATCCCTGCGTCACCCGGATGCCGCCCACCGATTCCGCAAGCGTGGCCGTAATGCGGCTGAAACTTTCCTGCGCCTCGCGCTGTGCCATGCTGAGTTTGTTGCGAAAGGTGCGGTTCAACACCCAGATGACCGGCGCCATCGCCATCATCACGAAAAAAAGCACGTGGTCGGCAAGAAACATGAAGACGGCGCTTACCAGCATCTGTCCGGCCTGCACAATCGAGACGAAGACGACATCCTGCACCCCGACGCGGATCGCCTCCAGGTCGGAATTCATGCGGCTGATGATCCGGCCGACCTTCATCTTATTGAAAAAGCCCATCGTCATCCGCTGGATGTGTATGAACATTGCATTCCGGATGTCCCGGATCACTGCCTCGCTCATTTCCAGCGCGAACTTTACGCGGAAATAAAAGGTCACCTGGGTGATGACGATGAGTGCCGTAAAAATAATGACGTCCCGTGCCAGGCGGTGCATGTCGTGGTGCGAGATCGCGCCATTGATCACCCACGCGAGGGATTTGCCTATGAGCGGCAACTGGATCGAGCGGATGAAGACCATCGCAAACAGGGTGTTCCGCTGAGTCGCGTATGGCCTGGTGTACGTGAAAAGACGGCCAAGCAGTTTGAAGAACTGCATCGGTTTCAGTTCCACATCCCGCTCATCCTGCTCGCGATGGGCGAGCATGCCGATTTGTGGGCGCTTATTCATGGGCTTCCTGCGCCATGTGTTGCGCCTTTTCCCGGTCCAGTTGCATTGCCGCCACCTGCGCGTAGTAGCCGCCCCGCTGGAGCAGTTCCTCATGCGTGCCGGATTGCGCGATGCGGCCATCTTCCAGCACGATGATAAAATCGGCGCGCCGCAGCATGCTGAGGCGGTGTGTGACGATGAAGGTTGTGCGCGAAGCCATGGCGGAATTCATGGCTTCGATAATTTCGTGCTCCGTCCCCTGGTCGATGGCGGCCGTCGGGTCATCGAGCACAAGCACAGCCGGTTCGAGGAGCACTGCGCGTGCGATCGCGAGCCGCTGGCGCTGCCCGCCGGAAAGCCCAAGGCCGCTTTCTCCCAGCACGGTATCGTAGCCTTTCGGCATGGCCGATATGAAATCATGGGCCGCCGCGATGCGCGCTGCTTTTTCCACCTGCGCGCGCGATGCCTCGGGATGGCCGAAGGCGATATTTGCGGCAACTGTGGTGCTGAACAAAAAGCTTTCCTGGAAAACGAGGCCCACATTGCGCCGCAATTCATCGAGGTCGAGTTCACGAAGGTCGATTCCATCCAGGAGAACGCTCCCCTTGGTCGGATCGTAAAAGCGGGGAATCAGGCTCAGGAGCGCGCTTTTGCCCGAGCCTGTGGGGCCGAAGACCGCCACGCACTGGCCGGGCCGGACCTCGAAATTGATATTCTCCAGCACCGGATCCTGGCCATGGTCGAACTCCACAGCTTCAAATTTGATGTGCCCGCGCGATTCACCGAGGGGCTTGGGAGCCGCCGGATCATGGATTTCCAGCGGGGCATCGAGTACTTCAAACACGCGCCGGGCGCCGGTAAGGCTTTCCTGCATGCTGTTTGCGATCACGGAGATGTTTGATACCTGGTTCGCAAACTGTTGCAGGATTCCCGCGAAAACGACAAGGCCCGTGCCAATGGGCACCCGTCCATGGATGGCGAGGTACCCGCCGTAGCCAAGCAGCACGATGAGATTTGCCTGGCTGAAAAAACCGATCGTGGAATTGAACATCGCGACCTGCTTGAAAATCCATTGTTTCTGCGCCCGCACGGTTTCATTCGCCACCCGGAATTTCTCGATTTCGTCGTCTTCCCGCGCAAATGCCTTCACCACCTGGATGCCGCGGATATTCTCGGCCAGGCGCTGGATCATTTCGTCCACGAGGTCGCGGTTTTTCCGGAAAGCCGGCTGCACCGCCCGCGAAAACCGCGCCGCAAGGACTCCCAGCAGCGGCGTGGTCGCCAGACAGACAATCGTGAGCCACACATGGATGTTCAGCATGTACACGAGGTAGGCTGCGAGCGATACGATCACGATGACGCTCTGGATGAGCACCTGGTCCACGAACATGCGCACGGATTGCACGTCACCTGTAACCCGGTTGATGAGCGTGCTGCTGGCGTTTGCGTCGAAAAAGCGGAAGCTCATCCGCTGCATTTTATTGTACACCTGGGCGCGCAATTGCACGACGATCTCCACTTGGACGAGGTGGTTCTGTGCGACACGGTACCAGCTGTCGAGCAATCCGCGCAACGCCGCGACCACCAGGATGAAGATGGCGATCATTTCCATGGTGTGCATCGGCGTCCACTGCGGCGGGGGTGAGAAATGGAGCGGCCATTTCGGGGCTGGGGCGGTGGGATCGACGGCGTGGCGCATCACATCGATCGCGATGCCCGTGAATCCCAGTCCCACGAGGCCGAGCGCAAGCATCGCCGCCTGCAACAGCAGGATCAGCAGGCACCCGCGGCGGTAACGCCAGCTAAGCTCGAACAGGCGGCGGATCAGCGTCCCGTTTGACGCCTCCCCTCCAGACGAAAAAGGAGGTGTCATTTTTTATTCCAATACCTGCGGCAGGAGGTAAAAAAACGGGCGGCAATTCCCCTTTTTGGGAATTGAAAAACTGTGCTTGTAGGAACGAGAGAGGGCCGGCTTCATGCGATGAGCCAGCACAATCGGCCAAATCGAGGGCGGAGAAAAGCATTTTTCCGTTTATTGGAAAGGCAGGGAGATTTAATCAGCTTTGTCTTGACGAAAACTTACGGATGGTTGATCAATACTCTTTCAACCCCCGATGAAAATTATTATGAAAAAATCTCTCCTCAGTTTCTCAATCCTGGTTTTACTCACTTTTGGGCTCACCGTGGCTCTTCGTGCCGATAGCAAACCCAAACCCACGCCATTTCCACCTCACCACACTGTGATCGGGAGCATCAGCGCGGATTCCATCACTATCAATATGTATTCTGGTTCCAAAACCTACAAGATCGACAAATTCACGGCAATAACGCTTCTTGGCAACACAGCCACCACCAACGACTTAAAGCCGGGCATGAAGGTGAGCGTTGTTGCCGGCGCTGATCCCGGGACTGCGGCAGAAATCAACGCATCCAACCCCCCGAAGGATCCGTTGCCCTCGCCAACTGCCAAGGGCAAGTAAGGTTGGACAGCATTTGCCAGGGCTAATCAACCCTTGCCAACCCTTACCAACCCTTGGGTATCCCGGATCCCTGCATACCGGCCAGCCTACTTCGCGGTGAGGGCGTCGAGCGCCAGATTCAGCTTTAATACATTCACCCCGGGTTCGCCCAGGATTCCGAGTGATGGCTTGTCGGTGTTTTGCTCCACAAGTTCCCGCACTTTTGCCGGGTCGATATTGCGTGCTTTTGCCACGCGGGCAACCTGGATTGTTGCGTTAGCCGGACTGATGTGCGGGTCGAGGCCGCTGGCACTGGAGGTTACTGCATCCGCAGGCACGAGCGCGTCTGCCGGCAGATTATTCTGTTTGCGGTAAGCATCGATTGCAGACTTGATGCTGTCGTTGAGCTTCTGCGAAGTAGGCCCGAGGTTTGTGCCGCCCGAGCTGGTTGCGTCATAACCGGTGCCTGCCGCGGAGGGCCGTGAGTCAAAATATTTGTCGCTGGTGAATTGCTGCCCCAGCCATTCGGAGCCGAGGACTTTTCCTTCCTTCGATACGATGAGACTTCCGTTGGCTTGATGATGAAACAGCGCCTGGCCGAGGCCCCAGACGACGACGGGGTAAAGCCCGCACAGGATGATTGCAAACACAAACGTTGCAGCGATGGATCTGATGGTTTCCGCTAATATGGTTTTCATTTTATTTTAGTGCCACACCGGCCGCCCCGGGCTTTTTTACCCATGTCCAGTGAGTTGGAAAGTTTCCCGGGGACGGTCAGGTGACAGATTGGTTGTTTTGTTAAATAGTTTGGTTAAGCGAGGTGCATTGCCGCGATGACGATGTCGATGGCCTTGATGCCGATAAACGGGATGATCACGCCGCCGACGCCGTAGATGAGCACATTTCGCTGCAGGATCTTCGCTGCGCCGAGCGGACGGAATTTCACCCCTTTGAGCGCCAGCGGGATCAGCAGGATGATGATAACCGCATTGAATATCACCGCGCTCAGGATCGCGCTGTGCGGCGATTGCAGATGCATGACATTCAGCGGGGCGATGGCCGGGAATGTGCCGAGCAGCATCGCCGGGATGATGGCGAAATACTTCGCCACGTCATTCGCCACGCTGAAGGTGGTGAGCGCGCCGCGCGTGATCAGGAGCTGTTTGCCGATCTCCACGATCTCCAGCAGTTTGGTTGGGTTTGAGTCGAGATCGACCATGTTGCCGGCTTCCTTGGCCGCCTGAGTGCCGGTATTCATCGCCACGCCGACGTCGGCCTGTGCCAGAGCCGGCGCGTCGTTCGTGCCGTCACCGGTCATCGCCACCATGCGGCCCGCCGCCTGTTCATTACGGAGATAGGCGAGTTTGTCCTCGGGCTTGGCTTCGGCGAGAAAGTCATCCACGCCGGCTTCCTTCGCGATGGCTGCAGCGGTGAGCTTGTTGTCACCGGTGATCATCACCGTGCGGATGCCGATCGCGCGGAAGCGTTCGAAGCGTTCGGAAAGGCCGCCTTTGACGATGTCCTTGAGGTAGATCACCCCGAGCGCCTTGGTCTTGGTCGCGACCACGAGGGGCGTGCCTCCCTGACCGGAAATGGCATCCACCTGCGTCTCGACTTCCTTTGGCAAACCGCCGGTAACCCAGGCACGGATCGAACCTGCCGCACCCTTGCGGTAGCTGATGCCGTCGGTATCCACACCACTCATGCGGGTTTGCGCGGTAAATGCGACAAACTCTGCATGCGGCATTTCGTGCAACTCGACGCCACGCAGGCCGTATTTTTCCTTGGCAAGCACCACGATGCTGCGGCCTTCCGGAGTTTCGTCGGCAAGCGAGGAGAGTTGCGCTGCTTCGGCAAGTTGCTGTTCCGTCACCCCTGGTGCAGGAAGGAATTCAACTGCCTGGCGGTTACCGAGGGTGATAGTGCCGGTCTTGTCCAGCAACAGCACATCGACATCGCCCGCCGCTTCCACGGCACGGCCGCTCATGGCGAGCACGTTGGTCTGCACGAGGCGGTCGATACCCGCGATGCCAATGGCGCTCAACAGGCCGCCGATGGTCGTCGGGATCAGGCAGACCAGCAAAGACACCAGCACGGGAATCGTGAAATCGACATTCGAGTAATAACCATACGCCTTCAACGCCATCAGCACGACGAGGAAGATGAGGGTCAGCGCCGAGAGCAGGATCGTCAGCGCGATTTCGTTCGGTGTTTTCTGACGCTTCGCGCCTTCCACCAGCGCAATCATGCGATCGATGAATGTTTCACCGGGATTTGAGGTGATGCGAATTTTCACAATGTCTGAAAGCACCCGTGTGCCGCCGGTAACCGCACTGCGATCACCGCCTGCCTCACGCACAACCGGCGCGGATTCGCCTGTGATCGCGGATTCATCCACAGTCGCCGCGCCTTCGATGACCTCGCCGTCGCCGGGAATCAATTCCCCGGCTTTCACAATGACCACGTCACCCTTGCGCAGTTGTTCGGATGTCACTTTTTCGGTCGTACTGCCCTTGATGCGGTTGGCGAATGTCTCTGTGCGCGCCTTGCGGAGCGTATCCGCCTGGGCCTTGCCGCGACCTTCTGCCATCGCTTCCGCAAAGTTGGCAAATACTACCGTGAACCAGAGCCAGAGCGTGATTTGCAGCAGGAACCCGAAGGAATCCTCGTGCCCGCCCTTGAGCAACAGCACAGTGGTCACTGTCGCCCCCACCTCCGTGACAAACATCACGGGATTTCTCACCATGTGGGCGGGATTGAGTTTTTTGAACGACTCGCCGATTGCCGGAACGATAATCGCCGGATCGAATATGGAATGTGCTTTAGTAGCCATAAATAAAGTTAAATATTTTCAGTTGAGTGTTGAGAGTTAGAACAATTTGCCCGTGTGCATCAGGAAATGCTCGACGATCGGGCCGAGAGTGAGCGCCGGGAAGAAGTTCAATGCGCCGATGATGATGATGGTGCCGACGAGCAACAGCGTGAAGAGCGGTCCCGAAACCGGAAAGGTTCCCTTGGATGTCGCAGCAACCAGCTTTTTGCGTCCCAGCGAGCCAGCGAGCGCCATGATCGGCAAAATCATCGCAAAACGGCCTATTAAACACGCCAGCCCCAGGGTGACGTTGTACCACGGTGTGTTCGCGGAGATGCCCGCAAACGCGCTGCCGTTGTTGGCCGTGCATGAGCTATAGGCGTAAAGAATCTCGCTGAATCCATGCGGGCCGTTGTTGTTGGTGCCATCGGTGGCGGCATGCGTAACGGGATCGGGCGGCCCCCATTTGTTCAGGCATGCCCATGCAGAGAAACCAAGAATGCAGGCCCCCAGAATGAGAATGACCAGCGAGGCCATCTTCACGTCGTAGGCCTCGATCTTCTTGCCCAGATACTCGGGCGTGCGCCCCACCATGAGTCCTGCGATGAACACCGTAAGGATGACGAATACCATCATGCCGTAGAGACCGGCGCCCACGCCGCCAAAAATAATCTCGCCGAGATGCAAGTTGAGCAACGGAACCAGGCCGCCGATGGGTGTGAGTGAATCGTGCATCGTGTTCACGGCACCGCAGGAGGCGTCGGTGGTGATCGTCGTAAAGAGAGCGGAATTGAAGATGCCGAAGCGCACCTCCTTGCCCTCCATGTTGCCATCCGCCGGATTGACGCCCAATTGTTGATGGATCGGGTTTCCCGCGGCCTCGTAGTGCCAACACACAAGGGCGCCTGCGATGAAGATGACGAACATTGCCGACCAGACCGCCCAACCATGCCCCTGGCTTTTGACCATGCGTCCCAGGTAGTAAGTAAGTGCGCTTGGAATCGCGAAGATCGAGAGCATTTGCAGGAAATTGGACAGAGGCGTGGAATTCTCGAAAGGATGCGCCGCATTTGCATTCGTGTAGCCGCCGCCGTTCGTGCCGAGCATTTTGATCGCGGCCTGGGACGCCAGCGGGCCTTGTACGATTGTTTGCGTATCGACCTTCTGATCCACCATCACCTGCGCTCCCTTTGCATCGAGCACAGGGTTGCCCTTGTCATCGGTCTTCGGAACCTGCGTCGTGTAAGGCTCGGTGAGTGTTGCCGTGTCGTAGGGTTTGAAGTTCTGGATCATACCCTGCGAGATGAGGGCGACCGCGAAAACAATGCATGTGGGCAGCAACAGATAATAGCTGATGCGTGTCACATCCACCCAAAAGTTACCGAGCGTCTTCGAGGTGTGACGGGCGATGCCGCGCACGACCACTGCGGCGATTGCAATACCCACCGCTGCCGATAGAAAATTGTGAATTACAAGCGCAAACATCTGCGAGAAGTACGACATTGTGGATTCACCGCCGTAGTTCTGCCAGTTGGTATTGGTTACAAAACTCGCGGCTGTATTGAACGCAAGATCTCCGCTTGTCGCCGCCATTTTCTGCGGGTTGAGCAGCCCCTGCAGCGGCAGTTTGTCCTGCAAACGCAGTATGCCGTAGGTAAAGAGCATCGTCACCAGACTCAAGCTCAGCATGGCTATCGTATATTGTTTCCAGTCGTGCTCTTTCCTTGGATCGACGCAGCAGAGTTTGTAAGTGAGTTTCTCGACCGGCTTGATGACCGGGTCGAGAAAAGTTTTTCCGTCGGTGTCCAGCACCTTAAGGAGGTAAAGCCCGAGCGGTTTGGTGATTGCCACCAGCACGGCGACGTATAATAGGAGTTGTATCCAGCCTGATGTGTTCATGTTTGATGAATGTTAGAATTTTTCGGGACGAATGATCGTGAAGATCAGGTAGATGATCAGACCGACCGAAATGATGCCGACGAGTAGGTTTTCCATTTTGATGTGTGTAGTTGATGTATTGGTCAGACTTTGTCGCACGCCCACATGAAGAGGAGCATGAGGACGAAAAAGCCGATGGTTGCGAGCGCGTATAGGATGTCTGTCATTTTGGGTTTGGTTGGTTATTTGTTTTCAAGGTTGATCGGCTCGTTGCTTGAGCCAAAGTTGAACAATTCGAAAATGCGCCGCATGTTCTGCTGCGCCGGCTCGAAATGCCTGTCGAGCTTGATGGCCTGGCCGTAGTAGCGCTTTGCCTGGTCGTATTCCTCGCGCATCTCCAGCATCACCCCCACCAGGTTGAACGCCTGGGGTGAGTTGGCATTGAGTTCAAGCGCCTTCACGAGGCTGCTTTTGGCGGCTGCAAAATCGCGCAGGTTGATCGCGCGCTTGGCGCAACGCAGATGGTATTCAAAATCCTGCGCCTGCTCCCTGCCCTTTTCAGGTTCATGACGCACGAGGATGTCCTTGATGATGCCGCGAAGTTGATCCGGCAGAATGGGCTTCTGCAGAAAATCAATTGCGCCGAGCTTCATGGCGTTCACGGCATTTGGCACGTCGGCGAAGGCGGTGATGATGACGACCGGAGTTTCGATGCCGTGCTCGTGCATGATATCCAGCAATTCCAGCCCATCCATGCCTGGCATGCGAAGATCGAGGATGGCGACGTCGAATTTTCCATTGGCGCACTGCTCGAGGGCTTTTGCGCCGGACTCCGCCTCATAGAGTTCGTATCCCTCGGATTCCAGTGAGGAGTGATACATCAGCCGTACATTCGGCTCATCATCAACAATCAGGATTTTTATGGGGTCACTGGACATGACTACTGCTCTTAGCTACCGCCATGCCATGGATTTTATGAACAATGTAAGATGCACATCATAAATAAGTTACGATGTGGTTGTAATTTTAAACCCACGCTCAGATCGTGCAACTTGCAAGATTGCACGGTTGCGGGAGATGCAAAACGCAATGTCGAATTGCCTACAGAGAAAGCCGATTCAGGATCCCCTGGCGCCTACTTATTTTGTAGGCGAGGAAGTCGCTTCGGAAGAAGGACTCGCTGAAGATTCTGAAGGCGCAGGGGAAGGTGATGCTGTTTTTGCAGGCATCGCTTTGAACTCTTCCTTCAAGCGATTGTTCATATCTTCCAGCATCGGTCTGCGTCTTTCCTCAATTTCCTTCTGCAATTTTTCCTCGATTTTGCGGCGTTCCTGAGAGTAGCGCAGGATATACATTTCCCTGGTGTCCTTGTCGAGTTGCAGGCCCGATTCAGCAATGCTTTTGTCGATTTCCTGAAGAATTTTTTGACGGCGGACTATCTCCCGGTCGCGGAGTGCGTTTCTTTCCTCGGGCGTCATGTTCTGCCAGCGCTGGAAATTCTCCATGAATTTTTCCCGCTGTTCCGGGGAGAGGTCCTGGAGGATCTTACGCGCCTGTGCAAAGTCGCCGCCACCTTTTTTAAAGAACGGGCGGTCTTCCAGAGGACGTTTCTGGTCGTTGCCCTGAAAAAAATCCGGCCGTGGCGAAGGAGAAGACGAGGAAGCGGAGGGCTGCGGTTGTGGCGATGCATCCTGCGCATGGCTGAGCGCATTCATCAAACCGAGGAGAACCACCGTGACAAAAAAACCTACTGTTTGGAATCGTCCAGCCATATGGAATGATCTTCGTAGGCCACCAGTTCATCGAGATTTTTAATGACCTCGTAATCAGTCTTGGTCGGAGCGTTTGCAGTAATCTGGACAGGCGGCTTTGGATCATCAATGGCGGCGAGCGGAACTTTCTGAGGAGCGAAAAACTGTACCGAATTCAAAGCCAGCAGAACTACGGCGATGCTTCCAAGCGAAACTGGACGCCAATGGCCCAAAAGCCATGCAAGCACGCCCGCTCTTTCCTGACTGGACGTACGAATCTCGCGCAGCACGTTGCGGGCAAAATAGGGCGAAACCGCGGGCGTTTTCGCTTTGTCCAGCAGTTGCCATAGATCGTCATGTTCTCCAGAATCTTTCATTTCCTGTAGATGAAACACGAAAAACGCAACAAAGTTGCAAGTTTTTTTACTCTGTGCCGCTACTTATGGCAAAAAATCAGACCTCAGTCGCCTCGAGAAAGCCTTCCAACTGGCGGATACGGGTCGGATGGCGCATCTTGCGGAGAGCCTTGGCCTCGATCTGGCGGATGCGCTCGCGGGTCACCTTGAACTGCCGGCCGACCTCTTCCAGGGTGCGGCTGTAGCCGTCCACGAGGCCGAAGCGCTGCTCCAGCACCTGACGCTCGCGCTCGGTGAGGGTCTCAAGCACGTCCTTGATCTTTTCCTTGAGCAGGACGATCGCGGTCATGTCGCTCGGGTTCTCGGCACCCTTGTCCTCAATGAAATCGCCAAATGTGGTGTCGTCGCTGTCGCCGACCTGCGCCTGGAGCGAGATTGGCTGCTGGGCCATCTTCAAGACGGCGCGGACACGGTCCACAGGGAGCTGGATTTCCTCGGCCACTTCCTCGGGGGAAGGTTCGCGACCGTATTCCTGCACGAGCTGCTTCTGCACACGCATCAATTTGTTGATTGTCTCGATCATGTGCACGGGGATGCGGATCGTGCGGGCCTGGTCGGCGATGGAGCGGGTGATCGCCTGACGGATCCACCATGTCGCGTAGGTGGAGAATTTATAGCCGCGGCGGTATTCAAATTTCTCGACCGCCTTCATCAGGCCCATGTTGCCCTCCTGGATCAGATCGAGGAATGAAAGGCCGCGGTTTGTGTATTTCTTGGCGATGGAAATCACGAGGCGCAGGTTGGCCTCGACCATCTCGGTCTTTGCCTTGAGCGACTTGCGCAGCCACTTCTTCAACTCGTGGTACTCCGCGTTGAATTCCTCCGGCGTGAGCCATGTGCGGAGCTGCACATCGCCCAGCTTCGCGGCGCAATCGGTCTTCGAGTCGCCCTCGGCGTGCTTTACATGCGCCACTCCCTTGGCCGGCTTTTTGTGTTTTTCCACCTCGCCCTGCAAATGGGCCACGAGGCGGAAATTCTCATCGGCAAGGTGGACGAATTCCTCGGTCACCTTCTGCTTGAAGTAAAATTTTGGATAGAGCTTCTGCAGGCGCTCGTGCTGCTTCCGGAATTCGACGTGGGATTTCGTGTTCGGATTCTTCGAGCCGCTGCTCACGAGGTGCTTGTAGGACTTGGAAACCTCCTTCGCGGACTTCTCGAGGCTCTCGCAGAGGCGGGGCAATTGTTTCATATAACGCTCGCGGCTCTCGATCTTCTTGTCGAGGATCACGCGGTCGAAACGCTCGCGGCCTTCCTGCAATTTCAGGGCGAGGTCGAGGTAGGCGCGGGCGATGAAGCCGAAGCGGTTGATGTGCTTCTGCACCATCAACTCGGCATCCTCGATGCGCTTGGAAATCTCCACTTCCTGCTCGCGGGTGAGGAGCGGCACCTGACCCATCTGCTTGAGATACATTCGAACCGGGTCGTCGAGGATATCGAGCTTGGACTCGGGTTTCTCCTCCTCTTCCTCGTCGGCGTCCTTCTTGCCGTCCTTGTAACGGTCCACCTCGGAGGCGTCGATGATGTCGAACTCCATGCCGCGAAGGCGCGTGATGATTGCCTCCATCTCCTCGGGGTCATTAATGCTGTCGGGGAGGGCCTCGTTGAGGTCGTCAAAAGTAAGGTAGCCCTGCTCCTTGGCGAGCTTGATGAGCTCGCGCAATTTCTCGGCGATCTCGGGCTGTTCCAGGCTGCGCGGGCCTTTTTCCACTGGCGCCTGCGGTTCCACCGGACGATGGCCGTTGGCCTTGTCATTCTTTGCGGGTGCGTGCTTGCCGTTGGCCGGAACTGATGGCGCTGTTTTTTTTGCCCCGCGCGGTTGTGATGCCACCATATGCTTGGCCGGCTTCTCTGCCTTGCGCGCCTTGGAAGCCTTTACAGGCTTCGGCGCTTTTTTAACCTTGGGGGCTGGAGCTTTTTTTGCTTTTTTTGCAACTGGAGCTTTTTTAGCCTTGGGCGCTTGCGCTTTTTTTGATTTTACAGGAGCTTTTTTGACGACGACAGAGGCTTTTTTGTGTGATTTGGGCATACTTAACCGGTTGTAGAAATGGGCTTCTCGCCTAATCGTTATTAGAAGAAAAAGGCCGCGCAATATCAGTTAGTTCTCTGCGAAGGTCAAGAGTTTCTTTTTGCAGTTTGATAATTTCTTCAAACGGGAGATCGGGAGTGCGAAGGCGGGCGCTGATCGCGGTAATCTGGCGGGTGACCTGCCCCCGTTCCAACGAGAGCCATGCATCCTGCGCGGTCTTCATGGGATGCCAGAGAACGCCTGTAACATTCTCGGGCCGTGCCACGACCGCATCATTTTTAGAGGGTTTTCCCATGGGAAGCATCCCCCTTTCCAGAATGCGCCGTATCGTGGCTTCCTCTGAAGGGGATAGGGTCGTCAGCCAGGAATTGATGCTCGAATTGTCATCCGGCTTCAGGTTGTGGGCCAGGGCTTTTATCAGAAGCTCCGCGTTTGGCTCGTTTTCGAGGATGCGTTTCCAGTCGCGCTGCTGGAGCCAGGCGCGGGCTTCGGCATTTCTTACGGCCACATAAATCAGGTTCGTGATGAGGGGCTCGGTCTGGATCAGATCCGCTTCGGAGGTGGTTGCGGCAGCAGCTTCCTCCTTGGGAGGCGCTTTCAGCATTTTCACGAACTCCGCGCCGGAAAACTCGATGCGGGTGCTGATTTTGTTGCCCACCGCCTCGCGAAGCGCAGAATCGGTGATGAGGCTTGCCCAAGCCGCCATTTTCCTGGCGAATTGCGTCTTGCCCGGCGCTGTGGAGAACTCGGGCGTGGCGGCAAAGCGGTCGATCTGGTAATCAAAAAAATCCTTTGCCTTCTCGATCTGGCTGGTAAAAGCCTCCGCGCCTAGATTGCGGATCAATGAATCGGGATCATGTCCTGGTGGCATTTCCGCCACGCGTACCATGACATTTTCGGCAAGTAGGGAGGCCAACGATTTCTCAGTTGCCTTCTGCCCGGCACCGTCCGAGTCAAAGCACAGCACAACCTCCTCAACATGACGTTTCAACAAGTGGGCTTGTTTCTCGGTAAATGCAGTCCCTTGAGGCGCGATCACATTTTTGACCCCCGCCTCAAATGCCGAGATGAGGTCAATCTGGCCTTCACATACAATCGCAAATCCCTTGTCCAGCAGTTCGCGTTTCGTTTTATGAAGGCCGAAAAGGACATTGCCCTTGGTGAAGAGCAGCGTCTCGGGTGAGTTTACATATTTCGCTGCCTTTGCATCCGCCTGTAGCACACGTCCGCTGAATCCGATCACTTCAGACAGTTCGTTGCAAATGGGAAACATCACGCGGTCGCGGAAGCGGTCATAGAATTGCGGGGTGCGACGTGTTCCGGAATCCTGATTTCCCTCATCGTTGTTTTCGTTGTCCCTCGTGCTCACGAGCCCACTGGCTATGAGTTCCTCCGCAGTAAATCCCTGAGCCAATCCCCAGCGTGAAAAAGCATCCCATGAATTTGGCGCGTAACCGATCTTCCAGGATTTCGCGATGTCACTATTCAGCCCTCGGCTTTTTAAGTAATCACGTCCGCTTTGTGCAGAGGGCGATTTAAGCAGATTTTGGTGAAACCATTCCGCCACCTGCTGATGCAACGCTTGCAAGCGCCTTTTCATGCGGGAACGCTCGCCTTCTTCTGCGCTGAACTCCTCTTCCACGATTGTCACGTTTCCACGTTCCGCGAGCTTTCTGGCTGCAGTGGGAAAATCGATATTCTCGTAGTTCATGACAAACTTGAACACCCCCCCTGTGGCTCCGCAGCCGAAGCAATGGTAGGACTGCCGCGACGGGTTCACGTTGAACGAGGGCGTTTTCTCCTGGTGAAACGGGCAGAGGGCGCGGAAGTTCGATCCCGCGCGTTTCAGCGGGATGTAGCCTCCGATCACCTCGACGATGTCATTCGCCGCGGCAATCTGCTCAATCGTTTCCTCGGGGATTCTGGGCATGGATCCAATCTATTTTAAAAGTTTCCGGTTCCCAGTTCAAAGTTCAAAGTCTTCAGAATTTAGGAAGTAAGATTTAGCATTTAGGAAGTAGTAATCGGCGATCAGTTTCGTAGTTTTGAAGGGTGGGATTGAGTGGGATAAACCGGGATAGGGTGGGATAAACCGCCAATGGCGGCTGTTCCTAGTTCCGAGTTCAAAGTTCCTGGTTTTCTGTAGTTCGCGTCTTTTTTACTCTGGCGCGCCTTGACAGGGCTTGACCGGGCTTGTCGCTTTTTCCAAGTCACAGTTTTTTAGAAATTCGCGGGTCAATTTTAAACAAGGGTGAGGCTTTTAGGCCGGTTTAACCCAGTTTAGACCGGATCGATGTAATGGAATCCGCTACTTGGATTCTGTGTTGTTGGTATTATTGGCATCTTTTTTAATAGGAATTGGGTTCGTTTGGGTTCGTTTTTTTGGGCTCAACAGAGTAAAAATTGGGTTCGTTTGGTAAAAAAAGGCTGTTTTCGGAGGTAAGATAACCTCGGAAGGACGCAAAGAGCGCCAAGGTCTCCCAGGGGCAAGGTGAAAGTATGCCTTTCATTATTAAATCTAGCATAATTGGTTTGTGAATGCAAGGGGAAATTTAGTTGTTCGTAATTTTACAGAGTAATTATTGTTAAGAATGGCTTTTGGGGCTGCGGCTGGATGCCACCAGTTTCGGGTCGGTTCGATCCATTTGGATTTCCCAAGGTAGCATCGACTTTGTCGTTGCAACCTTGGGCTTTACGATGAAACGGATTTGCCGTAAGCAGTGGGTTATATTCCGTTGATGGTCGCTTTTTCTTCACGGCTAATAATCAAAGGTCGTTGAACAGAATTTAAACTTTTCACAGTCAGCATGATTTTATGAGCAGGAAATACGAGGTCTCTTATTTGCCGGAGCTGACGGCGGTCGCGTGCCCGTGCGGATCCACGCGGCGGGCGTTTCTCTCGCCGGATAATCCGGTGGCGTCGCTGCACCTGGTGGATATCCGCGAGGATGCGAAGACGCATTACCACAAGAAACTGACGGAAATTTATCTCGTGCTGGAGGGGGAGGGATTCATGGAGCTGGACGGGGAGAGTATCGCGGTGAAGCCAATGAGCGCGATCCTGATCAAGCCAGGATGCCGCCACCGTGCTGTCGGGAAGATGAAGATTGTAAATATGCCGGTGCCGGCGTTTGATCCGGAGGATGAGTGGTTTGATTAGGCTCAGGTCCTTGATCCCATTCTTTTTGAAAATCCTATGAAAATCACGATGGTTGGCGGCGGAGCACTACGGGTGCTTGGTATCCTGCGGGGGGCGATGGCGATCCCCGGGGTTCTCGATGGCGGTGAGATTTACCTTTATGACCTGGATGTGTCGCGTGCCGAAGCGATGGGCCGCATGCTCCTGAAGACGCCGGAGCAAAAGCGGGCCGGGTGCGGGATCCGGTGGGGCGACCAACTGGAGGAGGCGCTGACCGGGGCGGCCGGCGTGGGAATGATCCTGCCTGCGAGCCGCGCGAAGTCGTTTGAATCGGGATTCGCGCCTTCGCTCGACCGGGGGTTCATCAGTTCGGACAATGTCTCGCCGAACGGGGCGGTATCCGCAGTGAAGATCGCGCCTGTGATGATGAACATCGCGCGGATGATGGAGCGCTGCTGCCCGGAGGCGTGGCTGATCAATTTCGTGAATCCGGTAGCGGTGCTCTCCGGCATGGTGAATAACCATACAACGATCCGCGCGATGGGGGTTTGCGGGGGGTTCACCAATCATCTCTGGGATATATCGCGCATCTTTGGCCGGGATGAAGAAGCCCGGCAACTGAATGTGGAATGCGCGGGGATCAACCACCTGAGCTACGTGGTGAAGGGGACGTGGGAGGGGGAGGAATTGTTCGAGGCGCTGAAGCGGCGGATGGCCGGAGGGTGGGAGATGTGCGAGTTGCAGCCGTGGTGGAGCGAGTATTCGAAGAAGATCATCCGAAACAGCATGAGAAAGCTGACGCGAATCTGGCAGGACCTGGGCGTGCTGATCTTCTCCACCGAGGGGGACGGCCTGGCGCACCTGATGTACGATGAGAGCGTGGAGGAGAGCCGTGCGCAGCACCAGCGGCGCACCGGGGCGGAGTTGGATGAGGCGTTGCGAAAAAGCCGGGAGGGGAGACTGGAGACAGACCGGAAATTCCAGGCATGGCTGACCCGCGACCTGGACGATGCGTTCTGGGAAAACCAGTGGCGGGACGATCCTATTTTCAAGCGGCAGGACGAGGATATTTTTGTGCAGATCTTTGCGGCGCTCGCCGGGGTGAAAGAGGCAAAGATCGCCACGAGCCGGCCAAACCGCGGGGCGGTCGCGGGGATAAAGGACCGGCATGTCGTGGAGTATTCGCAATATTTGTTCAAGGATAAGATACGCCCGGTATCGGAACGGCCCTACGACATTCCCGACGTGGTTCACGGGCTGACGGCCTCGCTGGCGGCGCACCAGACGCTACTGGGAGACGCGCTGGCGACTGAAGGAGATCCAAAAATGCTCGCACTCGCGCTAATGAGTTATCCCGTGAAGCCGTACAGCAAAGACTTGCGAGCGCTTTACAAGGAGTTGTTCAGCATTGCGGGGGACGAGATCAGACCGGGCTATTCCCGCGCGGCGGATTATTTTTGAAGCAGGGAACGTGATCCGTAATTGTCGACCAGCCGCAGGGCTTCGGGTGGTGGTGCGGCATGGCCATGCGCTTAAATACGCCTGCGGTTTCCCCGACTTGAAAAGGGACCACGTATCTGCGGCTGACCTTGAGGCTTATGGTCGAATTGTGTGGCCTGACAAAGGCATATGATCTACTGGTTTACGACTTCATGGGGGCAGTCTGCCCGCCCCCGTCTACTTACCGTCAATTTATTTTGAAGCATAGTGAGCGATGAGGGAGCCGGAACGCATCGAGGAATTGAAGAGGCTGCGTGCGAGCGCGATCCCTGAAGGTGCGCAGGCATTTTCCGAATGGTCCGACCAGGTTCATGACGCCATAAGCAACGATGGAGAGCGCAACCGGTGGGACTATCTTTCCACGCAATACAAAAACGGCAGTCTCACGAACAAGCCGCTGAGATCAATTCAGCTTTTGATGGAGACGCTGATTGAACAGGAAATCCGGGACTTGGAGGAGGCTGACACGCCCCGGTTTTTCCCGCCGATCTTCTGGGCTATTCTGGCAGTATCCGTTATCCGTGTGTTTTTCCTGCTGGCCCGCGAAACGCCGCCAAGTCCAGGTCGTGGTCCGTCCGCAGCCTCACCAACTCCAAAACCGCAAGGCAAACCGCAATGGTGACTTCAATGGCTGAGCCCGATAACACTTGATCAGTCGGCTTGCGACTTCATGGGGGCAGCCCGCCCCCGTCAACTGACCTTCAATTTATTTTGAAGCATTGTGAGCCATGAGAGAGCCGGAACGCGAAAAGCTGCTGGCCATGTCCCGGAAGCTGGCCGGATTGTTTTGTAACGCCGTAGCGATCTTGGCTGACTTACTGATTGAGGTGAGGTTTAAGCTGGATCCCAAGGTCTTATAGACGTAGAACCGAACGAATGGCACTTGCCGACTTTCCAGATTTCATTCGCGGGCATTACGAAATTCATGAATGGCGCCACGCGTCCGCGATCCTCCAGGCGGATTTTCCAAATGAGTATGTCGATGTTTGTGATGTACTAACCCGCTTTCGTTTGAACAAAAGTCAGCTCATAGTCGGCGGCGGTGGAAAAACGGACATTGCAGGTTGGATAGACGCAGAGTTTTACGCAAAAGGATGGGCCGAAAAGAAATTCGACACCAAGATAGTTATCGACACGACGGAGATCGAATCGCCCACACACAAGGTGGACTGTTTCAAGAATCGCGTTGCGTTGGAAATTGAATGGAACAACAAAGATCCGTTTTTCGACCGCGATTTGAATAATTTTCGGCTGCTTTTCGACCTGCGTGCAATTTCTTTAGGCATCATCGTCACTCGCTGCGATGAATTACAGGCGGTTTTCAATTCACTCTCAATAGGCACGAAATATGGTGCCAGCACAACACACATGGGAAAACTCCTGCCACGCATCGAAGGCGGCGCGGAGCTACTATTTATTCGGACTGATCGCGCACCAGCAGACAACGCAGGCAGTCGCGCTGGCAAAGGAGATGGGCGCAAATGCAGACACCCTGCCATATGGCGTGATCGAGCAACTGGAACAGGCCGGGTACCTGACCGCGGCGTATGATTTCTTTTACGAACTGCTGACTGACAATCCCGGCCTGCCGTTTTGGAATGAATTGATCCAGGTCTCCGCAAAAACCGGCAATACCGGCAAGCTCCTGGAACTCGCCCGCAAATCGATGGCGCGCACCGATCTCCCGGAAAAGCAGCGCGCGATCGCCGGCAACGAGCTTTACAAGGTGCTGCTTGCCGATGGCCAGATCGATGAAGGCGTGAAGGAATTGCGGAAGATTGTCGAGAGCGGGCCGCCGGCCGCCGTGCCGGAGAACGGCTACTCTTCGGACACCAATAACAATTACCCCGCGCTGAAGCTGGCCCGCATCGGGATGCTGATGGAAAACAAGGATTGGATCGAGGAGGGGATCGAGGCCGGGCGCAAGGAGGCATCCACGGAAGCCGGCAAAAACGAGGAGACCGCCACGCTTGGCCTCGCGGAATTGCTCGCGGAGCTCGGTCGCGGCCCCGAGGCGGAAACCGTGCTGGCGGATGCGCTGGCAAAACTGCCCCGCAACGACGAACAACAATTCAACGAGATGATTTACACCTCCTCCGGAAAACTCATGCTCGCGCTGCTGAGGCTCTACGACAATGCCGGACGCCCCGGCGACGTGCTGGCCCTGCTGGACCAGGCGCCGAACTGGGGGGAGCGGGACCTGGCGGCATTTTACACGGAGGACATCGAGCCCGAGGTCGTGACGGAATTTTATTCCCACGCCGCGCGCGCCGACACGAATGCAGGGTACATCGCCGCCTCCGCGCTCGCGGCGACGGGCCGCAAGGACGAGGCGGAAAAAATCATCAACGCCGTGCTCGACGTAAAGGGGGGATTCGACCCCGCCTATGAATTGCTGATCAAGCTCGAGGGGCAGAAAGCGATACCGAGGCTCGACGAATTATTTTCGCGCGACCAGTTCGAGTGCCGCCCGCTGATCTGGAAAGCCAGCCTGCTGAAGGATGCCGGGAAGCTGGAAGAAGCCGAGAAGTGCATCCGGCAGGCGATCTCCGTGGACCCCTCCGACGGCGAGCAGGGGCCCGGCCGCCGCATGCGCGCCTATGCGGTGCTGGCGGACATCCGCGAAGCGCGGGGCGACGCGGAGCAGGCCCGCTTTTTCCGCGAGGTGGTGAATGCGATCCGGCTTTCGGAAAAGGCGGACCGCTTCTACGAGGCCGGCATGCTGAGCCGCGCTGTCGCGATGTACGAGGATGCGCTCACGCATTTCTCAAACGCCTACTGCATCCAATCGCGCCTCGCATTGCGCCTCTCGGAGATGGGGCAGAATGAGGCCGCGGAGGAACACTATCGCAAGGCATACGAGCTGATGCCCGAGAGCTTCGGGCGCGTGGAGAGCCATTGCTTTGGCTGCGAGCGCGCCTTCGCCGGCAAACGGGCGCAGAGCATCGCGGAAAAAGTCTTCACCGGCCTTGCCGAAAAGATGCCGGACAAGCCGCAGGTCCACTATCTCCTCGGCTACCTGCGCTATGAGGAGGACCTTTACAAGGAGGCACTGCCGCATTTCCAAACCGCAGTGAAGCTTGACCCGGAATACCTGAACGCTTGGAAAAAAATCCAGTCGATCGGCGAAGAACTGCGCCTGCCGCTGGCGGACCGGGATGCCGTGACCTTCAACATCCTGCGGCTGGATCCGCTGGGGCACCACAGTTCCAATGATTTCCGGGAGGTGAGCGACCTGCGCACGCTTTGGAAAATCGTCGAGGATTCCGCCAGCAAACGGCCTCCGAAACCTGGCAGTCTTTACCCACTGGCGGCGAGCAGCGCGGTGATGGCAAAAGCGACCCAGCCTTCTGAAAGCTGGGTATCCCGATCCTACTATGATCCCGAGAACGCCGGTGATCTCACGCCGGCGAAAGCCGTGTGGCGGAATGGATTTCTAAAGGCCGCCGGGAGCCTGCTGGAAAGCTCCGACACCGGGGAACGCTGAGGTTTACCGGCGAGGAAGCTTCCTGCCGGGATAGCCTTTCATACGTCCGTCACGGGTGCCCCGCCCGTATCCTTGCTGGATTGATAACAATATGAAAACGACCACCTTAACGATACCGGAAATCGCATTAATCGCCATCACGCGAGGCATGTTTGGAGCGGGGATAGCGCTGTTAAACGCCAGGAGATTGTCACACGAGCAACAGCGCGCAATCGGCTGGACACTCGCGGGCGTGGGAGTAATCACGACCATACCTCTTCTTCTCGAGGTATTCCAGTGCGGGGATAATCACTGCACCAGGGGTGAATAAAACAGGCGGAATGCCGGTGGAGGTAAGGTCAATGCCCTGGATTCCATCACTTCGCCCCGATCTCTTCCAACCGCTTGATGATGCGTTGCGCGCTGTGGCGCCACGTCCATTTTTCACGGGCGTCGCGGGAAGCACGTTCCCCCCTGGCCCGGGCTTCGTCGCGATGCTCGTAAACATGGCGCAGGAGTGAGCGGAGATGTTCGTAGGAAGGTTGCGCCCATTTAAAACCCTTGTAGTAAGGGCACTTTGCCTCGGCGGGCACCAGACCTTCCACGGAAAGCGGGTAGGCATTCTCCGCGTTCATGAAATCACGATGCGAACTCCAGTCGGTGGCGATCACCGGCAGACCGCAGGCCATGGCTTCAAGGATGGGCATCCCCCAGCCTTCGCCGCGGGTGGGGAGCACGAAACAATCCGCAGCCCTGTACAAGGAAGCGAGTTGATACGTGGGAATGATTTCGTTGAGGGAGAAAACGATCCTCCCGCCATCCGGCTTCAGATTCAACCCCCGGACCTGGGCGGCGACATCGACGGTGCCGTCGGAGTTTGATGTTTTGAAAACCAGCACGGCATCTTCGTCGCGGCGGAACTCATCGCTGAACGCCTTGAGAAGAACCTCGGGCGCCTTGCGTTCGCCCCATTCAAAAACGGACAAAAATGTGAACATATCACCGATCCGTTGGGAAGTGATGGCCGGGTTGAAATAATCGGGGTCGATCCCGAGGGGAATGACGTGAACGGGCCTTGTCACACCACTGCGTTGAAAGGTTTCCACGTTGAATGTGGACGGCACCCAAACCTCGTCCATGCGATTTGCCTCCGCCACCCACTGGGCTGGAATGTGATCGGTTTCCAGCATCGTGTAGCCGATCTTGTAGCCGCCCGTATTCCGGTGAAACACATCGCCCTGGCCGTACACGACCTGAATCCCGCGCCTGTTAAAGGGTCGCTGGCGGATGAGATTGGTCATGTAATCATCGGACATTTCCGGTTCCGGCACGGGAAAAGGCGTGCCCGGCCCGTAAACATATTTGTACGATAACTCGACGCCCAGGTGGTCCATGGCCAGCATCAATTGCCTGCTGCTGATTGCGTAACCGGTTTCGAAATTGGTCACGGAATGCCACGACAGTTTGCGGCTGTAACGGCGGGCTTCGATTTTCGCCTTCCAGATTTTGCGGAATACAGCGCCGGATTTATCAAACAAGTCGCCGAAGCGCACCCCGTTCACCGTGGTGCTGACGTTTTCGTGGTGAACCGTGGTCACCGAACCGCAACACATGGTGCGGTAGCCTGCTTCGCGCGCCCTCAGGCAGTAATCGGTATCTTCAAAATACGAGACAAACCTCTCGTCCAGCATTCCGACCCGGTCCAATACCTCGCGCTTGATGTATGCGCAGGCAAACACGACGCTCTCCACCTCGCGATCTGCATTGAATTGATTGATGTCCCGCTCGTTACTGCCGATTTGCTGGCCCCAGTAAGTGGGCGGCATATACACGCCTGCGTGCTGCAAAGTCCCGTTTGGCCGGCGCAACCTGCAGCCGACAATGCCGGTGTCCGGGGAATCGTAGGCCGTTTTCTGCATCCTCGCAATCCAGTCGGCCTGGTGGATTTCCGTGTCATTATTGAGGAGGATGATGTCGTAACCGGGAGGGCATTTTTTGAACGCGGCATTATTTCCACGGGCGAATCCTTCATTCTGCTCATTGCGAACAAGCTCCACCCAATCCAGCGTTTTCAGGAAATCCGTTGTCTTACTCGTGCTTCCATTATCCACCACGATGACGCGATAATCAGGAAAGAGGGTGGTTTCACGCAGGGTGGCCAGGCATCGCTTTGTATAGTCGAGGGCGTTCCATGCAAGTATGACGATGCATACGGGAGGCTGCGCACTCATGAAAGTCTGATCCGCAGGAATGCCATGAGCTGGGACACGTCCATGGGGATTTTCCCGGTGCCATACTCCTCCAGGCCCGCGGGCACGCCGGTCATATCACCACGGTGATTGGTCATGATCATGGAAATATGCGTGAGAGTTCCCAGGGATTCGTTGATCGCATTGTTTAATTCGCGCTGGAGGGTGAACAGCTTGCCCAGTTTGCGCACGCGCTTAATGATCCGGTATACGGAGTTTATGCTGTTTGAAAAACGCAACGCGCGCGGAAGCATGGGCTTCGTTTCCTTCAGGGTGCTCTCGACCTTGTGCTGCAGGGATGTGAACTGGGCATTCTTGAGCATGACCAATTGTTGTACAGCCACCGCGCGTTCCGTCATTGTGGAGAGCTTCAGGTCGCGTATTTCATCTTCATTCCGCCCGGTGAGCAACCCGTCCAGCCTGCCAGCCAGTTTTTCCACTTCCTTGCCCAGCGCGCCTAGTTGCGACAATGCGTCGTCCATGGATTTTCGCAAAGCCGCATTCTCATTGCTTAACCGCCGGATATGCTCCTCCCGCTGCGCAATCTCCACATGGAACCGGCTGCGTGCCAGATCGCCTCGACTGCTTTCCCCGGGGAGAGGCGCCAGGGACGCTGTAAAATTTTCCCCTGGTGCCGGGCCCTGGCCGTTCGCCCCGGCTGCGTCACACAAGCGGACATACATGTCGATAATCTCCGGACAGGAGTCGGAAGCAATGAGTTGATCGAGCGAGGAATGGTGGTGCTGAAGCGCGGGGTTCACCAATGTTTGTGTCAACCCCAGCGTCTTTTCGTTCACAGGCAGTCCCAATTTTGTGAGGACCCGCTTCAATTCCGCCCGGGGATCGGCAAACCAGGCCTCGCGGCACGTAACTATGCGCGCGTGCTCCGGCACATTGTCGATGATGTTCCGGTAGTAGCTCAACCAGAGTTTATTTGAGGCCGCCAGGGAAAAGTTATTGCGGCGTTGCAGGGAGGCCGCCACATCCAATGGGTTTCTCACGCACACGACCACCCGCAGATCGGGCAGAACGTCTCTCCAGAATTGTATGGTGATGGAATTACGCGGATCCTTCCAGCCCCACGCAATCCCGCCATTGGCCTCAATATCCATGCGTTCTATCAATCGGGACGCACATTCCCGGAATGGCTCGAGATCATCGCGGGACATCCATCCCCCCGGCAGGTCGGCCATGTCCCAACCACCGCCGAGATGAATCAGCAGCCTTTCATTCAGCGCATGGAAACCGGAATGCTCCCATGAGCCCGCGGGGTTTTCTTCTTCCCGGGCCGGCAAAAAATCGAGATCATCCCCCATGTGGACGCCCGCACACTTCAGCAGCCTGGCGACCATGGACGTGCCCGAACCATGCATCCCCGTGATACACACGGGAATCGCAGTTTTACTTGAAAAACGACCGGTTGTATTGATGGCAATCAAAGTGTGATAAGAATATTGGGCTGAGAGTAATAGAGAGTGAGTGAGGGGAGTGTCAAGGCATGGTTAACCGGCCTTTTCAGGCGAATTCAGAGAGTCGTGTGATCTGTAAGGAATCTTTCCGGTTTTAAGGGACAGACGGGGATTTTAAGGCCATTTTGTGCGATGCGCGCCCGTTTCTTTATCGAGGTATCCCTTGCTACCGGCCCAGCTTCTGCGATGGATGGGTAATGTCTTTTGAATCCTGCCCTGCATGTGGCTACGCACTTTCCACCATCGATCATCAGTGCCGCCATTGTCACAGCGCTCTCAAGGCCGTTCCAGTCTTCAAGAGGCTGGACCTGAGGTTCATGGCCCTGGCCCTCCTCGCCGCCGGCATTATCATTTTCCTCTGCCGCATTTTTCTTTTCCGCTAGGCGGGGCGAAGCGCGGCTGCCTACGACCTGCGGAGATAGTCCTGCCACGCTTTTGCAGCAGCTTCATTCAAGAACCAGATGGCATCTTTTTTTGTGCCTTTGAATGCATCATACCCGGCAACCTCCAGGGTGTCCGGGTGGCCCAGCCAGCAGCCCGACTGTTTGCTCACCGGGTTGAGTTTCGCGGCCTCACCGGGAAATGCCGCCGGCGGGAAACGCAAGGCGACAGCTGCCGTGATCTGGGCGAAGGTGAGCGCCTGGGTTTTGCCGATCTCGTGGCCCTCCTTTGGATTGAGGGCCAGTGTCCATGCTGCATGCCGGGTGTGGCCTTTTTCGTAGCTGGCAAGGGAGTCTGCCACCCACTCCGGTTTGTCTTTCTTGCCGACAAAGTCCAGGATCGGCACCTCATCCTTCCCGGGAGCAGAGCCGCCGGGACCGGCCGGGGCACGCACCAGCACTGCGGCCACCACCCGGTTTGCATGGCGGGAAACATATTGCGCCGTGACATTGCCGCCTGCGGAGTGTCCCCAGAACACAAGGGGAGGATTCTTTACCGTCTGCCCGTTTTGTGTGAGTTCGGCCTCGATGGCTTTATTGAGCAACTCAGACACGACCCCATTGGGATCGCCCTGGTAGGTGCCGGTGTTATTTTGCGGGTTCTGAAACATGCAACCCAGGATGCCAAATTGGATCTGGGTCGCGAGAGCCTGCCATTTGGCATCATCTGCCATGCCGCGCCCGTCGCCGCCCTTGCCCGAGATCAACACCAGCACGCCGCGCACCTGGGTATTGGCGGGAGCCCACCAGCGGAACTTTGCGGCTTCAAGCCCGGCGGCAGGGGGAATGGAGGCGGCCTCGTATTCCGAGTGGGGATTGGGTGTGGGCTTTGCCTGTGCGGATGCCGGCACCACCGGTGCAGGGGAGGGGATGGCCTGTGTTGCCTGTGGCGACGGAGCTGCCGGAGGCGATGCAGGCTGGCCGGGTTGGGCGGCGAGTTCATTTGCTAGCATCAGCGGCCACTGGGGATTCGTAAAAAAGGCGGGATCGGCCTTGCGGCGTTCGTTGTAAGCATTGATGAACTGCTTGTTAAGGGCGGACCCGCTCACTCCCAGATCGGGATACTTTTGCACCGCCTTTACCTGCCATTCCTGCGGGGTTGTTTGCGCATTGCAGGTGAAACAAAGCACGAGTGCGAGGAAGGCCAGGGCTTTTGTTTTCAACACACACGCATCCCATAGAGTGTCGGGAAACGCGTCAAGAAAACAGTGGAGGCGAGGGGAGTTGAACCCCTCTGTCCTCTCTGTAAAATAGCCATTTTTGGCTCAATATGCACTTCGTATGCAGCAATCGGAACGAGTTTGGATCGTGTCTGCTACGCTATGTCATGGCTCCGGAACGAGAATAGCTTGCGGCCGGTCGTGATGATTTAAGAAATCACATTCACTCCCGTATGGCGGGTTCGCTTCCCTTGTCACCGTTCGCGCCGTCCTTACCCAATCCCATTGTCAGTGCTGTCATCCCCGCCAGGCCGCCGAGTTGCATCGATTCCACGGCTGTGCTGGGGACAATGACGATAGTGGCATTTTCCTTCAAACCTTCGTAGAGCATGTTCATGGCCCGCAGGTGAAAAGCAATTGGGTTGTGCTCATAGCTTTTCCCGGCCTCGGCAAATTTCTCCGCGATCTGGCGCTCGGCATCTCCCAGAATCACTCGGGCCTGACGCTCCCGTTCTGCCTGGGCCTGCATGGACATGGCATCCTCCAAGCCCGATGGAATGAGGACATCCTTCACCTCGACTGAAATGACATTGATGCCCCACGGCTCAGTGCGTTCGTCAATGATCTTCTGGAGCAGGCTGCTGATTTTATCGCGGCCTTCCAGCATATCCGAAAGCATGGTCTTGCCGATCACGTCGCGCAGGGCTGTCTGCGACGCCCAACTGATCGCGCTTTTATAGTCAGCTACGTCCAGAGCCGCCTTCTTGGGGTCGATCACTTTCCAAAACAGCACGGCGTCGACATCCACCGGCACCGTGTCTTTGGTAAGGGTCTTTTCCGCCTTGAAGCCTGTCGTGATGACGCGTGTGTCGATCCAGTAAGGAATGGCGTCGATAATCGGAATGATGAAAAACAATCCAGGTCCCTTGAGGGAGTGAAAGTGACCCAGACGCAATATCACCACCCGGTCCCACTGATCCGCAATCTGTATCGCAGAAGACACGACCAAGGCGATTACAAACGTGGCGACGCCAATCCCGGTGGCCGTCAAGTCACTCCCCGCTTGATGGCTGGTGAATGCCAATGCCGCGCCAATACCCAGGATTACGAAAAATACCAACATCGCAAAAGATCTGTTTCGGTTCATGAAATAACGATATCCTCGGCAGCCGCCGGTACGCCATGGGGTGAAACCCGACCAGTTTTGGCCCGCGCGATGCCTCACCCGGTATGGGGTGAAGACCCCATAGCGGGCTAGAAGTAACCGCACTTATACTTCCACCATGAAAAGCCACCGTGTGAGGAAATATCTGACGTTTGGTGAGTTTGTCGAACGCGTGTACGACGTTTGCGGAAAGCGCAAGGCGGAAGGAATTGTCAGGATCGCCATCAAGGCGCACTTGATCGAGTTTCGTAACCTCACTTTGTGATCTGTGAGCCGCTCACCCCGCATCTTGCAATTCGGAAATTCCACTGAGTCACAAACCAGATGAGCACGAGGCCGAATGCTTATCTCGTGGGTGGCGGCATCGGATCCATGGCCGCCGCAGCCTTCATGATCCGTGATGACAACCTGCCAGGCGCGAACATTTCAATTTTAGAAGCAGCTTCCTCAATGGGAGGAAGTCTCGATGGCGCGGGGAATCCCGAGGGTGGATACTCATTGCGCGGCGGGCGCATGTTGACCACAGACAACTACGAATGCACTTGGGATCTCTTTAGATCGATTCCGTCATTGAGCAACGAAGGCAAGTCGGTGTTTGACGAAACCGTGGAGTTCAACAAGCAGCACAAGGCGCATTCGATGGCGAGGCTCGTTGACAGACGCTGCGCGAAGGTTCCGGTGACGTCGATGGGTTTCTCCATGCAGGATCGCCTTGAATTGCTGAAGCTCAGCCTTGCAAGCGAGGACGTTCTGGCAGCAAGCCGCATCACGGACTGGCTTTCGCCACAATTTTTCGAGACAGAGTTCTGGTTTATGTGGGCGACCACATTTGCCTTCCAGCCGTGGCACAGCGCCGTGGAATTGAAACGCTACCTGCACCGCTTCCTACTGGAGTTTTCCCGTATCGAGACACTCGGGGGCGTGAAGCGGACGATCTACAACCAGTATGATTCCATGGTTCTTCCGCTGCAAACCTGGCTCAAGGCCCAAGGGGTCAAGATGGTCATGGATTGCAAGGTGACAGATCTCGATCACAAAGACGAGGACGGCAAATTTACCGTAACCGCCATCCATTGCCTGAGGCAGGGCAACCCCGAAATCATCGCCGTGAGGGACGGTGATCTCGTATTCATGCAAAACGGTTCCATGACCGACGCCTCCAGCCTGGGTTCCATGACGGAAGCGCCCGGTACGCTCACCAAGGTGGAAAGCGGCGGTTGGACATTGTGGGAAAAGCTCGCGCTGAACCGTCCGCGTTTTGGCAATCCATCAGCGTTCAACAATTGCATCGCCCAGTCTTGCTGGGAGTCGTTCACGGTCACGCTGAGAAATCCTGAATTCTTCGATAAGATGCAACAGTTCAGTGGGAATGAACCCGGCACCGGCGGACTGGTCACATTCAAGGACTCGAACTGGCTGATGTCCATCGTGCTCGCGCATCAACCCCATTTCCTGGACCAGCCTGCCGATGTGCAGGTGTTCTGGGGATGCGCGTTGTTTCCAGACCGGGTAGGCAATTTCGTTCCGAAACCGATGGCGGAATGCAACGGCGCGGAGATTCTGCAGGAACTCTGTGGTCACCTCCGCTTCGATCTGGAGACTATCGAATCAGCCAACTGTATTCCATGCAGGATGCCGTATATCACCAGCATGTTCATGCCCCGGCTGAAGAGCGATCGTCCGCTACCGGTGCCGGAAGGCTCGGCGAATTTCGCATTCATCAGCCAGTTTGTTGAGATCCCGGATGATGTTGTCTTTACTGTCGAGTATTCGGTGCGGGCTGCCCAAATGGCAGTCTACGAACTGCTTCACATCGACCGGGAGATTCCTCCAGTGACACCGCACGACAAATCAATCCGAACGCAACTGGAGGCGCTGATCAAGGCGTTCAAGTGATTGCTGATCGGCATCACGCCTCTCCAAGAAATTTCAAATCCACAAATCGTAAACAACCAAACCACCAAATATAAATTATGTACTCAACAATCATTGCCCGTGACCTCTCTATACAAGCCCCCCACAGCCCGCGTGAGCGCCTCGCCGGGTTTGCCATTGCCGGCCGCGCGGTCGATAAATGCCGCGCCAGCGTCGCGGAGACCCTCGGCGATTATCATTACGATTGTCCGTTGGATAACATGCTCTTCACCTTCAAGGGCATCACCGGGGAGCAATTCAAAGCCCAGGTTCAGAATTCCGAGAATTATGATGACGTCGGCGCCTGGTTGCTGGCCAGCGGCACCAAGAAAACCGCTGATGAAATCAAAACATGGTCGGATGAGATGGAGGCCATGAATCCGATGAAAGACCCGGAGAAGCGTGCCCATTTCGTGGAGAACTGCGCCAAAGTCGGACTGAACCCTGAAACAAGCACGGTATTTGACTGGCTCGAAGCAGATGACCGGTCAAGCCTCCGCCCCGCCTCTGTTTAACAATTTTACGATCACAATAAACCAACAACCGAAAACAAACACAACGACATGAAAACTCTAAATAGCAAAGAAGTGCCCGCGATGTATAGGACGGCAAACGACATTCCCCAAAACCACCGTTCGGAATTAAACGCGCTGATGAACCAGCGCCTCGCTTCCGCAGTAGACCTGCAAACGCAAATGAAGCAGGCGCATTGGAACGTAAAAGGTCCCAACTTCATCGGGCTGCATCAGCTCTTTGACCAAGTGGACGAAGCCGTGGAGTCGTACGTGGATCTCATCGCCGAGCGGATCGTGCAGCTCGGTGGCATCGCCAAAGGCACAGCCAGGGTAGCTGCGGCACGCTCACACCTGCCCGAGTATCCGCTCGATATTGCTGACGGCATGTCCCACGTGGATGCCGTTTCCACAGCGCTTTCCACATTTGGAGAGTCAGTCCGTGGCACGATTGACGAGGCAAACGCGCTGGATGACGCCGGCACCGCCGATCTTTTCACCGAGATCTCTCGCGGAATCGATAAGTGGCTTTGGTTTGTCGAAGCACACTCGCAACTGGCGCAAGATAAAACCACCCCTGACCTGGCGTGAACAATTTCACAATCCAACAAAATCATCTTCATGAAAACCAATCCACTCAAGCAAGGCATGCTGACTGAAAATGCCGAAGGTATCGGCCCTGTGAGCCGCAGGATGGTGCGCGAGCGCGCCGTTGAACTTGCGGTCATCAATGGCCGTTCCGCACAGGAAGCATCGAAATCCGACTGGGACCAGGCAAAGCTGGAGCTGACAGGGGAAGCGGACATTGATCAGAAAGAGGCGATTCTTGAATCAGCCCCTGAAACGGAACGCTGGGATCCGGTGCAGGGCTCAACTGGCCACAAAGCGCCCGAAACTGCCAGCGAGGATGAGGACGACGAAGGCGAGAGCGATAGCACCAAGCTCGTCGAGGAGGGCATTGGGGAGGCGGAGCATGATCAAAGCCTGGAGGCCGCCCGACGCCTTGATGAGTAAACACGGTTCCCACCAGCCTCATCGCCATTGCAGAGAACAAGGAAATTAGAACAAGGAACACAAATCATGTTACGCAGCATTAAACAATTATACGGGGATAAACTCGGCTCGTCAGATAGCGAAATTGGCCATGTGAAGGATTTCTATTTTGACGATCAGAACTGGGCGATTCGCTATCTGGTGGTGGACACGGGTTCATGGTTGCCGGGCCGGTTGGTATTGATCTCGCCCCATGCCTTCGGAAACTTCCATCAGGATGGTGACTGCCTTTTGGTCAATCTTACGCGGCAGCAGATTGAAAATAGTCCGGCTATTGAAACGCACAAGCCGGTGTCGCGGCAATACGAGGAGGAGTATTTCCGTTATTACGGATGGCCGTCGTACTGGACCGTCGGCGGGATGGGGTTGATGGATGGTCTTCCAATGGCTCCCCCGGCGCCCTTTACCCCCGTTGCGCAAACGAAGAGGTCCGGTGAACTTCTGAATAATGACGATCCTCATCTGAGGAGCACCGAGGATCTGGCTGGCTACCACATCCAAACCGGCGAAGCCGAGATTGGTCATGTCACTGACATGATCATCGACGACAAAAGTTGGACAATCCGTCACCTCCTAGTAGAGACCGGTCATTGGTTTGCAGGTAAGGAAATTGTAATCTCACCGAAACATATAGACCGCATCAGTTACGAAGAATCCAAGGTGTTCGTAAACGTCTCCCTGGAAGCCATCAAGGACGCGCCTGAATACCATGTGCCCCCGCTTGGTGAGGCATTTCACAATACGCAGAATTTCAAGTGACGAACCATGAAAACGCCGTCCACTGACGAAGATCCGGTCATCGACTCATCAAACCCATCCGCTTCCCCCACTGATTCCGCAGGGGTCGATACTGCCGTACTGAAGCAGAAACTGGCCTCGAAGCAGGACGATTATTTGCGTCTCGCCGCGGATTTCGACAATTACAAAAAGAGAACCCTACGCGATTCGGGGCAAAAGGCAGCGGCGGAAAAGGAATCATTCATCCTCGACCTGTTGCCCGTTGTCGACAACCTCGAACGCGCCCTCGCCTGTGAGCGGTCACCATCCTCGCAACCTTTGCGCCAGGGCGTCGAAATGACATTGGAACAATTGACCCGGTTGCTCCAGAGCAACGGGATTGATGAAGTCGAGGCCGTCGGCCTGCCCTTCGATCCCCACCGACACGAGGCGATTTCCGTGCGGCACGAGCCAAACGAGCCCGATCATGTCGTCCTCGAAGTAATCCAGCGTGGCTATTGCCACGGCGAAAAATTATTTCGTCCGGCGAGGGTCATCGTGAATGATCGTGGCCATTCTCCTGGAGCCGGCCATGCCCGTTGAATTCAAGGATTACTACGACGTTCTAGGCGTCCCTCGAAACGCGAGCGGGAGCGCCATAAAAAAGGCGTATCGCAAACTCGCGCATCAATATCATCCGGACGTCGCCAAGGATAAAAAGACTGCGGAGGAAAAATTCAAAGAACTCAACGAGGCGAATGAAGTCCTCAGTGATCCGGATAAACGGCGAAAATACGACGAGTTGGGAGTGAATTGGAATCATCCGGAGCGGCAGACGGCGCAGCCGCAAAATGGATTCTCGGAAGGCCCCCAGACGGATTCCGAATTTCATTTCGATGGCACCGGTTTCAGCGACTTCTTCGCCCAGCACTTTGGCAGCCGCAATCGCCCGTTCGGAGGTTCCCGTCGGTCGGGAGAAAATGGTGAGGGAGCGGTTCCATTCGCGCAACATGGCCATGATGTGGAGAGCGATATCCTCGTCACATTGAACGAAGTGTTGCTCGGGTCGGCGCGCACCATCCAGCTTCAGCGCACCGATCCGCGTACGGGGCAGTCAACAATGCAAACTTTGAAGGTAAAGATTCCTCCGGGCGTGCGCGACGGACAGATGATTCGCGTTGCGGGGAAGGGACAGGAGGGTCTTGGCGGGGGTGATTCAGGAAACCTGTTCTTGCGGGTCGTTTTCGGCAAGCATCCCGACTTCCGCGTGCAGGGAGCCAACCTTTACTTTGATCTGGATCTCTCACCTTGGGAAGCGGTGCTGGGAGCGACAATTCCAATCCCAACGCTAGAAGGAATGGTTTCCCTAAAGATTCCGGCGGCAACCATGGCGGGGCGGGAGTTCCGCTTGCGCGGAAAGGGCCTGCCCACTTCCAATAAAATCCGCGGTGACCTGCATGCCATCGTCAGCATCCAGGTTCCACCTGAACTTAAACCGGAACAGAAAATTCTATGGGAGCAGTTGGCTGCTGCATACACATTCAACCCGAGGAAGAACACATGATTGAACTACCTGGCGAGGAGGCTTCACCGACATTTGCGCTCGAACTATTCCAGCCAGATCCAGACGTTGTTTATACTCTCGATATAACCGCTCATCTTGCGGGTGTCCCGCGCCGTTCAATACTTGCGTATTATCGAGCGGGACTTGTGCGGCCCGTGTTTCAGCCGCCGTATGGTGTCATGACATTCACGGAGGAGGCGATCTATATTGTCCGTCGAATCGAACATGCGCGGACCTGTCATGGTGTTGATGTGGCTTTGATCAAAACCGTGTTCGATTTGATCGATGAGGTCGAGCGCCTGCGTGCCGAGGTGCGTTTTTTGCGCGACCGTTGAAGTCTCGGTGCACTGCAATGTTTACCGGGAGTTACCATACGTGTGAAGGTGGAAAAATTTCAATCGCTCAAAAGAACATGGCGAGTTTTGGGATGAAGATTCACTCCGACATGCATTGCCATCGGTCCACACAGGATTCCCACCATGCGAGTTCACGCCGGTCGGAATCGAAATCCAACCACCATGAGCGTTATAGTAAATCAGCCTCCACACAAAAGTCACGTTGTCGCCAAGCCGGGATTTATTAAGGCGCTTCCTCGAAAACTCGAACGCCCCATGCTGTTTCTTGGCTTCGTCTGGTTCCTTGTCATTCTGACGGAGCTGGTGAATGGCATGAGTCCGTTACTGGAAAGTCTTGGTACTGCACTTTGGGCGTTGTTCGTAGTATATTTCGGCTTGAGGCTGGCGATCGTTCCCAATCGAATGATCTTTCTGAAGCGGAACTGGCTGTTCATCCTGGCCATTCTCGTTTCCATACTCCGGCTTATCCCACGACTTCAATCGTATCCCCTGGCGCGGGCACTGACCGCCACGTTTGGGATGCAAGTAATCTGGATGTTTGCCTCGGCTGATCAAGGATTGAGATCTCTACGGCGGGCCATGGGACACAGGGGCACGGGTTACGCGCTCACATTCACGGTGGTCGTGGTATTGGCGGGCGCGGCAGGCATGCTTCATTTCGAGAACGACTCTCCGGATTCACATGGTATTCACAGTTATCCAAAAGCTCTGTGGTGGGTCGCCATGCAGATCACTAATATTGGCTCCGGATATCAACCGGAGTCATTGGGTGGTCACATACTCTGTCTCGGTATTTCCATCTTTGCTGTTGCCATATTCGGCTATCTTACTGCTGTCTTTGCGGCCATTTTTATCGGGCAGGATGCGGAGGATCCGAAATCAGAGATTCCCAACCAGAAATCCATTCTTCAACTTTCGGATGAGGTTGCGCTGTTGAGAAAATCAATTGAAGATGTCCTGCGGCGCATTCCCGACACGGGACCGCGATTGGGCGAACCACCACAGTTGGCCGGAGAGCCGGAACAAATCAAACGGGAAAAGCTTTAGGGGCCATCCCTGCAGCCTCAAGTCTGAAATCTAACGGCCACGATCGGATACAACTGTTTGGTTTCCGCGCTGGAATGGCGTCGCATCCTCGCAAAAAGCCGGGCCGCTTTTCCAATGGCCCTTGTGTCTGCGGTAGGGTTTCACCCCATAGCGCCATTAGTTTGCCCGGATAATCTTGGATCATGAATAAGAACAATTCCGTAGTGGCAACCTATGCATCGCATACGGCTGCTGAATCCGCTGTCAAGGAACTCCAGCAATCAGGTTTCGACATGAAAAAATTGTCGATCGTTGGTCGCGGTTATCACACGGAGGAGCATGTCACCGGCTACTACAACACCGGGGATCGCATGCAATACTGGGGAAAGACCGGAGCTTTCTGGGGAGGCTTTTGGGGATTACTGTTTGGTTCGGCATTCTTTTTTGTCCCAGGCGTCGGGCCGCTGCTTATCGCGGGTCCGCTCGTGGGCTGGATCGTAGGCGCACTGGAAGGTGCTGTAGTGATCGGAGGAATGAGCGCCCTTGGTGCCGGCCTGTACAGCATGGGCATTCCCAAGGACAGCATCCTTAAGTATGAGACGGCAATCAAGACGGACAAGTTCGTGCTGATCGCACACGGGTCTCCAGATGAAATTTCCCACGCGAAGGAAACTCTCAAGAACACAGATCCGGAAACCTTGGAAGACCATGACCAAGCCGGTCAACTTCAAGCGGCGAATTCATAGAGGGGAACTATGGCAGATTTAATAAGCCTCGAAATCAGGCTTGCCTCACGCCCCAACGGACTCCCAACCGCCGCCAACTTCAGCCTCGTAGAGACAAAACTAGAACCGCTGCAAGACCGGCAGGTGCTGGTCCGCAATATCTTCATGTCGGTGGATCCTTACATGCGTGGCCGCATGAACGTGGGAAAATCGTACGTCCCGCCTTTCGAGTTGGGCAAAGCGCTCGATGGCGGAGCAGTCGGCGAGGTCATTGAGTCTCGCGCCGGAGAGTTCAAGCCGGGGGATGCGGTGACTTCCAGCTTTGGCTGGCGCGAATACTTCATTGCATCTCCGAAGGATCTGCATCCGGTGAGTCGGAAAATCCAACCACTCTCGGTTTATCTTGGGGCGCTCGGCATGACCGGTATGACCGCCTGGGTTGGGTTAAATCTGGTGAACGTCAAAGCAGGTGACGTCATTTTTATTTCCGGGGCCGCCGGGGCAGTGGGTAGCGTGGCGGGGCAGATTGCAAAATTGCGAGGTTGCCATGTGATAGGGTCCACGGGCTCGGCTGTGAAGGTAAACTTCCTGCGAGAAGAATGCGGGTTCGATATCGCCTTTGATTACAAAATCGGCCCTGTAGTCGAACAACTGGAGGTCGAAGCCCCCACCGGAATCGATGTGTACTTTGATAACGTGGGAGGCGAAACCTTGGAAGCCGCGCTCTCGGCGCTCCGAGTAAACGGCAGGATCATCGCCTGCGGAAGCATTTCCGGTTACAACGACGACAAGCCCCGGCCCGGTCCTTCCAATTTGTTCAACATGATTGGAAAGAGATTAACGATGAAAGGCATGATCGTTACTGATTGGCAGGATCACCAGGGTGAATTTGAAAAGGAAGTGGGAGGGTATTTTCTGGCGGAAAAACTGAAGAGTAAAGAAACTGTGGTGGAAGGAATTCAGAATGCCGTGAGCGCTTTCATCGGATTATTTGAGGGGAAGAACATTGGCAAGATGGTGGTGAAACTGGCTTAGGGGTTATGTCGGTGATCACCATTAAAACAGAGACTGCCGTGGCGGCACTCTGTGCAACGGCAACCGGGATTGAAGAGACATTATGTGCAATCAAACACTCGTAAGTCATTCGATATACAGCCTGCTACCGACTGAGATCGATGGGTTCGATTCCCTGGTTGAACTGGCCTTGGATCTCCGCTGGTCGTGGCATCATCTTGCAGATGCAGTGTGGAGCACGCTTGACCCGGTATTGTGGCGTCTTACACGGAACCCTTGGGTGGTCCTCCAAACGGCATCGCGGGATCAGCTTGAACGTGTGCTGTCTGATCCCGGCTTCCGCAAGACGGTTGACGACCTGCTGCAAATCAAGCGGCAAGCGGCGGAGAAGCCTGCCTGGTTCCAGCAAAATCATCCGGAATCGCGCCTGACCTGCGTTGCGTATTTCAGCATGGAATTCATGCTGAGCGAGGCTCTCCCAATTTATTCAGGTGGGCTGGGAAATGTAGCAGGTGATCAACTCAAGGCTGCCAGCGATCTCGGCGTTCCGGTAGTAGGCGTCGGGTTGCTCTATCAACAAGGTTATTTTCGCCAGGTTATCGACAAGGATGGCGCTCAGCAGGCGCTCTATCCATACAACGATCCCGGGCAATTACCGATCACGCCATTGCGCCAAGCGAATGGCGAGTGGTTGCGCCTGGAAATCGCGTTGCCCGGTTACTCGGTCTGGCTGCGTGCATGGCAGGCACAGGTCGGCCGGGTGAAACTTTACCTGCTGGACAGTAATGATGCGGCGAACTATCCGGCTCACCGGGGCATCACCAGCGAACTCTACGGAGGCGGTCCGGAGTTGCGCCTTAAGCAAGAGTTACTCCTCGGGATTGGCGGCTGGCGGCTGCTTGCTGCGCTCGGCATTCATCCGGAAGTGTGTCACCTCAATGAAGGGCACGCTGCGTTCGCAGTGTTGGAACGAGCGTGGAGTTTTATGCTGGAGAGCGGGCAACCATTTGATGTCGCACTTGCCGTCACGCGGGCGGGGAACCTGTTTACAACCCACACGGCAGTGGCAGCCGGCTTTGACTGTTTTTCTCCGGCTCTCATCGAACAATATTTAACCCGTTACGCAAACCAGAGGCTCCGCATAACACTCCCCGATTTACTTGCATTGGGCCGCTTGGATCCCAACGACTCGTCAGAGGGTTTCAACATGGCCTATCTGGCTATGCGTGGAAGCGGGTCGGTAAACGGCGTTAGCCGATTGCACGGGCAAGTCAGTAGGCAACTTTTTAAACCCCTTTTTCCGCGCTGGCCAGAGGCCGAAGTTCCTGTAAGGCACGTAACCAACGGAGTTCACATGCCAAGCTGGGACTCGGCGGCTGCCGACGATCTTTGGACGAAGACTTGCGGAGAAGAGCGTTGGCTGGGGACAACCCAAACGATTGAGGAGGATATGCGTTGTGTTTCTGACAGCAGCCTTTGGCAATTGCGCGTCGCTGTCAGAAAGTCTCTTGTCGATTACGCACGGGAGCGGTTATCCGGTCAACTGGCCACTTCCGGCGCATCGCCGGGGGATGTTGATGCGGCGAAGCATCTATTCGATCCCAATGTTCTGACACTTGGCTTTGCCCGGCGTTTTGCGACCTATAAGCGACCGAATCTTTTGCTGCACGACCCGGAGCGGCTTCTTCGTCTCCTAACCAATCCGCAGCGTCCCGTGCAACTAATCCTTGCTGGCAAGGCCCATCCGGCGGACACGGCTGGGCAGGCGCTCATTCAGGAATGGACCCATTTCATACGACGGCCAGAAGCGCGTCCACATGTCATCTTCCTCAGCGACTACGACATGAATTTAACCCAGCATCTGGTACAGGGAGTTGACGTCTGGATCAACAGCCCACGGCGACCATGGGAGGCGTGTGGAACTAGCGGCATGAAGGTGCTTGTCAATGGCGGCCTCAATCTTTCGGAATTGGATGGCTGGTGGGCCGAAGCCTATGAGCCCGATCTTGGCTGGGCGATAGGCGACGGACAAGAACATGGCGCTGATCCAGGTTGGGACAAAGCCGAAGCAGAGATGCTTTACGATGCGCTCGAACGAAAGGTGATCCCCGAGTTCCATGACCGAAATGAGCAGGGGACTCCGATGACATGGATCGCACGGATCAGGGAAAGCATGGCTTCTTTAACGCCGCGTTATTCCGCCGACCGTACCGTGCGGGAATACGCAGGGCAACATTACCTACCGGCGGCAGCTTCCTATCATTCGCGTGTTGCCAATAATGGCGCAATCGGTACGCAAATGGCCGATTGGCGGTGCCGTCTTGAAGAGAAATGGCCCACAATACGTTTCGGCGAAGTGATATTTGAGACTAAGGATGAGCAGCACATATTTGAGGTTCAAGTCTGTCTGAATGAAATAGACCCCACGATGGTGAGAGTTGAACTCTACGCCAACGGCGACGCTGGCAGCGCCCCCCTCCGGCAAGAGATGGAGTGCATTCGCAAGATGGACGGCGTCTCTGGCGGCTACGTTTACAATGCGACCGTATCTGCGGCGCGTCTGCCTGCGGATTATACGGCGCGGGTAGTGCCTTATTGTGATGGCGTTGCGATACCCTTAGAGAATTCACACATCCTGTGGCAGCGATAATGCGTTCATCAGAAAAAGAATAATGAAAAAGCCGCCTTCAATTACCTGTCTGTTTCTCGATATTGGCGGCGTGCTTCTCACCGATGGCTGGGATCATCATGCCCGCGAACGGGCTGCGCTGAAATTCAATTTGCCGTTGGCTGACATGGAAGATCGTCATCACCTGACTTTCGATACGTACGAGGAGGGAAAGCTGACGCTGGAGGAATATCTGGGCAGGGTTATCTTTCATCAAAAGCGGCCGTTCACCAAGGCCGGGTTTCAGAAATTCATGTTCGCGCAGTCTAAACCGTATCCAAAGATGATCGAGATGATCCGCCGCATCAAAGCAAGATATGGATTGAAAGTCATCGTGGTGAGCAACGAAGCCCGAGAGTTGAATTCGCACCGGATTCGCACATTCAAGCTGAACGCATTCGTCGATTCATTCATTTCCTCATGCTTCGTCCACATCCGCAAACCCGACGCGGATATTTTTCGAGTTGCCCTGGATATTGCCCAGACACCAGTCCGGCACATTTTGTATATCGAAAACACGCCCATGTTTGTCCAGATCGCGGAAGGATTGGGCATCCGAAGCATTCTTCACAACAATTACGAGACGACTTGCGCGAAACTAGCCTCACTCGGATTGCATAATGGAATCGGGGGCCACTCATGAAACCTGCTGCCCCGCGCATTCTGACAATCAATGGCGGCTCTTCGAGTATCAAGTTCGCGGTGTTTGAAGCGGGCGATTCGCTTTCACGGATTCTGCAGGGTGGGATTGAGCGGATAGGATTCCCTGAGGCGACATTGCAGGTTAAGGGCCCTAACCCAGCGGAAAATATCTCGGTAGCAGTGTCTGCATCTGACCATACCGCAGCCGTTAAGGTGCTCACGGATTGGATAGAGAAATGGCTGGGAGAGGTTCCGCTTGCCGCGGTGGGACATCGTGTGGTGCATGGCGGACCAAAGTACTGGGCCCCCAGCTTGATCACGAAGGAAATGGTGGAAGACTTGCATCAACTCACTTCTTTTGATCCGGAACATCTGCCGGAAGAGATCCTGTTGACCGGTGCATTCCACCGCCGCTACCCCAAGTTGCCGCAAGTGGCCTGCTTTGACACCGCATTTCACCACGATCTGCCGCGCGTGGCCCGCATGCTGCCGATCCCGCGCCGTTACGAAGCGCAAGGGGTCCGCCGGTACGGCTTTCACGGCCTCTCGTATTCATTTATGATGGGGGAACTGGCCCGGGTTGCCGGCAAGGACGCAGCAGAAGGCCGGGTGATTCTCGCGCATCTTGGAAACGGCGCGAGTCTTGCGGCTGTGCATCACAGTAAACCCGTGGATACCAGCATGAGCTTTACCCCGACTGCCGGCATTCCGATGAGCACGCGTTCCGGTGATCTTGATCCGGGGCTGATCTGGTACCTGACACGCGTGGAAAAAATGGGCGGGAAGCAATTTAACGAGATGGTGAATTTTCAATCCGGACTCCTCGGGGTTTCTGAAACCAGTTCCGACCTACGGGACTTGCTTGCACGGGAAGCGGATGACGTGCGAGCGGCGGAAGCGGTCGCAATGTTCTGCTACGAGATCAAGAAACGGATCGGGGCGTTTGCGGCGGCATTGGGTGGAGTGGACACGCTGGTGTTCGCCGGTGGGATCGGGGAAAATGCTTCAGCTATTCGCGCACGCATTTGCGAGGGCTTGGGATTCCTCGGTATTCAATTGGATGATGCACGCAATACAATAACCGCGGAAGTGATCTCCACGGACACGAGCCAGGTCACCGTGCGTGTGATCCACACGGATGAGGAACTGATGATTGCCCGCATGGTATGTCATGTCATAGGGTTGCGGACGTATCAGGGACAAGGCACTTAACGAGTCCCGCGAGCAATTATAAGAACCTTAAAGCATAGCTCAACCCATCATGAATATTTTCATCGTTTACGCCCACGCTGAACCAAAGAGCTTTAACGGCGCGATGTTCCGCGCCGCGCAGGAGACGCTGCGGGGGGCTGGTCATCTGGTCGCGGTCTCTGACCTGTACGCAATGAAGTTCGATCCCGTTTCGGATCGCCGTAATTTCACCACGGTAAAGGACCCCGGGTTTTTCAAACAACAAATCGAAGAGATGCATGCCACGGATGTCGGCGGGTTTGCGCCTGACATCGAGGCGGAGTTGCGGAAGATGGAGGGGTGCGACCTGATGATCTGGCAGTTTCCGCTTTGGTGGTTCGGTTTGCCCGGAATCCTCAAAGGCTGGGCTGACCGGGTCTTCGCTATGGGCCGCACTTACGGCGGCGACCGGTTTTACGAGAACGGTGTTTTCAAAGGGAAACGGGCGTTGTTGTCGGTGACGACTGGCGGCCCGGGAGCCGTCTATGAAAAAGGCGGCTGGAACGGTGACATCAACGCGATCTTGCGCCCGATTCAACGCGGCATTTTGCGCTTCACGGGCTGGGACGTGCTGGCACCAACCATCGTCTTTTCGCCCGTGCGGATATCCGATGAGGAACGGGCAGCCAGTATAAATGCATGGAAAGCGCGGTTGCTTGCCCTCAATTCCGAGCAACCCGTAGACGTCGGAGAATACTGAAGGGCTTTAAACATCCGGCCAGCGTCTTAGTCCAGCGTTTCCCGATAAGTCATAGTTGCGACTACAGCGACCACCAGCGTAAAGACTGCAATAGGCCACAAATCCGGAGCGATCTCCGCAAGGCCATTGCCCTTCAGAAGCATACCGCGGACTATTCGCAGCGCATGGGTAACAGGAATCAACTCGCCTGTCCATTGCGCCCAGACGGGCATTCCTTTGAATGGAAACATAAAGCCGGACAGGAGAAACGAGGGCAACAGCGTGAACTGCGCCATTTGTATGGCCTGCATCTGATTTCGCGCAATCGTGGAAAAAGTCACGCCAAGAGCAAGGTTGCTGGCTATAAAAAGTCCAAGCGCCAATGACAACAACGGAAGCGAGCCCCGAATGGGCAGCCCAAACACCACTGCCGCGATTGCCACGATAAGAACAACCTGAACGTACCCGATGGCAATGTACGGAATAACCTTGGCGAGCATCACCTCAACGGGTCGAACCGGCATGGCCAGCAAGTTCTCCATGGTGCCACGCTCAGTTTCGCGGGTGATCGACAGTGTGGTGACAAATAGGGTCGAGATGGTCAGGACGATGCAGATCAACCCTGGTACGATATTCAGGACAGTAAGCTGCTCGGGGTTATAGCGGGCATGCACGAAGAATTGAAATGGGGGATTGGCAGGAGTCGACTGGATTCCTTGCAGCAGGTCACGGTTAAGGACCGTTGTAAGTCCGGCGAGGGCGGCGGCTGCGTTGCCAATTGCCGACGGGTCTGTTGCGTCCGCATCGATCAGCACCACCGGTTTTTCGCCTCGGTCAACTGACCGGTCGAAATTGGGCGGAATGTTCACCACAAACAGTAGTTTACCATTTGCGAGGCCGCGTTCCGCTTCTGCTTCGGACGCGATCGGTCTAATGTCATAATAGCCGCTGTTCCGCAGCGCCGCGACGATAGTCCGCTCATATTTGGAATGATCCACTGCGAGCAACCCGGTAGGCAGATGCTTGGGGTCGGAGTTGATCGCGTATCCGAACAGGAAAAGTTGCATCACGGGAAGCGCTATTATCATGCGGAGCGTAAACGGATCCCTTTTGATCTGTATCCATTCCTTTCTCAGAACCGCCAGGAAGCGATTAAAAGAAAATCTGCTCATAAAACCCCTGGCGGCTTTTTCACCGGCTGGCTAAGGAGGTGGATGAATACATCTTCCAATTCAGGGGGGACTTCGTGCCACTGGAGGCCACCTCCGCCTTCTGGCGATGCGATTGCCTTTTCCAGCGCGGCACGGTCCATGCCAGCGATGCGTACGGCCGATCCGAATACCGCAGCGGCCTCGACCCCTGGCATCTGACGCAGCTTTCGGGCAACGACGTCTCCCTCTGCGCCGGTCGCCGAGTAAGTCACGAGTCCGCTGCCGCGGGAAACCTCATCGGGAGTGCCTTGCACCACTATTTTGCCGTCGGAGAGATAGACGATGCGCGCGCAACGCTCGGCCTCGTCCATATAATGCGTTGAGACCAGAACGGTGAGACCATCCGCTGCCATGTCGTGTATAATGTCCCAAAACTCACGACGAGCCTTGGCGTCCACGCCCGCCGTGGGTTCATCGAGCAATAGAAGCTTCGGTTTGTGCATGACACAGGCGGCGAGGGCGAGCCGTTGCTTCCAGCCGCCTGATAACTCCCCCGCAAGCTGATCCACACGGTCGGTCAGACCCATCCTTTCGATGATGGCGCGTACTGCCGCACTGCGATTGTCGAGTTCGTAGACTGCCGCTACGAAATCCAAATTTTCGGCAACTGTGAGATCCTCGTAGAAACTGAACCGCTGGGTCACATAGCCGATCTGGCGGCGGATTTGGGCTGTGTCTCGCATGATGTCGAGTCCAAGGCATTTGCCACCACCGCCATCCACCTTGATCAGTCCGCACAACATTCGGATGGTGGTTGTTTTGCCGCTGCCATTGGCACCGAGAAATCCGCAGATCTCGCCTTCCTTCACGGCGAGCGTAAGCCCGTCAACGACTTTGCGCGCACCGTAACGCTTTTGAAGATCACGGACATCGATCACAAGTTCCGCTGTCATGGGGCTGGTCGGACTTCGATCGGCTCCCCCGGGTTAAGTTGTGCAGCCTGGGCTGGCCGCGGACGGGCTTCAACGATGAATACCAGCTTGGACTTGCTTGATTCGCTGTAGATTAAGGGCGGTGTGTATTCAGCCTGCGGCGAGATGAACGAGATGGTGGCGGGGAGTTTCGACAGCCAGCCGTCACACGTCAGAGTCACCTGATCCCCTAGATGGAGTTTTGAAAAGTCCGCTTCCGGGACAAAGAAGCGCACGAAGATGTTGTCCGGTGGCAAAAGAGATACGACCGGCGCACCCGCAGCAATGGTTTCCCCTGGACGGGCTAGAACGTCGGCTATGCGCCCGCCCGCCGGAGCGAAGACTCGGCGTTGCCCGAGTTTCCATCGAGCCATTTCCAGAGCTGCTCGCGCTGCGGCCACGGCAGCTTGCTGCTCCTTGATTTCCTGGTCCCGTCCGAGTGGGGCGCGTATCTGCACAAGGGCTGCCTGCATCGCCCCAACCTTCGCTTGAGCTGAAAGATGGTCGGCCACAAGCAGATCGACGCTCTGTTTCGTCACGACCCCGCTGTGAAGCAGATCGCTTCCACGATGCAGATCTGCTGCGGTGCGAACGAGCGTTGCCTGGTCATCGGCGAGGTTGGCTTCCGCCAGCGCGATTTCGGTGGTTTTGCCACCGGCTTGCAGATTTGCCAGTTGCTTCTCCGCTTGCTTCAGCATTTGTGCCGCCTGGTCGCTTGCCGCGCTGTCCGCAATTTCGTCCTGGGTAAAGAGCGGCGCACCGGACTCCACCTCGTCGCCACGTTGAACAGAAACTGCGGTGAGCAGCCCTTGCTGGGTTGGGCCGACTGCAACGAAGTCCGCCTCCGCATACCCTTGCCATACGACGGGCGGTGATCCGCGCGCAAACCACCACCAAATGCCTCCGCCAGCCGCAAGGATCAAACCGATCCCCAACCACATTCGTTTTGTCATACTCAGGAACCCGCGCCTATTGGACCACACTACATGCGCCGCCCTCAGAGGCGTGAGAAAGCTGGAGTCTTCTTGATGGCGGCTTCTCTCCGGAATGCGATTGGTAAATTGATGCGACTGCATTGTTCGCGGTTTTCATTTTTGTCTTTCTGGTTTTGCGCATTGGTTCCAACGCAGTTGAAACGGTAGTCAAATAGCCGCCTGTGCGATATGGGGTGTACACCCCATATACAGGGGGAAGTAATTGTCCGAAGTTTGTGCTGGCTTGGAGGCTCAGCCCGACCATAGCCAGCATCGTCTGATCATGACCCGGGGTCATGATCTGAACCCCGACCATGTTTCATAAAGGCAGAAATGAAGGCTGTATTCAGACGAGAAACATGGAAATCGAAACAAAAGCGATGACGCCGGAAACACTTCACAACATCGACGCGTACTGGCGCGCCGCCAACTACCTGTCCGTTGGTCAAATTTACCTCTACGACAATCCACTGCTGAAGCGACCGCTGACGCTTGCCGATGTGAAGCACATGTTGTTGGGACACTGGGGCACGACTCCTGGTCAGAACTTCATTTACGCGCACCTCAACCGGATCATAAAAAAATACAATCTCGACATGATTTACGTCTCCGGCCCCGGGCACGGCGGTCCCGCTGTTGTAGGCAACACATACTTGGAGGGCACCTACAGCGAGATCTATCCCGACATCAGCCAGGATGAAGCCGGCCTTCGGAAGCTATTCATCCAGTTTTCCTTTCCCGGCGGAATTCCAAGCCATGCATCGCCCGAGACCCCGGGTTCAATTCACGAGGGCGGAGAACTCGGATATTCGCTCAGCCATTCATTTGGGGCTGTGTTTGACAACCCCGATCTCATCGTCGCCTGCGTCGTGGGAGATGGAGAGGCGGAAACAGGACCACTTGCAACGGCATGGCACTCCAACAAATTCCTCAATCCAGCTACCGACGGCGCCGTGTTGCCAATTTTGCATCTCAACGGTTACAAGATTTCCAATCCTACAGTGCTTGCCCGGATCACCCGCGAAGAATTGGAGCAGTTATTCCGCGGTTACGGGTGGACGCCTTACTTTGTCGAGGGACACGAACCCGCCCTCATGCATGAGGCCATGGCGACAACGCTGGACATGGCGGTTGAGCATATCAAGAAGATCCAGCATGCTGCCCGTATTCATGATGATTTCGGGCGTCCGCGCTGGCCGATGATCATCCTTAATTCTCCAAAAGGCTGGACCGGACCCGAGGTGGTCGATGGTTTGCAAGTGGAAGGGACTTTCCGGGCGCACCAAGTGCCACTTTCCGATCCGGCAACCCATCCTGAACATCTCAAACTTCTGGAAGACTGGCTAAGGAGCTATCGACCGGAGGAGCTTTTCGATGAACAGGGCCGTCTGAAACCGGAACTCGCCGACCTTTCGCCGAAGGGGGAGCGACGCATGGGCGCGAATCCCAATGCAAACGGGGGTATTCTTCTCCGCGATTTACGAATGCCGGATTTTCGTGAATACGCGGCCGAAGTTAAATCGCCCGGTGTGTCCGGCATTGGTGACACCCATGTTCTTGGCCCATTCCTGCGTGACGTGGCCAAACTGAACAGTGAGAAGCGGAATTTCCGGGTCTTCGGTCCGGATGAAACTCTTTCCAACGGACTCGAAGCGCTTTTTGAAACAACCGAGCGCCAGTGGGATGCCGCCACCTTCCCGAACGACGAATTTCTAGCGCGCCAAGGACGCGTGATGGAAATGCTCAGTGAACACCAGTGTGAGGGCTGGCTTGAAGGCTACCTTCTTACAGGGCGGCATGGGCTCTTTAACTGCTATGAGGCGTTCATTCACATCATTGATTCGATGTTTAACCAGCACGCAAAATGGTTGAAAATCACGGCGCACCTTCCCTGGCGTCGTAAAATCTCTTCATTAAACTATTTGCTGGCTTCGCACGTGTGGCGCCAGGATCACAACGGGTTCACGCATCAGGATCCCGGTTTCATCGATCATGTCGTCAACAAAAAGGCCGAGATTGTACGTGTTTATCTTCCGCCGGACGCAAACTGTCTGCTTTCGGTAATGGATCACTGCCTGCGCAGCCGCCATTATGTGAATGTTGTTATTGCAGGCAAACATCCCGCACCGCAGTGGCTGACGATGGACGCCGCAGTCATCCACTGCACTGAAGGCATCGGCATCTGGCAATGGGCAAGCAATGACCAGGGCGTCGAACCCGACGTCGTCATGGCGTGCTGCGGCGATGTCCCGACGCTGGAAACCCTCGCGGCCGTTTCCATCATGCGCGAGCATCTTCCGGAACTGAAGATCCGTGTGGTTAATGTTGTCGATCTTATGAAACTGCAACCGCAATCTGAGCATCCGCATGGATTAAGTGAAATAGACTTCGACGACATTTTCACGAAAGACAAGCCTGTCATCTTCGCCTTCCATGCCTATCCATGGTTGATTCACCGGCTGACCTACCGGCGCACCAACCACTGCAATCTTCATGTCCGCGGATATAAGGAGGAAGGCACGATTACCACGCCCTTCGATATGACAGTGCTGAATGATCTGGATCGCTTTCATCTCGTGATGGACACCATCGACCGCCTGCCGCAAACGGGTAACAAGGGGGCATATCTCAAGCAGCAACTGGAGGATAAATTGATCCAGCACAAGCAATACATCGATATACATGGCGAAGACATGCCGGAAATTCGCAATTGGAAATGGGGGATGAAAGCTTCTGCCAAAGAGGCGTGATCTTTCACATTATTATGCAACGCCAATATTTAATCCCTATCATCACAAGTGCCGCGCTGGCCTTGCTAAGCATCACTTCAGTAACCCGTGCCGAAAACGTTACTAAGGGGCACCCAGTTGCGCCGTTCACGCCGCAAATCAAGTCCGGCGACTATGTCTGGCTGCCGGAGGTCTCGCCTGCGGGACCGGTGGTCATCGTTGTCGACCTTCCCGAACAAGTCCTGTATGTGTATCGTAACGGTGTTCGTATCGGTCGTTCCTCGATCAGTTCGGGCAAGGCAAGGCACCACACCCCTACCGGCGTATTCACGATACTCCAGAAAAATATCAAGCATACCTCGACCATCTTTAAAAATGCGTCGATGCCCTACATGGAACGCTTGACATGGGGGGGCGTAGCAATACACGCGGGCAATCTGCCGGGTTATCCCGCGTCGCACGGTTGCGTCAGAATGCCTCTCGATTTTGCTCAAAAGCTTTACACAGTGACGAGCGACGGCACGACCGTCGTCATTACAGATGGCAAATCCGCCACGGGCAGCACCTCGACGCCCGGCCTGCTATTCGCCACAAAGCCGGATACAGCGTCGACACCAGGAGGCATTGTTTGGAAGCCCGAGAGAGCGGCCACCGGCCCGGTTTCAATCATCATCAGCATCGCCGAATCTACAGCTTACGTGTATCGCAACGGTACTGAAATCGGCCATGCACCCGTCGGCGGATTACAGGCTTTTACGGGCTCTTATGTATATTCAGCCCTGGCCAGCGTCGATACCGAAGGGCGTCACAACTGGCTCTCGGTGGCGAGTGTTGGCGGTCATGCGCCGGATATCAAGCATCTGGTAAAACGTGTGCGAGTCGACAAACAATTCCTCGCCAACGCGAGGTCTTTGATCAAGCCCGGCACGACCCTAATCTTGACTGATGCTCCGGTTAATGCCAGCACCCGTAGCGATCCGGATTTCAACATTCTAACCGCTGCGGCGATGACGAAAAAGCAGGCGGGTCATGAATGAGACTCACCAGGGGCATCAGCCGGATAACCACACCCACCGTCCTTACTGGAAACGTGCGCACACTGACTGGCGTCTGTGGATCGCCTCGTCATTGATGCTTGCGGCCATGATTTATTACGTGATGAGCATGGACCTATCGTGGCGCCTTCGGCTCCAGCCGCGACCGGCTCCTCAAGAAGCTGTCGGGAGTTAGGCCATGAATCAAATGTCTCTCTATCCCTTTCGATTTGAACCTATCTTCCAATACCGGCTTTGGGGCGGCAGACGTTTGGAGAATTTTCTCTCAGCTCCTTTGCCTGGCATTGGCCCAATAGGCGAAGCCTGGCTTTTGAGCGACCGCGACGATCACCCGAGCCGTGTTGCTGAAGGTCCTCTCAAAGGTCGTACGATCGGGCAAATCCTTCAGCAGTGGCCGGAACAGTTACTTGGAAAATTGGCGGGGCAGTTCCAAAGATTTCCACTGCTGCTGAAGTTTTTGGATGTACGCGATGCCCTGTCGGTACAGGTGCATCCATCGGATCGCCAAACGAACTTTCTGCCTTCTGGGGAGACCGGAAAAACCGAAGCATGGGTCGTGCTTGAGGACGGACCAGAAAGCCGTATCTATGCCGGGTTGAAGCCTGGCACCACTGTGAACAACCTGCGGCATTCACTGGAAAATAAGACAGTGGAAAACCGCCTATCCAGCTTCAAGCCGAAGCTTGGGAATGGAATCCTTGTTCAAGCGGGGACCGTTCATTCGCTAAGAGACGTTGTTGTTTTTGAAGTGCAGGAAAACAGCGACGTCACGTTTCGCCTTTATGATTGGGATCACATTGATGCGAGCACAGGTCGGCATCGGCCTCTGCAAGTTGATCAAGCGATGGCTTGCATTGATTACACGCAGGAAGCAATCGAACCGGTGGTTGAAGTCGTAGAAAATGTGAAACCGGTTCTGCGGGAACGGCTTTTCCATTGCGAGCACTTTGGGGTCTGGAGACTCTGCGGAAAATCGTCGTTTGTAACAGGTGCAACCGGAACCCCGCGGGTGCTGGTGTGCCTCTCGGGTGACGGCCGATTGGAGCACGACGGAGCCGATTATGCTATCGGCAAGGGAAATGTGATGCTCCTGCCAGCCATAGTCGGGGAATGCATGTGTAATCCGCGTGAATCTATGACCCTGTTGGAAATTTCGCTGCCTGAGGGGGCTTGAAACGATGAAAAAGCTCATTGTCTTCGACTTGGATGGCACGCTAGCCGAAAGCAAATCTCCCACTGATTGCGAGATGGCAGGACTGCTCGATTCTCTTCTCGGCATTGTGAAAGTGGCCGTTATCTCCGGCGGCAAATGGTCGCAATTTGAAAAGCAGGTTCTCGCGCATCTTTCGCATGGCGAACGTCTGGAAAATCTTTCCCTCCTCCCGACATGCGGAACCAAGTTCTACCAGTATAAATCAGAGTGGAAGCTGCTTTATTCAGAAGATTTCACCGCTGAAGAGAAGACAAAGATTATTAAATCATTGGATCGGGCTACCGGGTCGCCGGAACTTAAACGCAAACAAACGTGGGGAGATATTATCGAAGACCGGGGAAGCCAGATCACGTTTTCAGGACTGGGGCAGGAGGCCCCGCTCGAAGAAAAACAGAAGTGGGATCCTGATTTCAGCAAGCGCAAGAGCATTAAAGCTGTTCTTGATAATCTAATCCCGGAGTTTTCGGTGCGCCTAGGGGGCGCCACCTCCATTGATGTCACCAAGCATGGCATCGACAAAGCTTATGGAATCGGAAAACTCCGTGATGTCCTGGGCGTTGCCATTAAAGAGATGGTTTTCATCGGGGACGCTGTGTTCCCCGGCGGGAACGATTATCCGGCCAAAGAAGCTGGCGCTTTGTCCATCGAGGTCAAAGATCCCCATGAGACAAAGCGAGTAATCGAAGCCATCATCGCCTGTTTGGAGGTGAGCTGATGAGTGGTTTTCAATTAAAGCGTCTGGGACTGGTGATGGAGCCACAGCCCGGCAATCCGTTGGAAGTAGAAGGCACCCTCAATCCCGCTGCCGTTCGTGGCGCTGATGGCCAACTTTACCTTTTCCCACGGCTCGTTGCGAAGGGTAACTATTCACGGATCGGCATCGCTCGCGTTAAGTTCAACGAACCAGGCGATCCGTGTGGTGTAGAGCGGTTGGGCATTGTGCTTGAGCCAGTGGCCGATTACGAACGGTTCCCGGGCGGCGGTGGGTGCGAGGACCCTCGAATCACGTTCGTAGAGCCACTTCAGCATTATGTGATGACTTACACGGCGCTTTCCTCCAACGGCCCGCGGATTGCCCTGGCGATGTCGGAGGATTTGTTCCACTGGGAACGTATCGGGCTGGCAACCTTCGCGCCTTACCATGACATCGATTTCGTGCATGTGGATAACAAGGACGCCAGCATCTTCCCCGTCGCTATACCTAATCACGCTGGAAAAATGCAGCTTGCAATGCTCCACCGCCCGCTTTTCTCCGGTAGCCGACCCGAGGAAACCGCATGCCAGGGCGCTTGCCGGTTTGTGGATCTCGAACATGAAAGCATCTGGATTTCCTATTGCCCGATGCCGCCCGAGGGCCTAGAACCCCATCTCCCCGGTTTGTTTAATTCACATCACCGCCTGGCGACTCCGGTCTCACCATGGGAGATGTTAAAAATCGGCGGCGGGACTCCACCAATCATGACCCGGCACGGCTGGCTGATCCTTTACCATGGCGTGAGCAAATCGGCTGATCCGGACAAAAACGGACGCGAGCTATGTTATTCGGCGGGGGTAATGGTGCTTTCAAAGGATCATCCGCAAAAGATTCGGTATCGCTCAGCAGAGCCGATATTGAGACCGGAGTCGTCGCAGGAACTCCGCGGAACGATATCCAATGTTGTGTTTCCGACCGGTATCGACCGGCGCGATGATCTCGGCACGCCAGACCGCTTTGACGTTTACTATGGGATGGCGGACAGCCGCATCGGCGTGGCACGACTCGATATGCCGAAACACCTGCCTCAAGGTCAAGGAGCGCCCGCCGACGCTTGGGATCAAATGGCCGGGCTTTCTCCCAGGAAAAATGACATTCCGATCACTCATAACCAGGCTGGGACAGAGCCATGAACAAAAAGGCAAATCCAGGTACGGTCGTCTCGGTGCGCGGCAGCGTCGTGGACGTGCATTTCGACACTCATTTACCGCCGATCAACTCGGTGCTTCGGACCGGAGATAAAGGAACGATCGTCATCGAAGTCTTGACCCAGAGCGATGAACGCCATGTCCGTGGGATTGCACTTACGCCAACGCAGGGCCTCGCGCGCGGTATGGCTGTGGAGGACACGGGCGGCCCGTTAATGGCACCGGTCGGCAAGGGGATTCTTTCGCGGATGTTTGACGTTTTTGGCAATGCTATTGACCGCGAAGCACCATTGTCAGATGTGGAATGGCGATCTGTCCACCGGGCTCCGCCGCCGCTGGCACGGCGTTCCACAAAGTCCGAAATTTTTGAAACAGGCATCAAGGTTATCGATGTCCTGGTGCCACTGGAACGCGGTGGGAAGGCGGGACTTTTCGGCGGGGCGGGAGTGGGCAAGACCGTGCTGCTCACCGAAATGATCCATAATATGATCGGGCATCAGGAGGGCGTGAGCATTTTTTGCGGGATTGGTGAACGCTGCCGGGAAGGGGAGGAGCTCTACCGGGACATGAAGGAGGCCGGTGTATTGCCAAACATGGTGATGATCTTCGGCCAGATGAACGAGCCCCCGGGCAGCAGGTTCCGAGTGGGACATGCCGCGCTGACGATGGCCGAGTATTTCCGCGACGACGAACACCGTGACGTATTGCTGCTCATTGACAATATTTTCAGGTTCATCCAGGCCGGTTCTGAAGTTTCCGGCTTGATGGGGCAGATGCCATCTCGATTGGGCTATCAGCCCACGATGGGCACCGAGCTTGCTGGACTGGAGGAGCGAATTGCCAACACCTATACCGGTGCCATCACCTCCATTCAGGCGGTATATGTTCCTGCAGACGATTTTACCGATCCAGCGGCGGTTCACACGTTTTCTCATCTATCAGCGTCGATTGTGCTCTCGCGGAAGCGCACCAGCGAAGGGCTTTTCCCTGCCATAGACCCGCTACAATCCAGTTCCAAGATGGCCACGCCGGGCATCATCGGCGAACGGCACTATGCGCTGGCACAGGAGATCCGGCGGACTCTCGCCCAGTATGAGGATCTCAAGGACATCATTGCCATGCTGGGCCTTGAGCAACTCTCCCCCGAGGACCGCAATGTAGTGGCTCGCGCTCGCCGGCTGGAACGCTTTCTCACGCAGCCATTTTTCACGACTGAGCAGTTTACCGGCCTAAAGGGGAAGCTGGTCAGCCTCAAGGATTCGCTGGATGGGTGTGAGCGCATCTTGCGGGATGAATTCAAGGACTACCCGGAAAGCGCACTCTACATGATCGGGAAAGTGGATGAAGCGAAGGAAAAATCCAAACCTGGCAAAGCGGCATCCGCGGACAAATCGGAACCGTTGACGAAGCCCGGAACGAACATTCAACCAAAACCTGACAAAGCGGTCGCTCATGAATCTTAAAATTCTTTTGCCGTTCCAAATCTTCGCTAATAAAAGCGGCGTATCGCGCATCATCGCTGAGACGAGTGAAGGTTCGTTTGGACTCCTCCCGCAACGGCTCGATTGCGTGGCGGCGCTCACTCCAGGAATTCTCACCTACGAAACGGGATCCGACGGTGAAGTTTTTGTGGCCGTGGATGAAGGCGTGCTGGTGAAGACCGGCCAGGATGTGCTCGTCTCGGTGCGCCGCGCGATTGAGGGAACAGACCTTGGCAAACTGCGCGATTCTGTGGAGAAGGAATTTCTCACCCTGGACGGCCGTGAGCAAAGCGTGCGTTCGGTCATGGCGAAATTGGAAACAGGATTTCTGAGCCGTTTCGCGGCTTTTCAACATGAATGACGGACCCACCAGGAAACCTTTGGGAGATACCTCGACCCTTGCAGGCCAGGTCGGCGCGAAGGCCGCGCGCAAGCTCAAAGCCCGGCGCAATCCAGCTCCGGGTGTCTGGTTTGGATTGGGCATGATGGGCCTCATCGGCTGGTCGGTAGTCGTTCCAACTCTGCTGGGCGCCGCTCTCGGCATCTGGTTGGACAGTCACTACCCGGGCGAACATTCATGGACGCTGGCGCTGCTGGTGGCCGGTCTTGTGATCGGTTGTTTAAATGCCGGACGTTGGGTCGCCAAGGAAGACAAGGCGATGCGTGATGAACAGGAGGACGACGATGAATGAGGCAATGACGCTGACACTGGCATGGACGGCAGGAATTTTGCTCGGAGCCATTTTTTTCGGCGGCCTTTGGTGGACGATCCGAAAGGGCGTCACGGCGAAGCAGCCGGCGCTTTGGTTCCTCGGCAGCATGCTGCTGCGCATGGGCATCGCCCTGGCCGGATTTTACTTTGTCTCGGGGTGGGATTGGGAGCGGTTGTTGATCTGTCTCCTTGGTTTCCTGATGGCACGGATGCTCGTGACGTACCTGACGCGCCTGCCCGCAGGAAACCGGACTCATTTGGAACAGGAGACCAGCCATGCGCCTTAGTCCCGATCAGATGATTTTTTGGCAGCACGGGTTTCTCAAACTCAATGGCACCATCGTATTCACTTGGGCGCTGATGTTTGTGCTGGCAGCCGGTTCAAAACTCGTCACGCGCAACCTTTCCACGGATCTGACGCGCTCCCGCTGGCAGAACCTGCTGGAAATCGTCGTCACTGGTATCGCGCAACAAATTGGTGACGTGGGTCTCCGCAATCCAAAAAAGTACATCGGCTTCCTGGGAACTCTGTTTCTATTCGTCGCCACCGCGAGCATCTGCACCGTCATTCCCGGTTACGAACCCCCGACCGGCTCCCTTTCCACCACAGCGGCGCTCGCGCTAAGTGTATTTGTGGCCGTGCCACTCTTTGGGATCGAGGACCAAGGTGTGGGCGGCTACCTCAAATCCTATATTGAGCCGACGGTCATCATGCTCCCGTTTAACATCATCAGTGAATTTTCACGTACGCTCGCCCTAGCCGTCCGTCTGTTCGGCAACATGATGAGCGGCGTGATGATTATTGGGATTCTGCTAACGATCACACCCTTCGTATTTCCCGTCGTTATGACGGTGCTCGGTCTGCTGACCGGAATGGTGCAGGCATACATCTTTACTATTCTCGCGGCGGTGTACATCGCCGCCGCCACTCATACCCGCAAGCCAAAGCCCGGGATGGAACTTAAAACTTGAAACAAAACATCAACACCCAAAGGACAAAATTATGGATAGCATGACAATCATCGCAGTCGCCTCAATCGTAACCGCCGGTCTGACGATCGCCATGGGAAGCATCGGCCCTGCGCTAGGCGAAGGGCGGGCAGTCGCCACGGCATTGAGTTCGTTGGCTCAGCAGCCCGACGCCGCAACTACAATCACGCGCACCCTGTTTGTGGGGCTCGCCATGATCGAATCCATCGCCATCTACTGTTTCGTGGTGTCGATGATTCTGCTTTTCGCCAACCCGTTCTGGAACCACGCCATCGCGCAGACGGCGGGAAAGTAAACCCATGCTGATCGACTGGTTCACCATCTCCGCGCAAGCGCTCAACTTCCTCATCCTGGTGTGGTTGATGAATCGCTATCTTTACAAGCCAATCCTCAACGCCATCGACGCGCGAGAGAAGCGGATCGCCGCGGAACTCGCAGACGCTGACGCAAAAAAAGCCGACGCCCAAAAGGAGCGTGACGAGTTTCAGCGCAAGAACGAGGAGTTCGACAAGCAGCGTGCCTCACTCCTGACGAAAGCCACTGAGGAAGTGAAGAGCGAGCGCCAGCGCCTCCTCGACGAAGCACGAAAGGCAGCCGATGCCCTGACCGCTAAGCGGCTGGAAACATTGCAAAGCGACGCGCGCAATTTACATCAGGCGATTAGTCTCCGCACCCGGCAGGAGGTCTTTGCCATTGCGCGAAAGGCGCTGACCGATCTCGCCTCGACAAGTCTGGAAGAACGCATGACCGATGTTTTCACGCGCCGCTTGCGTACGATCGATGGGGCCGCAAAAGAAAGTCTCGCAGGCGCGCTTAAAACGGCGTCTGATCCCGCACTTGTCCGCAGCACGTTTGACCTGCCTGCGGGTCAGCGCACAGAGATTCAAAATGCTCTCAATGAAACATTCTCGGCTGAAATTCGCATCCGGTTTGAAGCCGCGCCAAATCTGGTCAGCGGCATCGAACTCACCGCAAACGGACAGAAAGTTGCCTGGAGCATCGCGGATTATCTCGCCACACTCGAAGAAGGCGTCAGCGAGCTTTTGAACAAGCCGGCCGCGGCAGGGCCAAAAGCTCCCCACAATGGCAATGAACACTGCGCATGAAAGCTTGGAGAGTGTCTTGGACGGTGCCTTCGCTGGAATAAGCCAGGCGGTTGGAGCATTCATGCCTCAACTGACCCCGCATGAAGTAGGCACGGTCATCAATGTCTCGACGGGCATCGCCCGGGTTTCCGGCCTCCCGGGAGCAGGTTTTGACGAACTTCTTGAGTTTCCCGGCGGAGTATTCGGCATCGCGTTCAACGTGGACGAGGACGAAATAGGCGTCGTTCTGCTTGGCGAATATTCCGATCTGCATGCCGGTGATGAAGTCAGGCGCACTGGCCGGGTCATGGATGTTGCCGTGGGAGATGGATTGCTGGGACGTGTCATTGATCCTCTCGGCCGACCACTGGATGGCAACGGTCCGGTGTCCGCTGGCGGGCGTCTGCCAATTGAACGCCCCGCCGCGCCCATCATGGATCGCGCACCCGTCACTGTGCCGCTCCAGACCGGTCTCATAGTGATCGACGCGCTTATCCCCATCGGCCGCGGCCAACGGGAATTGATTCTCGGAGACAGGCAGACCGGTAAGACCGCCATAGCCATCGACGCGATCCTCAACCAGCGCGGCCAGAATGTCCTGTGTGTTTATTGTTCCATCGGTCAACGCGCCTCAGCCGTTGCGAAGACCGTGGCCATCCTGCGTGAGAAGGGCGCGATGGATTACACGACCGTGGTCGTGACCGAGGGCAACGATCCTCCCGGTCTTGCCTATATCGCTCCTTACGCAGCGACAAGTATCGCGGAACATTTCATGGAAGCAGGCCGGGATGTGCTGATCGTTTACGACGATCTCACGCAGCACGCCCAGGCGTACCGCGAGCTTTCATTGCTGCTCCGGCGGCCACCCGGACGGGAAGCCTTTCCTGGCGACATCTTCTACATTCACTCACGCCTCTTGGAACGCGCCACCCGGCTGCGCAAGGAACTCGGTGGTGGCTCGCTTACTGCCCTGCCGATCATCGAGACCGAGGCGCAGAATATTTCCGCTTACATTCCAACGAACTTGATCTCGATTACGGACGGGCAGATTTACCTCTCCCCCACGCTTTTTGAATTGGGAGTGCTGCCTGCGGTGGATGTTGGCAAATCCGTTTCACGCGTCGGAGGCAAGGCGCAAAGGGCCGCCTACCGTGCGGTCGCGGGAGATCTCAAGCTTGCCTATGCCCAGTTCGAGGAACTGGAAACTTTTGCCCGCTTCGGAGCCCGGTTGGATGAGAACACACGCAAGACTATTGAGCATGGAAGGAGAATCCGCGCCTGCCTGAAGCAGACGGAATTGGCGCCGCTCACGGTACCCGCCCAGATCACCATCCTGCTGGCGTTGACTGCAAAGCTCTTTGATTCGGTGCCGATCGACCAAATGCCCGATGCGGAGCGCGCCGTGCGGGAGGCGGCGACGCACATTGCGCCGGATATCAGCGGGCGATTTGAAACGTCCTCAAAATTGGATGACGGAGATCGCAACGCCATCATCGAGATCGCCCGCAAATCGCTCGAACCATTCCAGCCCAGGACGGATTCCAAGACCGGGGAGAAGTCATGAGCGATACCACGGCGAGCCTCACCCGCAAGATCAATAGCGCCGGTGATCTCCAGTCGGTCGTCCGCGCGATGAAAGCCCTGGCTGCGTCGAGCATCGGCCAATACGACAAATCCGTGCACGCCTTGGCCGACTACTATCGCGCCGTGGAACTGGGACTGGGCGCATGCTTCCTGGCAGGCGAACCGGCGGCCTTGATGATGGAGCGGAAAGGGCAGAATGACGCCGATACCATTGGCGCCATTGTGTTCGGCTCCGACCAGGGACTGGTGGGCCAGTTCAATGAGGTGGTGGCCGATTTTGCGATTAAAACTCTCGCATCATTGCCGGGCAAACCCCAGGTCTGGGCTGTGGGTGAGCGCGTCTACGCGCGCTTGCAAGATGCGGGACTCCCTCTCATGGGACTTTTTGCCGTGCCGAATTCCGTCAACGCCATCACCGCCCTTGTGGGAGAGATTCAAATAGAGAGCGAAGCTCATCGTGCCAAAGGCGATTATGCCCGTCTTTACGTATTTCATAACCGCCCGCAATCCGGGGCACTCTACGAGCCTGTCAGCCAGCGCTTGCTGCCCCTCGACGTGCAATGGCAGCAGAGCCTGGCAAAGGTCCGATGGCCGACTAAAAATCTGCCGGAGGTCATGGGGGGAGGCACATCGACCTTGCGCGCACTCATACGTGAATATCTTTTCATCTCGCTTTTCCGTGCCTGCGCCGAATCCCTGGCGAGCGAAAACGCAAGTCGTCTCGCGGCGATGCAACGTGCGGACAAAAATATCGACGACTTGCTGGAAAACCTCCACGGCACGTTTCATCGTTTGCGCCAGAGCGGCATCGATGAGGAACTTTTCGACGTGATCTCCGGCTTCGAGGCCCTCAAAGGATCGCGCGCGAGACTTTGAATCGTCCGTATGATTTCCAGATCACTGTATGGGGTGAACACCCCATATTCCCCGCCGGTATGCCGTTCTATTTTGATCTCACGAAATACGGAAAGCCTCTTCCCAAACGGTAAGGCGGGCATCATCCGCACATCGAAAGAAATGTTATGGGAATCCTGCTGATCATTCTGCTTATGATGGGAAACATTTGAACACATCGTCGTATCAACTGCGCAATCTCACAGCCGTACGGTCAATTACAGTAACCGGCTACTCGGTTGAGGTAGACTTGCCGCGACAATTGTTGACCGTGATTTACGCTGGGGACGTCGGTGTCGCAGAAGTCCGTGATTGCTTTAATGAGGTGCAAACGCATTTGACGAATTTAAAACCTGGGTTTCGCCTTCTGACAGATATTGCCCATTTAAAATCCATGGACTCTTCCTGCACGCCGTATCTGAAAAGGATGATGGATCTCTGCGATGAAAAAGGCGTCGGGATGGTGGTGCGAGTCATTTCGGACCCGCATAGGGACATTGGTTTCAATATCATGTCCCTTTTTCATTATGCGCCCGCCGTCGTCATCGTGACGTGCAGCGACTGGGATGAGGCAGAAAGAGCCCTGAAGGATTAAGGCGATTGTAATGCTGCCCGTGTTCAAAGGCGGAAGCTCGGTTGTATTGTTTTCCACGGCAAGTCAACGGCCGGTTCAGCCACCCTCGATCGAGACCGCCTCATCTGCCTGCTGTCACAACGTCAGTGCTGAAATTGACAAGACGGAGCGCCTGCGCATGCTGCGATATCGTTTGATTTTTCGTCGTAAGTTCCTCACGCTGAGGCACTTGGAGGCGAGGGGAGTTGAACCCCTGTCCTTAAAGCCATTGCCGCAAGCTTCTACATGTGTAGCCGGTAATGAGGATTCGGGATTCTGCTGCGAACCGGCGCGCTACAGTCACCCTATTGTCCACGAGTTCGATTCACCTGCCGGCGCGGTCAATCCGCCGGCAAATTAGCCTGTTGTCGTCGCTTCCAGGCCTTAACAGGCGTCGGGCCGGAAACGTCACGGTCAATTAAGCCGCGAGAGCGAGATTTTCGTAATCTGCATTTATTTTTTTGATCCGAGGTTTTAACGAGGCCAACGAATCATCCTCGACATGCCACCTGCGTCTCAGACTATAAGTCGAAACCAGTACGCCCCCTTCACTACTCCTCCAAGGTAAACGCCCCCGCCCCGCGCCGCAAGCGGTATGTTGCGCTTCGCGAAAACGCCGCCACGCCCACGAACAATGCAGACAGACCCGTTTTTTGCATGTATATTGCGCGCTGAAACTCCCACCACGGTGACATTCGCTTATATGAAATTCATTACGCCGGCCCTTGCCCTGTTCGCCGCCGTCTGCATCGCCTTCGGTTCCAGCGGCTGCGGTCTCTTCCATCATCACGAGCCAAAATCATCGTGGAAGATCATCAACGAGGGCGACGACAATCCCTACATTGTCGACGCGCCCACCCGCGCGGGCACGGTCGTGCGCAATGTGGATGCCGGTTCGGACACCCGGAAGCAATCGCCCCAGCAGCAGCAACAGCAGGAACTCCGGCAACAGCAGGAGTACCAGCAATATCTGCAGTACCAGCAAATGCAGCAGCAACAGCAGCCACAACAACAGCAGCAGACGCAAACACCGCCGCAGCAGCCGCCGCAGCAGCCGCAGGTGCTGCAGCCCTCGCAGTAACATTGAAGCCGCAAATGCCCATGCCGTATCCCGAGCGATGAGAGTTTCGAGAAAAACCGAGTACGCATTGCGCGCCCTCGTTGCCATGGCTCGCAAGTCGCGCTCCTACCAGATCCAGGAGCTGTCGGAGAAGGAGAACATCCCCATCAAATTCCTCGAGCAGATTTTGCTCACCCTCCGCCACGCCGGTTTCCTCACCAGCAAGCGCGGCGTTGGCGGCGGCTACTCCCTGCGCGTCAGCCCCTCGCAGATCAATGTCCGCGAAATCATCGAGGTCATGGATGGCCCCATTGCCCCCGTCCCCTGCGCCGCGTTGCGCCCGCTGGAGAAATGCTCCTGCCCCGATCCCCGCACCTGCGCCCTCCGCCTTCTCATGATCGATCTGCGCGAGGAAATCGGCGCGCTCCTCAATCACCGCACCATCGAGGACATGATGAAACTCAGCCCCGACTCCAGCACGATGGCGTTCGAGATATAAGCTTCCCGCATCAGCGTACACTACCATCCCGCACAATAAAAAGATTCGACGGGATCACGTTGAAAACCCAGTCCATCCCGTCCGGCAAAAGCTGCGGCGTCCCCGGCGGTTGTGACGGGATCACCAGCAGGTCGGCATCCACCGCCTGCACGTAATCCGAGGCGGCAAACCCCGTCGTCCCTTCCACGCAAACAGCTTCCATCGGCACCGGGCTCGGGCCCACCGACTTCGCAAATTCCACGATCCGCTCCTCCTCCGTTTTCCGCATCGCTTTGCCGTGATCATGGCCGCCGAAATATTTCTCAGGCTGCTCCAGCACCTGTGAGAAAATAGTGAATATGCGCACGATGCGGATGCTCTCCGCCGCATTCTGCTCCGCGAGGAAGTAAGTGTGCTGCAGGCCCACCGCTGACAATTCGGAGAAATCCGTGATCGTCACGATCTGGCGGAATGGCTGCGCATCTCGCGACGGCTTTACGAAAAGCAGCAGCGAGCACGGCGCGTCCCGCAGCAAAGTCCTCGCGACATTTCCCACATAGTGGCGTCCCGTATGTTCAGTTTCCAGCGCGCCCGCGATCAGCAAATCAATCTGCTGGGCGCGGACCGTCTCCAGAATCGCGGTCACCGGCTCCCCCTTTGCCCAATGGATTGGCGGGTGCGGCGAAATGGCGAGCTCGTCAAACGCCGCTGCAAATTTCACCCGGCTCTCCTCCGTCTCCTCCCCCGCATGGATCAGCGAGAAAGCGCAATCCAGCTTCTGCACCAGCCGCTGTGCCTCCGCCAGCAGCGGCAGGAACCGCGGCGAGAACGTCGAGGCAAGCGCGATCTTTTTGTAGCGGTTCATGCGGCTTCCCGGTTCCGGAGCGGCCTGCTTCAGGCGCCGGCCTTTGCCTTCCCCGCGGATTTCTTCCCCTTTGCCGCTGCGGCAGGCCCGGCCTTGGGGATCGTCGCGGCAGCTTCAATTTTCGGCCTGCTCAGGCCCCCGATCATCTTCATCAAAAACGGCAGCGGCACCTTGTCCTTCTTCATCTTGTGCAGCGTGATATCCACGGAATCCTGGAGCGTGTATTTGTCGAGGATATTGGCCAGCATGTTCCGCACATCGAGCATCAGCATCCGCAGCCCGCAATGTTCCTCGTCGGGGCACGTGCAGCGTTCGTAGGCCGTCTGGCTCACGCAGGAGATCGGCGCCAGTGGCCCGTCGATCAGCCGGATCACCGCCCCGAACTTGATCTTGGAAAGCGGCATGTCGAGGTAGTAGCCCCCGCGCTTCCCCCGTTTGCTCGCAATGAACCCCGCCCCCTTGAGCTGCATCAGGATCTGCTCCAGGAACTTCACGGGCAGTTTCTCCTGCTCCGCCAGTTCACGGATCTGCACCAGCTCATGTCCCAGTTCCTGCGCGATCCCGATATCGATCAAGGCGCGCAAGGCATATTCACCGCGTTTGGAAATTTTCATAGATAATCAATCAAGGTGCCGGACTGATGTTTTATCTAGTGGACACGATAAAGTTAAACAACCAATTTCACAAGTGCCAGGCGACGCAAGCTGCTTCGAGCTTCGTCATTTTAATCCTCCCTTTGCGCTCTTCGCGCCCTTTGCGGTTAAACCATCCCCTTAATCCCGTTCGGAAATCGTCGCCAGATACCCGCGCAAAGTCAGCGCCCTTGCCTTGACCAGTTCCAGGGATTCGTTTACCGCAACCGGTCGCCACATGCTCCCGTCCATCCGTTGAAAAATCTCGCGTTGGGTCGCAAACTCCTTGTCCCGGAAGACCAGCCACGCTTTCTGCGAATTCTCCAGCGCAGCCCACTCCTCCTTGCCCATCACCTTCTTCAGCTTTTTGGTAGGCGGCATTCATCGCGGCATCCCATTCCTTCTCCGCCTCCGCCGTCGCCTGCACCATGTCTCCAGTGGCGGGTTTATCCTCCAAATCTTTTTGAAGCGCCACGTCGATCGGGTCTGGCTTCTGGGCGGGCTTCGCATGCAGTGAAACAACCGCCATCAACGCCACTAAAGTAATGAGCGAGGTTTTCATGGGCCGGATTGTAAAGCCCCCTCCAAAATATCCCAGTTTATTACTTCTGCCGGATGCGCGTATTTTCCCCATCGAGCCTGCCTGCCGCGTAGGCGGTAAACACCCGGTCGATTTCGTCACGCACCCTCGTAAAGACAGCCATCTGCTCTTCCTCAGTCCCTTTCGCATGCGCCGGATCGTCGAAGGGAAAATGATGCCGGTTGAGCTGGCCTGGAAACATCGGGCAGGCCTGGTCCGCATTCCCGCACACGGTGATCACGGTATCCACGTCCTGGTTCAAATATTCGTCCATGTGCTTCGAGTGATGGCCCGAGATATCGATGCCGGTCTCCGCCATGGCCCGGATCGCGAGCGGATGCACATATCCCGCCGGTTTTGAGCCCGCGCTGGCGACGCGGAATTTACCGCCAAGTTCGCGCCGGAGGATGCCCTCCGCGAGATGCGAGCGGCAGCTGTTGCCCGTGCAGAGGATGAGAATGAGTGGAGATTGGGAGGTTGTCATGATTTCGAGGGTTGGTTTTGACGGGGTGCGCAGTTACCTCCGCAGCATCCGGACTCGCGCACGCCGATACAGAGCGGCACGGATAACAATGCGCCGATGACCGGCGCGAGCAGGTAAATCCAAAGATGCCCCAAATGACCGCTGACCAGTGCCGGGCCAAGGGAACGGGCCGGATTCATCGAGGCGCCGCAGATCGGTCCGGCAAACATCGCCTCCAGTCCGATCACGGAGCCGATGGCGATACCCGCCGTCACTCCCTTTTCATTCGCGCCCGTTGAGACATTCAGGATCGTCAGCATCAGGATCGTGGTAAGGATCACTTCCAGCAGGAAGCTTTGAAAATTGCTTCCCGCAGGCAGGGTGGTTCCCAGCAGATCGTCGGTGGGAAACAGGATTCGCAATACACCGCTGGCGCTCAACGCCCCCGCCACCTGCGCGCCGATGTAAGGCGGAATGTCCCGCCATGGAAGACGCCGCGCCGCTGCAAATCCA
>Ga0302319_10000284_pt1 | contig 110290 bp, 106 predicted proteins | sample Bog_T0_2_FD_203319 | JGI IMG/M metagenome (GOLD analysis project Ga0302319, IMG submission 203319) | Peat permafrost microbial communities from Stordalen Mire near Abisko, Sweden - Bog_T0_2 | ecosystem: Environmental > Terrestrial > Soil > Wetlands > Peat | place: Sweden: Abisko, Stordalen...
CGGACCGCAAGATGGTCACCGACGCCATCGAGAACGTAAAGAAGCACTGAGCCCTAGGCAAAGGGGTCCAGGGGCCCAAGGCCCCTGGTGGGGTGCAGGGGCAAAGCCCCTGCCGGGGTCCGGGGCAGCGCCCCGGCGTCTTCCCGCAGGTCGGTATTCACCACATTGATTACCGCCCCCCAATCCCCATACCGAGGCTGCCGGAACAGCCGCGCCGAGGGGTACCAGGGGCTGTCGGCGCGTTCCCGCAGCCAGCGGAAATCGGCGCCTTTCTGCAACAGCACCCACACCGGCACGCCCAGCGCGCCGGCCAGATGTGCCGGCGCCGTATCCACCGTCACCACCAGGTCCATCAGCGCCACCAGCGCCGCACTGTCGCGGAAATCCGCGATATGCGGATCGTGCACAGGCAGCCCCGCCAGCGCCGGCGCGTCGGCCGCGCGGATGTTCTTCTGCACCACGTGCAACTCGGCATCGATGCCGGCGAACGCCGTCAGGAACACCGCCGCCGGCATGGAACGCTGCGCGTCCTCGGGATGGGTGGGGTCGCCCGACATGGCTATGCCGATGCGCCGCCGCCGCTTTTCGCCCAGCCGCGCCGACCACCGCGCCAGATGCGCGGGGGGAGCACGAAGATACGGTAGGTCGGCCGGAATGCTGTGCAGTTCGGTGGCGAAGGCGCGCGGCAGGCTGAGCAGCGGACAATGGAGATCGAAGGGCGGCGGCTCGGCGTTGCGCTCGATCACCGCGTCGGCCAGATCGGCGAGCAGTGCCATCAGCGGCGCCTGCACCGCCAGCACCACGCGCGCCCCCCGCGCGCGCAGCAATGGCGCGTAGCGGACGAATTGCAGCGTATCGCCCAGTCCCTGCTCGGCGTGCAGGAGGATGGTGCGGCCTGCCACCGGGGCGTCGCCGCTCCAGGCGGGCTGGTCGAACGGGCGCTCGTCGGCGATGAAGCCGGGGTCGAGCCAGCGGGCTTCGTAGGCTTCCCAGCCGGCGCGGAACTCGCCCTGGGCCAGCAGCGCCAGCCCCAGGCCGAACCGGGCCTGGTGGTGCCGCGGATCGAGCCGCATGGCGAGGCTGAACCAGCCGGCCGCCTCCGGCGCCTGGTCCAGCGCCAGCAGCACGCCGCCGAGGTTGTTGCAGGCCTCGGCATCGTCGGGCGCCAGTTGGGCGGCGGCGCGCAACGGCGCCAGGGCCTCCTCGGCGCGGCCCAGCGCCAGCAGCGTTGCACCGACATTACCTTGCACCCCCGCCAGATCCGGAAGCCGGGCGGCGGCGTCGCGGTAGCATTCCAGTGCCTCGGCGGGGCGGCCCTGCTGGCGCAGCGCGCTGCCGAGGTTGTTCAGCGCCGCCGGGTAGTCGGGGCGCAGCGCCAGGGCGGCGCGGAAGGCGGCCTCGGCCGGCGCCCCGCTGCCGGCGCCGAGCCAGGCGCAGCCGATGTTGAAGTTCATCGTGGCATCATCGGGTCGGTCGGCCAGCACCGCCTGGTAGTGCCGCACAGCCTCATCGGGCCGCCCCAGCGCCGCCAAAGCGTTGCCGAGATTGGTCAGCGCGGCGTGATGGTGCTGATCGGCGGCCACCGCCGCCCGCAACCGCGCCAGGCCCTCGTCGCGCTGGCCGGCCCGCCACAGGGCGCCGCCGAGCGCGGCCAGCGCATCGGCGTCGCCGGGCCGGGCCGCGAGGTCCTCGCGCAGCCGGGCGATCCGGACGTAGGTGATGCCGGACCCGGGCGCGGGATCAGAAATCGGGACCGGCCTCGCCCAGAGCGGGGCTGTCCAGCACGCCGGGGCGGGCGCGGAGCTGCGGATCGACCGGCACCGGAAGTGCGGGAAACTCGCGCCCGGCGAACCGTACGCGGTGGGCGAACAGGAAGCGGGCGGCGAAATGCGGGTCGGTGGCGGCTTCCTCCGGGGTGGCGACGATGGTGCAGCAGGTGTCGCGGCCGGCCAGCCGGCGCCGCCATTCGGCGCTGTCATGGGCGGCGACGCGGGCGGCGACGTCATCGCCGGTGGCGGTTTCGGGCAGTTCGGCGGCGTCGCAGAAATTGCGCCAGAACCGGTCCTCCAGCGGCGCGGCGGCGAGGAAGCGCCCGTCCGCCATGCGATAGAGGCGGTAGCGCGGCGACCCGCCATGGGTGAGCAGCGTGTTGGCGGCGGGGAAGGGATGGCCGGCGATAGTCTCGGCGAGGGCGGCGAAGGCGAAGGGCATCAGCCCGTCATGCATGGAAATGTCCAGGTGGCAGCCGCGCCCGGTGCGCGCGCGCGCCTGCAGGGCGAGCAGGATGTTGATCGCCGCCGGATAGGCGCCGCCGCCGATATCGCCCACCAGCGCCGGCGGCAGCACCGGCGCGCCATCGGCGCCGGCGACCAGGCCGAGCAGCCCGGAATTGGCCATGAAGTTCAGGTCATGCCCGGCCTCCGACGCGCGCGGGCCGTGCTGGCCGTAGCCGGTGATGGAACAATAGATGAGGCCCGGATTGAGCGCCGCCAGCGCGTCGTGACCCAGCCCGAGCCGGTCCATGACGCCGGGGCGGAACTGCTCCACCAGCACGTCGGCGCGGGCCAGCAGCGGGCGCAGGCGGTCCAGCGCGTCGGCGGCCTTGAGGTCGAGCGCGAGGCTGCGCTTGCCGCGGTTGAGCAGGGCGAAGGCGGCGCTGCCGCCGTCGGTCTGCGGCGGGAACTGGCGCATGTCGTCGCCGCCGCCGGGGCGCTCGATCTTGATCACCTCGGCGCCGGCCTCGGCGAGGATGAGGGTGGCGAGCGGCCCCGGCAGCAGGGTGGAGAAGTCGAGGACCAGCAGCCCGGCCAGCGGGCGGGGGTCAGATACCGGGGGAGTCATCATGCGTTCCCCTCTTGGTTTCGTGGGTGCCCGATGCCATGCGCTGCCTCCTCCGCTTTCGGGCGTATCTGACACAAGGGCGGGGGCGGGGGGAACGGGGCGTGCGCGTGAAAGTCCCGTCACCGGGGATCGACGCGGCGGATTGCAACGATTACCTTGCGGAGTACGCCTGAACGCCAGCACGCCGCGCGGGGGAACCGACACATGATCGAAGCCTGGACCTGGCCGACGCCGAACGGCCACAAACTGCATATCGCGCTGGAGGAACTGGAACTCCCCTACAAGGTCATCCCGGTCAACATCGGCGCCGGCGACCAGTTCAAGCCCGAATTTCTGGCCATCAACCCCAACCACCGCATCCCCGCCATCGTCGATCCCGACGGACCGGACGGGCGGCCGATCACCCTGTTTGAATCCGGCGCCATCCTGATCTATCTGGCCGAAAAGGCCGGGCGGCTGATTCCCACCGAGCCGCAGGCCCGCTACACCTGCCTGCAATGGCTGATGTTCCAGATGGGCGGGGTGGGGCCGATGTTCGGCCAACTCGGCCATTTCAGCAGCTACGCGCCGGAAAAAATTCCCTACGCCATCGAGCGTTACCAGAACGAGGTGATCCGCCTGCACCGGGTGCTGGAAAAGCGCCTGTCGCAGGCCGAGTGGCTGGCCGGTCCCGATTACTCGATCGCCGACATCATCACCTATCCCTGGTTGCGCCACCCGCAGCGCCGCAACATCGATTTCAACGACTTCCCCAACGTGAAGCGCTGGTTCGAGGCGATCGACGCCCGCCCGGCGGTGCAGCGCGGCTGCGCCGTGCTGGCCGAAAACCAGCGCCAGGGGGCGATTACCGACGCGGCGAGGGAAGTGCTGTTCGGCAAGACCCAGTTCACCCCGCGCTGATGCGAACACGATGGTGCGCGGGTCGCGCGGGCCGTGCCTGGATTGCCGTATTCCGCTGACGTTGGGTGCAGTGTGGCTATCACGCGACGCCCTGCGGTTGTAATGTCGCCGTTCGCAACCCGCTTGGACCGGAAGGCACCGCCCGCCGCCGATGACCGCACGCATCCTCATCGTCGACGACATGCCCGCGAACACGCGCCTGCTTGAGGCCAAGCTGTCGGCCGAATATTATCAGGTGGCCAGCGCCCAGGACGGCTTCGAGGCGATCCGGCTTGCCCATGCCTGGCAGCCCGACCTGATCCTGCTCGACATCATGATGCCGGAGATGGACGGCTACGAAGCCTGCCGCCGGCTGAAGGACGACGCCGCCACCGTCCATATTCCCGTCGTCATGGTCACCGCCCTGGGCGAACCCGCCGAGCGGCTGCGCGGGCTGGAGGCGGGGGCGGACGACTTCCTGACCAAGCCGGTCGAGTACGACACGTTACTGGCGCGGGTGAAATCGCTGGTCCGGCTCAAACGCCTGCTGGACGAATGGCGCCTGCGCGGCGAGACCGCCCGCGCCCTGGGGCTGACCGCCGAATCGCTGGTCCCCCCCTCGGTCTCCGGCGCCCGGGCGCTGGTGGTGGACGACTGGGACCTGGGCGCGCAGACCGTTCAGGATGCGCTGTCACGCGAGGGCATCCTGCCCGGCTGGGCGGCTTCCGAGGCCGAAGCGCTGGCGCTGACCGCCGCCATTCCGTTCGACCTGGTGGTGCTCAGCCTGTCCATGACCGCCGAGGACCCGTTGCGGCTGGCTTCCCGCCTGCGCGCCACCGATGCCACCCAGGACATCCCGCTGCTGCTGGTCGCCGAACCCGAGCAGAAGGACCGCATCCTGCGCGGCTTCGACCTCGGCGCCAACGACTGGCTGCTGCGCCCGATCGACGAGAATGAACTCCGGGCGCGCGCCCGCAACCAGATCCGCCGCAAATTCTATCAGGACCGGCTGCGCGCCGACCTCGGCACCGCGCTGGAGATGGCGCTGACCGACCCGCTGACCGGGTTCTACAACCAGCGCTACCTGATGCGGCACCTGCACGGGCTGACGGCGGCGGCCCAGGCCGGCGGGGTTGCGGTGATGATGGTCGACGTGGATCACTTCAAGGTCATCAACGACTGCTATGGCCACGCGGTCGGCGACCGGGCACTGAAGGCGGTGGCCGACACGCTGCGCGGACGTACCCGCGTGTTCGACAGCATCGCCCGTTATGGCGGCGAGGAGTTCGTCGTGGTGATGCCGGGCGCCGGCCCGCAGGATGCGCTGGCGGCGGCCGAGCGGCTGCGCGTGTCCGTCGAGCAGATGCAGTTCAGCCCGGAGCCCGGAATCGTGCATCCGCTGACCGTCAGCATCGGGGTGGCCTACACCGGCGTTCGCAGCCTGAGCGCCGAGTTGCTGCTGCAGGCCGCCGACCAGGCGATGTATCTGGCCAAGGAGGCCGGGCGGAACCGGGTTCAGCTGGCGGTTTCGCCCCCCGGCTGAAAACCCGCTGCCTGGAAGCGGGTTCGGCGGCCCCGCCGCCGAGCGGGCAGGGCGGCGTTGCCGGGTGGCTACTTGATCTTGGCTTCCTTGAACGCGACGTGCTTGCGCGCCACCGGGTCGTATTTCCGGAATTCCAGCTTGCCGGTCTGGGCGCGGGCGTTCTTTTTCGTCACGTAGAAGTAGCCGGTGTCGGCGGTGGACACGAGCTTGATCTGGACCGTGTTTGTCTTGGCCATGGCGGAAAACCCCTCGAAGGACGGCGCTCATCGCTTATTGGGGGGGCGGCGTCAAGGGTGAAGCGGCGGCGAGCAATCGGGGGAAGGAAAACAAGGCCAGGGCTCCGCCCTGGACCCGCCAGGGGTCGGTGGACCCCTGGACCCGATTACTTAAAGGTTCCTTTCATTGCCGCCACGCCGCTTTGCCGCTATCCCGCGCCCCCATGGACTCCGTCGCTGTCGATCCGGCCCTGCTGCTGCATGGGCCGCTGCCCGCCTATCGCGCCCGCCGTGCGGCCGGCGACCTCGCGCCCGATTCGGCGCAGGAACTGGCGGCGGAGCGGCTGCAGGAATTGTGGATCAGGCTGCGCGGCTACGACCCGGCGCCCCGGCCGGCGGCGAATGCCGGGCTGCTCGGCCGCTTCACCCGCCGCAAGCCGGCCGAATGGGCCAACGAGGAGCGCAGCGGCGGGCTTTACCTTGTCGGCGAGGTCGGCCGCGGCAAGACGATGCTGATGGACCTGTTTTTCGCCGCCGCGCAGGTGCGGCGCAAGCGGCGCATCCATTTCCACCACTTCATGCAGGACACCCACCGGCGCATCCATGCCTGGAAGCGGGCCAACCCGAAGGGCGACGACCCGATCCCGCCGCTGGCGGAGGCGATCGCCGCCGAGGCGGCATTGCTGTGCTTCGACGAGTTCCAGGTCAACGACATCGCCGACGCGATGATCCTCGGCCGACTGTTCCAGGCGCTGTTCGAGCGCGCCGTGGTGGTGGTGGCAACCTCCAACACGCTGCCCGACGACCTGTTCCGCGGCCAGCCCGGCCGCGACGCCTTCCTGCCCTTCATCGGCATGTTGAAGCAGAAGCTGGACGTGCTGGTGCTGGAGCCGGGCCAGGATTACCGGCGCGAGCGCCTGCGCGGCATGCCGACATGGTATGTGCCGGCCGACGCCCGGGCAGAACGGGCGCTGGATGCCGCCTTCGCCCAGCTCGCCGGCGACGCGCCGGTGCGCGCGCCACATCTGGTGGTGATGGGCCGCACGGTGGTGGTGCCGGTTGCGGCGGGCGGGGTGGCGCGGTTCGACTTCCAGGCGCTGTGCGCGACCGCCCTTGGCGCCGGCGACTACCTGGCGCTGGCCACGCATTTCCACGCTTTGGTGCTGGACGGCATCCCCCGCCTGTCGCCGGCCAATTTCGACGAGGCGCGCCGCTTCATTGTACTGATCGACACGTTGTACGACCACCGGGTGAAGCTGGTGGCCTCGGCGGACAGCTGGCCCGATCAACTCTATCAGCGCGGCGAAGGGGCCAAGGCGTTCGAGCGGACGGCAAGCCGGCTGGATGAGATGCAGAGCCAGGAATACCTTGCATTGCCGCATCTCACCTGACCGGCTGTGCCGTGCAGTTGCCACGCGCCCGTCTTGCTCCCCCCGGCCTGATGGGCTAGCAACGCTTGCCTTTCGGGACCACCCCCGGTTCCCGGCGGGTGGCAAACATTTTACTTGGAACGACCTGTTCCGGTCCTCCGTTTCGGAAGGTTCTCCCCGCAATGGCACGCAACAAGATCGCCCTGGTCGGCGCCGGCAACATCGGCGGCACCCTGGCCCACCTGATCGGCCTCAAGGAACTTGGGGACGTCGTGTTGTTCGACGTGTTCGGCGGAGTCGCCGCCGGCAAGGCGCTGGACCTCGCCCAGTCGAGTCCGGTCGATGGCTTCGACTGCAATCTGGTCGGCGGCTCGGACTACGCCGCCATCGCCGGCGCCGATGTGGTGATCGTCACCGCCGGCTTCCCGCGCCTGCCGGGCATGAGCCGCGACGACCTGCTGACCAAGAACGCCGGCGTCATCGCCTCCGTGGCCGAGGGCATCAAGACCTACGCCCCTGACGCTTTTGTGATCGTCATCACCAACCCGCTGGACGTGATGGTGTGGGTGATGCAGCAGAAATCCGGCCTGCCCGCCAACCGGGTGGTCGGCATGGCCGGGGTGCTGGACAGCGCCCGCTTCCGCCTGTTCCTCGCCCAGGAATTCGGCGTGTCGGTGGAGGACGTGACCGGCTTCGTGCTGGGCGGCCATGGCGACACCATGGTGCCGCTGACCCGCTATTCCACCGTCGCCGGCATTCCGGTGCCCGACCTGATCACCATGGGCTGGACCACCCAGGAGCGCATCGACGCCATCGTCCAGCGCACCGCCAACGGCGGCGGCGAGATCGTCAAGCTGCTGGAAAAGGGCAGCGCCTTCTACGCGCCGGCGGCGAGCGCCATCGCCATGGCCGAGAGCTACCTCAAGGACAAGAAGCGGGTGCTGCCCGCCGCGGTGCTGCTGAGCGGCGAATACGGCCAGAGCGGCTTCTATGTCGGCGTGCCGGTGGTGCTCGGCGCCGGCGGGGTGGAGAAGATCGTCGAGGTGAAGTTCACCCCCGACGAGCAGGCGGCGTTCGAGAAATCCTGCAAGGCGGTGCGCGACCTGATCGAAGCCTTCAAGAAACTGGGCGTTTGAGCCAATGAACATCCACGAATATCAGGCCAAGGAACTGCTGAAGCAGTACGGCGTGGCGGTGCTGGAGGGCCATATCGCCTGGACACCCGAGGAAGCCGAGGCGGCCGCGGCGAAGCTGCCCGGCCCGGTCTATGTGGTGAAGTCGCAGATCCATGCCGGCGGCCGCGGCGCCGGCCACTTCGCCAACGACCCGAACGGCCGCGGCGGCGTGCGCCTGGCGAAATCGCCGGCGGAGGCGCGGATTGCGGCCGAGGCGATGATCGGCCAGACGTTGATCACCAAGCAGACCGGACCGGCCGGCCGCCGGGTGCGCCGCGTCTATGTCGAGGCCGGCTGCGACATCGCCCGCGAGCTGTATCTGTCGCTGCTGATCGACCGGGCCACCTCGCGCGTCACCATCGTCGCCTCCACCGAGGGCGGCATGGAAATCGAGCATGTGGCGGCGCATAATCCCGAGAAAATCCTGCGCGCCTCGATCGACCCGGCGACCGGAATCTCCGCCTTCCATGCCCGCAAGCTGGCCTTCGGGCTGGGGTTGCAGGGCAAGCAGATCGGCGCGTTCGCCAAGTTCGTCAATGGCATGTTCCAGGCCTTCACGGCGCTCGACTGCTCCATCGTCGAGATCAACCCGCTGGTGGTGACCGGCGCGGGCGAGGTGGTGGCGCTGGATGCCAAGGTGAGCTTCGATGACAACGGGCTGTTCCGCCATCCCGAGGTGGAAAAGCTGCGCGACGAATCCGAGGAGGACCCGAAGGAGCTGGAGGCGGCGGCGAACAGCCTGAGCTATATCGCGCTCGACGGCACCATCGGCTGCATGGTCAACGGCGCCGGTCTGGCGATGGCGACCATGGACATCATTAAGCTGTACGGCGCCTCGCCGGCCAACTTCCTCGATGTCGGCGGCGGGGCGACCAAGGAGCGGGTGACGGCGGCGTTCAAGATCATCCTGTCCGACCCGCACGTGGAAGGCATTCTCGTCAACATCTTCGGCGGCATCATGCGCTGCGACGTCATCGCCGAGGGGGTGGTGGCGGCGGCGCGGGAGGTCAGCCTGGACGTGCCGCTGGTGGTGCGGCTGGAAGGCACCAACGTGGCGCTGGGCAAGGACATCCTGGCCCATTCCGGCCTGCCCATCATCTCGGCCGACAACCTTGCCGACGCCGCCGAAAAGGTGGTCAAGGCCGTGCAGGAGCGCGCCTGATGGCCATTCTCGTCAACGCCAACACCCGCGTCATCACCCAGGGATTCACCGGGGCGCAGGGCACCTTCCATTCGGAACAGGCGATCGCCTACGGCACGAAACTCGTGGGCGGCATAACCCCGGGCAAGGGCGGTACCACCCATCTGGACCTGCCGGTGTTCGACACGGTGGCGGAAGCGGTGGCCAAAACCGGCGCCGATGCCACCGGCATCTACGTGCCGCCGGCCTATGCGGCGGACGCCATCCTGGAGGCGATCGACGCCGGGGTGCCGCTGATCGTGTGCATCACCGAGGGTATTCCGGTGCTCGACATGGTGCGGGTGAAGCGGGCGCTGGACGGTTCGCGGTCGCGGCTGATCGGGGCCAACTGCCCGGGAGTCATCACCCCGGACGCTTGCAAAATCGGCATCATGCCCGGCCATATCCATCGCCGCGGCAAGGTGGGCATCATCTCGCGTTCCGGCACGCTGACCTATGAGGCGGTGGCGCAGACCACCGCGGCGGGGCTGGGCCAGTCGACCTGCGTGGGCATCGGCGGCGACCCGGTGAAGGGCACCGACTTCATCGACGTGCTGGAACTGTTCCTGGCCGACACCGAAACCGAGGCGATCATCATGATCGGCGAGATCGGCGGGCAGAGCGAAATCGATGCCGCCGAGTTCATCGCCGCCAGCAAGGTGAAGAAGCCGACGGTGGGTTTCATCGCCGGCGCCACCGCGCCGCCGGGCCGGCGCATGGGCCATGCCGGCGCGGTGATCAGCGGCGGGCGGGACACCGCTGCGGCGAAGGTCGAGGCGTTGCGCGCGGCCGGCGTTCACGTGGCCGACAGCCCGGCCGCCCTGGGCAGCACGATGCTGAAGGCGCTGCGGGACTGAAGGAGCCGCCCCCGCCGCAGATGCGTGCGGCGGGGGCGGACCAATTGAGGGGAAACGTGATGGCCGGCGTCGATCTTCTTGCCACTGCCTTCAACGGCGCCAATGCGGCCTTCATCGCCGACCTGTACGCCCGCTGGGTGGCCAACCCGGGATCGGTGGATCCGGGATTCGCCGAGCTGTTCGCCGCCCTGAACGACGAAAGCCGGGCCATCCTGGAGGACAACTCCGGCGCGTCCTGGGCACCACGGGCCTGGACCTTCGGCGAGCCCGAGCCGGCCAAGCCGGTCGCCAAGGGGGCCGCCCCGCCGGCCAGCGCCGAGCAGGTGCGCGCCGCCACCAAGGACAGCCTGCGCGCCCTGATGATGATCCGCACCTACCGGGTGCGCGGCCATCTGGAAGCCAAGCTGGACCCGCTCGGCCTGCAGGTTCCGGCGCCGCACCCCGAACTGGACCCGGCCACCTACGGCTTCACCGCCGCCGACATGGACCGGCCGATTTTCATCGACAACGTGCTGGGCCTGGAAGTCGCCACGCCGCGCCAGATTCTGCGGGTGCTGCGCGAGACCTATTGCGGTCCGGTCGGCGTCGAGTTCATGCACATCCAGGACCCGGACCAGAAGGCGTGGATTCAGCGCCGGGTGGAAGGCGCGCCCTGGCGCAGCCATTTCGACCCCGCCGGCAAGCTGAACATCCTGCACGACCTGACCGAGGCGGAAGGCTTCGAGGCGTTCTGCCAGAAGCGCTATGTCGGCACCAAGCGGTTCGGGCTGGAGGGGGCGGAAGTCACCATTCCGGCGCTGCATGCCATCATCGAGGTCGCGGCGGGGCGCGGCGTCAACGAGATCGCCATCGGCATGCCGCATCGCGGCCGGCTGAACACGCTGGTGAACGTGGTGAAGAAGCCCTTTGCCGCGCTGTTCAGCGAATTCGGCGGCACCAGCTTCAAGCCCGACGACGTGCAGGGCTCCGGCGACGTGAAATACCATCTCGGCATTTCCACCGACGTGGAGATCGCCGGCCACATGGTGCACCTGTCGTTGCAGCCCAATCCGTCGCATCTGGAGGCGGTGGACCCGGTGGTGGTCGGCAAGGTGCGCGCCCGCCAGGACATCGCCGGCGACACCCGCGGGCGGCATTCCGTCATGGGCATCCTGATGCACGGCGACGCCGCCTTTGCCGGCCAGGGCCTGGTGTATGAGACGCTGGCGATGAGCCAGTTGATCGGCTACCGCACCGGCGGCACGGTGCATGTGGTGGTGAACAACCAGATCGGCTTCACCACGGTGCCGGCGCATGCCTATTCCGGCCTGTATTGCACCGACGTCGCCAAGTCGATTCAGGCGCCGATCCTGCACGTCAACGGCGACAACCCCGAGGCGGTGGTGTGGTGCGCCCGGATGGCGGCCGATTTCCGCATGACCTTCGGCGGCGACATCGTGCTGGACATCGTGTGTTACCGCCGGCACGGCCACAACGAAACCGACGAACCCGCCTTCACCCAGCCGGTGATGTACCGCGCCATCCGCGACCGCAAGACCACCCGGGCGCTGTACGCCGAGCAACTGGTGGCCGAAGGCGTGACGACGGCGGACGCCACCAAGGCGATGTGGGACGACTTCGCCGCCACCCTGGAAGGCGCCTACCAGGCGGCGCATGGCTTCAAGCCGAACAAGGCGGACTGGCTGGAAGGCTACTGGTCCGGCCTGTCCGTCCCGGACCCGGCCGCCGAGTGGACCGAGGGCGACACCGCGGTCGATCCCGCGGCGCTGCGGCAGGTCGGGCTGGCGTTGGCCAGCGTGCCGGAGGATTTCGATGTCAATCCGAAGATCGCCCGCCAGCTTGAGGCCAAGCGGGCGATGATCGAAAGCGGCCAGGGCATCGACTGGGCGACCGGCGAGGCGCTGGGCTTCGGCACCCTGCTGCTGGACGGCTATCGGGTGCGGCTGTCCGGCGAGGACTGCCAGCGCGGCACCTTCAGCCAGCGCCACGCCGTGCTGGTGGACCAGACCAACCAGAACGAATACGTGCCGCTGAACAACATCGAAACCGGTCAGGCGAAGATCGAAATCTACAACTCGCTGCTGTCGGAAGTCGGCGTGCTGGGCTTCGAGTACGGCTACTCGCTGGCCGACCCGCGCTCGCTGGTGCTGTGGGAGGCGCAGTTCGGCGACTTCGCCAACGGCGCGCAGGTCATCATCGACCAGTTCATCGCCGGCGGCGAGACCAAGTGGCTGCGCATGTCCGGCCTGGTGATGCTGCTGCCGCACGGCCATGAGGGCCAGGGGCCGGAACATTCCTCGGCGCGGCTGGAGCGCTATTTGCAACTCTGCGCCGAGCGCAACATGGTGGTGGCCAACCTCAGCACCCCGGCGAACTACTTCCACGCGCTGCGCCGGCAACTGAAACGGAATTTCCGCAAGCCGCTGGTGCTGATGACGCCCAAGAGCCTGCTGCGCCACAAGCTGTGCGTGTCGGCACTGGACGAATTCGGCCCCGGTTCGCGGTTTCTCACCGTCATTCCTGAAACCGACACGATCGCCCCGCCCGAGCAGGTGAAGCGCGTCGTGCTGTGCTCGGGCAAGGTCTATTATGATCTGCTGGCGCAGCGCCGCGAGCAGGGCATCGGCAATGTCGCCCTGGTGCGGCTGGAACAGCTCTATCCGTTCCCGAAACTGTCGCTGCCGAAGACGCTGGCGCCCTACCGCAACGCCGAGGTGGTGTGGTGCCAGGAGGAGCCGGAGAACATGGGCGCCTGGCGGTTCGCCGACCGCCGCATCGAGGAAGTGCTGGGCGCGCTGGGCGGGGCCGCGACACGGCCGCGCTATGTCGGCCGCCGCGCCGCCGCCAGCCCGGCTACCGGGCTGGCGAAAACCCATGCCGCCGAGCAGGCCGCGCTGGTGACCGCCGCGCTGACCCTCGACTGAGAGTTTATGAATGAACGCCAGCTACGCTCGATCTGGCCAGAAAGGCCAAATGATATCAGCGGGCGTTCATTCGCAAGTTCGATTGCTTCACAAGCTCTGATTCCCCCTATCTGCGACCGGACAGGACTGGATCTGCCGCCATGGCGACCGAGATCAAGGTGCCCACCCTGGGCGAAAGCGTCACCTCGGCGACCGTCGCGCGCTGGCTGAAGGCGGCCGGCGCGACGATCGAAGCGGACGAACCGCTGGTCGAGCTTGAAACCGACAAGGTGACGGTGGAGGTGAACGCCCCCGCCGCCGGCACGCTGGCCGAGATCATCGCCCCCGAGGGAGCCGAGGTCAGCGTCGGCGCGCTGCTCGGCCTGGTTGGCGACGGCACCGGCGTGCTGACACCGGCCCGCCCGGTGACCCCGAAACCCGTCGAGGTCGAGCGCCCCTCCGCCAACCCCGCCGCCGGCGTCAACCCGCCGCCGTCGCCGACCGGCCCGGTGGCCCGCCCGGCCACGCCGGCGGCCGACCGCCCGGCGCATCCGCCGCTGCCGGCCGCGCTGCGGATCATGGCGGAAACCGGTGTCGCCCCCGGCCAGATCGGCGAGGGCAGCGGCAAGGACGGCCGCATCACCAAGGGCGATGTGCTCGCCTTCCTCGGCCGCCCGGCCGCTCCCGCCCCCGCCGCCCCGGTGCCGCAGCCGCCGCGCCCGGCCGCCGAGGGCGAGGAGCGGGTGAAGATGACCCGCCTGCGCCGCACCATCGCCGCCCGGCTGAAGGAGGCGCAGAACACCGCCGCCATGCTCACCACCTTCAACGAGGTGGACATGACCGCGGTGCTGGCCCTGCGCGCCGAGTACAAGGAGGCCTTCGAGAAAAAGCACGCCGGCGTGCGGCTGGGCTTCATGAGCTTCTTCGTGCGCGCCTGCGTGGCCGGGCTGGCCGAGTTCCCGGCGGTCAACGCCGAAATCGACGGCGATGAAATCGTCTACAAGCACTTTGTCCATATGGGCATTGCCGTCGGCGGCGCGAACGGGCTGGTGGTGCCGGTGATCCGCAACGTGGACCGGATGGGCTTCGCGCAGATCGAAAAGACCGTTGCCGATTTCGGCCGCCGCGCCCGCGACGGGCAGCTCAAGCTGGAGGAACTGACCGGCGGCTCGTTCAGCATCACCAATGGCGGCGTGTATGGCAGCCTGATGTCCACCCCCATCCTCAACCCGCCGCAATCGGCCATCCTCGGCATGCACAAAATCCAGGAGCGGCCGGTGGCGGTGAGCGGCCGGGTGGAAATCCGGCCGATGATGTATCTCGCTTTGTCCTATGACCACCGCATCGTCGATGGGAAGGAGGCGGTGTCGTTCCTGGTGCGGGTGAAGGAGGGCGTCGAGGACCCGCGGCGCCTGCTGCTGGACCTGTAGCGCCATGCCTGATTCGTTCGACCTGATTGTTATTGGCGCCGGCCCGGGCGGCTATGTGTGCGCCATCCGCGCCGCCCAGCTGGGCCTCAAGGTGGCCTGCGTGGAGAAGCGGGCCACGCTTGGCGGCACCTGCCTGAACATCGGCTGCATCCCCAGCAAGGCGCTGCTGCAATCGAGCGAGAATTACGCCGAAGCGACGCACGGCTTCGCCGATCACGGCATCATCGTCGACGGGGTCAAACTCGATCTGGCCCGCATGCAGGCGCGCAAGGCCGAGGTGGTGGACGCCAATGTCCGCGGGGTCGAGTTCCTGTTCAAAAAGAACAGGATCACCTGGCTGAAGGGCGAAGGCCGCATCCAGGCGGCCGGCCGCGTGCGGGTGGCCGGGCAGGAATACGCCGCCCGCAACATCGTCATCGCCACCGGCAGCGACAGCATGCCGCTTGCCGGCGTCGAGGTGGACGAGAAGCGGATCGTGACCTCCACCGGGGCGCTGGAACTCGACCATGTGCCCGGCCATCTGGTGGTGATCGGCGGCGGCGTGATCGGGCTGGAACTCGGCAGCGTCTGGCGGCGGCTCGGCGCCCAGGTGACGGTGATCGAGTTCCTCGGCCGGCTGATCCCCGGCAATGACGGCGAGATCGCCAAACAGTTCGAGCGCATCCTGGCCAAACAGGGGTTGAAATTCCGGCTGTCCTCCAAGGTCACCGCCGCCCGCGTGACCGATGACGGCGTGACGCTGACCGTGCAGCCCGCTTCGGGCGGCGTGGCGGAGGAGGTGACGGCGGATGTGGTGCTGCTGGCGATCGGCCGGCGTGCCTACACCGAGGGTCTCGGCCTGGCGGCAGCCGGCGTGGCGACCGACGAACGCGGCCGGGTCAAGACCGACGGGCATTTCGCCACCAACGTGCCGGGCATCTACGCCATCGGCGATGTCATCGCCGGGCCGATGCTGGCGCACAAGGCCGAGGACGAGGGCGTGGCGCTGGCCGAGCAACTGGCCGGCCATGCCGGGCACGTGAACTACGCGGCCATTCCCGCCGTGGTTTACACATGGCCGGAGGTGGCCGGCGTCGGCCGCACCGAGGAACAACTCAAGGCGGCCGGCATCGACTACCGGGTTGGCAAATTCCCGTTCACCGCCAATGGCCGCGCCCGCGCGATGGGCAGCACCGAGGGGTTCGTGAAGATCCTGGCCGACCGGGCGACCGACCGCATCCTGGGCTGCCACATCATCGGCCCGGACGCCGGCACGCTGATTGCCGAAATCGTTACCGCCATCGAGTTTGGCGCGTCCTCCGAGGACGTGGCGCGGATTTGCCATGCCCATCCCAGCCTGAACGAGGCGGTTAAGGAGGCGGCTCTGGCGGTGGATGGGCGGGCGATCCACATATGACAGTAAGCAAGGCCAGGGCGCTGCCCTGGACCCGGCGTCGCGCGCAGCGCGCCAAGGCGCGACGGGCGGAAGCCCCCTGCACCCCATTACGTTAATCCATTATGACCAAACCTCTTGCCTTGACTATGGGCGATCCTGCTGGGATCGGTGGGGAACTTACGCTTAAGGCTTGGCTGGCCCGCCGCGCGGGGCGCCCCTTCGTGGCGCTGGACGATCCTGCCCGGCTGCAACGCATCGCCCGCGCGCTGGGCCTGGACGTGCCCATCCGCGTGGTCAACGCCCTGGACGCCGCCGGCGCGGTGTTCCGCGACGCCTTGCCGGTGCTGCCGGTGCCGCTTCGTTCCACGCCACTTCCCGGCAGCCCCGATCCGGCCAACGCCGCCGCAGTGATCGCCTCCATCGAACAGGCAACGAAACTGGCGCTGGCCGGCATCGCCGCCGGCGTCGTGACCAACCCGATCCACAAATCCACATTGTATGGCGTGGGCTTTCCGTATCCCGGGCATACCGAGTTCCTCGCCGCCCTGACCGGGGCGCCCCTGCCGGTGATGATGCTGGCCAGCCCTTTGCTGCGGGTGGTGCCGATTACCGTGCACGCCTCCCTGCGCCGCATGCTGGACATGATCACGGTGGAACGAATCGTCGCGGTGTGCCGCATCACCGACGCCGAACTGCGCAAACGGTGGAAAATACCGGCGCCACGGCTGATGGTGGCCGGGCTGAACCCGCATGCCGGCGAGGACGGCACCATGGGCGAGGAGGAGGTCACCATCATCGCCCCGGCCATCGCCCAGCTGCGCGCCGAGGGGCTGGACGTGTCCGGCCCATTCGCCGCCGACAGCCTGTTCACCCCGGCGGCGCGCGAGGGCTACGATGTCGCCATGGGCATGTACCACGACCAGGCGCTGATTCCGCTCAAAACGCTGGACATGAGCCACGGCGTCAACGTCACGCTCGGGCTGCCGATCCTGCGCACCTCGCCCGACCACGGCACCGCCTTCGCCATCGCCGGCATGGGCCGCGCCGACCCGTCCAGCCTGATCGCGGCCATCGATCTCGCGGCCGAACTGGCCGACCGCACGGAGGCAAATCCATGATCCCGATCCGCCTGGGCGTGAACATCGACCACGTCGCCACGCTGCGGAACGCCCGCGGCGGCGACCACCCGGACCCGCTGCGGGCGGCGCGGGCGGTGCTGGCGGCGGGGGCCGACGGCATCACCATGCATCTGCGCGAGGACCGCCGCCATATCCGCGACGCCGACGTGTTCGCCGTGAAGGCCGCCATCGCCGCGCCGCTGAACCTGGAAATGGCGGCCACCGACGACATGGTGCGGGTCGCCCTGCGACTGGCGCCGCACGCCTGCTGCCTGGTGCCGGAAAAGCGCACCGAAGTGACCACCGAAGGCGGGCTGGACGTCGCCGGCCAGCGCGCCTCGCTGGCACCCGTGGTGGCGGCGCTGTCGGCGGCCGGCATCCGGGTGTCGATGTTCATCGACCCGGACCCGGCACAATTGGAGGCCAGCGCGGCGATCGGCGCCCCGGTGGTGGAACTGCACACCGGCGCCTACGCCAACGGCAAGCCCGGCGAGCTGGAGCGGCTGCGCGCGGCGGCGGCGCTGACGGCGACTCTGGGGCTGGAATGCCATGCCGGCCACGGGCTGACCTTCGACAACACCCCCCCGGTGGCGGCGTTTCCCGAGATCCGGGAACTGAACATCGGTCATTTCCTCATCGGCGAGGCGATTTTCGACGGGCTGGACCCGGTGATCCGGCGAATGAAGGCGGTGATGGCGCGCTGACGGGACAAGCCGCGCCGCCTATTCGCCGATGATCTTCACCAGCACGCGCTTGGGGCGCCGTCCGTCGAACTCGCCGTAGAACACCTGTTCCCAGGGGCCGAAATCCAGCCTTCCGGCGGTGATGGCGATGACGACCTCGCGGCCCATCACCTGACGCTTCATATGGGCATCGGCGTTGTCCTCGCCGGTGCGGTTGTGCCGGTAGGTCTGCGGCGAGGCGTCGAACGGCGCCAGCCGTTCCAGCCATTTCTTGTAATCCTCGTGCAGCCCCGGCTCGTCGTCATTGATGAACACCGAGGCGGTGATGTGCATGGCGTTGCACAGCAGCAGCCCCTCCTGCACCAGGCTGCGGGCCAGCGCCTGCTCGAGCCGGGAAGTGATGTTCACAAACCCCACCCGTTCCGGCAGGGTGAAGGTGAGATATTCGGTGAGCGTCTTCATCCGGTGGCTCCCGTGTCTGATGCCATGGCAAGGGCGGGCACGGCGAACGGTATCGCATGGCGGCCGAGGATGAAAACCACCGGCTGCGGCAACGGATCGGCGGCCAGACGCGCCTCGATGTCGCTGAGCAGGGCGGTCACCTGCCGCTGCCCGGGCGCGCTCGCCTGCGAGATCGCGGTGACGTGGATCGCCCCGGCGGGCACGGCGGCGCGCAAAGGCGGGGCGATCCGCGCCAGCGCCGCCAGCCCCATGTAGAGCACCAGCGTGCCGCCCTCGCGCAGCAGCGCCGCCCAGGTATCCACCGGCACCGCCTCACCGTCCGCGCCCTGGCCGGCGCAGAACAGCACGGAAGGCGCGCGATGGCGCTCGGTCAGCGGCACCAAAGCCAGGTTCGCCGCGGCGATGCCGGCGGTCACGCCGGGCACGAACTCGAACGGAATGCCGTGCTCGAGCAGATAGCGCGCTTCCTCGGCGGCCCGCCCGAACACCAGCGGGTCGCCCGATTTGAGCCGCACCACCCGCCGTCCGAGCGACCAGGCGACACGCATCATGTCGTGGATGCGGTCCTGGCGTGTCTGCTGGCTTTCGTTCGCGCCGCAGCGGCGTCCGACATCGACGATCTCGGCGGTGGTGGCGGTGGCGGCGAGCAGGGCGTCGGGCACCAGCAGGTCGCGCAGCACCAGATCGGCCTGGGCGATGCGGGAAGCGGCGCGCAGGGTGAGCAGGTCGGGGTCGCCAGGACCGGCGCCGACGATGCTGACGGGATGGCGGAGCGGGGACGATGCGTTCATGCGGCAGGCTCCAGGATGTGCACGCTTCCCGGCGGCACGGCGATCGAGAAGGCGTCGGCGAGGGGCAGGCGGCGCGCGGTCGCGAGCAAAGCGCGAATCACGCCGGCATGGGTCACGGCCACGACGCGGCCGGTTTGGTGTTGTCGGGCCATGTCGGCGGCGAAGGCAATGGCGCGGGCGGCCAGTTCGGCGAAGCACTCGCCGCCCGGTGGGCTCAAAGTGACGAAACCGCCGCACCAGCGGTCGAGTTCCGGCCGCGACAGGTCGTTCCAGGCGCGTCCTTCCCAACCGCCGAAATCGAGTTCCTGAAGGCGGGGGTCGATGGCAACGGGGGCGCCCAGGCGTTCGGCCAGTTGCCGGCAGCGCCGCGCCGGGCTGGCATACAGCACCCACGGCGCCGGGGGCAGGGAAGCCCGCACCGCCTCGGCATCGGCCGGGAAGCTGTCGGCCAGTTCCACGTCCAGGCGACCATAGCACAGGCCCCGCATGCCGGCGACCGGGGTATGGCGCACCAGAACCAGGGTCATCCGGCGGCCAGCACGGCGAGCAGAAACGCGACTTCGGCAAGCTGCTGCACGGCGCCCAGGCAGTCGCCGGTATAGCCGCCCAGGCGGCGGCGCAACCACCGGAAGCAGATCCCCCAGACGCCAGCCACCAAGGCCAGCGCGGCGAGTTGCCCGGCCAGCGGCAACAGCGGCAGCGGCGCCAGCGCGATGGCCGCCACGCCGAACAGCCGCCCGCCGGGATGGCCCACCATCGCCCGCGCCCGGCTGGCGTCGGTGCGGGCATAGGGCAGCGCCACCATGATCATCACCGCCGCGCCGCGGCTGAGCGTGTGCGCGGCGATGACGGCGGCGGGCAGCAGGGCAGGGGGCAGGGCCGTCATCACCTGCCATTTCAACCCCAGCAGCATGACGATGCCGATCGCCCCGAAGGCGCCGACGCTGGAATCGCGCATGATCTCCAGCACCCGCGCGGGCGTGGCGCCGCCGCCGAAGCCGTCGCAGACATCGGCAAAGCCGTCCTCGTGCAGCGCCCCGGTCAGCAGCAGCCCGGCGGCGAGCGCCAGCCCGACCGCCACACCGGGGGGGAACCGCGTTGCCGCCAGCGCCCAGATGCCGGCGATGGCCGCCCCCACCAGCGCGCCGATCAGCGGCCAGTAGGCGGTGGCGCGGCGCTGTTCCTCGGCGGTCGGCGGCGGCAGCGATGGCATCCTCACCCGGGTGAAGAACATCGCCGCCGCCCACAACGCCCGCGCCTCCCGGGTAAGCAGGGTCATGCCGGGGGGGCGGCCCGGTCGCTGACGCCGGCGGAGTCGAAGGTCGCCATTTCCTCCAGGAACGCGGCGGCGGCGCGCACCAGCGGCCAGGCCAGCGCCCCCCCGGTGGCCTCGCCCAGCCGCAGCCCGAGGTCGAGCAGCGGCTGGCCGCCGAGCGCCTCGACGGCGGCGCGGTGCGGGCCGTCGCCGGAGACATGGGCGAACACCGCGTAGTCGAGCACGCCGGGGGCCAGCCGGGCGGCGACCAGGGCGGCGGAGGTGGCGATGATGCCGTCCACCATCACCAGCATGCGCCGTGACGCCGCTTCCAGCATGGTGCCGGCCATCATGGCGATCTCGCAGCCGCCGAAGGCGGCGAGCGCTTCCAGCGGCGTGTGCGCCTCCGGGTGGCGTGCCTGCACCCGGGCCAGGATGGCGCGCTTGCGGGCGAGGCCGGCGGCGTCATGGCCGGCGCCGATGCCGACACAATCGTCCAGCTTCCAGCCGAGCAGCGCGCTGGTCAGCAGGGCGGCGGCCGAGGAATTGCCGATGCCCATTTCGCCCGGCAGGATGGCGTTGCAGCCCTGCGCCGCCAGACCGGCCACCACCTGACCACCGCGATCGAGGCAGAGCGCCACTTCGTCCGGTGTGAGCGCCGGTTCGTGCAGCGCGTTGCGGGTGCCGGCGCGCACCTTCAGCGCGTACAGGTTGGCATGCGGCGGCAGATCGGCGGCGACGCCGGCGTCGATCACCTTCACCCGCAGGCCGGCCAGCCGGGCGAACACGTTGATGCCGGCGCCGCCGGCCAGGAAGTTGGCCACCATCTGCGGCGTCACTTCCGGCGGGAACGGGCTGACACCCTCGGCGGCGAAGCCGTGATCGCCGGCGAACACCAGCACGGTGGGATGGCTCAGCACCGGGTGCAGCGTGCCCTGCATCAGGCCCAGGCGCAGCGCCAGGCCCTCCAGCCGGCCGAGCGAACCGGGCGGCTTGGTCTTGTTGTCGATGCGCGCCTGCAAGGCGCGGGTAAGGTCGCGGGCAAGCGGCGGAATCGCCGGCGGCTGCCAGGTGGTGGGATGGGTCATGGCACTCATTTCAGGCGCACGGGACACCCGGCTGCCAGCAGCCGGGCTTCGGTGGCGGAGCCGGCCGTGCGCGGGCCGGGCCACCGGGACAAATGGCGCAAGCACCGCGTCATGCGGGTTGCCGCTCAAACACCGAGGTAGCGGCGCACGGGATCGAGATCCACATGCGCAACGACGTGTTCGGCCATGCGCGCGTAGAGCGCGCGGCGCTGCTCCGCCCATGGCACCGGGTGCGGGCGATAGGCGGAAAACCCCGCCGCTTCGGCCAGGCGCGCGCGCAGGCGGGGGGATTCGAACCAGCCATGCAGGTAGGTGCCCCAGACCCGGCCGCTTCGGCTGCCCTCGGGGCGGGGGCTGCCGTCGTTCCACACTTGGTGCAGCGGCTCGCAGGGGAGGCTGGCGATGGTTTCGCCCATGTGGATTTCATAGGCGGACCAGCGCTCGCCATCGCACTCGGCTTCGGTCGCCCGCAGCGTCTTGCTGGCGAGGAAATCGGTGATCACCGGCAGCAGGCCCAGCCCGGGTTCATCGCCGGCATCGCCGGCCACCCCGGCGGGATCGCGCAGACGCTCGCCGAGAATCTGGTAGCCGCCGCAGATGCCCACCACCAGCGCCCCGCCGGCGGCGGCGTTGCCGATCACCCGGTCCAGCCCGGTGGCGCGCAGCCAGCGCAGATCGGCGATGGTGTTTTTCGAGCCGGGCAGCACGATCGCCCGGGCGCCGGCCAATACGCCGGGATCGTCGGTCCAGCGCACCCGCACCCCGGCATCGTCCCACCAGGGCTGGCAGTCGGTCAGGTTGGCGGCGTGCGGCAGGCGCACCCAGGCCAGGGTGTCGCCCTGGCCGCGGTCCTGGTCGGCGGGGGAGAAGCCGTCCTCCTCCTCCGGTTGCAGGTCGCGGCGTAGCGGCACGGTGCCGAGCACGGCAAAGCCGGGCGCGTGGGGCGCGAGCCAGGATTGCGGGTCGGGGAACAGCGCCGCGTCGCCGCGGAAGCGGTTGACGATGGCGCCGAGGCCGCGCGCGCGATCCGCCTCGGGCAGCAGCGCCCAGGTGCCGGCGAGCTGGGCGAAGATGCCGCCACGGTCGATATCGCCCACCAGCAGCCAGCGTCCGTCGAGATGGCGCACCGGCCGCAGATTGACGAAGTCGCGCGCCATCAGGTTGAGCTCGACCGGACTGCCGGCGCCTTCCATCAGCAGCACGTCGCAGCGTTGCCGCCAGCCTTCCAGCGTGTCGGCGACGATGCGCCACAGACGCTCGGTTTCGCGGTAATAGTCGCGGGCGGCGCAATGGCCCTCGGCGCGGCCGAGCACGATGAGCTGCGAGCCCTTGCCGCCGCTGGGCTTGAGCAGCACCGGGTTCATCTCCACCGTCGGCAGCAGGCCGCACGCCTCGGCCTGCATGGCCTGGGCGCGCGCCATCTCGCCGCCGCCGAGGGTGACCCAGGCGTTGTTGGACATGTTCTGCGCCTTGAACGGCGCCACCCGCACGCCCTGGCCGCGCAGCCAGGCGCACAGCGCCGCCGTCATCCAGGTCTTGCCGGCGCCGGAGCCGGTGCCGAGCACGCCAAGCGCCTTCATGAAGCCTCGCTGATGATGTGGCGCGGCCGGCGGCAGCCATGCTCGCGCAAGCCGATCATGATGCCCATGTCAGCCATCCCCGCGGCTTGCGGCGCGCAGCCGGTCGACCAGGCGCGGCGCCAAACTGGGGCGCTGGCCAAGGTGGATATGCAGATAGCTCGCCAGCAGGCCGCGCTCGGCGTGGCCGGTGTCGGCCTCGGGGATTGCGGACCGGTTGCCGCGGACATGCCAGGCCGGGCAAGGCCGGGCGGCCTCCCAGACGCTGTAATGGAATTCATGCCCGCGCAGGGTCTCGCCCGCGTCGGCCAGCAGGTTCGCGCGCAGCGCGGTCGCGTGCCGGTAGCCGAGGCCGGCCAGTTTCGCCGTCATCCGGGCAATGCCCGGTACCAGGCCGGCCATGCGGTGGCGCACGCCGTCGGCATCGACCAGCGCCTCGGTGAGCACCATGAAGCCGCCGCACTCTGCCAGGATCGGCGCCCCGCGCGCGTGCAATTCGTGCAAATCCCGCCACAGCGCGGTGTTGGCGGCAAGCCGGGCGGCATGCAGTTCGGGAAAGCCGCCACCCAGATACACGCCGGCGGCGTCCCCCGGCAGCCGCTCGCCGCCGACCGGGCTGAAAAAAACGATGCGGGCGCCGGCGGCTTCGAGCAGCTCGAGGTTGTCGGGGTAATAGAACGAAAACGCCTCGTCGCGCGCCACCGCCAGCACCGGGGCCGACCCGGCCGGCGCGGCGTCGGCGTCGGGCGCGGGGGCGGGCAGGGCGGCGGCGCCGCAGGCGATGCGCAGCACGGCGTCGATGTCGAACCGGGCGCTCACCGCCGTGCAGGCCGCTTGCAGCACCGCCTCCGTCGCCGTGCTCTCCCCCGCGGTGAACAGGCCCAGATGGCGTTCCGGCACCCGCAGCCCGGCGTCGCGCGGCAACCAGCCGAGCACCGGCAGGCCGGTGGCCCGGGTGATCGCGCCGGCGCAGCCGGCCGCGTGCCCGGCCGATCCGGCGAAGTTCAGGGCAATGCCGCCGAGGGTCAGCGCCGGGTCGAAGCGGGCAAAGCCCAGCGCGGTGGCGGCGGCACTGCGGGCGGCGCCGGAAATATCGAGCACCAGCAGCACCGGCGCCCCCAGCAATTTGGCGATCTGGGCGGCGGAAGCGCGCTCATCGTCGTAGCCGGCGCCATCGAACAGGCCCATGACCCCCTCGATGACGGCGATGTCCGCGCCCGCGCAGGCGCGGGCGAAGGCGGCCCGCACCTGGGCGTCGTCGAGCATCCAGGAATCGAGGTTGCGGCAGGCGCGGCCGGCGGCGCGCGTGTGGTAGCCGGGATCGATATAGTCCGGCCCGCATTTGAACGGCTGCACCACCAGGCCACGCCGGCGCAGCGCGCCGATCAGCCCGGCGGTAAGCATGGTCTTGCCAACGCCGGAGGCGGTGCCGGCTACGACGATCCGCGGGATCATGCCGGCACCTCGCTCAAAGCGCGGAGCAGCTCGTCCTGCCGCGCCGGCGGCGCGGCGGCGATGCGGACCCATGCCGGCAGGCCGAAGGAGCTGGCATCGCGCACCCGCAGGCCGTGCAGGCGCAGGCGATTTGTCACCTGCGCCGCGTCGCCGACACGGGCGAGCAGGAATGTCGCCGGGCTTTCGCGCACTTCCAGCCCCATGCCCGCCAGACGCGCTGCCAGACGCCGCCGCCACGCCGCCAGCACCGGCCGGCAGGCGGTGAGCCAGTCCAGCGCGGAGCCGGCGATGCCGGCCTCGAGGAAGGCCACCGCGGCGGGGTCGATGACCCAGCTTGGCGCCAGCCATTGCAGTTTCGGGCAGGCGCGCGGCAGCACCGCATAGGCGGCGCGCAGGCCGGTCAGGCCGAACGATTTGTTGGGGGCATGCAGGCGCACCGCCGCTTCGGCGGCCTTGTCCACCGCCGCCAGCCAGCCCTCCGGGCAGAGCGGCGCATAGGCAAGATCGACCACCAGGTTGCCGCCGGCCGCGGCGGCGCGGATGAACGCCGCTGGCCAGGTCTCGCCGGTCGGGTTGTTGGGCCAGCAGATGAAGCCGATGCCGGCCTGGCGGCGTTGCAGCTCCAGAAAGTCATCGGGGGTGGTGGCTTCCAGCACCTCGCGGCCCTCGATGCGGGCGCAGCGGGCGTATTCGGAGAATGTCGGCCCGAGCGTCAGCACCGGACCGGCGGCATGGCGGACGAGGCGGAGAATCAGTTCGCTCGCGCCCGCGCCGACCACGATGCGGTCCGGCATGGTGGCGTGATGCGCCGCCAGCAGGGCGCGCAGGCGGGTGTAGAGCGGATCGGGATAGCAAGTGAGGTCGGCGCCGCGCACCGCCCGCAGGACCGCCGGGCAGGGGCCGAGCGCGTTGGCGTTGGTGGAAAAATCCCAGCGCGGCGCCGGCCCACCATCGGGGCCGCCATGCAGCGGGGCGAGCTCAGACATGCCGCGCCCTTGCCACCGGCGGCAAACCGGACAGCAGCGCCGCCCCCGCCACGATCAGCGTCGTGCCGGTCGGCACCGGCGCCGGCAGGATGCCGGCCAGTTCCGCCAGGATGCCGGTGGACACGCGCTCGTCCGGCCGGGTGAGCCGGTGCAGCACGGCGACCGGGGTTTCCGGCGGATAATGCGCCCGCAACCGGCGCTGCACGTCATCGGCCGGCAGGGCGCCGGGATGGAGGCGCAGGGCCGCCGGATGGCCCGCCGGCAGCCTCGTGCCGCCCTTGCCAGGGGTCAGAATGACGGTTTGCACCGCGTCCGGCCCGGTGAACGCCGCGCTTGGACCGTCCGCCACCGCGACGGCCAGGGTGTGGTAATGGCCGCCTGGCAGCGCGGCTTTTCGCTTCGGGATCAGCAGGTCGGCCCGGCCGGCCGCGGTCAGCGCCGCCGCCTCGGCGACGCTGGGCGTGCCGAGGCGCGAGGCGACGATATCGGAGGGGTTGGGAACGCCGCACGCCCCCAGCGTGGCGGCGTCGAAGGTCACGAACGCCGCCCCCAGCGCCGCCGCCCAGTCCCGCAACGCCGGCTCGTCCTGCCGGAGCCGGGCCGAGGCGACCACGCGCACCGCGGCGGGCGCCACCCCCTCGGCCAGCAGCATCGCTTCCGCCGAGGAGGCCAGTGCTTGCGGGTCGGCGCCACGGGTGCAGCCGACGCCCACGCACACCGCCCGCGCCCACAGATGCAGGCTGGGCACCGGCGCCGTGTAGTGGCGCCAGGTGACCGCGATCAGCAGTTCGAATTTGTCGAAATCGATGTCCTCGAACCGGCGGAACAGGGTGACATGCCCGGCCAGGCCGGGTTGCCCACGGCCGGGGCCGTGGTCACGCAGGTCGAGCAGCAGCGCGGTGGGGCGGCGGTTGAGGTAGCGGGCGATGACGGTGGCGAAATCCGGCGCCGCCGCCGGGGTCCAGCCATTGGCCGGGCCGGGCTGGCTGGCGTGCGGCGGGACGGGAACCATGAAGGCGCTCATGACGCTGCGCCGCGCGCATGATGGTGGTCATGCCCGCGGAACTGGCAGGGCATCGTCTCGCCATCGATACGGGCGTCGAGCGTGGCCAGCCAGGCATCGTCGGTGCAGAACGGGTCGGCCAGCCGCCATTCCCGCGCCGACCGGGCGCGGCGCGACGCCAGGTCGCGGGCGATGTTGCGGTGCAGCATGCCGTCGAACAGCACCAGCGGCAGCACCACCACGCGGGCGAACGGCGGATGATCGGCCAGACGCATGGCCTCGGGGACGCAAGGCGCCGCGACCGCGACATAGCCGGTGGTGGCGACCCCCCAGCCCAGCCGCCCGGCCAGCCGGCGCGCCAGCAGCGCGGCCTCGGCGTTGACCGCGGCATCGGTGGTGCCGCGCCCGATGACCAGCAGGCAGGTATCGGCCGCCGAGGCCGGCGCACCGCCGGCGGCCGCCCGCCCGGCCAGGCGGCGGGCGGTTTCCAGCAATGCCGGCGTCAGACCGATCGGCTCGCCGAGGGACAGCACCAGCCCGGCATGGCGCTGGCCGAGCGCGGCCAGGATGGCGGGCAGGTCGCGCTTATGATGGCCGGCCGCGAACAGCAGCACCGGCAGCACCAGGATGTTGCGCACACCATCTTCGTGCAGCCGGGCGACCGCCTCATCGAGGCCGGGACGGGCATACTCCAGGAAGCCGTGGGCGATGCGCCGGGCGGGGTGGCGTGCCCGCAGGGCGGCAACCACCTGCTCGAACTGGGCAACGCCGGTGGCGCTGCGGGTGCCGTGGCCGCACAGCAGAATGGCGGCGGGGGCCGTTCCTGGCGGGGGACGATCGGGCGACATGCCGGGAATCCGAAGGTTCCTTGCAGGCGAGGCGCCATGACAGAAGCCCTGGACGCCGGGCGGATACGGCGATTGCCGCCTGCGGGTCTCTCTCCCGCTGCGTCCGGCACATCCCGTCCGGGCGCACGCGCGCACTCTCGATGCCGGCCGGTTTCCTGGCTCACGGGTCCTCGCCGAACCCCGCCTTCTCACCTCTCGCGAGGCAATGGCACGTTGGGGTCGGCTCGCCGCTTACAGTTGCGGGAGCAGCCGCGGCCAGGGGAATGTTGGATTCCCCTCACGCGTTCCCGTTTCAGCCCATGCGGGCACCGGCATCTGGGGGTGATGCTAGGTCCGAATGCGGCCGGGCGCAACCGCCCGCGCGGCGGCGCCACGCGCTTGGCGAGAAGCCGCCGGTCCACGGACCTGGCCGGTCGCGCAACCTCGCCGTCCCGGTTATGGTGGACCGATGCGCGCTTTCTTCAGCCTCGTCCTGCTGCTCGCCGCCTGCGCGGAGACCCCCGGCGTGGAGACCGCCGGCGGGGAAACCGCCTGCGGCTTCGCGGCCCGCAGCACGCTGCCGATCACCCGGGTCGGCCCGTTCGCCGGGGTGCCTTCCGCGATCGACGGCAGCCCGGTGATCCTGCTGGTGGATACCGGCGCCGGCCACACCGTGCTGTCGGCCGACGCGGCCCGGCGCGGCGGCGTCGCCGCCGACATGCAGCACGCGGTGCGCGCCACCGGCATCGGCGGCACCTCCATCAATCCCACCGGCAATGTCCGCCAGCTGCTGCTGGGCAATATCCGGGTGGAGCCGGCGGTGGTGACGGTGATGCCGTCGGTGCCGCTGGCCGACGGCAATATCGGCATGGACATTCTCGGCGACGTCGATCTGGACATCGACATGATGGCGGGCCGGATCACCCTGAACCGCGGGTCGCTGTGCCCCGGGGAGGGACCGCCCTGGGGCGTCGCCGCCACCGAATTCCGCACCGAGGCACGCATGCCGCGCCAGTTGCCCAACGCCGCCCGGCCGCGCCTGCTGCTGCTGGCCATGCAACTGGACGGCGTGCCGGCGCTCGCCATGCTGGACACCGGCGCGGGCCATACCGTGGTGGCGCGCGCCTTCGCCGCCCGGCTCGGGGTGACCGACGCGGCACTGGCGGCCGGTCCGGCGCTGCGCCTGGCCGGGCTGTCGCCGCAGGCCGGCCAGGGGCGCCCCTGGAAGTTCCGTGAGGCGCTGATCGGCAACGAGCGGTTCGCCGGCCCGGTCATGGTGGTGGCCGACCTGCACGATCCCGGTTTCGACGTGCTGCTCGGCATGGACTATCTGGCGACCCACCGGATCTGGCTGTCCTACCGCGCCCGCCGTATTTTCGTCGCTCTGCCGTAGCGCCCCGGCGGGCGGCGCGGCGGTTTGGCCAGGATTTCGCGCAGACGAGAGTACTGCTAGATCGCCGGTACCTGCCGAGGGGGACTGATCGGGTGACCAGGACGGAGCGAATCGCGGCCGGCAGCATTGCGGTGGGCGTGGCCGTGCTGGGCCTGAAGCTGCTGGCGTGGCGGGTGACCGGCAGCGCCGCGCTGTTTTCGGACGCCATCGAATCCGTGGTGAACGTGGTTGCCGCGGTGGTGGCATTGTTCGCGCTGCGGGTGTCCGCCAAGCCGGCCGATGCCACCCACCCCTACGGCCACAACAAGGTCGAGTTCATCTCGGCGGTGATCGAGGGCGTGCTGATCATCGTCGCGGCCATGGGCATCCTGCAGGAAGCCTGGCAGGCGTTCACCCACCCTTCCCCGATCGAGGCGCCGCTGCCCGGCATGGCGCTGAACGGGCTGGCGACGCTGCTGAACCTGGGCTGGGCGATCCTGCTGATCCGCACCGGGCGGCGGGTGCGCTCGCCGGCGCTCGAAGGCGACGGCCGTCATTTGATGGCCGATGTGGTGACCTCGAGCGGGCTGCTGATCGGTGTGGGCCTGGTGGTGGCGACCGGCAAAATCTGGCTCGATCCGCTGCTGGCGGCGCTGACCGCGCTGTATATTCTCAGTTCGGGAACCTTCCTGATCCGCGCCTCGGTCAGCGGGCTAATGGACGCCGCGCCGGCCGCCGACGTGGTGGAGCGCATCCGCCGTCTGGTCGCCGAGAACGCCGTGGGCGCCATCGAGGCGCATGATCTGCGCATGCGCCATGCCGGCCCGACCACCTTCGTGGAGTTCCACCTGGTGGTGCCCGGCGCCATGACGGTCCACGACGCGCATGTCATCTGCGACCGGGTGGAGGCGGCGCTGAATGCCGACACGCCGGGGGTGCTGGTCAGCATCCATGTCGAGCCGGAGAGCAAGGCCAAGCACCAGGGCGTGCTGGTGCTTTGATCCCCGCTTTGGCCGCCGCGCCGCTGCCGGCCTGGCTGGTCCGGCGGCCAGTGGCGGTCGTGGCGGTGGCCGGGGCGGTCGCGGCATCGGACCGATGACCCGGCACGGCCGCAACCGGGGGCTGGCCTGGGCGTTCGCCGTTTCGGCGGCGCTGCATCTGCTGGTGGCCGGCAGCGCGGTGAAATGGCCGCATCTGCTGCACCCCGCCGCGCCGCCGGTGGTGCCGGAACAGGCGGCCAGCGTGGAGGTGGTGATGGGCGCCAGCGCCGAATCGAGCGGCGCCGAGTCCGCGCCGCCCATTCCCGATCCGGCCACTCCCGATCCGCCCAAGCCCGATCCGACCCCGGCCGCGCCGCCGGCCCCGCCACCACCGCCGGCGCCATTGGACGCGCCGGCACCGCCCCCGGCCGCGCCGCCGGCATCAGCCGCCTCGCCGGCGCCGCGGCCGGCACCACCTTCCTGGGAGGCCAATCCCCTGCCGGAAGGCGGCGTGGTCGGCGCCGCCGAGATCATCGGCGACCAGTTGAAGCCGGCGCGGCCCGGTCATGGCAATATCCCGCCCGGCTATCCGGCCCTGTCGGCACGGCTGGGGGAACAGGGCACGGTGCTGCTGCGCATGCACATCGCCGCCGACGGGGGGGTGGATTCGGTCGTGGTGCTGGAAACCTCGGGCTATCCGCGGCTCGACGGGGCGGCACGGGCGGCGCTGGCAAAATGGCGGTTCACCCCGGCGATGGAGAATGGCCAGCCGGTGGATTCGTGGCAGGATCTGCCCGTGCATTTCAAGATGAACTGACCACCGGGGAACCCCCGCATGCCACGGATCGACCGCGAGAGCCGGCGCGGCGGCGGTTCACTGACCGGTTTTGTCGCCGGGCGGTGATGCCCCGTCGCGGCGGGACCGCCCAGGACCCTGGTCCCGCAGCAGGCCGGCCAGCCGGTCGAACACCGCGTCCGCCGCAGCCTCCGCCCGTGGCAGCGCCAGCACCGCCGCCGGCGCCGCGAAGCGGGCGATCGTCGCGACGGTTTCATCCAGCGCCACGCTGCTGCCCGGCGTCTCGCTGACCACCAGCGCCGCCACCTTCACGCCGTGCCGCAGCAGCACGTCCAGCGCGCTCAAAGCGTGGCTGATGGCGCCGAGATAGCTGGCGCAGACCAGCACCGCTGGCAGGTCCAGCGCCGTCATCCAGTCCAGCACCGTGCGCCGGTCATCCAGCGGCACCATCACCCCGCCGACGCCCTCGATCACCACCAGGTCCTCCGCCGTGGCCAGGGCCTCGCGGCAGAAGCCGATCAGCGCGTCGACATCCAGGCTGCGGCCTTCCAGCCGCGCCGCCATGTCGGGCGACAGCGGCGCCCGGAACCGCCAGGGCGCGATTTCCGCCACCGCCGCCGGCGTCACCGCGCGGCGGAGAGCGGTCAGCAGAACCCCGGGATCGCTGCCGGCGGCGGTCGCCGGGTCGAAGCCGCTGACCGCCGGCTTCAGCGCGGTGACGCCGCGTCCGGCCCGGCGAAAGGCGCGAATCAGGCCGGCGGCCACGAAGGTCTTGCCGGCATCGGTCCCGCTGGCGGTGATGAAAACGCCGCTCATGCCGGCCGCCCCAGGATGCGCTCGCGCACCAGCGTGGCCAGGCGGATGATCGCCTCGTCGCTGTGCTGGGCGGTGAAGGTGAAACGCAGCCGCGAGGTGCCCGCCGGCACGGTCGGCGGGCGGATGGCCGATACCAGGAAGCCGGCCTCGGCCAGCAGGCGGGAGGCTTCCAGCGCCGCCGCCGCCGCGCCCAGCACCACCGGCACGATCGGGCTGGCGGCTTCCGGCAGCCCGGCCAGGGTGGTGAACAGCCGTGCCTTCCGCACCGGCAGCGCGGCGTAGGCGGGCTGTGCCACGATCAGGTCCAGCGCGGCGATGGCGGCGGCGACGGTGCCCGGCGGCAGGCCGGTGGAATAGATGAACGTCCGCGCCCGGGTGCGGATCAGGTCGATGACCGGCCGGGAGGCGCAGAGATAGCCGCCATAGGCGCCGATCGCCTTGGACAGCGTGCCCATCTGCAACGGCACCCGGGCAGGGGCCTCGCCGGCATGCACCGCCCCCCGGCCACCGCCGAGCACGCCGATGCCGTGCGCGTCATCGGTCATCAGCCAGGCATCGTGATGCTCCGCCAGCGCCGCCAGATCATGCAGCGGGGCCAGGTCGCCATCCATCGAGAACACGCTGTCGGTCAGGATCAGCGCATGCGCGTGCGCCCCCCGCGCTTCGGCCAGCAATTGCGCCGCATGCGCCACGTCGTTGTGCCGGAACGGCCGGACGGTGCCGCCGGTCAGGCGCACCCCGGTCCAGATACAGGCATGCGCCAGTTCGTCCACCAGCAGCAGGTCGTCGCGGCCGACCAAAGCGGGGATGATGCCGGCATTGGCCAGAAAGCCCGAGCCGAACACGCAGGCATCCTCGGTGCCCTTCAGCCGCGCCAGCCGTTCCTCCAGCATGGCGTACAGCGGGTGGTTGCCGGTCACCAGACGGGACCCGCCGGCGCCCACGCCGTATTGCCGGGTGGCGTCGATCGCGGCGGCCACCACCGCCGGGTGCAGGCTCAGATTGAGATAGTCGTTGCAGCAGAACGACAGCATCCGCCGTCCGTCCCGCAGCACCCACGGCCCTTCCAGCCGCGTCGTCGCGGCAAGGCTGCGGCGCAGGCTGTTCTGTTCCAGGGTGGCCAGCTTGGCGCGGGCAAAGGCGTCGAGCGAATCCATGCGACAAACTCCGCGTTCGGCAAGGTTGCCCATGACAATGCGCCAGAATAAAGTGACCTGCCAAATCCGCCCGGCGAGCAACTTGCCCACCGGTTAATTGTTTTGATAGGAACCATTGCATGTCGGCGAGCACACTCTCCCGCGGCGCGGCGCAGCCGATGGCCCGCGGCGAGGCGCGGTCGGTGGACGGTCTGCGTCATGACTGGACGCGGCCGGAGGTGCGGGCGCTGATCGATCTGCCGTTTCCCGACCTGCTGTTTCGCGCCCAGACGGTGCACCGGCAGCATTTCGACCCCTGCGCCGTGCAGATGTCCGCGCTGCTCTCCATCAAGACCGGCGGCTGCCCCGAGGACTGTGCCTACTGCCCGCAAAGCGTGCACAGCGACTGCGCGCTGGAGGCAACCCGGCTGATGCGGGTGGAAGCGGTGCTGGAGCAGGCCCGCGCCGCCCGCGACAACGGCGCCACCAGGTTCTGCATGGGCGCCGCCTGGCGCTCGCCCAAGGACCGCGACATGGACGATATCTGCGCCATGGTGGAGGGCGTGAAGGCGCTCGGCCTGGAAACCTGCATGACCCTGGGCATGCTCACCCACGGACAGGCGGTGCAGCTGAAGGATGCCGGGCTGGACTACTACAACCACAATCTCGATACCTCGCCCGAGCATTACGGCAACATCATCACCACCCGCACCTATGCGGACCGGCTGGAAACGCTGGAGCACGTGCGCGACGCCGGCCTGCATGTGTGTTGCGGCGGCATTGTCGGCCTGGGCGAGGATGCCGACGATCAGGCCGGCCTGCTGGTCGCGCTGGCCAACCTGAAGCAGCATCCCGAAAGCGTGCCGATCAACCTGCTGGTGCGGGTTGCCGGCACGAAGCTGGCGGAAGGCGAGGCGGTGGACCCGATCACCTTCGTGCGCATCATCGCCGCCGCGCGCATCATCATGCCGCGTTCCTTCGTACGCCTGGCCGCCGGCCGCGAGGACATGAGCGACGAAACCCACGCGCTGTGTTTTCTCGCCGGCGTCAACTCGATCTTCTACGGTGCCCGGCTGCTCACCACGGCGAACGCGGCGGCCAACCGGGACGTGGCCCTGCTGGGCCGCCTCGGCATGGCGGCGATGCGTATCTGATAACGCATGTCCGCCCCGCCGCCCGGCTGGTACAGCTCCGGCCTGCCGCATATCTGGCTGCCCTACACGCAGATGAAGACGACGCGCCCGCCCTTGGCGGTGGCGCGCACCCATGGCTCGCGCATCGTGCTGGCGGACGGGCGGGAACTGATCGACGGCATCGCCTCCTGGTGGACCGCCTGCCACGGCTACAACCACCCGGCGATCCGGGAAGCCGTGCGGGCGCAGCTCGATGCCATGCCGCATGTCATGTTCGGCGGGCTGGTGCATGAACCGGCGCTGACGCTCGCCCGCCGGCTCACCGCGCTGCTGCCGGGCGGGCTGGACCGGGTGTTCTTCACCGATTCGGGCTCGGTCGCGGTCGAGGTCGCCATGAAGATGGCGGTGCAGTACTGGCTGAATCGCGGCGAGCGCGGCCGCGGCCAGATCCTCGCCTTCAAGGGCGGCTATCACGGCGACACCTTCGCCACCATGGCGGTGTGCGACCCGGAGGAAGGCATGCACAGCCTGTTCGCCGGCGTGCTGCCCGTCCATCCGGTGATCGACCTGCCGCGTACGGAGGAAAGCCTCGCCGCCTTCGATCGTTTCCTCGAACAGCATGCCGCCACCCTGGCCGCCATCCTGGTGGAACCGCTGGTGCAGGGCGCCGGCGGCATGCTGTTCCACCACCCCGCCGTGCTGCGTCATTTGCGGGCGGCGGCGGACCGCTACGGCCTGCTGCTGATCTTCGATGAGATATTCACCGGATTCGGCCGCACCGGCACGTTGTTCGCCTGCGAACAGGCCGGCGTGACCCCGGACATCATCACCCTGTCGAAAGCCCTCACCGGCGGCACCATGGCGCTGGCCGCCACCGTCGCGCGCCGCGCCGTGTTCGAGGCCTTCTGGTCGGATAACCCCCTGCACGCGCTCATGCACGGGCCGACCTATATGGCCAACGCCCTGGCCTGCGCCGCCGCCAACGCTTCGCTCGACCTGTTCGCGCAGGAGCCGCGTCTGGCCCAGGTGGCGGCGATTTCGGCGGCCTTGTCGCACGGGCTGGCGCCATGCCGGGACCTGAAGCTGGTGCGCGATGTCCGCGTGCTCGGCGCCATCGGGGTGGTTGAACTGGACCACATCGATTCGCTGGACGCTTTGAAGGCCCGCTTCGTCGAGGCCGGGGTGTGGGTCCGGCCGTTTCGCAACATCGTTTATCTGACGCCGGCCATGACCATCGACGCCGACGACCTGGCGCGACTGACGCGGGCCGTGGTGGGCGTGCTGGCGGGTTAGCGGCAGTCAGAGCGCGGGGGCGATCTCGCCGGGCATCTGGATGTCGATTTCCAGGGTGGAAATCGAATCGCCGCGGTCCAGCTTGATCTGCACCATGTCGCGGTCGATCTTCACATGCCGGGCGACCACCGCCAGAATCTCCTCCTGCAGTATCCGCACCAGATCGCCGGACGTGCCGTTCAGGGCACGCTCATGCGCCAGCACGATCTGCAACCGCTCGCGGGCGATCGGGGCCGAACCCCGGCGGGAAAAGAAACTGGGGAGTTTCACGCCACCCTCCGGCCGAACAGACGGTGCACTATACCGCGCTTTTCCTCCGGGACAGCCACCGGCAACGCCTCGCCGCGCAGCCGGCGGGCGGCATCGAAATAGGCACGCCCCGGCGGACTGTCGGGGCTGCTCAGGGTCACCGGCGAGCCGATATTGGAGGCGCGCAACACTTCCTGGCTCTCGGGAATGATGCCCAGCAGCGGAATAGAGAGAATCTCCAGCACGTCCTCGGTCCGCAGCATCTCGCCGCGGGCGGCGCGGGCGGCGTCGTAGCGGGTGAGCAGCAGGAACTTCTCCATCCGCTCGCCGCGCTCGGCCAGCTCGGTCTTGGAGTCCAGCAGGCCGATGATGCGGTCGGAGTCGCGCACCGACGACACTTCCGGGTTGGTCACCACCACCGCCAGATCGGCATGGCGCATGGCCAGGGTGGCGCCGCGCTCGATGCCGGCGGGGCTGTCGCAGATCACCCAGTCGAATTTCTCCCGCAACTCGGCGACCACCCGGGCCACGCCCTCGGGCGTCAGCGCGTCCTTGTCGCGGGTCTGCGAGGCCGGCAGCAGCGACAGGCTGTCCACCCGCTTGTCGCGGATCAGCGCCTGCGCCAGCTTGGCATCGCCCTGGATGACGTTGACCAGGTCGAACACCACCCGGCGCTCGGCCCCCATCACCAGGTCGAGGTTGCGCAGACCGACGTCGAAATCGACCACGACAACATTCTGTCCGCTCTGCGCCAGGGCGGCGCCGAGGGCGGCGGTGGAGGTCGTCTTGCCAACGCCTCCCTTGCCGGATGTCACGACCAAGACCTTGGCCATCTGCGCCATCTCCATCATCCCCGGTCAGTCCAGGGCCGTCATGACAATCGAGTCGCCCTCCAGCCAGGCCTGCACGGCCCGGCCGCGCAGGGCGGTATCCATGTCGTCGGCGGTGCGGTACACGCCGTCGATCGCCACCAGTTCCGCCTCCAGGCGGCGGCAGAACACCCGCGCCCCGGGGTTGCCGGTGAAGCCCGCCATCACCCGGCCGCGCAGCGTGCCGTATACATGCACCGAACCGCCGGCGAACACCTCCGCGCCGGAGGCGACCGAGCCGATCACCGTCACGTCGCCCGCGGGGTAAATGACCGACTGGCCGGACCGCACCGGCTGATCGATGACCAGCCCGGCGGCCTTGGCTTCGGCCGGCGGCGGCTCGGCGGCGGCAGGGAGATCCACCGGCCCGGTGGCGCGTCCGCCGGGGATGCTGTGGCCCCATTCGGCGGCGCCGCCCCAGGAGGGATCGGCGCCCTCCACCGCCAGTATGCGCAGCCCGCGTCCCTTCAGTGCGCGCAACAACCCCGGCAGGTCGGCATCGTTCGCGGTAACGCCGCCAAGGTCAACCACCACCGGCTTGCTGTCAAGGAAGGTTGGCGATCGCGCCACCTGGGCATCGAGATCGGCCAGCCATTCGTCCACCGGCCGCTCCGGCCTCAGCACGAGGACCAGGAAGGAACGGCCATGGACTCGGAACGCGGGTTTGTTGCGGGAAGTCTGGGTCACTGTTGCCCGGTACCCGGGTGGGCGGACAGAATCAATGAAGATTTCCGCCGCCGCCCAATATTTGCCGTATTGACGGATGGGAAACGCAAGATCGGGGGGAGAAACCGCCGAGTCGCGCCGTGGCGGCGGACCTGCCGGCGATGGCGACCGCGGCAAGGGGCCGGTAAGGATTTCGCCCTATGCTTGCTCCCCCGGCGGGTGCGCCTGCCACGAGGCAGGAACACCGCATGAACTCTTCGTTGTCAGCCATCCCGAGATCGAGCCGCATCCTTGCCGTGGTGATGGGCCTGCTGGCGCTCGGCTGCATGCTGGCTGCCATCGCGGTCGGCGTGGGTCTGCACATCGCCGCCCGGCAGGACGCCGGGCGTGAGGCGGGGCGGCTTGCCGCGGTGCTGGCGGAGCAGACCACGCGCAGTCTGCTGTCGATCGACATGGCGCTGGACGACGTTGCGCTCGACGCTGATCTGTCGGCGCTGGCGAATGCCGAGCAGTTCCGCACCGCCATGGCCACGGAACCGATGCAGCGCGCGGTTCACGCCCGGCTGGCCGGACTGCCGCAGGCGGATGCCATCCTGGCGATCGCCGCCGACGGCACCTTGCTGCTGACAACGCGGCTCTGGCCGACGCCGCTGACCAGTGGCGCCGACCGCGCCTATTTCCTGGCGGCGCGTGACGGGGCCTGGCAAACTCCCTTCCTGAGCGAGCCGGTGACCAGCCGCAGCTCCGGCATCCGGGTGTTCAACCTGGTGCACCGCATCGCCTCGCGCTCGGGCGACTTCCTCGGTGTGCTGATGGGATCGATCGATCTCGACTACCTGACCGGCTTCCAGGCGGATATCGGGCTGCCGCCGGGCATGGGCGTCACCTTGGTCCGCCGGGATGGCGTGGTTCTGACCCGCTTCCCGGCGGAGCTCGCGCGCAATCCCGGCATCCCCCGGCTGGGCCTGCAGGAAAACGGCAGCGGTCTGGTGTACGCGCAGTCCCTGACCAACTTTCCCGCCGCCATCGAGGTCAGCATCAGCAATGCCGCCATTTACAGCGACTGGCGCCGGCAGGTGGCCGGACTCGCCGGCGGCACGGCGTGCGGGCTGCTTTGCATTGCGTTGCTGTTGCGCGCCCTGTTCCGCCAGTTCGCCGGCCTGGAGGCGGCGCAGGCCGCCATCCGGGAAAAGTCGCTGCTGTTCGAGACCACGCTCGCCAACATGGATCAGGGCCTGATGATGATCGCCGCCGACAAAAAGGTGGTAATCTGCAACGATCGTGCCGTCGAGTTGCTTGGCCTGCCGCCGGAGCTGATGCGCGGCCGGCCCCCCTACGAGGCGGTGCTGGACTGGCAATGGCAGGCCGGGGAGTTCGGTGGCGGTGACCAGGCCATGGAAACCCTGCGCGAGAGCGGCGGCATCCTGGACCGCCTGCATACCTATGAGCGGCGGCGGCCGAACGGCACCTACCTGGAAGTGCACAGCGTTCCGCTGGCCGCCGGCGGGGTGGTGCGCACCTTCACCGACATCACCCAGCGTCGCCGCGCCGACGACCTGATGAGCTATGCCGCGCATCACGACGCGCTGACCGGGCTGAGCAACCGCGCCGTGTTCGCCCAACGGATGGAGGCGGCGGTGCGGGCCGCGGGCGAGGGTGGCCGCGGCCCGGCGGTGCTGTTCCTCGACCTCGACCGATTCAAGCTGGTCAACGACACGCTCGGCCATCATGCCGGCGACGAATTGCTGCGCAAGGTCGCCGCCCGCATGCGCGGCGCGGTCCGCGACAGCGACACGCTGGCGCGCATGGGCGGCGACGAATTCGCCCTGGTGATGCCGGCGGTGCCTGACATCGATGTGCCGATGGCCGTGGCGGAGCGGCTGCTGAACGCGGTGCGCCAGCCATACAGCCTGGCGGTTGGCCCGGCGCGCATCGGCATATCGATCGGCATCGCCGCCTTCGGCATGCACGGCACCAGTGCCGACGAACTGCTGAAGAACGCCGACCTGGCGCTGTACCGCGCCAAGGCCACCGGGCGCGACAGCGCCTGCGTGTTCGACCGATGCCTGGACACGCGCACCGAGGGCGAACTGGTGCTGGAGGGCGCCCTGCATTACGCCTTGCAGGAAGGCCAGTTCACGCTCGCCTACCAGCCGATCCTGGACATCCGCTCAAACTGCATCGTCGGCGCCGAGGCGCTGCTGCGCTGGCAGCACCCGACCCGGGGCAACATACCGCCGATGAATTTCATCCCGCTGGCCGAGCGCACCGGCCTGATCGTGCCGCTCGGCCGCTGGGCGATGGAAGCCGCCTGCCGGGAGGCGCTGACCTGGGCGAGTCCGGTGAGCGTCTCGGTCAACGTGGCGCCCTCGCAGCTTCGCCGGCGCGAGATGGTCGAGGAGGTGCGCGCCATGCTGGCGGCGACCGGGCTGCCCCCCGCGCGGCTGAAGCTGGAGATCACCGAAAGCCAGTTGCTGGAGGAAACCGACGAGGTGATCGGGGTGATGGCCGGTCTGCGCGATCTGGGCGTGCGTCTGGCGCTGGACGATTTCGGCACCGGCCATTCCAGCCTGAGCACGCTGCGCGCCTTCCCGTTCTCCGACCTCAAGATCGACCGCTGCTTCATCCAGGGCATTCTGCATGACGACCGCTCGCGCGGATTGCTGGAGGCGATCCTGCAGGTCTGCCGGGTGATGGAACTGGATTGCGTGGCCGAGGGGGTGGAGACCGAGGAGCAGATGGCCATGGTGCGCAGCCTGGGCTGCACCCATGCGCAGGGCTACCTGATCGGCCGGCCGGAGCCGGCGGCGGCGATCCGGCGGACGCTGTGGCGCGCGGCCGCGCAGAGCCGAAACCTGCTGCCGGGGATGACCGATGGCGACACGGTGGCGGTATTGGCGTGAAAGAAGGCCCGGTAAAGGCAGGCCCGTAAAGGCAGGCCCGTAAAGGCAGGTCAGGGGGGGCGCGTCCTGGCCTGCCTTACCCCTGGGCGCCGCGGTTGCCGCTCAGGCGGGCACCGTCTCGGCCAGTTTCAGCAGCGCCGCGCAGGCCGGGCTGCGGGCGGCGAAATCGGTCCACGCGGTGTTGCGCGCGATCTCCCGCCATTGCGCCAGCGCGGCCGCGTCGAACCGGACCACCTTCGCGCCGACGCGGCTGAACACGTTCTCCAGCTCGGCGTCGTCGGCCTTCGCCTGCTCCAGCGCGAACGGCTCCAGCGACGTGCCCACCTCGGTGATCGCCTTCTGCTGGTCCGCCGGCAGACCGTCGTAAAGCGACTTCGACATCAACAGCGGCTCGAACATGAACCAGAAGCTGCCGTTGATGCCGGAGGTGACGGCGCGGCTGATCGTCTCCATGCGGAAGCTGATCAGGCTGGTGGACGAGGTCACGGTGGCGTCCAGCAGGCCGGCCTGCATGGCCGCAAGGCTCTCGTTCGACGGCACCGAGGAGATGGTGCCGCCGGCGGCTTTCAGCATCAGATCCATCTCGCGCGAGCCGCCGCGGATTTTCAGCCCCTTCACGTCGTCCGGGTGCATAACGGCGCCGCCGCGCGCGGCGACGCTGCCGGACTGCCAGATCCAGGTGATGATCTTCACCCCCCGCTGCTCCAGGGATTCGGTCAGTTGCTGGCCGATCGGGGCGGTTTTCCAGGCCAGGCCCTGCTGGTAGCTGGAGACCAGACACGGCATCAGGCCGATATTCACTTCGGGCACCTCGCTGCCCGCATAGGCCAGCGGATAGAGGGTGAAATCCAGCGAGCCGCGGCGCAACGCGGAGAACTGCGCCACGGTCTTGACCAGCGAGGAGGCGGGATAAATCTAGAAACTCAGATTGCCGTCGGTACGCTGCTCCACCTCGGCGGCGAAGCGACGCACCAGGCGGTCGCGGAAATCGCCCTGCCCGACGGTGCCGCCGGGAAACTGGTGGCTGATCCTGAGCACACGGGGGGCGGCATGCAGGCTGCCGGGGCGCAGGAGCGCGGGGGCGGCGAGCAGGCCAGCCAGGGCGGCACGTCCGACGTCTCGGCGGGTCAAGGGCATGGACGGTTTCCTTTGCCATGATCTGGTGCGAGGGTCTGGCCGCGCGCGGAACCCAACCGCCAGGCGGCGAAAATCGCCGCATGTTTCGATTTGTATTCTACCCGCAGGGTTCGACCACGTGGGTCGCACAACGACGGATCGTAGGCCTGGCGTGTTAATTAAATCTGGAGAACGCCCGCCCGGCGCGCGGCGGCGGGCGATCGGGCAAGCCGCGAGGTTTTACTTTTCCGGCCCGCACCCTATGTTTTCGCCGGACAGGGAGCCCGTGCCAGCATGAACGACAGCATGCCGCCTGCCAACGACCACCGGGTCGGCGAGATCCTGGCGATTTTCGCCAAGGAAACCGGCGTCGACCCGGCCGTGCTGCGGCCCGAGGCGACGATCCAGGAACTCGGCATCGCCTCGATCGACATGGTGCAGGCGGTGTTCGCCCTCGAGTCGCATTTCGACATCGAAATCCCGGTGGTTTCCGATCGCGCCGGGGCCGAGTTCGCGACCGTCGGCGATCTCATCGCCCATGTGCTGGCCACCCTTGACCACGCGAAACCTGTCCCGGGTGCCGCGGCTTGACGCTGCCGGCGCGACGGGTCGTGGTGACCGGCAGCGGCGCCATCGCGGCGACCGGCCAGGATGAAGCTGCGGTGTGGGCGGCGTTGGCGGGCGGTGTTTGCGGCATCGGCCCGATCGTCAACATCCCGACCGACCGCCTCTCCACCCGCACCGCCGCCGAGGTCACCGGCTTCGACCCGCAAGCCCATTTCGAGCAGCGCCGCCTGGCCCAGCTCGACCGCAACGCCCAGTTCGCCCTGGTCGCCGCCCGCCAGGCGATGCGCGGCGGTGACCTTGCCGGCCTCGCCCCATCGCGGGGCGGCGTGGTGCTGGGCGCGGCGATCGGCCAGGGCACGTTCGAAACCTCGTACCGCGGCTTCTACGCCGAGGGCAGCAACCGCCTGCCGCCGCTCACCCTGCCGCGCGGCATGCCCAGCGGGGCGGCCAGCCTGGTTTCCATGGAGTTCGGCCTGCGCGGCCCCTGCTTCGCCACCGCCTCGGCCTGCGCCTCCTCGGCGCATGCCATCGGGCTGGCCTTCCACATGATCCGCGGCGGCCTGCTGGACCTCGCTCTGGCCGGCGGCAGCGATGCCTCGATCACGCCGGGCTATGTCAAATCCTGGGAGGCGCTGCGCGTGCTCAGCCCCGATCTGTGCCGGCCATTCTCGCGCGACCGCACCGGCCTCGTGCTGGGCGAGGGCGCCGCCGTGTTCCGGCTGGAGGAGCGCCAGCGGGCGCGCGACCGGGGGGCCACCATCCATGCCGAAATCCTCGGCTTCGGCATGAGCGCGGACGCCGCCGACCTGACCGCCCCGAGCGAGGACGGCGCCACCGCGGCCATGCGGGCGGCGCTGGACGATGCCGGGCTGCCCCCCGGGGCGGTCGGCTACATCAACGCCCACGGCACCGGCACGCGGCTGAACGACCGCACCGAATCCGCCGCCATCCGCCGCCTGTTCGGTCCGCGCCCGCCGCCGGTGTCGTCGGTCAAGTCCATGCTCGGCCACTGCCTGTGCGCGGGCGGCGCGCTGGAATTCCTGGCCATGATCGGCGCGCTGGAGAACGGCATCCTGCCGCCGACGGTGAATTTCCGCGAAGCCGACCCCGAATGCGAGCTCGACTGCGTGCCGAACCAGGCGCGCGCCGCCGCTATCGAGGTGGCGATGTCCAACTCCTTCGCCTTTGGTGGGCTGAACGCCGTGTTGCTGGCGGGGCGGGCGTGATGGCGGCGCATCTCAACCGCATCGGCACCGCGGTGCCGCCGCACGACGTGCATGCTCCGTTCATCGCCTTCGCCCGCACCCTGCTGCGCGACGACCGCACCCGCCAGCTGTTCGACCGCATGGCCGAGCGCGCCGGCATCGAGCATCGCTGGTCGCTGCTGCGTCCGGGCAACCTGGAAGCCGGCGAGGTGGACGCGGACGGGTTCTACGTCCGCGGCAGGTTTCCGGGCACCGCCGCCCGCATGGCGCTGTATGAGCGCGGCGCGCTGGAACTGGCGTTGCAGGCGGTCGCCGATCTCGGCATCGACGCCGAGCGGGAGCGCATCACCCATCTGATCGTCGCTTCCTGCACCGGCTTTTCCGCGCCGGGGCTGGACCTGCACCTGACCGCGCGACTCGGCCTGCGGCCCGATGTGGCGCGCAGCATCATCGGTTTCATGGGTTGTGCCGCCGCCGTGCCGGCGCTGCGGGCCGCCCGCGACGCGGTGCTGGCCGACCCGACGGCGCGCGTGCTGGTGGTCAATCTGGAGCTTTGCAGCCTGCATTTCCAGGAAACCGCCGAGCTGGAAACCGTGCTGTCCTTCCTGCTGTTCGCCGACGGCGCTTCGGCGGCGCTGGTCACCGCCGACCCCGTGGGTCTGGCCCTCGGTGATTTTCGCGGCGTGCTGATTCCCGACAGCGCCGGGCTGATCACCTGGCATATCGGCGATGCCGGTTTCCTGATGTACCTCTCCGGCCAGGTTCCCGGCCGCATTGCCGGCGCCCTGCGCGACGACCTCTCAGGCGCCGATCCCGCCGGCATCCTGCGCGGCGAGGGCACCCGGGCGGTCGATCTGTGGGCGGTGCATGCCGGCGGGCGGACCGTGCTGGACGCGGTGGAACTCGGCCTGCGGCTGCACCCCGATGCCCTGCTGGCCTCGCGCGCGGTTCTGCGCGACCATGGCAACATGTCGTCGGCCACCATCATGTTCGTGCTGCGCCGCCTGCTGGCCGTCCCCGGCCCGGCGGGCGGGCGCGGCCTGGCCATGGCGTTCGGGCCGGGGATGGTGGCCGAAACCTTTCGCTTCACGCGGCTGGACTGACCGGCATGGACCTCTCGCGCCGCAGCGACCAGCCGGAGGTGATGAACGACGCGAGCACCCCGCCCGAGGTGTTTGCCCGCTGCCTCGCCGACCTCGCGGCGGTGAACCGGCTGACGCTGACCCACCGCCCGACCCTGCGCTTCCTGGCCCGCGCCACCCGCGACTGGCCGCGCGGATCGCCGCTGTCGGTGCTGGACGTGGCCTATGGCGACGGCGACCTGCTGCGCGCCATCCATCGCTGGGCGATCCGGGTGGGTCTGCTGCCGGTGCTGGCCGGCGTCGATCTCGACCCGCGCAGCGCCGGCATCGCCGCCGCCGCCTCGCCGCCGGGGGTGGATATCGACTGGCGCAGCGGCGACGTGTTCGATTACCTGCCCGACCCGGCGCCCGACTTCGTCGTCAGCTCGCAGTTCACCCACCATCTGACCGACAAACAGGTGGTGGCGTTCATCCGCTGGATGGAGGCGCATGCGCGGCGCGGCTGGCTGATCGCCGACGTGCAGCGCCATGTCATTCCCTATTACGGGTTTCGCGTGCTGGCATGGATCATGCGCTGGCACCGCATCATCCGCCAGGACGGCACGATTTCCATCGCCCGCGCCTTCCGCATCGGCGAGTGGCGGGCGTTGCTGGCCGAGGCCGGCGTGACCCAGGCCACGGTGCGCTGGCACATGCCGTTCCGCCTGTGCGTGGCCCGGCTGCGATGACCGGCCCCGTGGTGGTGGCGGGCGGCGGGCTGGCCGGCGCGGCGGCCGCCACGCTGCTCGCTTGTGCCGGCCGTCCGGTGATGCTGTTCGAGCGCCACACCGCCGCCGTTGACAAAATCTGCGGCGAGTTCCTCAGCGGCGAAGCCTGCCGCCATCTTGCCGCCCTGGGCGTGGACCTCGCCGCGCTGGGCGCCCACCCGATTCGCGCGCTGCGCCTGCTGCGCGGCCGGCGTTTGGTCGAGGTGGCGCTGCCGTTCCCGGCTTTCGGCCTGTCGCGCCGGGTGCTGGACGAGGCGGTGCTGGCCCGCGCCGCCGCCGCCGGCGCCGAATTGCGCCGCGGTCAGGCGGTGGTGCAGGCCGCCCCCGGGGCGGGCGGCGCGGTCGGGCTGACGCTGGCGGACGGCGCGTTCTGCCACGCCGATGTGCTGTTCCTGGCCACCGGCAAGCAGGACCTGCGCGGCGTGCGGCGCCCGGTGGCGGACCGGCCGGACGATCTGGTCGGCTTCAAGCTGCATTTTGTTCTGGCGCCGCCGCAGTTGCAGGCGCTGCGCCACCATGTCGAGGTGCTGCTGTTCCCCGACGGCTATGCCGGGCTGCAACCGGTCGAAGCCGGCCAGGCCAATCTGTGTCTGCTGATCCGCCGCGCCCGGCTCGACCGCGCCGGCGGCAACTGGGAGGCGCTGCTGGGCGATCTGCGCCGGTCCAGCCCGCATCTGGACGCGCGGCTGGACGGCGCGCTGGCGCAGGCCGACCGGCCGCTGACGATCAGCCGGGTGCCGTTCGGTTTCCTGCACGCCCCGTCCGCCGCCGATCCGGCCGGACTGTGGCGGCTGGGCGATCAGGCGGCGGTGATTCCGTCGTTCACCGGCGACGGCATGGCGATCGCGCTGCACAGCGCCGCGCTGGCCGCGCGCATGTTGCTGGCGGGGCAGGGGGCGGGTGACTATCACCGCCGCCTGCGCGCCGACATCGCCGGACCGGTCCGCCGGGCAACGGCGCTGTACCGGCTCGGCCGCTGGGGTCCCGGCCAGGCCGGCATCATGACCGCCGCCGCGTTGTTTCCGCCGGGCCTGCGCCTCGCCGCCGCGCTGACCCGCGTGCCGGAAGCGGCGACCGCGCGACTGGCGGTGCCGAACGAGGTGCCCATTGGATAGCCGGATGATGACCCCCGATGCGCGCCGGATCGTCCGGCTGGCGGCCCTTTCCGGCGTGGTGGTGGTGCCGCTGACCGTTCTGCTGCTGGATCGCCCGGTCGCGTCATGGGCCGCCGCGACGACGCATGGCATGCCGCTGTTCGTCAGTCTGACCCTGATTTCCGAATGGCTGCTGCGGATCGCGGCGGTCATCGTTGCCGCGGCGGGGGCCGGGTGGCTATTGGGCTGGCGGCCGGGGCGTGCCGCGCTGGTGGTTGTGGTGGCGTGCCTGGCCGCGTTCGTTTCCTGGTCGCTGAAGGAGATACTGAAATTCGCCTTCGGCCGCACCTGGCCGGAGACCTGGACCAACAACAACCCGTCCTGGATAAAAGATGGCGTGTTCGGCTTCTTTCCGTTTCACGGCGGTACCGGGTGGTCGTCTTTTCCGTCCGGCCACACCACCACGATAAGTGCCGCGATGATTGTTCTGGCCATCGCATGGCCGCGGCTGGGCCTGTTATGGGCGTTGCCGGTGCTGCTGGTGGCGATTGGCCTCATCGGCGCGGATTTCCATTTCCTCGGCGACATCGTCGCCGGCGCGTATCTGGGCGCGGCTTGCGGCGCCGCCATGGCGTTTCTTGCCCTCGGGCCCGCCCCGGAGCGGCGATCCTGAAATCGGCGATTGCACGTCAACCCATTGAAAGCAGCTTTGTTTTCATGGAATTGCCGTTTCCGGCCGGCCCTGGGCAGCCGGGAAATCCAGCTGTCGGGTGTCCTGCCATCACGCCAAATGCAAAAAGCTGCCATCACTTGATTGTCACCAGAATGACGGGGTGCTACACGTAGAGTGCTGGCAAGGGCGACTCGACCTGCCCATGCGCAACGAATGTCACCCATTGGATGAGAATGTGACCGATCGTGTATTTCGTGCCATCGATTACGATGGTACTCTTGGTCCCTCGAATGCGACATCACAGGTACCCGGCACCGGCGAACTGCGCGCCGCTGAAATCGAGGCGCGTCGGGCCCTCGGGCGGATGGGCCAGGAGTTCGGTGTTCCGGAGCGCGGTCCGGCCGACGCCCATGTGACCCGAGGACAATCCAACATGCACAGCCCAGACGGTCATCGGCGCCGGTTCGTCCGCGATGGTGAAGTGCCAGTTGTTATCGGGCGGGTTGCCAAGGGTGGTGGTTCGGCCTCGGCCGCCGCCGCGGCGGCGCCGACGAACCGTCTGGCGATTTCCGAAGCGGCGCTGGACAATGAACGTCTGGCCCGTCAGCGCGCCGAACGGGCGCTTGGTGAGGCGCAGGCGGCATTTCGTGACCTGCAGACCAAGCTGGGTCACCTCGTGCTGGCCCGCGACGAGGCCGTCGAAACCGCCAGCCAGTTGCGGGAAGAAAACCAAAGGCTGGCGGAGGCACTGGCGGCCGAGCAGCAGGCCCGCGCCGATGCCGAGCACGCGCTGGAGCGGGCGCTGGGCGTCCATGAGCGCGTTGCCGCACGACGGCTGGCAAGGGAAAACCCGGATTCCGCCGCTGAACCGGGCGCGATCCTGCCAAAGCGGCGGGGCCGGCCGCCCAAGATCAGGGACATCGTGTTGCAGCCGGCTGGCGTGGAACTGCCGGTGAAGCGGCGTGGCCGGCCGCCGAAGGTGAGGGAGCCGGGATCGGCCGAGCCGGTGGGCAAGCCGCGGGGCAAGGAGCCCAAGCCGGTCCGCTGGTGGTAAAACGGCGCGGCTTCTGCCCTGATTATTGCTCATGTAGTTAAGATCATATTGCTTCCGTGGCGCAGGATGCGCTTTCCAGCGTATCTGGCCGCGGGTTTGACGGGGGTTCCCGTGCGGGAATGCCCAAGGGTTCGGGGGGCGGTCCTCCGACCATTGCACGCCGCCAGCTGCCCCGGAGCCGGTTTCTTGCCGGCTTCTCCGGCACGGGTGTATATGATTTATTCGTGGCCGGCCCTCCGGCGCAAAGCCCGTGGTTGCCCGCCTGGCGTTTCCGGGGCATCCTCTTTCCCATCATCCGGCCGCCGCGGCGGCGGCAAGCGGGCGGCCGACGTCTGATCCCCGTCGCGTCAGGGGGCGACGTCATCAGTTTTTTTGCCAACTTCAAGGAACGTCATATGGACGCTGTCGCAACCGCAACAGACGCCACGACCAACCGGCGGCTATTGGCCTGGGTCGCGGAGATGGCCGGACTCTGCAAGCCCGACCGGGTCGAGTGGGCCGACGGATCGGAGAGCGAATACCACCGGCTCTGCGAGATGATGGTCAAGGCCGGCACTTTTATCCGCCTCAATCCGGCAAAGCGGCCGAACTCCTTCCTCGCCCGCTCGCATCCCTCCGATGTCGGCCGGGTCGAGGACCGGACCTTCATCTGCTCGCTGAGCGAGGAGGACGCCGGCCCGACCAACAACTGGGCACCGCCGGCGGAAATGCGCGCGACGCTGAACGCCCGGTTCGACGGCTGCATGCGTGGCCGCACCATGTATGTGATTCCGTTCAGCATGGGGCCGCTCGGCTCGCCCATCGCCAAGATCGGCGTGCAGATCACCGACAGCCCCTATGTCGTGGTCAACATGAAGATCATGACCCGGATGGGCACGGCCGTGCTCGACGTGCTGGGGGATGGCCCGTTCATCCCCTGTATGCATTCGGTGGGCGCCCCGCTGGCCCCCGGACAGGCCGACGTGCCATGGCCGTGTGAAGGCGATATCCACAACAAATACATCGTGCATTTCCCCGAGACCTACGAGATCTGGTCGTACGGCTCGGGCTATGGCGGCAATGCGCTGCTGGGCAAAAAGTGTCTCGCCCTGCGGATCGCCTCGGTGATGGCGCGCCATGAGGGCTGGCTGGCCGAGCACATGCTGATCATGGGCATCCACGCCCCGGACGGCGAGAAGACCTATATCGGCGCCGCCTTCCCCAGCGCCTGCGGCAAGACCAACCTGGCGATGCTGGTGCCGCCGGCCGCCCTGGAAGGCTGGAAGGTCACCACCGTCGGCGACGACATCGCCTGGATCAAGAAGGGCGAGGGCGGCGAATTGCGGGCGATCAACCCCGAGGCGGGGTTTTTCGGCGTGGCGCCGGGCACCAACACGCAGTCCAACCCGAACGCCATGGCAAGCTGCGCGCGCAACACGATCTTCACCAACACCGCCCTGACCGATGACGGCGACGTGTGGTGGGAAGGCATGACCGACACGCCGCCGGCGCATCTGATCGACTGGACGGGCAAGGACTGGACGCCCGGTTCGGGCCGTCCGGCGTCGCATCCGAACGCCCGCTTCACCGCCCCGGCGAGCCAGTGCCCGTCGATCGATCCCGACTGGGAAAACCCCGCCGGCGTGCCGATCAGCGCCTTCGTGTTCGGCGGCCGGGCCAGCAAGAACATGCCGCTGGTGTTCCAGGCGTACAACTGGAGCCACGGTGTCTATCTGGCGGCGACGATGAGTTCGGAAGCCACCGCCGCGGCCATCGGCGTGAACGCGCCGCGCCGCGATCCGATGGCGATGCTGCCGTTCTGCGGCTACAATATGGCGGATTATTTCTGCCACTGGCTGAACATCGGCCGCCGGGTGGCCAACCCGCCCCGCATCTTCCGGGTCAACTGGTTCCGCCGCGATGACGCCGGCAAGTTCCTGTGGCCCGGCTTCGGCGACAACATGCGCGTGCTGAAGTGGATCGTCGATCGGGTGCACGGGCGCGGCTACGCGGTGGAAAGCCCGATCGGCTGGATGCCGCGGCGGGAGGACATCGACTGGCGCGGCCTCGATTACGCGCCCGAGTCCTTCTACGAGCTGATGGCGGTTGACCGCGAGGCCGGCGCGCAGGAAGCGCGCCAGCACGAGGAATTGTTCGACCGCTTCTTCGACCGCCTGCCGAAGGAATTCATCTTCGAGCGGGAACTGCTGCGGTCACGCCTGTGGCGGTCGCCGGATCGCTGGGAACTGGCGCACGAGGCCTGACGGTCGGGTTTCCCGACAGCGGCTGGCCGATCGCGGCAAATGGGGGCGGGGCATGCTTGCCTCGCCCCTTATTGTCGCCCATTGATGCTGTGCGACCACGCCAAAAGCATCAAGGGGCGGTAAGCGCGCGTATCCGGCTTCTTTCATTTCACATGAAATGAATTACTTTGGAAAAGACGTCGTGTTGAGTGGGGGGTTGTATTGAATAACTGATTGGAATGAGGGAAACTGTGCCTACACAACCCCTCAAATGCTGGTGGCCGCCTCGCCGGAGTGCCGCCCCGAGAATAACCTGGGAGAGCGTCCATGCTTGGCAGGCTGAACCACGTGGCGATCGCCGTGCCCGACCTTGCGGCGGCGGCCGGCACTTATCGCGACAAGCTCGGCGCCGCCGTGTCGGCACCGCTGCCGCAACCGGCCCACGGGGTCACGGTGGTGTTTGTCGATGTCGAGAACACCCGCATCGAGCTGATCAACCCGCTGGGCGAGGATTCCCCGATCGCCGGGTTCCTGGCGAAGAATCCCGCCGGCGGCATTCACCATATCTGCTTCGAGGTCGATGATATCCTGGCGGCCCGCGACCAGTTGAAGCTGGCCGGCCTGCGCGTGCTGGGCAACGGCGAGCCGAAGATCGGCGCGCATGACAAGCCGGTGCTGTTCCTGCACCCCAAGGATCTCAACGGCACGCTGGTCGAACTGCAACAGGCCTGAAGGCACGGAAGGGGGATGCGACCGATGGGCAATGACGGGTGGATCGAATGACTCTGTCGGCCAGGCTTCTGCAGGACATGCGCGACCGGACCACCCGCATCGCCGCCGGCGGCGGGGCGGAGAAAGCAAGCGCGCGCCACGAGCTGGGGCAACTGACCGCCCGCGAACGGCTTGGCGCGCTGTTCCAGGAAGGCACCTTCCAGGAAATCGGCATGCATGTCCGCGCCAGCCCGCAGGGCGGCGTGACCAAGGATTTCCCCGCGGACGGCGTGGTGGTGGGTACCGGGTTTGTGGATGGCCGCCCGGTGGCGGCGTTCAGCCAGGACTTCACTGTCGCCGCCGGCACGCTCGGCAAGATGCACGCCGACAAGATCGTCCGCGCCATGCAGCTCGCCGGCCAGACCGGCATGCCGGTGGTGGGGTTCAACGACTCCGGCGGGGCGCGCATCCAGGAGGCGGTGGACGCGCTGTCGGGCTATGGCTCGGTGTTCTTTCAGAACGTCCTGCTGTCCGGCCTGGTGCCGCAGATCGCGGTGATCTGCGGGCCGTGCGCCGGCGGGGCGGCCTATTCGCCGGCGCTGATGGATTTCGTCATCATGACCCGGCGGAACGCCCGCATGTTTATCACCGGGCCGGAAGTGATCAAGGCGGTGACCGGCAGGACGGTGACGATGGACGAGGTGGGCGGTGCCGAGATGCACGCCTCGGTCAGCGGCAACGTGCATTTCCTCGCCGACGACGACGCGCAGGCGGTCGGGCTGGTGCGCCGCCTGCTGAGCTACCTGCCGGCCAACAACGCCGAGGACCCGCCGCACCGTCCGGTGACCGACTTCGACGAGACGCCCGATCAGGCGATCAACGACCTGATCCCCGACGACTCGTCGATGCCGATGGACGTGCGCCCGATCATCGCGCGGCTGGTGGATGACGGCGAATTCCTGGAGGTGCACGCCGAGTTCGCCACCAACCTGATCGTCGGCTTCGCCCGCATCGGCGGCTTCGTGGTCGGCCTGGTGGCCAACCAGTCGATGGTGCGCGCCGGCGCGCTGGACATCGACGCCTCCGACAAGGGCGCCCGCTTCATCCGCTTCTGCAACGCCTTCAGCATCCCGCTGGTCACGCTGGTGGACGTGCCGGGCTTCCTGCCGGGCATCGACCAGGAACGCGGCGGCATCATCCGCCATGGCGCCAAGATGCTGTTCGCCTATGCCTCGGCGACCGTGCCGAAAATCACGGTGATTCTGCGCAAGGCCTATGGCGGTTCCTACATCGCCATGTGCAGCCAGGAGATGGGGGCGGATTTCGTCTATGCTTGGCCGACTGCCGAAATCGCGGTGATGGGGGCCGAGGGCGCGGTGAACGTGCTGCACAGCAAGGAACTGAAGAGCGCGGAGAACCGCCGTGCCAAGGCCGCCGAACTGGCCGCCGCCTACCGGGCGGAATTCGCCACGCCGTACCTGTCCGCCGGCCGGGGCTACATCACCGACGTGATCGAGCCGGCGGCGACCCGCTGGATGGTGGCGCTGTCACTGCGCAAGGCGGCGACCAAGCGGGAAACCCGGCCGCCGAAGAAGCACGGGAACATCCCGCTGTGACCGGGCGGGGCAGGGCGCTTTCCCATGTATGAGCCGATCTTTCACAGCCAGGCCGGCGACTGGCTGGCCGGCATCGGCATCCTGAGTTGCGTGTACTGGGCGGTTCGCCTGCTCGCCGCGTTAATTCGGTACGCTCAGGAATCGCCGGTGGCCACCGGCACGCCCGCCACGGAACTGGCCTCGGCGCGCGCCGCCGCCGCCGTGGTGGCGCATCCCGGGCTTGGGGATGACCTGCCGGTGATCGCGGCGGCGGTGGCCGCCCTGCTGGACAGCCACCACATCGTGCATATCGAGGAAGTTCCGCACGGGCAGGTCTGGTCCGCGCAGGGACGCTGGCTGCACCAGACCTCGCATCGTCCGCGTTAGCCCCCCTGCCAGACGCCGCGCATTCGATGCGGGGCACCGGGAACACATAACCAATGCAGAAGACATTTCGGATCACGGTGGATGGCCGCAGCTACAATGTGGTCGTCGATGACATCACCCCACCGGCGCAAACCGGGGCGGCGACGCCGCCGCCCGTGGCTATCCAGGCCGAGCCGGCCGCGCCTGAACCCACGCCCACCGCCGCGTCGGTGATTCCGGCGGGGGCGGGCAGCGAGGTCGCGCCGCTGGCCGGCGTGGTGTATGCGATCGACGTGCATGTCGGCCAGGCGGTCAATCCGGGCGACAAGATCGCCACCATCGAGGCGATGAAGATGAAAACCTTCGTCATCGCCAAGGGGGCGGGCACCGTCACCGCCATCGCCGTCAAGGTCAATGACAGCGTCGAGACCGGTCAGGTGCTGCTGACGCTGGGCTGAACCCCGTGCCGGCGCTCCCGCCAGGGGAAGCCGCAGGAGAAGTTGCATGATCGTCCCCGATACGCTGCAAGGCGCGGTTGTCCTGAGCGTGATCGACTTCTTCCTGAGCATCGTCATGATCGGCGGCATCGGCGTGGTGCTCGCTTTGTTGCCGCTGCTCAACCGCCTCGGCCGGCTGGATGACACCAGCCTGCGCGGCGACCATTAGCCGCAACGCTCTGGGCGAAAGAGGCTCCCCGCATGCTCGAGCAGTTCGAGAGTTTTTTCGCGGCGCTGGCCGCGCAGACCGGGCTTGCCCATTTCTGGTGGGGCAACCTGGTCATGATCGCCGTCGGCGTCACCATGATCTGGCTGGCGGTGGTGAAGAAATACGAACCGCTGCTGCTGGTCGGCATCGGCTTCTCCTGCATCGTCTCCAACGTGCCGGGGTCCGACCTGATCCTGGAGGGCGGGCTGTTCCACTATGCCTACAAGGGCGTGGAATTGCTGATCCTGCCGCCGCTGATCTTCTTCGGCGTCGGCGCGATGACCGATTTCGGCCCGATGATCGCCAACCCCAAGCTGGTGCTGCTGGGGGCGGCGGCGCATCTGGGCATCTTCGTGGCGCTGATCGGCGCCAAGCTGATCGGCTTCACCATCTATGAGGCGGGCGCGATCGGCATCATCGGCGGCGCCGACGGGCCGATGGCGATCTTCATGGCGGTGAAGCTGGCGCCGCATCTGCTGCCGCAAATTTCGGTGGCCGCCTATTCCTACATGGCGCTGATGCCGCTGATCCAGCCGCCGGTGATGAAGCTGCTGACCAGCAGGCGGGAACGCATGATCCGCATGCCGAAGATGCGCCAGGTGTCGCGGCTGGAGCGGATCGCCTTTCCGATCGTCATCGCCATCATCGTCAACCTGTTCCTGCCGCCGGTGGCGCCGCTGATCACCATGTTGATGCTGGGCAACCTGTTCCGCGAGGTGCTGGTGACCGAACGCCTCGCGCGCACGGCGGCGAACGGGGTGATGAATGTGGTGATCGTGATCCTGACGGTGGCGATCGGCTCCACCATGGCGGCCGACAAGTTCCTGACCTGGCAAACCATCGAGGTGATCGGCCTCGGCCTGATCGCCTTCGTGTTCGGCACCGGCTCGGGGGTGGTGGGGGCGAAGATCATGAACCTGTTCCTGAAGGAACCGATCAACCCGCTGCTCGGCTCGGCCGGCATCGCCTCGGTGCCGATCGCGGCGCGGGTGTCGCACGTGGTGGCGTTGCAGGACGATCCCGAGAACTTCCTGATCTATCACGCCATGGGGCCGAATCTGGCCGGCGTGTTCGGCACCGCGCTGTCGGGTGGGATCATGCTGGCGTTGCTGATGCCGTCGTAGCCGCGGGGGATCTGGATCGTGCGGATTCCTCCTTGTTCCCAGATTGGGAACAAGCTATGAATCTGCGTGCAGGTCATCGCTAAACGGACGCTGAAGCTGTTCTGGGAGCGGCACCCCCAGGCGGAGGTGCCATTGCGGGCGTGGCACAGCCTTGTCAGTAAGGCTGAGTGGGACGGACCGGCGGACGTGAAGGGGATGTTCCGGTCGGTGGATTTCGTGGGTGACAACCGTGTTATCTTCGACGTCGGCGGCAACAAATACCGGCTGGTTGCCCGTGTTTCCTACCGCTTCCGGCGCGTAATGATCAAGTTCGTTGGCACCCACAGTGAGTACGATTCGATCAACCCGGAGACGGTGTGATGAACATCCGGCCCATCAACAGCGAGGCCAGTTACGATTGGGCGCTCAAGGAAATCGAACAATACTTCGACAATGAGCCCACCCCCGGCACGTCGGCGGCGGCACGCTTCGACGTGTTGGCCGCTCTCATCGAGCACTACGAGGCCAGGCACTGGCCGATCGAGGCGGCTGATCCGGTCGATGCGATCCGTTTTCGGATGGAGCAGGCCGGCTACACGCAGGCTGACCTGGCCGCTCTGCTGGGATCGCGTTCGCGTGCGTCGGAAATCCTCGCGCGCAAGCGCGAACTGACTATGGAGCAGGCGTTCCGCCTTCACCGCGAATGGCGGATTCCCGCTGAGGCGCTGATCCAGCCATCACGGTCAGATGCCTGAATCCAGAAGGGACCCATAGGGCGCGGGGCCGCGGCCGGCGCCCAGGCTGTTTCACCGCCCCCCAAGCGCGCCGATGATTCGTTCGGCGGCGCTGACCGGCGAGAGCGTCCCGGCGCGCACCTGCCGCTCGATTTCCGCCGCGTTTCGCCCGGCGGTCAGCATGGCGCGGACGTGCTGGTCCACCAGCGACCACATCCAGATGGTGTTCTGCCGCGCCCGCAAGGCGGCGAGCGCGCCGGAGCGTTCCCGTTCGCCTTGCCGGTCGGCGATGATCTGCCAGATGCGGTCCAGCCCGACGCCTTCCAGGGCGCTGCACGTCACCACCGGCGGTTCCGGCTCGCCGGGTTCGCACAGCAGGTGCATGGCGAAGGCGTATTGCGTGGCCGCGCGCCGCGCCGCGGCAATGTTGCCGCCGTCGGCCTTGGTGATGGCGATCATGTCGGCGCGTTCCAGCAGGCCGCGCTTGATGCCCTGCAATTCGTCGCCGGCGCCGGCCAGCATGAGCACCAGCAGGAAGTCGGTCATGTCGGCAACCGACACCTCGGACTGCCCGACGCCCACGGTCTCGACCAGCACCACATCGTAACCGGCCGCCTCGCAGACCAGCATAGTTTCACGGGTGGTGCGGGCAACGCCGCCCAGCACCAGGCCGCTGGGTGAGGGCCGGATGAAGGCGGCGGGGTCGGTCCCGAGCCGGGTCATGCGGGTCTTGTCGCCGAGCAGGCTGCCGCCGGAGCGGGTGGAGGAGGGGTCGATCGACAGCACCGCGACGCGATGCCCGCGGCCGGTGAGCCAGCTGCCGAGTGCCTCGATCAGCGCACTCTTGCCGGCACCCGGCACCCCGGTAATGCCGATTCGGGTGGATCGCCCGGTATGCGGCAGCAGCATGTTGATCAGCGCGGAGGCCATCTCGGCGTGCACCGCAAGGGTTGATTCCACCAAAGTAATGGCCCGCGCCAGCACAGCACGGTTGCCAGAAGTAACCCCCAAGTAAAGGGTTCCAAGGGCCTCCCGGCCCTTGGCGGGGTCCAGGGGCAGCGCCCCTGGCCTTCCTTCACTTCTCATCAGCCGCGCGCCGCTCCAGCAAATCGAGCAACTCGCCAGCGGAATCGGGAATCACCGTCCCCGGCCCAAAGATCGCATCGACGCCGTTCGCCCTGAGTTCGTCGTAATCCGCCGGCGGAATGACCCCGCCGGCCACCACCAGGATGTTCGGCGCCCCCAGCGCCACCAAGGCGCGCTTGAGCGCCGGAATCAACGTCAGGTGCCCGGCGGCGAGGGAGCTGGCGCCGACGATGTGCACGTCGTTGTCCACCGCCGCCTGGGCGGCTTCCTCGGGGGTCTGGAACAGCGGCCCCATATCGACGTCGAAGCCGAGATCGGCGAACGCCGAGGCGACCACCTGCTGGCCGCGGTCGTGGCCGTCCTGGCCGAGCTTGGCCACCAGGATGCGCGGGCGCCGCCCTTCGGATTCCAGGAAAGCCTCGACCCGGCCGCGGATGTTCTTCACCACCACGGCGCTGTCGCCCATCTGCCGGGCATAGACGCCGGTTGCCAGCTGCGGTTGCGGCTGGAAGCGCCGGAACTCCTTTTCCAGCGCGTCGCTGATTTCGCCCACGGTGGCCTTCAGCCGGGCGGCGGCGATCGACAGGTCGAGCAGGTTGCCCTCGCCGGTGCGGGCGCATTCGGTCAGCGCCGTCAGCGCCGCCTCGACCGCCGCCGGGTCGCGGGCGGCGCGCAGGTCGTGCAATCGCTGAATCTGGGCGGCGCGCACCGCGGTATTGTCGATCTTCAGCACGTTGACCGGCTCGTCATGGGCGGGCCGGTAGCGGTTCAGCCCGACGATGGTCTGCCGTCCGCTGTCGATCAGGGCCTGGGTGCGGGCCGCGGCATCGGCGATGCGCATTTTCGGCAGACCGGCCTCGATGGCGCGGGTCATGCCGCCATGTTCCTCGCATTCGACGATATGGGCCCAGGCCTTGCGGGCGAGTTCGCGGGTCAGCCATTCCACGTAGTAGCTGCCGCCCCAGGGGTCGATCACCGCATCGGTGTCGGTCTCCTCCTGCAGAAACAGCTGGGTGTTGCGGGCGATGCTGGCGGAGAATTCGGTGGGCAGGCCGAGCGCCTCGTCCAGCGAGTTGGAATGCAGGCTCTGGGTCTGGCCCTGGGTGGCGGCCATCGCCTCCACGCAGGTGCGGGTGACGTTGTTGAACACGTCCTGCGCGGTCAGGCTCCAGCCGCTGGTCTGGCTGTGGGTGCGCAGCGACAGGCTTTTCGGGTTGTGCGGATGGAACTGCTGGACGATCTTCGCCCACAGCATGCGCGCGGCGCGCATCTTGGCGATTTCCATCATCACGTTCTTGCCGATCGACCAGAAGAACGACAGACGCGGGGCGAAATCGTCCACCTTCAGGCCGGTGGCGATGCCGGTGCGCAGGTATTCCAGCCCGTCCGCCAGGGTGTAGCCCAGTTCCAGGTCGGCGGTCGCCCCAGCTTCCTGCATGTGATAGCCGGAAATGCTGATGCTGTTGAAGGCCGGCATGTGCTGGCTGGTGTAACGGAAGATGTCACCGACGATGCGCATGCTCGGGGTGGGCGGGTAGATGAAGGTGTTGCGGACCATGAACTCCTTGAGAATGTCGTTCTGAATGGTCCCGGTGAGCTGGGCCGGCTTCACCCCCTGTTCCTCGGCGGCGACCACATACATCGCCAGCACCGGCAGCACCGCGCCGTTCATCGTCATCGACACGCTGATCTGGTCGAGCGGCAGGCCGTCGAACAGGATGCGCATGTCGAGGATGCTGTCGATCGCCACCCCGGCCATGCCGACATCGCCGGCCACGCGGGGGTTGTCGGAATCGTAGCCGCGATGGGTCGGCAGGTCGAAGGCGATGCTCAGGCCCTTCTGCCCGGCCGCCATGTTGCGCTTATAGAACGCATTGGACGCCTCGGCGGTGGAGAAGCCGGCATATTGCCGCACCGTCCAGGGGCGGGTGACATACATCGACGCATACGGCCCGCGCACGAAGGGCGGAAAGCCCGGATAGCTGTCCAGATACGCCACATCGGCGATGTCCGCCCCGGTATAGAGCGGGTGGATGTCGATGCCTTCCTCGGTGCGCCAGTTCAGCTCGGCTAATGGCCGGCCGGCCAGCTGGGTCGCCGCCTCCTTCCAGGCGGCCAGATTGGCGGCGGCGGGCGGGCGCAGGGCGCTCCAGGGCGTGCCGGCGAAATTCGGAATGCGGCTCATGACAGGTTCTCCTGCGCCCGCAGCAGCGACCACAGCGTTTCCAGCACATCGCAGCGGACGAAAATGAAACGCTCGACGCCCGCCGCCCGGTAGCTGGCCTCGGCGGCGCCGGGATTGCCCGCCAGAATCACCTGGCGGGCGCCGGCCGCCTTCAGCTTTGGCGCCAGTTCGGGCACGATTGCGGGGTATCGCTTGTCGGTCGAGCAGATCACCGCGATCGTCGCGCCGCTGCCCGCGAAGGCGTCCACGGCGGCGTCCACGTCGCTGGCGGCGTCCGCGCCGAGCACCTGAAAGCCGCCGCTTTCAAAGAAGTTGCGGGCAAAATTCCGCCGCGCCGTCTGCTCGGCGATGCTGCCGACGCCGGCGAGCCAAACCCGCGGCGGGGTGCCGTGGCGGGCGGCGAAGGCGTCGGCCGCCCGGCGCAAATCCTCGAAGGCGGCGTCATAGGGATTCACTGCGAGCGGCGGAACCTGGATCGGTTCGCTGTCCGCCGGCACCAGCGCGGCGGCGATCTCGCCCAGCGTCGCACCGGCGCGCGCCGCGGCGATGGCGGCGGCGGTGCGGCTGTCCGCGGCGGCGGCCAGGGCGGCGAGCGCCTCGCCTGGCCGGTGGGCGCGGCGCCACGCCGCCAAACGCTGCGCCGCGGCGCGGGTCAGGGCGGCCCGGTCGATGGCTTCCTGCGGGCTGTGCAGTTCGTGGATGGTCGGGTGTTCGCTGATGCCGGTGATGGGCACGCGGCGGCTGGCGATGTCGCGCTCGCGGTGGCTGGCGACCTTGGCGATCCGGGCGGCGACCCAGCCGCCGGTGGCGGCGGCGATCATGCCGCCCTGCGCCTCGACCTGCTGGAACAGCGCCCATGCCTGCTCGGCGAAAGTCTGCGTGTAGCTCTCGATGTACCAGGACCCGCCGGCCGGATCGATGACCTGGCTCAGATGGCATTCCTCGGCCAGGATGAGCTGGGTGTTGCGGGCATTGCGGCGGCTCTGCCCGGTGCTGATGCCGGTGGTGGCATCGAACGGCACGGTGGTGATCGCCTCGGCGCCGGCGATGGCGCCGGCATAGGCGGCGACGGTGTTGCGCAGGATGTTGATCGACTGGCTGCGCGTGGTCAGCACCCGCCGCCCGGTGACCACCTGCATCCGCATGGCCTGGGAAGCCGGCGCGCCGCCGGCCGCCCCCACCGCCGCCGCCCACAGCACCCGGGCCGCCCGCAGCTTGGCGATCGCCTGGTAGAAACGGGCGCCGACACTGATACGAAAGCGGATCTGCCGCGCGGCGCTGTCCACGTCCAGCCCGGCGCCGGTGAGCGCGCGCAGATACTCCACGCCGGTGGCGAGCAGGAAAGCGAGGTCCTGCACCGAATCGGCGCCGGCATCGTGATAGGGAGCGGTGCACACTTCGACCGCGGTCACGCCCGGCGCGTGGGCGGCGGTCCAGGCGGCCAGATCGGCCAGGTCGGCCAGCGCGCGCTCAACCGGCACCGGCAGCGCGCCATGCCGCATGAGCGTGCCGAGCGGATCGGCGGCGAAACCGCCGAGCAGCTTTCCCACCGGCACCCCGGCGGCCTCGGCGGCGGCGACATGCAAAGCGGCGGCCGGCAGGAAGGCGGCCCCGGCATGCAGCCACACCCCGGCGATGTCGAGCCGCACGCCCTCCAGCACCTGCGCCAGATCGGCGGTGGTGGAGACCATCACGCCATCGCGCCCGGCCAGTTCCGCCGCCAGCGGGCTGTCGGCGTCATGGCCCTGGCCGGAAGCCGCGTCCAGGCGCAACGCCACCGAGGTGGCGCCACCGGCGAGGTCGTCGAGGATTTGCCCGTTCGCCCGGGCCGGCTCCGGGTGATCCGGCTCCTGGCGGATGTCCCAGCCATTCAGCGTGTTACCCAGCGGCGAGGCGGCGCGGGCGAACGGGGGCGCGCCCGGCAGGCCGGCGGGATCGTGCCGGGTGGAGAAGATGGCCTCGGTATAGAGCGGCTGAAGCTCGATGCCCTCATAGCTTTTCGAGATCATCCGCTTTTCGAAGGGAGCGCCCTTCAAATCGATTTCGACACTCTGGCGCCAGGTGGCGTAGTCGATGGGCGGAAAATCCGAGCCGGATTGGAAGTCGTTGGTCATGATTGCCGTCCTCTCAGGAAACCCGGTTGGGCAGCCGTCCGAAACAGGCCACTACGAACAGGGATGGACCAGGTCAAGTGACGTTGGGTGACACAAGGCGTGGACTTTCAACCGCTTTCGGCCGCCAGCCGCCGGCGCGCGTCCTCCAGCCGGATGCGGTCGGGCGCCTGCATCTCCGTCGGCTTGAGGTCCAGCGCCTCCAGCGCGTCGATCATCGCCTCCACCACCACCAGCCGGGTGAACCACTTGTTGTTGGCCGGCACCACATACCAGGGCGCGTGCGGCGCCGCGGTGGCGGTGATGGCTTCCTCGTAGGCGTCCATGTAGGCGTTCCAATGTGCCCGCTCGGCGATGTCGGAAGCGCTGAATTTCCAGTTCTTGTCCGGATCGTCCAGCCGCGCCAGGAAGCGGCGCTTCTGTTCATCGAACGAGAGATTCAGAAAGAACTTCAGCACCACCAGGCCCTGGCGCGACAGATAGCGCTCGAAGCCGGCGATGTCGTCCAGCCGGTGCTCCCAGACTTTCCGGCCGGTCAGCTCCGGCGGCAGGCGCTGGGCGCCCAGCACTTCCGGGTGCACCCGCACCACCAGCACTTCCTCGTAATGGCTGCGGTTGAAGATGCCGATATTGCCGCGCTCGGGCAGCCTGCGCGCGATACGCCACAGAAAGTCGTGCGCCAGTTCCTCGGGTCCCGGCACCTTGAAGCTGGTCACCTGCACGCCCTGCGGGTTCACCCCGGACATGACATGCTTGATGGTGCCGTCCTTGCCGGCCGCGTCCATCGCCTGAAAGATGCACAGCAGCCCCCAGCGCGCGTTCGGGTACAGCAGTTCCTGCAATGCCGCCAGCCGCGTTACCCCGTCGGCCAGCAGCACCTCCGCCTCCTGCTGGTCCACGATGCCCTCGGCGATGTCGTCGGGGTCGTGCTCCTTCAGCCGGAAGCCTCTGCCTTCGGTGATGCGGTAGCGTTCCAGGGCGCGTTTCAGATGCTTGCGTTTCATCGACGCCTCACCCGCCCCGCTTGACCGCCAGCGCCGCCGGCGCCTGGCAGGTCGGCATCATTTCGATGCGGTTGATGTTCACGTGCGGCGGTAGCGTCACCGCCCAGGCCACCGCCTCGGCGATGTCCTGGGGCGTCAGCGGCTGCACGCCGGCGTACATCGCCGCCGCCCGCGCCGTGTCGCCGCCGAAGCGGATCACGCTGAATTCGGAGCCGCCGACCAGCCCCGGCTCGATGTCGGTCACCCGCACGAAGGTTCCCACCAGATCGGCCTTCAGGCCCAGGCTGAACTGGGTCACGAACGCCTTGGAGGCGCCGTACACATGCCCGCCGGGGTAGGGGTAAATGCCGGCGGTGCTGCCCAGATTCACCACATGGCCGCGGTTGCGCTCCACCATGGAGGGCAGCAGCGCGCGGGTCAGCCGCAGCAGGCCCATGACGTTGGTGGCGACCATGATTTCCCAGTCCGCCAGCGAGGCTTTCCAGGCCGGGTCCAGCCCGAGTCCGAGACCGGCGTTGTTCACCAGCACGTCCACCTGCCGCCAGCCCTCGGGCAGGCTGCCCGGCAGGGCGGCGGTGGCGGCCGCGTCGGTCACGTCCAATTGAAGCGGCAGCAGGTTGGGGCCGAGGTCGCGCGCCAGGGCCTCCAGCCGGGGCAGCCGCCGCGCCGCGGCGATCACCCGGTGGCCGTCGCGCACGAAGCGCCGCGAGATGGCCTCGCCGAACCCGGCCGATGCGCCGGTGACCAGGATTGTAAGTGTCACTGCCGGTTCCCGTCCGTTCCATCCGTTCGCGTTATCCGTGCACAGCCCGGCCCGGTTGGCAACCGCGCGCTGCTGTCAGTCCGGCAGCAGAAAACGCACCGACACCGGGCAATGGTCGGAAAGCCGGTCGCGCCATTCCTCGCCGCTCTCACGATATACCAGCACCCGCAGCGTTTCCGCGCGCATCCAGGCGCCGGCCGCCCCACCGGCGATGATGTGGTCGATGAAGCCGCCGCCGCCCCAGCACGGGCTTGACCGCCCCTCGGTGACGCGCGCCAGCCTGCCGCCCTGCTGCAAGGCGGCAAAGAACCCGTCGCCCGCATCCATCCAGCGGTTGAAGTCGCCCAGCAGCACGAACGGCACGCCCTCGTCGCGCCGCTGCGCCACCCAGCCCTGCAATGCCGCCAGTTGCGCCCGCAGCAGCGGACAGGCCGGGCGCGTCCGGTCGGTCAGCCGCTCCTGCCGGCAGCCCTGCTTCAGATGCACACTCAGCAGCCGCAGCCGGCCGCCGGACCCGTCCAGGGTGATGTCGGCGCCGGAACGCAGCCGCGTCGTTCCCGGCAGTTCCAACGCCGTCAGGTCGGGGTTGGCGGTGAAGGCCAGGCCCCGCCGCACCGCGAAGCCCACCCGCTGCACCACCCGGTCGGCGGTCAGGTGCAAGTTGTACTGCGCCGGCGGGAACACGGTTTCGGCCGCCGCCGCGCCGTCCACTTCCTGCAACGCCACCACATCGGCCGCCAGCGCGGCGGCATAGCCGCGCAGCCGCGCGAGGTCGGCGGTTTGTTTCGGCCGCACATCCGCCGGCAACGTTGGGTCGCCGGCCGGCCGCAAGGTGAGCCAGTCGAGGTTCCAGGTGGCGAGCTTGAGCTCCGCCGCCGCCGCGGGACCCGCCAGCAGCATCGCCAACAGGGCGAGAACCGGCCCGCGACGGCGGCCGGGCGCGCATGCCATCTTCCCCGCTCCATCCCGTCAGGAGGGTGGCGGTTAGCAAACGGCGGGGGCGGTGTCCATGCGGGAGCGACATGCCATCACCCTGGCAGGCCCGGCCTTGCCCGGCCTTGCCCGGGCCGATACGGTGCCCCATGGCCACCACGAAAAGAAAATCCTCCCTGATCTCGCACGGCGTCGCGGCGCAAAACCGCAAGGCGCGCTTCGACTATTTCATCAAGGAGCAGGTCGAGGCCGGCATGGTGCTGAAGGGGCCGGAGGTGAAGTCCCTGCGCGCCGGCCGCGCCACCCTCAGCGAGGCATGGGCCGGCGAGCGTGACGGCGAGTTGTGGCTGTTCAACTGCTACATCCCCGAATACCAGGGCGGCGTGCTGTCGCGCTTCGAGCCGCGCGCCCCGCGCAAGCTGCTGGTCAAGCGCAAGGAGGCCAACCGTCTGCTCGGCGCGGTGGCGCGCGACGGCATCACCCTGGTGCCGCTCGACATCCACTTTAACGACCGCGGCATCGCCAAGGTGCAACTCGGGGTGGGCCAGGGCCGCACCAAGAGCGACAAGCGCCATGCCATCGCCGAGCGCGACTGGCAGCGCGACAAGGCCCGGCTGATGCGCGAACGCGGATAGGCAGCCTGCCCCGTCCGCCGGCGCCCAGCCCACCTTCAGGCGTCCGCTTTCAGGCGCCCGCTTTCAGACGTGCCACCAGATCGAACATGACGGCCTGGAACATCTCCTCGGTGAGCCGCCTGGTGGAGGTGTTGTAGCGGCTGACGTGATAGCTGTCGGCCAGCAGCAGCCCGTCGGGCAGTTCGTGCACCGCGGCGTGGCGGAAGCGGAAGCGGGTGGGCGGGATGCCGCAGGCTTTCAGCACCGCGGCATGCGCCAGCACGCCAAGCGCCAGCACAACCCGCAGATTCGCCATGCCCTGCAACTCGCCGGCCAGGAACCGGTTGCAGGCGGCGACCTCGCCGGGTTCGGGCAGGTTGGCCGGCGGCACGCAGCGCACCGCGTTGACGATGCGGGTATCCTTCAGCACCAGCCCGTCATCGGCTTCGGCGCGGTAGTCGCCCTCGGCGAGGCCGAAATGCAGCAGAGTATGGTACAGTAGCAGCCCGGCATGGTCGCCGGTAAACGGCCGCCCGGTTCGGTTGGCGCCGCGCAAGCCCGGCGCCATGCCCACCACCAGCAGCCGCGCCCCGGCCGGGCCGAAGCTGGGCACCGGGGCGTTGAACCAGTCCGGGTTGGCGTCGCGGTTGGCCTGGCGGAAAGCGGCCAGGCGCGGGCAGAGCGGGCAGTCCCGCTCCGGGGCGGCGATCACGGCGGTCTCGGTGTCCAGCATTACCGGCGCTCAGGCCGGTTCAGGGCTGTCCGCGAACGGCTCGGCGGGGGTCGGGCGCAGCGACAAGCGGGCTGCGCGCGGCTCCATCTGCCGGCGGGTGAACTCCGGCGCGATCTCGGCCAGTTCCAAAAACTGATCGGCCTGGCGGCGCAACTCGTCGGCCACCATCGGCGGCGTGGTGCGGATGGACGACACCACCGACACCCGCACGCCACGTCGCTGCACCGCCTCGACCAGCCGGCGGAAATCGGAGTCGCCGCTGAACAGCACGGCGTGGTCGATCTTGTCGGCCAGTTCCAGCATGTCGATGGCCAGCTCGATGTCCATGTTGCCCTTGACGCGGCGGCGTCCGGCGGCGTCGGTAAATTCCTTGGCCGGCTTGGTCACCAAAGTATAGCCATTATAGGCGAGCCAGTCCGTCAGGGGCTTGAGCGGCGAATATTCCTCGGTTTCCAGCACGGCGGAATAGTAATACGCGCGGATTACATGGCACTTCTTGCGAAAAAATTCGAGCAGATTTCGATAGTCCACATCGAACCCGAGATTGCGCGAGGCGGAATACAGGTTGGCGCCGTCGATGAACAAGGCGACACGTTCGGTGGGAAGGAATTGCATCAGATGGGGCCTTTCGGACGTTGGGGGCGGTGCTGCGATGGGTGCTGGCCGGAACAACACAACCCTCCGGCGCATGGATATGATAATCCAGCCGGCATGTTGCCGAAAGATGCAAGGTTCATTTCCACGTGAGGACATACGTGATTCTTGTCGCCATCGGGGCCAACCTTCCGGACCGGGCGGGGCGCGACCCGCTCGCCACCTGCCGCCAGGCGGCCGAGGCGCTGCGCGCGCTGCCGGGAATGCGGGTGGTTGCCGTGTCGCCCTGGTACCGCACCGCCCCGGTGCCGCCCTCCGGCCAGCCCGATTACGTCAACGGCGTGGTCCGGCTGGAAGGCGACGCCGACCCGGCCGATCTGCTGGCCCGTCTGCAGGCGATCGAGGCGCAGGCCGGGCGGGTGCGCGGCGAGGCCAATGCCGCGCGCACGCTGGACCTGGACATCATCGACCTGAACGGGGCGGTGCGCGCGGCGCCCGACCCGGTGCTGCCGCATCCGCGGGCGCATCTGCGGGGCTTCGTGCTGCGCCCGCTGCATGACGTGGCGCCGGACTGGGTGCATCCGCTGCTGGGGGCGGGGGCGGGGGCGCTGCTGCGCGGCCTGCCGCCCCAGGCCATCGCACGGCTGTGACCCGAACTCCTTGCTGCTTTGCAGCAATCACTTGCTTTCGCGGGTGCGCGGCCGTATCTAAGCAGACTACCCTGTACCGCCTGACCGGAGGTTGAGCGCATGGCGCGCGTCACCGTTGAAGACTGCGTCCAGAAGATTCCGAACCGCTTTGAACTGGTGCTGCTCGCCGCCCAGCGCGCGCGCAACCTCTCGCGCGGCGAGGAAATCACCCTGGACCGGGACGACGACAAGAACCCGGTGGTCGCCCTGCGCGAGATCGCCGAGGAAACCATTCCGCTGGAGCGGCTGGAGCAGGACCTGATCAAGTCGCTCTCCCGCGCGCCCGAGCCCGAGCCGGCCGACGAGGAGGTGCTCGACCTCATCCCGACCGACCAGAACATCTTCGGCCTGCAGGACATCTCCGCCGACGAGGAGGGTCAGCAATTGCCGGCGGATGGCGACGACGTCGCCCCCGACGACCTCGAGGCGGCCATCGAGGCGGAGCTTGGCGGCCGCCGCCGGTAACAGGTCATGACAGGCGGCGCTCCCACGGTCTGGCGTGCCGCGCCGGTTTGCGGCCCTGACGGCACCGCCAAGGCGCCGCCAGCCGCGGAAGTGGCTCCAGCAGCGGTCGCAACCGAACCACCACCCGGCGCAGAACAGCCCCCGGCGGGCGATATCGGCAAGCTGCTCGCGCGCATCCGCAGCTACGACCCCAAGGCCGATCTCGCCGTCGTCGAGGCCGCCTACAACCTCGCCGCCGAGGCGCATCGCGGCCAGAAGCGCGACAACGGCGACCCCTATATCAGCCATCCGGTGGCGGTGGCCGAAATCCTGGCCGGCTACCGGCTGGATACCCGCACCATCGCCACCGCCTTCCTGCACGACGTCGTCGAGGATACCGGCGTCACCCGCGCCGTGCTGGAGCGGCGCTTCGGGGCCGAGATCGCCGAGCTGGTGGACGGCGTTACCAAGCTGACCCGGCTGGAACTGCAATCGGACCGCACCAAGCAGGCGGAGAATTTCCGCAAGCTCGTGCTGGCGATGAGCCGCGACATCCGCGTGCTGCTGGTCAAGCTGGCCGACCGCCTGCACAACATGCGCACGCTGCATTTCGTCGAGCAGGCGGCGCGGCGGCAGCGCATCGCCCGCGAAACCATGGACATCTATGCGCCGCTGGCCGAGCGCATCGGCATGGACGCGGTCAAGACCGAGTTGCAAACGCTGTCCTTCGCGCAGCTGGAACCCGAGGCGTATGAGACCATCCAGGCGCGGCTGAATTTCCTGCGCGGCCAGGGCGCGGACGTGATCGAGGAGGTGCGCGCCGAACTGGTCAAGGTTTGCCGCGAGTCCGGCATCGAACAGGTGGAGGTGTCGGGCCGCGAGAAGTCGCCCTACTCGATCTGGGAGAAGATGCAGCGCCGCAACGTCCAGTTCGAGCAGCTGTCCGACATCATGGCGTTCCGCATCGTGGTGCCGACCCGCGAGGATTGCTACGGGGCGCTGGGGGCGGTGCACGCCGCCTATCCGGTGATTGCCGGCCGCTTCAAGGATTACATCTCCACCCCCAAGCCGAACGGCTACCGCAGCCTGCACACCGGCGTCACCCTGCGCGAGCCGCGCAACCAGAAGATCGAGGTGCAGATACGCACCGATGAGATGCACGACATCGCCGAGAACGGCGTGGCCGCGCACTGGATATACAAGCAGCACGACGCCGCCGCCGCCGAGGCGCAGCGCTTCCGCTGGGTGCAGGACCTGCTGGAGATCCTCGACAACTCCACCCCCGACGAGTTTCTGGAGAACACAAGGCTGGAGCTGTACCAGGACCAGGTGTTCTGCTTCACCCCGAAGGGGCAGCTGATCCAGCTACCGCGCGGCGCGACATCGGTGGATTTCGCCTACGCCGTGCACAGCCAGGTCGGCGACACCTGCGTCGGCGCCAAGATCAACGGCCGGCTGCTGCCGCTGCGCCACGAACTGCAGAACGGCGATCAGGTCGAGATCATGACTTCCCGCGGCGGCACGCCAAGCCCGCAATGGGAGCGTTTCGTCGTTACCGGCAAGGCGCGCGCGCGCATCCGCCGCTACGTGCAGCAGCAGCAGCGCCAGCAGCACCGCGACGCCGGCAAGACCGCGCTGGCCCGCGCGTTCCGCCAGGAGGGGGTGGACGGGTCGGAGAAGGTGCTGGAGCAGGCACTGAAATCCGAGCCCGGGGCGAAGGCGCTGAAGGCGGCGACGCTGGACGATTTGTACGTGGCGGTGGGCAACGGCAACATCGCCGCCCGCGAGGTGGTCACCTGCGCCTATCCCGAACTGCGCCAGGCCCCGCGCTCGCCGCGCATGCTGCCCAGCCTGCCCAGCCGCCCGGCAAACGCGGGCGGGGGCAAGATTCTGCCGATCAGCGGGCTGGTGGCGGGCATGGCCATTCACTACGCCGGATGCTGCCATCCGCTGCCGGGTGACCGCATCGTCGGCATCGTCACCACCGGCAAGGGCGTCACCATCCACACCCGCGAATGCCCCACGCTGGAAAGCTTCGCCGCCACGCCGGAGCGGTTCATCGACGTGGACTGGGAGCCGGCGGCGTTCGCCCCGGAAAGCCGCGTCAAGGGCGAGGGCCATACCGGCCGGGTGTCGGTGATCGCCAGCAACGAGCCGGCGGCGCTGGCCGAGATCACCAATGCGGTGACCAGACAGGACGGGGCGATCGCCTCGCTGCGGGTGGTCAGCCGGCAGAGCGATTTCTTCGAGGCGGTGGTGGATGTCGAGGTGCGCGATCTGCCGCATCTCAGCCGTGTCATCGCCGGCCTGCGCGCGGCCAAGGTGGTGCACCAGGTCGAGCGGGCGCGGGGGTAGCGAGATCGTCTCGCGTGCCTGCCGGCAGCCGAAGCTTCGCAGTTGCCCAATCCAATGTCGCAGAAGGGATATTATGGAAACTCGCGTGCTGAATCCGCCGTGGCATGTCCTTGGGGCCTATCCGGGCGCTTCGATCACCATGCCGTCATAGCCTGGCTCGACCCCCGCCGGCAGGCGCTCGCGCAGCCAGGCCCAGTCCATGTCCTGTCCCATATGCGTCAGCACCGCCCGCCGCGGCCGCACCCGCGCCACCCACTCCAGCACCCGGTCCAGGCAGGCATGGGTGCGGTGCTCGCCGCGTTGGAAGCATCCCACCACCCAGGTATCCACCCCCGCCAAGGTTCCGAAGGCCGCCTCGTCCAACGCCACCGCGTCGGTCGAATAGGCGAACCCGCCGGCACGCAGGCCGAGCGAGCGGGTATATCCATGGTCCTGGTCGAAGGTGACGATCCGCACCCCCCCGGCCGCCACCGCCTCGCCCGGCACGACGGCGCGCGCCTGCAATGCCGGGCGATAGAAGCCGGGCGGCTGCCAGGGCCGGAAAGCGTAATCGAAACGCCGTTCGATTTCGCCGAGCGTCGCTTCGGTCGCGAACGCCTCCAGCGGCCGGCCAACGATGCGGTTGAGCAGGCGCACATCGTCCAGGCCGAGAATGTGGTCGGCATGCGCATGGGTGAACAGCACCGCGTCCACCTGTGCGATGGCGCAGTTCAGCAGTTGCGTCCGCATGTCCGGCGAGGTGTCCACCAGCAGCGCCCCTGCCTGGCCCTGCAGCACGATGCTGCTGCGGGTGCGCCGGTTGTGCGGCTCGGCCGGGTCGCAGACGCCCCAGTCGCCGCGCCCGTCGGCGCCGCCGATATGCGGCACCCCGGCCGACCCGCCGGTGCCGAGCAGAATGGCGCGGATCGCGGTCACGCTGTCGCGGCGACCCGGGCCTTGGCGAACAGTCGCCGGAAATTTGCCGTGGTCTGCGCCGCCAGCGCCGCCGGGGTGAGTCCCTTCACGTCCGCCAGCACCCGGGCGGTATGCGCCACCCAGGCCGGCTCGTTGCGCTTGCCGCGGTACGGCACCGGCGCCAAATACGGCGAGTCGGTCTCCACGAGCAACCGATCCACCGGAATATCGCGCGCTATCTCCCTGATTTCAGAAGATTTTGGAAAGGTGAGTATGCCCGAGAAGCTGACATATCCGCCCAACGCCACGGCCGCCTCGGCCAACCCCCGGCCGGAGCTGAAACAGTGCAGAAGGAACTCGAAGTGTCCGCCGTTAGACCTTTCATCTTGCAGGATATTGATCATATCCTCATCGGCGTCGCGGGTATGGATGGCCAGCGGCAGGCCGGCGAGCACCGCCGCCCGCACATGGGCGCGGAAACTGGCCTGCTGCACGTCCCGCGGGGCCTTGTCGTAAAAATAGTCCAGCCCGGTTTCGCCAATGCCAATGCAGCGCGGATGCAGCGCCAGCGCGGCAATGGAATCGGGTGCCGGAATCGGGGTTTCCGCGGCGTGGTGCGGATGCACCCCGACCGTGCACCACACATTGGGATGCGCCTCGGCAATCGAGAATATCTCGGCCGAACCGGTCAGGCGGGTACTGATGGTCACCATCTCGCCCACCCCCGCCTCGGCCGCGCGGGTCAGCACCGCCTCGATCTCGTTGGGGCGGAAATAGTCCAGATGGCAATGCGAATCGATCAACATCGTATTGTTATGCTACATCATCGCTATGGCGGGGAAACACCCCCTGTGGCGGCGGCAACGCCGTCCCGTCGGGCAGCGGCGCGACCAGCGCGGCGAGGTCACGCGCCTCCGCCGGCACGCCGAGCTGGTCCAGCATCCTTGCCATGCTGCCCGGCATGAAGGGTTGCAGCACGGTGGCGACGACGCGCAGCACGTCGGCCAGCACCCGCAGCACGACGGCCATGCGCTCGGGGTCGGTCTTTTTCAGTGCCCAGGGAGCCTGCCGGTCGATGTAGCCATTGCCGGCGCGCACCACCTTCCACACCTCCTCCAGCGCCTCGTGGAAGGCCTGGCGGTCGATCTGCCCGCGCAGCAGGCCGGGCAGCGCCCCGGCGGCATCCAGGATGGCGGTGTCATCCTCGGTGGGCTGGCCACGCGGCGGCAGAACCCCGCCGCAGTTGCGCGCGATCAGGCTCAGCGAGCGCTGCGCCAGATTGCCGAGATCGTTGGCCAGTTCGCCATTCATCCGCTGCACCAGCGCGCGCCGGCTGAAATCGCCGTCATTGCCGAACGGCACCTCGCGCAGCAGAAAATAGCGCACCGGGTCCAGCCCGTAGGCCGTGACCAGATCGGCGGGCGCGATCACGTTGCCCAGCGACTTGCTCATCTTCTCGCCCTCGATGGTCCACCAGCCATGGGCGAACACGCGACGGGGCGGCGCCAGCCCGGCGGCCATCAGGAAGGCCGGCCAGTAGACGGTGTGGAAGCGCAGGATGTCCTTGCCGACCATGTGCAGATCGGCCGGCCAGAACCCGGCGCGCGGTGCGGCCGGGTCCGGCCAGCCGGTGGCGGTGACGTAGTTGTTCAGCGCGTCCAGCCACACATACATCACATGGTCCGGGTCGCCCGGCACCGGGATGCCCCAGCGGAAGCTGGTGCGGCTGATCGACAAATCCTTCAGGCCGCCGCGCACGAAGCTCAGCACCTCGTTGCGGCGGCTGGTCGGGGCAATGAAGTCGGGATGGGTTTCGTAGAATTCCAGCAGCCTGTCCTGCCAGGCGGAGAGGCGGAAGAAGTAACTCGGCTCGACCACCCACTCCACCGGCGCCCCCGACGGCGCCACCCGGGTGCCGTCCGGCCGGGTGGTGAGTTCCCCCTCGTCATAGAACGCTTCGTCGCGGACCGCGTACCAGCCCTCATAGGCACCCAGATAGATCTGGCCCGCATCCAGCAACCGGCGCCACAATTCGGCGGTGGCCAGCTTGTGGCGCTTCTCGGTGGTGCGGATGAAATCGTCATTGGAGATGCCCATCGTCGCCGCCATCTCGCGGAAGGCAGGGCTGACCCGGTCGGTGAATGCCTGCGGATCAAGCCCGGCGGCACCGGCGGCCTTTTCCACTTTCTGGCCATGCTCGTCGGTGCCGGTCAGCAGGAACACGTCGAAACCGTCCAGCCGCTTCCAGCGCGCCAGCACGTCGCAGGCAACCGAGGTGTAGGCGTGGCCGATATGCGGCACGTCGTTCACGTAATAGATGGGTGTCGTGACATAGAATTTTGTTTTCATGGTACTCTCGTGGCGTTGCCGGCCAGCAAAGTGAGGCCGGTCACGATGGCTTGCCGGCGGTCGAGGTGGAACGCTTCGGTTTCGTCCTGCAAGCGGCACAGGCCGTGCCACACGTCGACCCAGGCATCAAGGGGCCGGGCGCCGATCAGCCTGATCTGGCCGGGATCGGCGCAACCGCGGGCGGCATCGCGCACCGCCGCCGCCACCGCGGTGCGCAGCATGTCCATGAAGGTGGAGAACGCCTCGTCGTCGCGGCCGAGCGCGTCGGCAACCCCGTGCGCCCGGCCGGTGTCGAGCCGGGGCAGGTTCTCCAGCACCTCCGACACCAGCCCGGCCAGCTTGACGCCGTCGCCCGCCGCGAGCGCCAGGGCGCGTCCAGGCGAGCCCTCGGCCAGGCCGGCCAGGCGGTCACGCTCGGCCGGATCAAGGCCGGGCTGGTAGCGGTCGAGCAGGGCGGCCACCTCGGCGTCGGTCAGCGGCGACAGGCGCAGGCGGCGGCAGCGGCTGCGGATGGTGGGCAGCAACCGCCCCGGCGCGGCGCAGGCCAGCAGCAGCACGGTGCGCGGCGGCGGTTCCTCCAGCATTTTCAGCACCGCGTTGGCGGCCTGCTGGTTGAGGTCCTCGGCGCCGTCCACCACCACCACGCGCCAGCCGCCCTCGGCCGGGGTGAGGTGCAGGAACTCGGGTATGCCGCGGGCATCGGCGACGACGATCTCGCCGCGCAGTTTTTTCCGCTTCGGGTCCCACTCGCGCTCGATGGTCAGCAGGTCGGCATGGGTGCCGGCGGCGACGCGGCGAAACACCGGATGGGATTCCGGCAGGAACAGATCATCGCCGGCGCCGCCGGCCAGCAGGCGGCGGGCGAAGCGGAAGGCGAGCGTGGCCTTGCCGATGCCGGGCGGGCCGGTGATCAGCCAGGCGTGGTGCAGGCGGCCGGCGCGCACCGCCTCGGCCAGCGCCGCCTCGGCGGCAGCGTGGCCAACGAGGTGGGGATTGGCGCGCGGGTCGGGGGCGGTCATGCAGGGGTCCTTGGCGGGGCGGTTGGGGCGGGGCGGTTGGACGCTGCATACCGCAGACGCGGCGCCTGCCGCCACTTGCGCGGCATCACGTCGCGCATATCAAGCGCCTTGGACTGGCCCACCAGGACCCGCTGGAGGGGCAGCCAGCGCCCGCGTCCCGCATAGACGGCCCGTTAGCAATCACCGCGGCATAATGGCCGGCAGCGCAGCATGCATTGAAACTGCACCACAGGCAGGAGGCGGTCGAATGCCGCATGACTCTGACCAATTCCCGGATGTTGACTCTGACAAATGCCCTGATGTGACCGAGGCTCGCGTGAAGCTGGCCGAGCAGCTGGCTGAACTTCAGCGAGTCCACCTCGATCTGGCGGCAAGTTCGCGGTCCCTCAAGGCACTCGGCAACGACGGCCAGGCTCTGGCTGAAATACGGCTCGGCTATGAAATGCTTGAGCAGTACATCGCCATATCCGACGCATTCCTGGAAAATATGCACGGGCGTTTCGAGGCCCGGCTCGCATTCCTGCGCCGGGCGGAGCCGCAGGCTGACGGCAAGCCAGGCAAGCCGGACCTGGCGCCCGGCCACACGCTGTTCTGGCTGGAGTTCTCACGCCTGACCTCGGTTCTGCGTCGCATGCCGAGGCACGTGGAGTTCTGACGCTGACGGCCATCCCGGCGCAGCATGACACATGCGCCGGGAAGCTGCTGCGCCCAGCCCGATCGAGGCGAAGAACAGCAGCAGCAAGGTGGACCTGGACTCCGTCTCCAGCAACAGAGTCCGGCTTCAGACCTTGGCGCGCCGCTTCGCCGTGGGCTTCGTGGGCTTCAGCTTGCCGTAAAGCTGGGCATAGTAAGTGTCCGCCAGTTGCAGCGCGGCCACCGGGTTGTGGCCCAGCACCCGGTCCTTGGTGACCAGCACCGTCGTCGGCGCGTTGGCGTATTTGAAGAACAGGCTGTCGTGACCGAGGCACAGGCCCATCACCACGTTGAACTCGCTGTCATGCGCGTTCAGCATCTCGGCCTGGGCGATCGGGTTGCAGGCGGGCTCGAAATGGCCCGGGCGGAGCTTCTGCGCGTCGGCGACGCCGATTTCCTCCTTGGGGATGCTGCCGCTCTTGCAGCCGACCGAGATCACTTCCAGCCCGTGGCTTTCCAGGATGCCGGCGAGCACGTTGGACAGGTCCAGCAGGCCGATGCAGGTGGCGATGCCGATTTTCTTCCAGCCCATGCGCCGGGCGAACTCGACCACTTCCTGCACGCGGGTCCATTTGCAGTAGCCGTCGGATTCCACCAGGGCGGATTCGCGGGCGAAACGGGCGATCTCGGGATCGTCATATTGCGCGCGGGCATGCGCCAGGGTGGCGGGGTCGATCTTGCTGGGGCAGAAGCCCGGCCCGCTGGTGCCGGCCTCGCCAACCTTGCAGGCGCGCACGGTGGCGGGACAGGCGGCGCAGGCCGGATCAACATAGGTCATGGGTTAACCACATCGCGGTTGCCCCGCCAGAATGCGCGGAATGGCGGATTGCACCCTTGACATGGATCAAGTTGCGCAAACCACGTTTCATGATGCGCCTTTCCGCCCGCCCGGTGTTCCCCGCCCGCCGCTCAGCGCCGGCGGAGTTGCGAAACGTCGCGCACCGCCCCGTGGGCGGCGCTGGTGGTCAGCGCGGCGTAGGCCTGAAGTGCCGGCGAAACCCGGCGGTCGCGCGCCGCCGGCTGCCAGGCATCGGCGCCGCGCGCTTCCATCGCCGCGCGGCGGCGGGCGATTTCGCCATCCTCCACCACCAGGCGGATGAGGCGGGCCGGGATGTCGATCTCGATCAGGTCCCCCTCCTCCACCAGGCCGATCGTGCCGCCCTCGGCCGCCTCGGGCGAGACATGGCCGATCGACAGCCCCGCGGTGCCGCCGGAGAACCGGCCGTCGGTGACCAGGGCGCACAGCTTGCCCAGCCCCTTCGACTTCAGGTAGCTGGTCGGATACAGCATTTCCTGCATGCCCGGCCCGCCTTTCGGGCCTTCGTAGCGGATCAGCACCACGTCGCCGGCGACCACCCGGCCGCCGAGAATGGCGGAAACCGCGTCGTCCTGGCTTTCAAAGATGCGGGCGGGGCCGGTGAAGCGGAGATTGGCGGCGTCCACCCCGGCGGTCTTCACCACGCTGCCGTCCTCGGCCAGGTTGCCGTACAGGATCGCCAGCCCGCCATCCTTCGAGTAGGCATGCGCGACATCGCGGATCACCCCGGCGGCGCGGTCGAGGTCCGGCGCGGCCCAGCGGGCGGACTGGCTGAACGCCTCGATGCTCGGCACGCCGCCCGGGGCGGCGCGGAAGAATTCGTGCACCGAGGCCGCATCGGTGCGGCCCACATCCCAGTGTTCCAGCGCCTCGCCGAGGGTGCGGGCGTGCACGGTGGACACCGAGCGGTCGATCAGCCCGGCCTGGGCGAGTTCGCCGAGGATGGCAAAGATGCCGCCGGCGCGATGCACATCCTCCAGATGCACGTGCGACAGCGACGGCGCCACCTTGCACAGCACCGGCACGCGGCGGGAAAGCCGGTCGATGTCGCGCATGGTGAACGGCACGCCGGCCTCGCGTGCCGCCGCCAGCAGATGCAGCACGGTGTTGGTGCTGCCGCCCATGGAGATGTCGAGCGTCATCGCGTTCCCGAACGCCGCCAGCGTGGCGATGCCGCGGGGCAGCACGCTGGCATCGTCCTGTTCGTACCAGCGCCGGGCGAGATCGACGATGCCGCGCCCCGCCTGCAGGAACAGACCGCGGCGGTCGGCATGGGTGGCCAGCACGGTGCCGTTGCCGGGCAGCGCCAGGCCGAGCGCCTCCATCAGGCAGTTCATCGAATTGGCGGTGAACATGCCCGAACAGGAGCCGCAGGTTGGGCAGGCCGAGCGCTCCATGACCAGCACGTCCTCGTCGGAGACGCTGGAGTCGGCGGCCACCACCATGGCGTCGATCAGGTCAACGGCGCGGGACTCGCCATTCAGCACCACCTTGCCCGCTTCCATCGGTCCGCCGGAGACGAACACGGTGGGGATGTTCAGGCGCAGCGACGCCATCAGCATGCCCGGGGTGATCTTGTCGCAGTTGGAAATGCAGACCAGCGCGTCGGCGCAGTGGGCGTTGACCATGTATTCGACGGAATCGGCGATGAGATCGCGCGAGGGCAGGCTGTACAGCATGCCGTCATGACCCATGGCGATGCCGTCATCGATGGCGATGGTGTTGAATTCCTTGGCCACGCCGCCGGAAGCCTCGATTTCACGCGCCACCAGCTGGCCGAGGTCCTTGAGGTGCACATGCCCGGGAACGAACTGGGTAAAGGAGTTGGCGACAGCGATGATCGGCTTGCCGAAATCGCTGTCCTTCATCCCGGTGGCGCGCCAGAGGCCACGGGCGCCGGCCATGTTGCGGCCATGGGTGGAGGTGCGGGAACGGTAAGCAGGCATGCCAGACTCCTAAGTGATGGGTTCCAAGGGGCCACCGCCCCTTGGTGGGGTCCAGGGGCAAAGCCCCTGGCCTTGCTTTCTTCAGGACAAACGCCGCGCCCGAATGGTCCCCGGAATCGCGCTCAGGGCCGCCAGCACGTCGGGCGCGTCCGCCGCCCCCTCAGCCTCCACCACCACATAGCCGACGTCGCCCTCGGTTTGCAGGTACTGCGCGGCGATGTTCAGCCCGCGCGCGCTGAACACCGCATCGACCTGCCCCAGCATGCCGGGCACGTTGCGGTGGACATGAATGAAGCGGATGTCGCCGCCGCGCGCGGGCAGCTGGACCTGCGGGAAGTTCACCGCGCCGAGGGTGGCGCCGGCATCGGCATACTCCATCAGGCGGCGGGCCACTTCCTCGCCGATATTCCACTGCGCTTCCGCCGTCGAGCCGCCGATATGCGGCGTGAGAATGACGTTGGGCAGGCCCTGCAACGGGGTATGCAGCGCATCGCCGGCGGCGGTCGGCTCGACCGGAAATACGTCGATCGCCGCCCCGAGCAGGTGGCCCCGGCGCAGCGCCTCGGCCAGCGCGTCCAGGTCCACCACCGAGCCGCGGCTGTTGTTGACGAGGAAACCGCCCGGCTTCATGGCGGCCAGCTCGGCGGCGCCGATCATGTGGTCGGTCTGCGGGGTCTGCGGCACGTGCAGGCTGACCACGTCGCTGCTGGCCAGCAGGTCGGCCAGGCTGGCGGCCTGGCGGACATTGCCGCGCGGCAGCTTGTCGATGATGTCATGATACAGCACGTTCATGCCGAACGCCTCGGCCAGGGCGGAAAGCTGGCTGCCGATGTTGCCGTAGCCGACGATGCCCAGCGTCTTGCCGCGCACCTCCCAGGCGTTGGCGGCGCTCTTGTCCCAGCTGCCGTGATGCGCGGCGACGCTTTTCTCCGGCACGCGGCGCAGCAGCATGACGATCTCGCCCATGACCAGTTCGGCGACGCTGCGGGTGTTGCTGAACGGGGCGTTGAACACTGGTATGCCGCGGGCGCGGGCGGCTTGCAGGTCCACCTGATCGGTGCCGATGCAGAAACAGCCGACGGCGAGCAGCGAGTCGGCGGCGGCCAGGGCGGATTCGGTGAGGTGGGTGCGGCTGCGTAGGCCGAGCAGATGCACGCCCGCCAGCGCCTCGGCGAGCGCGTCGCCCTGCAGGGCGCCGGGCAGGCGGGTGACGTTGACGTATCCGGCCCGGGAGAGCAGGTGGACGGCGCTGTCCGCCACCCCCTCCAGCAGCAGAACGTTCATCTGCCCGCGCGGGGGCGACAGCCGGTCGGGCAGCGGCGGCAGGTTGTTCATGGCGGGTGGCGTTTCACGTTTAACAAGGGAAAATCAGGGGATGCACGACCGGGACCATGATCAGGCAGCCTCGGAACTGCGCCGCCTTATAGACATCATGGCGACCCTGCGCGACCCCGTGCGGGGCTGCCAGTGGGATGTGGCGCAGGATTATGCCTCGATCGCCCCCTACACGATCGAGGAGGCGTATGAGGTGGCCGACGCCATCCTGCGGCGCGATTTCGCCGCCCTGCCGGACGAGCTGGGCGATCTGCTGTTCCAGGTGGTCTATCACGCCCGGCTGGCCGAGGAGGAAGGCCGGTTCGGGTTTGCCGAGGTGGCGCGCCACATCGCCGACAAGATGGTGCGGCGGCATCCGCATGTGTTCGGCGAGGCGGCTGCGCGCAGCGCCGGCATGCAGGTGGCGGCCTGGGACGACCAGAAGCGCGCCGAGCGCGCCGCCCGCGCGGAAACCGGCACCCTGGCCGGCATTCCGCTGGGCCTGCCGGCGCTGACGCGGGCGGAAAAGCTGACACGCCGCGCCGCCCGGGTGGGCTTCGACTGGCCGGACGCCGGCGCGGTGCTGGACAAGCTGGACGAGGAAGTGGCGGAACTGCGCGCCGAACTGGACGGCGCCGACCCGGCGCGGCTGAGCGACGAACTGGGGGACATGCTGTTCGTGCTCGCCAACCTGGCGCGCAAGCTGGGGCTGGACGCCGAGCGCTGCCTGCGCGAGGCGAATTTCAAGTTCGCCCGCCGGTTCGGGGGCGTGGAGGCGGCGCTGGCGGCGGAAGGGCGCACCCCCGGAGAGGCGACGCTGGAGGAGATGGAGGCGCTTTGGCAGGCGGTGAAGCGGGGTGAACGGGCGGGTTGACGCGCGGCGCCTGCCCCCCTCCTCGCCGCCATGTATCCTGGTTGGTTGCCCGCCCGGGCCGTGTTACCAAATGAACAGGCGAAGCCGGCGGGAGGCGAGGAAATGAACCAAGGACGGGCGGGTGAGTCATGCCATCCCATGGCTGCGTTCGCCCTGCTGGCGCTGCTCGGCGCGCCGGGGATCGCCCGTGCCGAGGATTTCATCGATGGCGTGACCGCCTATCATCACGGCCAGTATGAAACCGCCATGCGGGTGCTGGCGCCGCTGGCCGAACATGGCAACGTGATCGCCCAATATGACGTCGCCACCATGTATTACCATGGTAACGGCGCCGGGCAGGACTACGCCGCGGCGGCGCGATGGTTTCTGGCGGCGGCGGAAAGCGGCCACGGCGCGGCCCAGGCCGAGCTTGGGCGTATGTATTTCCATGGCAATGGCGTCGAACAGAATTACCAGACGGCGGTGATGTGGCTCACCAGGGCGGCGGAGCGCGACAACGTGGGCGCGCAGGCTGAACTGGCGAACATATATTATCGCGGCCTTGGCGTGGAACGCGACTATCCGCTGGCGATGAAATGGTTCAGCACAGCCGCGGAACTCGGGAACGTCGCGGCGCAGGCGGGTCTCGGCCATATGTATTACAATGGCCAGGGAACGGAGCAGAACTACCGCCTGGCGGTGAAATGGTACACCGCGGCGGCGAACCAGGGGGAGGCGACCGCCCAGCTGGTCATGGGGATCATGTACGACAAGGGCCAGGGGGTGCCGCAGGATTACCAGCAGGCATTGACGTGGTACACCAAGGCGGCCGAGCAGGGCAGCGCGCTGGCGCAGAACAATCTCGGTGCGATGTATGACAAGGGGCATGGTGTGCCCCAGGACTACAGACTGGCGGCGAAGTGGTATTTAATGGCTGCCCGGCAGGGCGAGGCGCTGGCGCAGTATAATATGGGAAATCTGTATTACAACGGCCAGGGCGTTCTGCAGGACTACAAACGGGCGCATATGTGGCTGAACATCGCCGCGGCGCAGGGCATCCACAACGCCTCCAACATCCGCGACACCGTCGAGGGAAGAATGTCCATCGGCCAGATCGAAACGGCACAGGCGATGGCGCAGCACTGCATGACCTCGAATTTCCGGCAATGCGACGATTGAGCGGGTGGGGCCATGTTGCCAAAGGCTGCGTGCTCTTGCCCAGGTGATGGCGAGTTGCGTAAACCATCCGGGTGCTGACTCTGAGGAGAACCAAGCGCGATGCCGTTGTTCAGCTATCACTGCACCGGGTGCGACACCGATTTCGAAGCCCTGGTCATCGGCGCCGCCCCGACCCCCTGCCCGGAATGCGGCAGCCTCGAGCTGGAGCAGTTGCTCTCCCGCGTGGCCCCGGAGCCGCGCGTGCCCGAACCGGTGGGCGCCTGCGCGAGCTGCGGACAATATGGGGGGTGTGCCTCAGGGCGGGGTTGACGCGGATACCGGCGGCATCCTCGCCGAAGCTGCGCTTCGTCCGCAGCGCCGCCGAGGCCCCTGCCCTGCCCGGCGCCTATCTGCTCGTCGTCACCCTGTCGGCGGCGTTGCGTGTCGCCCTGCCGCACCGGCCGGAAGCCACCCTGACGCCCGGCCGCTTTCTGTATGCCGGCTCCGCCCGCGGCCCCGGCGGTCTGCGTGCCCGGCTGGGGCGGCACATGCGGGCCGACAAGAAGCCGCACTGGCACATCGACCGCCTCACCGAAGCCGGCGCGGTGGAAGGCGCCTGGGTCATCCCCGGCGGCGACGAATGCGCGCTGGTGGCGGCATTGGCGCATCTGCCGGTTCCCCTGCCTGGCTTCGGCAGCACCGACTGTCGCCTTTGCGCCAGCCATCTGCTCGCCTGGCCGCCCGGCCTGGCCTGGAGCACCGCCTGTCCGCCCACAAGGCCGGGCAACTGACCGCCGCCGCGGCGGCAACGCTCAGAGGCGGGCGGGGGCAGGCCCGCGGTCGGGCGTGGGGGCGGGCCGGGCATCGCCGCCGGCACTGTCCTCAGCCATCTTGAGACCCTCGGGATACAGCCGGTAGCCGCCATCCTCGTTCACCAGCATGCGCGCGCCGGCCGGATCGGCTTCCAGCTTCCGGCGCAGCCGGTAGATATGCGTCTCCACCGTATGGGTCGTGGCGCTGGCGTTGTAACCCCACACCTGCTGCAGCAGTTCGGTGCGGCCGACCGATGTGTTGGCGCGAAGCAGGAATTTCAGCACCGCCGCCTCCTTGCCGGTGAGCCGGACGCGGTTGCCGCCCGGCTCGATGAGCAGCCGGTCACCGGGGCGGAAGCGGAACCGGCCGATGACCAGTTCGGCATCCTCGCTGATATCATGCGTGCGCACCTGCGCCCGCAGCCGCGCCATCAGTTCGGAAACCCGGAATGGTTTGAGCACGTAATCATTGGCGCCGGAATCCAGGCCGCGCACCACTTCGTCCTCCTCCCCCAGGCCGGTGAGCAGGATGATCGGCACGCTGACGCCCCGCCGGCGCAAATCGGCGCACAGGTCCCGCCCGTCGCCGTCCGGCAGGGCCAGATCGAGGATGATAACGTCGAACCGCTTGCCACGCCCGGTTGCCGCCGCCGCCGCCTCGGCGGCGCTGCCCGCCTCGCTCACCGTATAGCCCTCGGCCGTCAGCGGACGGCGCAAGGAAATCCGCAGATCCTCGTCGTCATCGACCACCAGGATGTGCCGTTCGGCCGCCATGATCCGTCTCTCCTGCGCCGTTACCGTGCCGGCACGATACCTCCCCCCAAGGATGCGCCGGCCGGGGCTTCCCAAATGTTAACCCCGGCGCGACCGTTCTAGCAGCACAACCGCGACGAAATGAAGGCGAAGATGGTGTCGCCGTCGCGCTACCATGGTACGCTCGCGCATGGACCTGCCGCCGGAGGCCGCCTTCCTGCCCGTCGAGGACGGACCCTACCGCATGCAGATGGGGCTGGTGGCGCGCGCCCCCGCCAGCCTCATCACCATCGACGCGGCCTATCCCGCCCAGATGGCACAGCGCCGCGCCCTGCTGGCCGCGCAGTACGACGACGTGTTCGGCGCCGTGGCCGGATCGGAACCGGCCCGGGCGGCGGTGCTGGCGCTGCTGGCCGATCTGCTGCCCGCACGCTTCCCGGATTGGTTCGCCCGTGACCAGCACCGGCTGCACAACCGGCTGACCGGCGAAACCTGGAACCTGGCACAGCCGGAGATCGACCCGCTGGAAGCCGCCGGACGGCTCGTGCAGGAGGATCTGTGCGTCATCACCCCAGGCCCGGACGGCCCGGTGCTGGCCGCCGCCATCGTCTGTTTCCCAACCCGTTGGCGGTTGGCCGACAAGCTGGGCCGGCCGCTCGCCGCGGTGCACGGGCCGGTGCCGTTCTATGCCGGCCGCCTCGCCGGGCCGGTCGATCGCCTGATCGGCCAGTTGCGGCCGGGCCGCATGGTGGAGCGGATGAACTGGTCGCTGCTGGACGATCCCGCTTTATTCCAGCCAGATTTGTTCCAGGTGGGCGGCAAATGGCGCCCCGGCCTGGCCGACCGCATCACCGCCGCCAATGCCGGCGAGGCGCTGTTCCTGCGCACCGAGCGGCAGACCCTGTCGCCGCTGGCGAACGGGGCCGCTTTGTTCGCCATCCGGGTCCGCGTGCACAACCTGGCGCAAATCTGCGCCCAGCCGGAGCCGGCCGGCCGCCTGGCCCGCGCCGTCCGCGCCCTGCCCGACGACATGCTGCGCTACAAAAACCTGCTGCCGTTCCGCGCCGCGCTGCTGGACTGGCTGGACCGGCGCGCCGCCGGATAAGTCAGGCGCCGCGCATCGCCGCCACGAACAGCGTCACATTGTGGCGGAACATCTTCAGGTAAGTGTCGGCCTGCCCGCCCGGGGGCGACAGCGCGTCCGAATACACCGCCGGCCCCAGCACCGCCCCGCTTTCGCGGGCCACCATGGCGGCAAGACGCGGGCTGGTCATGTTCTCGACGAACACCGCCCGGATGCCCTGCGCCCGGATCTGGCGCAGCAGCGCGGCGATCGCGCCGGCCGAGGGCTCGGACTCGGTGTCGATCCCCTGCACGCTGAGGAACTCGATGCCGTAGCGGGCGCCGAAATAGAAAAATGCGTCATGGCTGGTCAGGATTCGGCGCCGTTCCGGCGGCACCTGGGCCACCTGCCGGGTGATCCAGGCATCCATCTCGCCGATGCGGCGGGCATAATCGGCGGCGCCCGCCCGGATGGCGTCCGCCTGCGCCGGCATCACGCGGGCAAACCCGTCGGCGATGGCGCGCGCATACAGAATGCCGTTGCGCGGGTCCTGCCAGGCATGCGGATCGACCCCCTCGCCCATCCGCCGTGGCGTCACGGCCTCGGCGGCCACCACCACCGGCGCCGTCGTGCCGGAGGCCGGCAACAGCCGCGCCAGCCAGCCCTCCAGCCCCAGCCCGTTGGTCACCACCAGCGCCGCGCCGCGGATGGCGAGCAGGTCGGACGGGCGCGGCTCATACACATGCACATCGCCATCCGGCGGCACCAGCGAGCGCACCGCCGCCCCCGGCCCGCCGACCTCGCGCGTCATGTCGGCGAGGATGGAAAACGACGCCACCACTGACAGCCCCGCCGCGGCGCGCGCCGGCGCCGTCCCGAAAGCCGGGGCGAGAACCGAGAACAGCAAGGCGCGTCGTCGCATGGGCATCTCCGGCATGGGGCGGAATGTTATATTATAACAATTTGCCCCGCAATCCCGCCGCCACCACCTTTGTGAACGCCAACCAGCATGGGGGAAGGACGGCATGACCTATCCGCAGTTCTGGCACCGCTATCTGCGCGCCCATGCGCGCCGGCTCACCCGCGCATTGCACTATCTCGGCACCACCCTGGCCCTGTTCTGCCTGGCGACCGGGGCGATCACCCGCGACTGGCGCTGGCTGCCGGCCGCCCCGCTGCTCGGCTATGGCTTCGCCTGGACGGCGCATCTCCTGATCGAGCACAACCGGCCCGAAACTTTCGGCCACCCCTTCTGGTCATTGGCCAGCGATCTGCGCATGCTCGCTCTGGCGGCCACAAGCCGCCTCGGCCCCCATCTGGCCGCTGCCGCCACGCCGCCCATCGACAGGAATTGATGCCGTGGACAAACCCGTCCTCCTGGTCACCCGCCGCCTGCCGCCCGCCATCGAGGCCCGCGCCGCCCGCGACTACGACGCCCGCCTCAACCCCGCCGACACGCCGCATCCCACCGCCCAAATCCTGCGTCTGGCCCAGGGCGCCGACGCGGTGCTGTGCTGCCCCGCCGACCGCATGGACGCCTCAACCATCCTCGCCTTGCCGGCCACCGTCCGCGTGCTCGGCACCTTCAGCGTCGGCACCGACCACATCGACCTCGACGCCGCCCACGCCCGCTCCCTCCCCGTGGTGAACACCCCCGAGGTGCTGTCGGTGGCCACCGCCGAACTCGCCTTCCTGCTCATCCTCGCCGCCGCCCGCCGCGCCGGCGAAGGCGAGCGCCTGGTCCGCGCCGGCCACTGGACCGGCTGGGCACCGACCCAGCTGCTGGGCACCCAGATCAGCGGCAAGCGCCTCGGCATTTTCGGCATGGGCCGCATCGGCCGCGAACTCGCCCGCATGGCCGCCGGCTTCAACATGCCGGTGCACTACCGCGACGTGTCCCGCCTGCCGCCCGGCCTGGAAGGCGACGCCATCTGGCATGACGACGATCTCTCGTTCCTGTCCGCCTGCGAGGTTCTTTCGCTGCATGCGCCGGGCGGCCGCCCCACCCGCAAATGGCTGAACGCCGAGCGGATCGCCCGGCTTCCCCGCGGCGCCGTGATCGCCAACGCCGCCCGCGGCACCCTGGTGGACGACGAAGCCCTGATCGCCGCCCTGCGCAGCCACCACATCGCCGCCGCCGGTCTGGACGTTTACGACGGCGAGCCGGCCCTGCACCCGGCCTACCGCTCGCTGGAAAACGTGGTGCTGCTGCCGCATCTGGGCAGCGCCACCACCGAAACGCGCGACGCCATGGGCGATCTGGCGCTGGATGGGATCGACGCCGTGCTGGCGGGGCGGGAGCCGGCGAATATTGTGAAATAAGAAAACCAAGCCGAAGCCGCCCCATGGGCCGGGCCTGTGGCCCGACTCATAAGGCGGCAATGATGAATCGATACCTTCCCGTGGTCGCTACTATGCCCTGCTAACCCGGCGCGCGCTTGGTGTCGGTCTCCAGCGACAGCGGCACCCAGCGCGGACCGTCCTGCCCCTGGATCAGCAGCAGCACCGACTTGCGGCTGGTCTTGCGCACCCGCTCCACCCGGTCCACCACGTCGGCCGGGGTGTTCACCTCCTGCTGCTGCACTTCCACGATCACGTCGCCCGGCTTGAGGCCGCGATCGGCCGCCGCCGACCCGGCGGCGACGTCGGCGATCAGCACGCCCTTCTGGTCCGGGCCGATCTGGAAGCGGTCGCGGGCGTCCGGGGTGATCGGCGCTAGCTTCAGCCCCAGCCCGGGCAGATCGGTGGCATGCGACGGCGCCGGCTTGTCGGGTGCGGCCGCGGCAACCTTCTGCTCGTCGGGCAGTTCGCCCACGCGGGCGGTCAGCGTCACCTCATGGCCGTCACGCCACACCAACACCGGCACCTCGCGGCCGATATCGGTCTCGGCGACGATGCGCGGCAGGTTGCGCATTTCCTTCACGTCCTGGCCGTTGAACTTGAGGATGATGTCGCCGCCGCGCAGCTTGGCGGTCGCCGCCGGGCCGCCTTCCTCCACGTTCGCCACCAGCGCGCCGTTCGGCTCCTTCAGCCCCATGCTCTCGGCGATGTCGGGGGTGACCGCCTGGATTTTCACCCCCAGCCAGCCGCGCTTGGCGCGGCCGAAATCCTTCAACTGGGCCACCACGGTCTTGGCCAGGTTGGAGGGAATGGAGAAGCCGATGCCGATCGACCCGCCCGAGGGCGAGTAGATCGCCGTGTTGATGCCGATCACCTCGCCGTCCATGTTGAACAGCGGGCCGCCGGAATTGCCGCGGTTGATGGCGGCGTCGGTCTGGATGAAGTTGTCGTACGGCCCCTGCTGGATGTCGCGCCCCCGGGCACTGACGATGCCGGCGGTGACGCTGCCGCCCAGGCCGAACGGATTGCCGATGGCGAGCACCCAGTCGCCCACCCGCGAACGGTCCGAGTCGCCGAACGGCACCGCCGGCAGCGGCTTGTCGGAAGCCACCTTCAGCACGGCGATGTCGGTGCGCTCGTCACGGCCGATCAGGGTGGCCTTGAGGACGGTGTTGTCCTGCAAGGTGACGGTGATCTCGTCGGCGCCGTCGATCACGTGGTTGTTGGTCACCACGATGCCGGACGGATCGACGATGAAGCCCGAGCCGAGGCTCTGCATCTTGCGCGGCGGCGATTGCGGCGAGTGATCGCCACGCGGGCCGGGGCGGTTGCGGTCGAGGAAATCGCGGAAGAACTGCTCGAACGGCGAGCCGGGCGGGAACATCGGCACCTCCGGCCCCTGCCGGTCGTTGCGCGACTGCACGGTCTGGCTGGAGGAGATGTTCACCACCCCGGGCAGCAGCTTCGCGGCGAGGTCGGCGAAGCTTTCCGGCGCCGTGCGCGCCTGGGCCACCACCGGGATGGTCAGCGGCAGGATGGTCGCCGGCAGGACGAGGGTGGCCGTCAGCACGGCAGCGCCGGCACGCATGTCCAATCGGGTCGGAAGTCGCATCGACGGGGCTCCAGATGTTCTCGGCATGGTGGGCAGACAGTGGGGACCGCCCCCGCCGGCGACAAGCGCGGCGGGGGCGGGATGGTTTCAAGGCGCGGGTTTCGGCTCGGGCCGGGGGGCGTGGCGCAGCAGTTGCAGGAAGTCGTCGCCCGGCGACAGAATCAGCCGCGAGGCGCCCGAGGCGAATGCTTCACGATACGCCTGCAGGGTGCGCCAGACGCCGAAGAAATGCGCGTCCCGCTGGAAGGCGTCGGCGTAGATGGCGATCGCCTGCGCCTCGCCCTGGCCGCGCAGCTGGTCGGCATGGGCGCGCGCGTCGGCCAGGATGACCGTGCGCTCGCGCTCGGCATCGGCGCGGATGCGGGCCGACGCCTCGGCGCCTTCGGCGCGGGCCTGGCGGGCGACGCGCTCGCGCTCGGAATTCATCCGGCTGAGGATGGCCTGGGTGTTCTCCTCCGGCAGGTCGGCGCGGCGGATGCGCACGTCCTCGACGGAAATGCCGAAGCTGCGCATCTCCTCGTTCACCTGGTCGCGGATCAACCCCATGATCCGCCCGCGCTGCGAGGACAGCACGTTCAGCAACTGCTCATTGCCCAGCACCCGGCGCAGCGAGGACGACACCACCGAGTTCAGCCGGGCGCGGATGCCCTCCTCGGTCGGCCCCACCGCCTGGAAGTAGCGCAGCGGATCGGTGATCCGGTAGCGGGTGAAACTGTCCACGATCAGCCGGCGCTGGTCGCCGAGGATGACTTCCTCCGGCGGCACCTCGTAGTCGAGCAGGCGGCGGTCGAAGCTGATGGCGGTCTGGATCACCGGCACCTTGGCGTGCAGGCCCGGCGCGGTGATCATGCGGATGGGCTGGCCGAGCTGGACGATGAGCACCTGTTCGGTCTGCATGACCTCGAACAGCGATCCCCAGGCGAGCAGCGCCAGCACGACGGCCAGCGCCGCGCCGGGGATGACGAGGCGGTTCATCGCACCGTCCCCCGCGGCGGCGCGGCCGGATTGAGCGCCGGTGGCGGCGGCAACGGCGCGGCCGGGCGTCCGGCGTCGTTCAGTTGCAGCAACGGCAGCACCCCTTGCAGCCGTTCGTCGAGAATGACCGCCGGGGTCTTGGTGAGGATTTCCTGCATGGTTTCCAGATAGAGGCGCTGCATGGTCACGTCCTTGGCCGCGTTGTAGGCCTGCAACACCGACAGGAAGCGTTGCGCCTGACCGGTGGAAGCGGCCACCGACGCCTGCCGGGCGCCGTCGGCCTCGGCGACGATGGCGGCGGCGTCGCCGCGGGCACGCGGCACGATGTCATTGCGATAGCCCTCGGCCTCGTTGCGCATGCGCTCGGCGTCGGTGTTGGCGCGCTGCACGTCGCGGAAGGCGTCGATGACGGCGGCCGGGGGATCGACCTTCTGCAGCTGGATCTGGGTGATTTCCACCCCCGAGCCATAGGCGTCGAGGATGGCCTGCACGCCGTTCTTGACGCTCACCTCGATCTGCGCGCGGGCATCGGTCAGCGCCGGCTGGATGGGGGTGCGGCCGATCACCTCGCGCATCACGCTCTCGGCCGCCGACTTCACCGTGTAGGCCGGGTTGCGGGTGTTGAACAGGAAGGCGCCGGCGTCGCGGATGCGCCAGAACACCGCGAAATCGATGTCGATGATGTTCTCGTCGCCGGTCAGCATCAGGCTCTCGACGCCCACGTCGGCGTTGCCCTCGCCGCGTCCCTGGGTGCGGATCACGTCGGTGGCCGAGCGGTAGCCGATCTCGATGCGGTTGATGCGGGTGACGGCGGGGAGCAGCACGCTCTCGACCGGCCAGGGAAGGTGGTAGTTCAGGCCCGGCAACGTCGTGCGGCTGTAGGCGCCGAAGCGCAGCACCACCCCCTGCTCGTCGGGTTCGACCCGGTAGAAGCCGCTGACCAGCCACAGGGCGACCGCCACGAACAGCAGCACCGCCGCGGCCCGGCCGCCGCTGAAGCCACTGCCGCCCGGGCCGCGCTCGCCGCCGATGCCGGGCGGCAGGATGCCGCGCAGGAAGGCCTGGGCGCGGGCCAGCAGTTCCTCGATGTCGGGCGGGGGGGAGCCGCCACCCGGGCCGCGCGGGCCGCCGCCCCAGGGACCTTGCGGCCCGTTCGGCCGGCCGCCACCGTTGCGGCGGCCGTCATTGTTGCCGCCTGGGGTGCCCCAGGGGCTCGGACCGCCCGGCCCCCCGCTGGAGCCGTCGCCGGGGCCGTCGTTGTTCCAAGGCATCTGGAAAAGTCGCTCCTGTGCAGCGGGGCCGTTGCCGCGGGAACCATGCCCCGCGCGGCGGTTGCCGAATCGCCATTTGCAGCTTCCGGCGCGCGGACCATATCCCCTGGCCACGACGCGGCTGCATATTGACCGGCTACAGAAGGTTTTCAAGCGGATGCCCGAACCGACGGAACAGGCGCTGCGAAAAGCGCTGACTGCCATCGCCGATCCGGCCAGCGGACGGGACATTGTCTCGGCCGGTCTGGTGGAGGCTGTCCAGCTCCAGGGGGGGCTGGTGCATGTGTCGCTGCTGACCGACCGGGCGCACGCCGCGGCGATGGAGCCGGTGCGCCGCGCGGCGGAAACCCTGCTGTCGCGCCAGCCCGGGGTGAAGAACGCCACCGTGGTGCTGACCGGGCATAGCGCCGCGCCCACGGCGGCCCGGCCGGCCGCCGGGCATGGTCACGGCCATGGGCATGGGCCGGCGGGCCAGGCGCGGGCGATGCTGCTGCCCGATGTGGGCGCCATCGTCGCGGTGGCCTCCGGCAAGGGCGGGGTGGGCAAGTCCACCACCGCGGTCAACCTGGCGGTCGCGCTGGCGCGGATGGGGCTGAAGGTCGGGCTGCTGGACGCCGACATCTACGGACCCAGCCTGCCGCGCATGCTCGGCCAGTCGCGCAAGCCGGAGTTGCGCGGCGATCAGATGCTGCCGATCCCGGCCTGGGGGCTGTCGGCCATGTCGATCGGCTTCCTGGTGGAGGAGGAGACGCCGATGATCTGGCGCGGCCCCATGGTGATGGGCGCGCTGGAGCAGATGATGGGTCAGGTGGCCTGGGGGAAGCTCGACATCATGATCGTCGATATGCCGCCCGGCACCGGCGACGCCCAGCTCACCATGGCCCAGCGGGTGGCCCTGGCCGGCGCGGTGATCGTCTCGACGCCGCAGGACATCGCCCTGCTCGACGCCCGCCGCGGGGTGCGCATGTTCGAGCGCACCAACGTGCCGGTGCTCGGGCTGATCGAGAACATGAGCTATTTCTGCTGCCCGGCCTGCAACCACCGGGCCGAGATATTCGGCCACGGCGGCGCCCGGCGGGAGGCGGCGCGGCTGGGCTGCGAATTCCTCGGCGAGGTGCCGCTGCTGCTGGACATCCGCAGCGCCGCGGATGCCGGCACGCCGATCGTCGCCGCCGACCCGGATGGCGAGGCCGCGCAGGCTTTTTCGGCGATCGCCCGCCGGCTGTGGGAAAAGCTGCGGGACGGCGCCGGTGCTCCGGCTGCCGGCCCGCGCATCGTCGTGAGCTGAACGCGGCGCCTCGCGAGGGCGCCGTGTTCAGGCTTCGTCAGGCGCCCGGCTTCGTTAGGCGCCCGGCTTCGTCAGGCGACGGCGGCGCGCCACGCCGAGGCCGAGCAGGCCGGCACCGAGCAGGAGCAGGCTCGCGGGCTCGGGAACCGGGTCGAACAGCTTCTGGGTGGACCACGCATCCGCCGCGTTGCTGATCTGATAGCCGGTCCGGGCGCTCGCCGACGGCAACAAGGCGTCGATCCTGCTCAGTTCCGCCGCGAATAGCGGGTCGGTGCTGGTGGCCGTTGCGCCGTACTCAACGTCCCAGATGGCCGCCTGGACCGCGGCGGAATTCACGTTCGACGGATCGCTTTTCAACAGTTGGTTGCCATAGGCCGCCAGGAAGCTGATCTCGTTTTTCTGCGTCTGGGTCAGCGTGTGCGACGTCGCGGCGGAGGACCCGACATTGTCGGTGGCGAGCGCGCCGGTCACGTAGGTGTACTGCCCGCCGAGATAGATGAAATGCGGCAGATCCACGCACCAGACCCCGATCGTGCCGTCCTGGACAGTGGTCAGCCGGATCTGCCCGGCGTAGGTTTCGTAGCTTGATCCCCCCGGCACGTTGCCGCCGGTCAGCGTGACGCCCTCATATAGCGGCACACTCACGTTGGTGATGGTGAGGGTCGCCGCGGAGGCGGAGGTCGCCAGTCCGACGACCGCGGTGGCCGCGAGAAGAAACTTCTTCATAATCACTCGTTCCTCAGTTTGCTGTTGCCGACCGATCCGGCCATTCCGTCCTGACCGCGATGGACCCGGCCGCCACGGAAACGTGAGCAAGCCCCGTGCCAAACCGCAACCCGTTGATGCTATTTGTAGAAATAAACCATGCGCTGAGACAGGTGTAAAAAATTCCGACACCCGGCGCCGCACGCTCGTGTACTTATCCGCGCGCGCGGCGGCAGAGTGTGAAATATAGTTCATCGTAATCTTTTTTCAGACGTTCGGCGATCCTGTACTCGCGCCGCGGTTGCCAGATCGGCCGTGGCTGACGGCCAGCGCCATGTGTCGGCGTCTGCCAGGTGACAAACAATGAAATGGGTGTTGTTGTGTTCTTGCAAATATTAATGGAAAAATGCTGCCGTTAAGTGGCATCGTTGCGGATATTGCGACCATGGGGCGCCGTTTACTACTATGGGTACCGCGCCTCGCGTGAACCCGCGGTTCGGCTGAAACTGTAAAGTTTTCCGACAGCCCGTCGTGATGCGGCGAAGGGCAATTCAGTACAGTACGGCCGTAACGCCTGCTGGCACCGCCGCCGGCGGGCACCGCGACGCGCAGCGGCTGGCCGGCGTCTCACCGCCGTGGCTCGCGTCGAGAGGTTCGGGGCAGACACGGCGTTCAGCAACAAATCGTGCGTTTGGAGGAGCATGAGGCGCTGGATGTTGCGCCATATCGGCATATTCCAGTACAGACTTGCGCGGGCCGGCGCCCTGGGCGGCCAACTGGAAGCCTCTCCGGGGGCGGCCGATGCGGCTGCGGCGGGCGGTGCAACATTTTCTTGGCGAATGTAACAGTTGGCGGTAATTATGCCCTCTGGTTTCGAGTCGACTGCTGTGCTGCGGTCGCGGCGGCGGTGCCCTCTGGCGCTGGCTCCGTCCTGAACTTATTTGCTGCGCCTCATGACGATTGTGCCCGCCGCCGCGCCTCGCGTGCGGGTGGGCAGGGGCAAGCCCGCCCCGGTTTATTACGTTTGCGGTCCGCGCGGCGGGCCGCCAGGAGAGAGACATGGGATCCAACGTCAGATCGGCGAGCCCGCTGTTGCAGATCGGTGTATTCCTCGTCGGGTGGCTGTTGGTGCTGCCCTGGGCAGTGCATCACGGCGCCGTGGGGGTGCTCGCCTATCTTCTGGTGGGCGCGGCGGGCGTATGGGCGGCTGAGTGGTATTCCGGCCCGGGCGACCGGCTGAACGTGGCTGAAAACAAGTATCTGGTGTTCGTCGCCTGGCCGCTTTACGCCGCGATCGCGGGGGTGCGGGCGGCGATTGAGGTGGTATCCACGCCGGAGACGGTAAAGGAACCCGCTTCTGCCGCCGTGCCGACGCCACCAGTTGCTGAGGTTCCTGTCCCGGCGCCGGCCGCGCCGGTTGCCGCCCCGGTGGCGACGGCCCCGCCGCCGGCCGCCGCCCCGGCACCGGTGAAGGCCGCGCCGCCGCCACCCGCGGCTGAGGCTCCTGTCCCGGCGCTGGCCGCGCCGGTTGCCGCCCCGGTGGCAACGGCCCCGCCGCCGGCTGCCGCCCCGGTAGCGGCACGTCCGGCCGCAGTGGCGGCACCCGCGCCGAAGAAGGCCGCGGCCCCGGTAGCCCCCAGGGCGCCCGCCCCCGGTCCGTCCACCGGCAACCACCGCCCGGGTGGTGGCAAGTCGAAGTCACGCCATAAATAGGGCGCGACGCCGTCCGCCCGGATCAGCCGGCACCCGCGTCCTGTGCGGGTGCCGGAGGCGGGGCGATGGCCATCGACCCGGCAGACCCGACCACGTGTCCGGCGGCGCCATTGGCCAAAACCTCCCTTCCGGCGTAGAATATGGCGGTCAGCCAACCGATCGGGAAAACCTGCCGCCATGCCCCTGCTCAGCTTCCACTGCACCGGCTGCGACACCGATTTCGAGGCCCTCGTCCTCGGTTCCGACCAGCCGGCCTGCCCGAAATGCGGCGGCACCGCGCTGGAGCAACTGCTGTCGCGCGTCGCGCCCGAAGCGCGCACCCCGGGGGTGATAAAGCGCGCCCGTGCCAGCGCGGCGAAGCAGGGGCATTTCAGCAACTATTAGAGCAACATCGGCCAGCTTCATCAGGGCGTACAGCTGGCTGATCCGGGCGAACCGCGCGTCTCGGTTGCGACCGGTGCCCCCTCCCCTTCACGCCCCCAGCAGCGCTTCCCGCAATGCCGCCCAGCTCGCCGCGTCCGGGGTGCAGATCAGCCCGCCGGTGGTGAACTCGGGCGAATAGGCGCTGCCGTCGAAACGGGCCGAATAGCCGCCGGCCTCGCGGTGCAGCAGCCAGCCCGGCGCGTGGTCCCAGGGCATCAGCTTGTTGAAAAACAGGAAATGACAATGCCCGCCGGCCAGCAGCCGGTATTCGTGGGCGGCGCAGCGATAATCCCAGCATGCCGCCAGCACCGGCAGCCGGGCGCACACATGTGACCGCATCGGCTCGGCCAGAAAGCGCCAGCTGGCGGTGCCGGTCATCCGCGCCACCGGCACCGGGGCGGCCACCAGCAGATCGTGGCGGCTGCCGTCCGGTGCCTGCGTCCAGGCTCCCTCCCCGCGCAGCGCCAGCGCGCTGTCCTCGCCCACCGGGTCGTGGATGACCGCGCCGGCCACCTCGCCGCGCACCAGGGCCGCCGCCATGGTGCCGAACAGCGGCAGCCCGGCGGCGTAGTTGGAGGTGCCGTCCACCGGATCGACCACGAAGGCCAGATCGGCGCCGGCCAGGCCCTCCAGCAGCGACGGGTCGGCGGCGGTGGCTTCCTCGCCCACCACCAGGCAGCCGGGGAAGGCCCGGTGCAAAGCGGCGGTGATGGCGCGTTCGGCCGCCTCGTCGGCCGCGGTGACCAGATCGAGCGGGCCGGTCTTGCAACGCACATCGCCGGCGGCGAGGCGGTGGAAGCGCGGCATGATCTCGGTGCGGGCGGCCTCGCGCAGCACCGCCTCGAGGGTGATGAGGCCGGCCAGGGAAAACAGCGTCAAAGCGGCGGGTCCGGCTGGTCCGGATGCGGCCGCTCGAAGCGGGCGCGGTCGGCGGGCAGCAGGCGCACGGTCACCCGGATCGCCTCGTCCTCATCGGCGCGGCCGATCACCTCGCCATGCTGATACAGCCAGGCCAGCCGCGCGCCGTCGCTGGGCGCGATGACGTAATCGGCCACCTCCATGCCGGCGGCGATGCGCGCGTCGATCGCCTCGCGCAGCGCCGGCAGGCCCTCGCCGCTGATGGCGGACACCGCCACCAGACCGGGGCGCAGCGGCACGTTCGCCACCCCGCCCAGCAGGTCGGCCTTGTTCAGCACTTCCAGCGTGCGCGATCGCCAGTCCTCGTCCAGCGTGCCCTCCGCCGCCATGCCGTCCAGCACCGCCACCACATCGGCGCGCTGGGCGGCCGTATCCGGGTGGGCGGCGTCGCGCACATGCAGAATCACGTCGGCCTCGGCGACTTCCTCCAGGGTGGCGCGGAAGGCGGCCACCAGTTCGGTGGGCAGTTCGCTGATGAAGCCCACGGTGTCGGACAGGATGGCCCGCCGGCCGGAGGGCAGGCGCAGGCCGCGCATGGTGGGATCGAGGGTGGCGAACAACTGGTCGCGCGCGGCCACCTCGGCGCCGGTCATGGCGTTGAACAAAGTGGACTTCCCGGCATTGGTGTAGCCCACCAGGGCGGCCACCGGAAACGGCACCCGGCGGCGGGCGCTGCGGTGCAGGCCGCGGGTGCGCCGCACCTGCTCCAGCTCCCGCTTCAGCCGCACGATGCGGTCGCCGATCAGGCGGCGGTCGGCCTCGATCTGGGTTTCGCCGGGGCCGCCGAGGAAGCCGAAGCCGCCGCGCTGGCGCTCCAGATGGGTCCAGGACCGCACCAGCCGGGAACGCTGGTATTCCAGATGCGCCAGTTCCACCTGCAACGCGCCTTCGCTGGTGGCCGCGCGCTCGCCGAAGATATCCAGGATCAGGCCGGTGCGGTCGATGACCTTGCACGCCCACGCCTTCTCCAGGTTGCGTTGCTGCACCGGGGAAAGCTGCGCGTCGATCACCGTCACCGCCACCCGCGCCGCCTCGATCGCCTCGCGCTGGGCCTCCACCTGGCCCTCGCCGAGCAGGGTGGCGGGGCGCGAGCGCAGCGGCAGGATGGCGCTGTGCACCACCACCAGCCCGATCGAGGCGGTCAGCCCGACCGCCTCGGCCAGCCGCGCCTCGGCGGCGCGGGAGGCGTCGGCGCCGGCGGACGGCTTCTCCCAGGGCAGGATGACGGCGGCGCGGGTCGGTGACGCCGTGCCGCCGTGCCGGGATTCAGCTTCCGGCAGTGACCGTCTCCCGCTGCGGCAGGGTCAGGGTGGCGCCGGTGGTTTCCTTGACGCCGTCGAACAACTGGATGGGGGCGCCTGGCATGACCGTGCTGATGGCGTGCTTATAGACGAGCTGGGTGTGCCCGTCCCGTCGCAGCAGCACGGAGAAATTGTCGAACCAGGTGATGATGCCCTGCAGCTTGACGCCGTTCACCAGGAACACGGTGACAGGGGTCTTGTTCTTGCGCACATGGTTCAGAAACACATCCTGAACATTCTGCGACTTCTCGTTGGCCACGACGCAATCCTTCTTCTTTTTGCCGGCCCCGGATGTCCCGGAACCTGATTAAGACGCCGCCCCCGGGCGTGGCACGGCCGCGCGCGACGACACAATAAACGGCCGGGGACGCCGGCCCGCGCGCACGATGCCGTGTCACGCGCCCATCCACCCCCGGCCAGCAGGCCCGGGAACACCCCGCGACCCTGCCAGACAGCCACGCCCATGCCACAACGCGAGCCGCCCCGCCGGAGCCACAGTGCAACCGGCGGGTGACCTGCCCGCATGGCAAAGCCATGTCAACAATATACCAGAAGCCGCAAGCCGGTGACACCCCGATCGTTGCCAACGGCAACCTGATGCGCCGGCTGTGGCTTGCCGGCATCGCCGGGCAGGATTGGCGTTCGCGGCGTGGTCCCAAATGGCGGCGCGGCATGAACCACGCAGGAATGTGTCGTTGAGCGAGGCGCTGGTCGCCGAGGCACGCGCTTGGGATCAATGTCGCCCGGGCCTGCGAAGAAGGGCTTGAGAGCGAGGTGCGCCGCGGGCGGGCCAGGCGCTGGCAGGAAGAAAATGCCGCCGGCTTTGCGGCGTGGAACGCCTATGTCGCGCAAAACGGGGAGCCGCTCGCCAGATACCGGAAGTTCTGACCCGTGATGGCACGCTTCGACCTGTTCAGGCTGTCAGCCAACTGACCGGATTCTGACTCCCTGTTCGGCAACGGCCGGTCCGGCGACCGCCGCCTTCTGCGCCCCTCAGCCAGCGGGCCGGGACGCGGGTCTCGCGGACGAACAGGGTCCGCGCTGCCGACAGGCGGCCCTAGTTGACCCCGTTGAGTCGCCGGAACTCCCTCGGCGCTTTGCATGAGGCGGGCACGTGGCTGACCATGTCGCTGACGATGCGAAGTGCCGTGATGACGCTGCTGCCCGGGTAGGGTTTGGTGAGGCAACCCTCCCCGATCGCCTGACCGAGACTTTCCGGGTTGCCGGTGGAATACAGCACCCCGAATTCCCCGCCGCGCCGCAACGCGGCGGCCACATCCATGCCGCTGCCGCCGTTGGCGAGGCGCACATCAATAACGCCCAGGTCGGGACGGAAGCGCTCGCCAAGTTCAATCGCATCGGCCACCGTGGCGGCAATGCCGCATACCTCATAGCCGGCTTCGACGAGAACCTCCTCCAGCCAATCGGCGATCATCAGGTCATCATCAACAATCAATACGCTGGCCATTTCCGCACACCAAACTTTGATGACGTACCATAGCGTGACGGATTGATTTTGTCATCATTTTTCATAGTCTGCAAAGTAATCCCGCACACCTTTTCGTGCTGAGGATTTGCAGTTGAATCAAAGAGGTGATGGAAATGCCGGACGAAACCGCGGGCTTGATACCCATGCAGCCGGAAAGCCGGGAACAACCTGACAATCCGGAAGTTATTCGCCTGCTGCGTCAGCAGGCCGCCCTCGTCACCTTCGGCAGCTATGCCTTCCGCGAGCCGGTGCTGCTCAATATCCTCAACGAGGCGGCGCGCGTCTGCGCCGAGGGACTGGGCGTGCCGTACTGCAAAATCTGCCGCTATCGCCCCAGGGAAGGCGACCTCCTCATCGAGGCCGGCTTTGGCTGGAAGCCGGGCGTGATTGGCGAGGTGGTGTCGCGCGCCAACACGACCAGCCCGCAGGGCCGCGCCTTCGTCACCGGCAGCCCGGTCATCATCCACGACCTGCGGGTCGCGGCCGATTTCGAACTGCCGGCCTTGTATGCACAGTACTCGATCATTTCGACCATCGATGTGATCATCAAGGGAAGCACCGGCGAACCCTATGGCGTGCTGGAAATCGACAGCCCCACCCGGCAGGCCTACGACCAGAACGACGTGACCTTCCTCAGCGGTTTCGCCAACGTGCTCGCCGAGGCGGTGGCGACGGCGGAACGCAACATGACGCTGCACAGGGAGATCGAGATGTCAACGGCGCTGCTGGCGGAGAGATCCGCGCTCGCCCACGAGTTGCCGCATCGCGTGCGAAACAACCTGCAACTGGTCCAGGGCATGCTGGCCGACCACCTGAAGCAGGAAGCCGGATCGGGGGAACAGCCGTCGGTCAGGCCGATCATACGCCGCGTCAGCACGCTGGCGGAGGTGTATGAGCAGTTGCTCGGCACCGGCCTGGGCCACGTCATCGATCTGGGCGGTTATCTCTCCGCGCTTTGCGTGAGCCTGCCGAAACTGAATGGGGCCGCCCAGCCGCTGGCAAGCCTGACCTGCGTTACCGAACCGGTGCCGGTCGATCTGGACACGGTGACGGCGATCGGCATGGTGGTCGCGGAACTGGTGTCGAACTGCTACGAGCATGCCTTCAGCGCTCCGGGCGGGCGGATCAGCGTGTCCCTGCGGCGGTCCTGCGTGGACGGCGGGGCGGTCCTCGTTGTCGCCGACGACGGCACCGGCTTTGTGGAGACGCCCGGCAGCAAGCGGCACGGTGTCGGCCTGGTGCGGCGCCTGATCCAGCAGGTGCACGGTACCGCCGAGATGAGCACGGGTCCGGGCACCACCTGGACGATCCGCTTTCCGGCACCTCCCCCCGCGGCGCATGTCCCCCCCCCCCCCCGTGAGAGCGCGGAGTCGTTACCTGGTTCCCCTGCCGGAAAAGCAAGGCTGACACGCGCGTGAGGAATCAGTAATCAGCCCGCCGCCGTCTTTCCAGCCATTTGCGAACGTTGCATACGGGTCGCCGGATGACTTGGAGGGCGACATGAACGATGCCACGCACCTGGGCCGGTTCCCCACCACCCGTTTGCGCCGCAACCGCTTCGACGCCGCGACGCGGCGGCTGGTCGCGGAGAACCGGCTGTCGGTCGATGACCTGATCTGGCCGATCTTCGTCATCGAGGGCCACGCCCATGTCACCGACATCGGCTCGATGCCCGGCGTGCAGCGGGTCACGCTCGACCGGCTGGCCGCCCATGTGGAGCCGGCGGCGCGGCTGGGCATTCCCGCCCTGGCCCTGTTCCCCGCCACGCCGGCGGAGAAAAAGAACCCCGAGGGCACCGAATCCGGCAACCCGGACAACCTGATGTGTCAGGCCGCCCGGCTGCTCAAGCGCGAATTCCCCGACCTGGCCCTGCTCGGCGACGTGGCGCTGGACCCCTACACCGACCACGGCCATGACGGTGTCATCCGCGACGGCTACGTCGCCAATGACGAGACGGTGGCCATCCTGACCCGCCAGTCGGTCAATCAGGCGCATGCCGGCATCGACATCATCGCCCCGTCGGACATGATGGACGGGCGCATCGGCGCCATCCGCGCCGGGCTGGACGCGGCCGGGTTCATCAACACCCGGATCATCAGTTACGCGGCCAAATACGCCTCGGCCTTCTACGGCCCGTTCCGCGAGGCGGTCGGCTCCGGCTCGTCGCTGAAGGGCGACAAGAAAACCTACCAGATGGACCCGGGCAACACCGACGAGGCGCTGCGCGAGGTGGCGCTGGACCTCGACGAGGGCGCCGACATGATCATGGTCAAGCCCGGCATGCCGTATCTGGACATCGTGCGCCGGGTGCATGACCGCTTCGGGGTGCCGACCTTCGTGTACCAGGTGTCGGGCGAATACGCGATGATCGAGGGCGCGGCGCGCAACGGCTGGCTGGACCATGACCGGGCGATGCTGGAGAGCCTGCTGGCCTTCAAGCGCGCCGGCGCGGCCGGGGTGCTGACCTATTTCGCCCCGGCGGCGGCCCGGCTGCTGCGGGGATAGCGCCGCCACCGGCCGGGCGGTGTCGATCCTTCCCGGGATTGGCATAAAAGAAAAGGGCGGCACCCGTTGAGGTGCCGCCCTTGTTCGGGACTGTAAGGTTTTCCGACAATCCGGGTCAGGCGCGGCGACGGCGGATCAGGCGGAGGCCGAACAGGGCGGTGCCGAACAGAGCAAGCGATGCCGGTTCGGGCGTGCTCACCGCGCTGTTGATCGACTCGTTGAACGCCACCGTATCGATCAAGAAGTCGAAGCTCGAGACGCCGCCGGGAAGGGCATAGACCTGCACGTCGGTGATGTTGCTCGCCTTCAGGTCCGGCAGCGCGTAGCCAGAGGCATAATTGCCGGGAATGTTGAAGGTCTGCGAAGGACGCTTATGTAGATGTGTCAGTTAGCTACCATATATAGTGAAGATCTGGGCCGAGGTTCGCGCCACCGTTGCGAATTACGAATTACGAAAAGCTCTGCCTAAACCACGTGATTTCTAGATTGATGCCCCGGCGCAGCAGCCGGACCCAATGAGCTAGATGTTGTGGTCGCCTGACACATCTACATAAGCGTCCTGCGAAGCCACCAGGGTTGTGCCGCTGTAGGCATCGACTTCGTACGGAAGAGTGCTGCCAAGACCATTGAACAGCACAAAGCTGACCTCGTTGACGGCGTAGGCCGGAGAGATTGCGATGTCCAGCAGGTTGGCGAGACCGATACCGAAATAGGCGGTCCCATACACGTTCGGCGCCGTCGCATAGGCGATCGCCGGGAAGGCTGATGCGTCGCCGAGGATCACGCCGCCGGTGAAGGTGGCCACGTTGGGCACCACGATGGTCTGCGGCGAGGGCGAGGCCGCCAGGTAATAGCTCGGGCCGAGCGGCAGGTTGTCAAAGTTCACAACCGCCGTGCCCGCGTGCGCCGCTGTCGCGGCGAACAGGCCCGCGGCGGCAACGCCGGAGAGGAGAAGCTTGGTGAGGTGCATGTCGATTTCCACTCAATTGCGATGGCGCGATACGTTTGGGCACTGCTGGTTTTTGCCCGACAGGTCGCACCGGTATGAAAGCATTTTTCGTGCCAAACCGTAAAAATTCGACAATTCAACGACCTGGACGTTGTAATTTCGACACGCTCGCGTGCCACTGTAAAGAATTCCGACGCCGGCCAGCAATGTTTGGATACCAAATCCGGCCCCGTCCCGGTGCGCGGATGCCGGAAGTGATCCGCGTGTTTCGCTCGGACAGGCCGCCTGGCAGGGGAATAGTTTAACGACGGAACCTTTTCAGATATGAACCATCGGGCATCCGCAACCGAGGGGAGCTTGCACGCATGCCGACACAACCCTGCTGGGCAACAGCCACCCAATCCACACAATCCTGGGTTTTAGGGGCTGGGCCAGACAAACCGCGCGGATCGTTTCGGCACATCGTTCAATAATGTAAAGTTTTCCGACGCCCCCCGGCATCAGCTCAAGGTAAACTCCCGCACCGCCTGTTCCAGCGCCGCGTGCGCGGCGGTGACGGCGGCGGCGGCCTGATCGATGGCCTTGCCCAGCGCGCCGATGCGGGTTTCCGCCGCGTCCAGCTGGCGGACCAGCCGGGTGTGCAGGGCGTCGTTGGCCGGCACCGCGGCGATGTTCTGGCGCAGGCGCTCCTCCTCACGCTCGATCGCCGCCAGATCGGCTTTCAGCCGGTCGCGCTCGGCGATCCGGGCGGCTTCGGCGCCGCGCAAATCGGCCAGCCGGCGCAGCCCGGCGCGGGCGGACTCGGGCACGCCTTGGTCGGCGATGATCTGCGCCAGCGCCGGCGCGTCCTGCAACAAAGCCAGAAGCTGCCGCTGCGTCGTTTCGGTGTACGCGGAGACGGTCCGGGTCTCCCCGGCGGCCAGACTTGCCCGCACCCTGGTCGCCCCGGCGATCTCCCCGGCCGGGTCGCCACCGCTCTCGATCACCAGTTGCTGGCCGGCGGGAGTGGGGATTTGCAGCAGAACCGTGCGCGGCTCGCGGGCCGGGGCGGCGATGACGACGCGCCAGGTGGTGCGGGTGCGCCGCTCGATGGTCAGCACCCCGCCGGCAGCCGTCAGCGCGCCGATGCGCACGCCGCTCTCACTGTGCCAGTCCAGGGTGGTGCGCAAATCCTCGGCGAAGGCCAGCAGCCGGTCCTCGCCGGCCGGCAGCCCGCCCAGCCGCGCGTCGCCGGCAAACGAGGCGGCGCCGCCGAGGTCGTACAGAGTCAGCACCCCGCCCGGCAGGCTGCTGGCGCCGTCATTGGTCAGCCGCACCGCGGTGGTGGGATGCGGCGCCTTGGCGACCGCGAGATCGAGCCGCGCGGCCGGAACATCCCGGTCCAGAATCGGCAGCGCGGCGCTGTGCCCGGCGGCCAGACTGACCGGCGCGGGCAAAGTGAACAGGGTTTCCTCGGCCCCTTCGGCGGCCTGCGCCTCGGCGGTGGGGGCGGCCACCGGTGCGGCCCGCATCATGCCCCCAACCGCGCCGAAGGGCGCGGCGGCCGGCTCCGGCAGGCGGGCGCGGCTGTCGATGTCGGGCAGCAGGCGGCCGAGAATCTGCACCGGCACCTCCGGCCGCTCGACATAGGTGCTGCGGTAGATCGCCTGCCGGAAGGTGACCGGGTTGCCGTACTGAAGCGAGAGTTGCACCCCGTTCCAGTCGGCGCCGGTGGCGTTTTCCAGCACCGCCCAGCCTTGCAGACGCGCCTTCGCCGACTCCTCGTTGCGGGCGGGCAGCACCAGCCGGTAGGACGCCTTCCACAGCGGCACCGCCGCCACATAGCCCACCCGCACGATGCGGGCGCCGGTGCCGTCGCTGCGGATGGTCAGGTGGCGGGCGTCGGCGCGGCTGTCCTGGCGCAGCGAGTCCAGCGCCTGATCGATGCCGTCGCGCAGCGCGGGGTCGGCGACCGTCACCGCGTCGGCTTCCTCCAGCACGAACTGGCGCAGGCCATCGGCCGCCAGCAGGGTGACGCGGGTGCGCGGCGTGCCGGTGTCGCCGGCCTCGCGGGCCTCCTCGCGCATCCGCTCGGCGCTCAGGATGCGCCCGGTCATCGGCCGCGGGCCGCTGACCTGCACCACCACGCCACGCAGCCCGTTGAGGTATTCCACCGGCGATTTCAGCGCCTCGGGTCCGACCGGCACGGCGGCGAAGGCGGCATGGGTGGCGTCGTGGCCGGGCAGTTCCACCCCGCCGATGCTGCCGGCGCTGTCGAACACCACCAGCGATTTCAGCACATCGTCGATCTGGTCGAGCGGCAGGTCGAGACCCAGCGTGGTGGGGCCTTCCACCGCCGCCTCATATTCAAAATAGCCCACCCCCGCCGAGGAGAGCATGACCCGCTTCAGCACCAGATCGGCGGCGCTCGCCGGGCCGGCGAGGCCGAGCAGCAATGGCAGGGTGAGAAGGAACGGCCGGCGCATGGGGGTATCCTTCGGCAGTGCTGCCGACAGCATGCCATGGCAGGCGCGGCCCCGGCTACCGCCCCGTGCCGGCGGCCGGACCCCAACGACGGCTGTGTGAACGGTTACTTTTGCGTTTGCAGCACCCCGTCGGCCCAGGCTTCCAGCCGCCTGGACTCGGCGTTCGCCGTGTCCACCTGGCCGCCCAGCGCGGCCAGCCGGTCGTTGTAGCCGTGCAGCGAGGTCTTCAGGTTTTGCACGCTGCCTTGCAGTTCCCCCAGCGCCCCGCGCCAGCCGGCAACCGCCTGACGCTGCGCCTTCAACGCCGCGTCCAGCGCCAGCAGCGCCGTGCGCAGCCGCTCGGCCGGGTCCGCCGGCGCCACGGCCGGCGGCACGGCGCGCGGAAACGGGATGATGACGGCGGTGGTGGAGGTGGTAGCCTGCAAATCGGACATCGGCGAATCTCCGGTGGCGGGATGATCCTTAACAAAGCATGAAGGCCGATTAAAATCGAGAACAATTGCGCGCGGCGATCCACGTGAATGTGATCATACCGATGCAGGTCAGCCCGCTGGGCTGCCCCAGGCCGCCGCGCCCCCCTATGATGCCGCCAAGCCATTCCGATGAGACCATGGAAGCCGCCCTCGACATCTTCATCATTCTGCTGCTGATCCTGCTCAACGGGGTGTTCTCGCTGAGCGAGCTGGCGCTGGTGTCGTCCAACCGCGCCCGGCTGGCGGTGCTGGAGCGCAAGGGCGTGGCCGGCGCCGCCCTGGCCCGCCATCTGGCCGACGACCCCCAGCGTTTCCTGCCCGCGGTGCAGGTCGGCATCACCGTGGTGGCGATCCTGTCCGGCGTGTTCGGCGGCGCCCATGTGGCCGCGTTCCTCACCCCGCTGCTGGAGGACGTGCCCTGGATCGGCCCCTCCCTCGCCGGCGGCCTGTCGCTGGGGATCGTGGTGGTCGCCATCACCTATTTCACCCTGGTGCTGGGCGAACTGGTGCCCAAGCAACTGGCCCTGCGCGCGCCCGAGCGCACCGCCGCCGCGGTTTCCGGCATGCTGGCGGTGCTGGCGCGCCTCACCCAGCCGGTCGTCTGGGTGCTCGGCATGTCAACCGCCCTGGTGCTGCGCCTGTTCGGCGCCCATCGTGACACGCCGCGGACAGTGACCGAGGAGGAACTCAAGGCGCTGCTGGTCGAGGGCGAGGAAACCGGCGTGCTGGAAACCGGCGAGCGCGACATGATCGAGCGGGTGCTGCGTCTGGCCGACAAGCCGGTGCGGGCGATCATGACCCCGCGCACCGAAATCGCCTGGATCGACCGCACCGACCCGCCGCGCGACATCGCCGCCACCCTGAAATCCGCGCCGCACAGCCGCTTCGTGGTGTGCGACGGCAGCGTGGATAACGTGGTGGGCATGGTGCAGGCCAAGGACATCCTGGACGCCATCCTGGACGGCAAGGAATTGTCGATCAGCACCGCCCTGCGTCAGCCGCTGTTCATGCCCGACACCGTCACCGCGCTGGATGCGCTGGAGCGGCTGAAATCGGACCCGATGGGGCTGGCCCTGGTGCTGGACGAATACGGCAGCTTCGAGGGTGTGGTCACCGCGGCCGATGTGCTGGAAGCGATCATCGGCGACCCGGCCGACAGCAACGCCTCCCCCGGCGAGGGGATCGAGCCGGTCGATGACGACTTCGTGCTGGACGGCATGATGCCGGTGGACGAGGCAAAGGCCCGGCTGGAACTGCCCGCCCTGCCGGCCGAGGGCAGCTACCACACCATCGCCGGCCTGCTGCTGGCGCTGCTGCGCCGGGTGCCCCGTCAGGGCGACCGGATCGTGTTCGGCGGCTGGCTGTTCGAGGTGCTGGAGATGGAAGGCCGCCGGGTATCCAAGGCCCGGGCCAGCCGGGAAAAGCTGGCCGAGGAATAGCCGCTTACGGCCTGTTGCTTGACCCAGCCGGTCAGTCCGGTGCGTACGGGTTCTCGGTGCCGCGGAACTGCAACCGGATCGGCGTGCCGGGAAGCTCAAAACTCTCCCGCAGCCCGTTCACCAGATAACGCTGATAGTCCTCCGGCGTCTGCTCGGCACGGGTGCCGAAGGCGATGAAGGTCGGCGGCCTGGCCTTCGCCTGGGTCATGTAGCGCAGTTTCAGCCGCCGCCCGTTGACCAGCGGCGGCTGGTGGCGCTCCAGCGCCGCCTCGAACCAGCGGTTGAGGGCGCCGGTGGAAATGCGCTTGTTCCACACGCCATGCGCGGCGCGCACCGCCGGCAGCAGCTTGTCCAGGCCCTGGCCGGTGATCGCCGACAGCGTCACCACCGGAATGCCCTTCATCTGCGCCAGGCTGGTTTCCAGCCGGTCCGATACCCCACGCCGCGCCGCGTTGCGGTCGGTGACCAGATCCCATTTGGTCAGCGCCAGCACGCAGGCCCGCCCCTCGCGCTCGACCAACCGGGCGAGTTGCAAATCCTGCTCGTGCAGCCCCTCGGTGGCGTCCACCGTCAGCACCACCACTTCGGCCATCTTCAGCGCCTCGATCGAGGCGCTCACCGACATCTTCTCCAGCGCCTCCTCGACGCGGGCGCGCTTGCGCATGCCGGCGGTATCGACCAGTTCGATCTGGGTGCCGTCGGTGTCGGTCAGCAGCACCGCCACCGAATCGCGGGTCAGCCCCGGCTCCGGGCCGGTGATCATCCGCTCCTCGCCCAGCAGGCGGTTGAGCAGGGTGGATTTGCCGGCGTTCGGCCGGCCGACGATGGCCAGCTTCAGCGGCCGTTCGGCTTCGGCGGTTTCCCCGGAAACCTCGGGCAGCCGGTCGGCGATTTCGCGCATCAGGTCGGCCAGCCCGTCGCCATGCTCGGCCGACACCGCCAGTGGGTCGCCCAGGCCGAGCGAAAACGCCTCCAGCGCCGCGTTGGACCCGGCCCGGCCCTCGGCCTTGTTCACCACCACCAGCACCGGGCGTCCCTGGCGGCGCAGCCAGGCGCCGAAATGCGCGTCCGCCGGGGTCACGCCGGTGCGCGCGTCCACCACGAACAGCACCAGATCGGCCTTCGCCAGCGCGCTTTCCGAAGATGCCCGCATCCGCCCGGGCAGCGTATCGGGGGCGGCCTCCTCCAGCCCGGCGGTGTCCACCAGCGTCACCCGCCGCCCGCGCAGCATCGCCTCGGCTTCCTTGCGGTCGCGGGTGACCCCCGGCGTATCCGACACCAGGGCGGAACGCCGCCCGGCCAGACGGTTGAACAGGGTGGACTTGCCCACGTTCGGCCGCCCCGCGATGACCACGAGGGGGAGCATGCGCCGGCTCAGCGCTGACGGGAAAGTCGGAAATGCGCCGGTATGGCGGATGATATCATTGCATTTTTCCATGTAATTCGGCGGGCCGGAAGCATTATCCCACAAACGCCCGCAACCTGCGAAGAAATCGAACCCGGATGGCCGATCACCGCAAGGCGACGAGGGTGGCGTCGTCGGTGACGACATAGGCCATGCCACCGGCAACGACCGGCGGCACCGACACCGCCGCCGACAGCGTCTGCTGGCCCACCACTTCGCCGTTATAGGGATTGACCGACACCAGCAGCGCATTGCTGGAGCCCAGCAGCAGCCGCCCACCGGCCAGCACCGGCCCGATCCAGCGTATCGGGTCCTTCTTCTTTTCGTCGTCCTCGAAGCGCGGCAACTGGGAAATCCAGGCCACCCGGCCATCGGCCCGGGTGATCGCCGCCAGATGCCCGTCGGTGCCCAGCAGGAACAGCCAGTCGCCGGCCAGCCAGGGCGTATCGGCGGTGGCGATCTCGCGCTCCCACAGGCGCCGCCCGCTGCGCGCGTCCAGCGAGATGGTCAGACCGCCAAGGCCGCCGGCATAGACCCGCCCGTCGGCGAGCACCGGCAGACCATGCACCGCCGACAGGTCGGAAAGGCCGTTGCGGCCGCGCGCCGAGGCCAGGCTGTCGCTCCAGGCCACCGACCCCGACGCCGCCCGCAGCGCCACCAGATCGCCGGCGCCGAACCCCGCCACCACCAGCCCGTCGGCGAAGGCCGGCGCCGGCAGCCCCAGCACGCCGGTATCCGGCGAGGTCGCCTGGAAAACCCATAACCGGCGTCCGTCATTCGCCGCCAGCGCCTGCAACTGGTTGTCCATGGTGACCACGTAGATGCGGCCATCGGCGATGGTGGGCGCCGCGCGCACCGGGGTGCCCACCGGGTGGCGCCAGCGAATCGTGCCGGTGGCCGCCTCCAGCGCCAGCAGCTCGGCGCGGCCGGTGCCGGCATAGAGGGTGTCGCCTTCCACCGCGATGCCGCCACCCACGTTTGAACTGCGGTCCTCCTCGGCCTGGGTCTCCGTCCGCCAGATGCGGCCGCCGGTGGCGACATCGAACGCGCTCACCACGGCGTCGCTGTCCATGGTGAACACCCGACCGCCCACCACCACGGGCTGGGCGGTGATCTTGGCGCGGTAGCCGCCGCCCTCGCCGATATCGGCGCGCCAGGCGATGTCCAGCGTGTCGCGCAGTTGCAGATGGCCCATGGCATGCGAGGGTTTGCCGCCCGCCTGCGGCCAGGCGGGGTTGGCCACCGGCGGCGGCAGCACCACGCGCACGCCGATGGCGTCCACCTCCAGGCCGTGGCGCACGTTCATCACCGTCAGCCGGGTGCCGGGCAGCGCCTTCTTGGTGTCGCCGAACCAGTCATCGAAAATGCCGCAGCCGCCGAGCACGGCCGGCAGCAGCAGCACCCCGCGACGCGGCAGCAGCCGCGCCTTTCGCCCGGTCTCGCTCATCCGCGTCTCGCTCATCCGCGTCTCGCTCATCCGCCGATTCGCGCCAGCAGGCCGTTGGCGCGCCCGCGCACCCCGTCCGGCGCGGTCACGTCCTGCCCCAGGGCCTTGAGCGTGTCGCGCGCGGCATCATTGTGCCCCTGCCGCAGATCGAGCAGGGCCTGCGCCTCCTGCGCCAGCCCGTGCCAGGGGTTGTCGGGCCTGACCAGCGGTTTGAGCCGGCCGGCGAGCACGGCGGGGTCGCCGGAGTCGATCTCGTGCTGCACTGATTGCAGCACGGCGGCGTCACGCAGCAGGGGGTCGGCCGAGGAATCGGCCGCCACCTGCGCCCACAGCGCCTGGGCGGCGGCGGCATCGCCGCTGTCGGCCTTCAGGGCCGCCGCGCGCAGCCGGGCCAGGGTGCGGTAGCCGGCGTTGCCGTCGCGCGCCACCTCCGCCAGTTGCAGCGCCGCGGCGCGGCGGGCGTCGCCCGGCGGCCCGGCGGCACCGTCGAGCGCGGTCAGGAACAGTTGCGCCACCCGGGCATTTTCCCTGGCCGCGTGCCATTTCCATGCCTCCCAGCCGCCGACCGCCACCACCAGCAGCACGGCGGCCAGCACCGCCACGCCGCCATAGCGTTGCAGCATTTTGCGGGCGCGTTCGGCGCGAAGGTCTTCGTCCACTTCGTCGAAGATGTCGGGCACGGTCATTCCTCAAGCATTCGGGCGCCGGACCATAGCGGCGCCGCCTGCCGCGGGCAAACGGCGCCGGCAACGAAGTGTTCATCCGGCTCCGCCAGGATAGGAGCATGCGCCGCCTGCTCAAGCTCGCCCCCCTCCTGCTCGCCCCGCTCCTGCTCGCCGTGGCGGGCTGCGGCGCGGACATGCCGTTGGCGGCCGGCGCCTTCGCGATCGCCGAAGTGGCCAGCATCCCCGTGTTCGGCCGCGACATCGGCGACCTGATCTATTCCGGCGTGACCGGCCGCAACTGCTCGGTGGTGCGGCTGGACCAGGGCCTGTCCTGGTGCAAGCCGCAGGAACCGCCGCCGCTTGAGCCGACCTACTGCACCCGCAGCCTCGGCACGGTCGATTGCTGGATCAACCCCGAGACGCTGATCCCCCTTCCCTCGCGCGGCGTCGCCGATGGGCCGGCCACGCTCACCCCGGCGCAGGAGGTCAACCGCACCGCGCGCTGGCCGAATCTTTGAGGCGCGGAGGCCACGCCCGGCCCGTTATCCCGAGAAGCGCACCAGCCGCCCGCGCGGCGCCCCCAACACCTCGCCCTCGCGCATCACCGCGTGGCCACGGATGATGGTCGCCACCGGCCAGCCGGTCACTTCCATGCCGGCGAACGGGGTCCAGCCGCAGGGGCTGGCGATCCAGCTTTCCTCGATCCGCTGGCGGCGGCGCAGGTCCACCAGGGTGAAATCGGCGTCGTAGCCGGCGGCCAGCCGGCCCTTGCCGGCCACGCCATATACCCGCGCCGGCCCGGCGCACATCAGGTCCACCATCCGCCCGAGCGACAGCCGCCCGGCATTCACATGGTCCAGCATGACCGGCACCAGCGTCTGCACCCCGGTCAGCCCGGAATGGCATTCGGGCCAGGGCTTTTCCTTTGCCTCGCGCGCATGCGGGGCGTGGTCTGAGCCGATGGTGTCCACCGTGCCGTCGCGCACCGCCGCCCAGGCCGCCTGCCGGTGGCGGTCGCCACGGATCGGCGGGTTCATCACGCCATAGCCGCCGAGCCGCTCATAGCAGTCGGGTGCCACCTGGGTGAGGTGGTTCACCAGCACCTCGCAGGTGGCGACGTCGCGGAAATCCTTCAGGTAATCGAGTTCCTGCGCGGTCGAGACATGCAGGATATGCGCTGCCCGCCCGGTCCGCCGCGCCAGCGCCATCAGCCGGCGGGTGCCCAGGAAGGCGGTTTCCTCGTCGCGCCATTCCATGTGGCTGGCATAGGGGTCGCCGCAGTGGAAGCGGGACTTGCGTTCCTGAAGGCGGTATTCGTCCTCGCTGTGGAAGGCGATGCGGCGATGGCCGCTGCGCATGACGCGCTCGATGCTGTCGTCGTCCTCCACCATCAGGTTGCCGGTGGACGAGCCGGCGAACAGCTTGATGGCGCAGACGCCGCGCCCGGTTTCCAGGGTGGCGAGTTCGGGGATGTTGGCCTTGGTGGCGCCGACATAGAAGCCGATATCGCACCAGGCGACCCGCTCGGCGTAGTCCTGCTTCACCGCCAGCGTGGCCGCATCGACCAGCGGCGGCTTGGTGTTGGGCATGTCGAACACCACCGCCACCCCGCCGAGCACCGCCGCCCGGGTGCCGGTGGGCATGCTCTCGACGGCGGCGTTGGCGGCGTTGCCGGGATCGCGCAGATGCACATGCGGGTCGATCAGGCCGGGCAGCACATGCAGGCCGGTGGCGTCGATGGTTTCCGTGGCCTCGGCATCGGCGCCGACGCCCAGCGCGGCGATACGGCCCTGGCGGACGCCGATGCCGGTCTGCTCGATGCCCCAGGGCAGGACGCAAATGCCGTTGCGGATGATCAGGTCGTAGGGGGCAGGCATGGCGGCGGGCATCTCCTGGCCGGGGGCGACCGAGTGTCGCGCCGGCCGGGAGGGTTTATCACAGCAGCGGGCGGGCCGGATGGCCGCTTTCGATGCTTCCCGGACGCGGAAACGCGGCGCGCCAACGTCCGGTCCTGGGGGTGAGCGACCGGGCACGGGGGGACGGCGCCCGGAGCGGGGCGTTGGGAAAATGCGGGTTTCGGCCTGGAGGGGGGCCGCATCAGCCGGAGCGCAGGGGCGGCGGCGGCAGCCACCAGGGGCGGCGCGGGCGCCTGGGCGGCGGGTCGATTGTGGGGCCGCGCGGGATCGGGTCCGGCCGGGGTGGGGGCTGGCGCGGCGGCGCGGGAGCGGGCTGTGGGGATGCGGCGGCGGGGCGGCGCGGGCGCGCGGGGGAGATGCCGAGCATGTGGCGGATTGGGGCGAGGGTGCGGCGCACGGCGGTGCAGGCGAGCAGGTCGGCGGCGGCGGGGTCGGCCAGCAGAGACTCGAGCTGGGTGGCGCAGGCGGCGGCCTCGGGGCCGAGGGCACGGATCAGCCAGCCGCTTGTGGTGGGAAAGGCCGGCCGGCGGCGGGGGAAGCTGTGGTTGCTGGCGCGGGGCCTCGGCGGCGGCATGGGGCCGGCGGCGAGGCGGACGAGCAGGCGGTCAAGGCGCAGGGCGGCCTGGGTGACATGCTGCCAAAGCGGGATGGTGAGGGCGGCGTGCAGAGGGTGGCGGAGGAAACGGCGGGCGATGAGGGCGGCGAGGTTGCGCAGGATGACGCTGAGGCCGGTCCCGCCAAAGAATGGGGCGAGGTTGGGGGTGGTGGGGAAGGGCTGGGCGTGCATGGATTATATTCCTAGCACAAGCGGGGGAGGGTGGCAAGGGCTTTCTGAGAGTCTGACTCGAATCGCTCCCGCCTCGCTACTGCATTGATTTCCTTTGGAGGAAGGGGTGCTGGCATGGTTCACGCCGTCGCCAGTCGGCGCGACATGAGCTTGACGCTGGCAATATAGAGCCAAGTCAAGGAGCTTTCCGTGGTGGCCTCGAAATCCTTGGCCAGGCGGCGGTTGCGGTTCAGCCACGCGATGGTCCGCTCGACCACCCACCGCCGGGGCAGCAGGACAAAGCCCTTGGCGGTGTCCGATCGCTTGATGATCTCAATGCTCCAGGTGCCCATGTCGGCGAGGGCATTCCGCAGCTTCTCCCCGGCATAGGCGGCGTCGGCAAAGATATGGCGCAGCCAGGGAAACGCGCTGCGGATGCTCTCCAGCAGGAGGGGCGCGCCATCGCGGTCCTGCAGGTTCGCCGGATGCACGATCATGCCGACCGGCAGGCCGATCGTGTCGGTAAGGATATGGCGTTTGCGGCCTTTGATCATCTTTTCAGCGGCATAGCCGCGCGGGCCGCCCGCTTCGGTGGTCTTGACCGACTGGCTGTCGATCACGCCGGCGGTCGGACTGGCCTCGCGGCCGGCTGCTTCGCGGACTTCCATCAGCAGCACGTGGTTGATGGTCTGCCAGAGGTGAATGCTCAAAAACCGCTGGCAATCAGGCTGCGGCGGGGACGGCTCGGCGGCGGATGATGTCGGGGAGACGGGCGACGGTATTGGCGGCGATGCCGAGGCGATCGCCGAGGTAAGTCCAGAAC
>Ga0302319_10000285_pt1 | contig 110159 bp, 102 predicted proteins | sample Bog_T0_2_FD_203319 | JGI IMG/M metagenome (GOLD analysis project Ga0302319, IMG submission 203319) | Peat permafrost microbial communities from Stordalen Mire near Abisko, Sweden - Bog_T0_2 | ecosystem: Environmental > Terrestrial > Soil > Wetlands > Peat | place: Sweden: Abisko, Stordalen...
GTCGTCTGCGCGCCCTCCTACCCGGAGCCGCTGGCGCTCGAGGCGTTCGCCGAGGTCGATTCCTCGCCGGTGCGCTGCCTGGACGCCGACGCCTCGGCGGCGATGGTGGAGCACATCGATGCCCTGCGCAAAGCCAACGAATCGCTCGGCGGGGTCTTCGAGGTCCGCGCCTACGGCCTGGTGACCGGGCTGGGCTCCTACGTCTCCTGGGAGGAGCGCCTCGACGGTCGCCTGGCGGGCGCGCTGTGCTCGATTCAGGCGGTCAAGGGCGTGAACCTGGGTGAAGGATTCGAGCTTGCGGGCAAGCCCGGCTCGCTGGCCCACGACGAGATCTTCCACTCTGCGCAGCGCGGCTTCTACCGCGAGACCAACCGCGCCGGAGGGCTCGAGGGCGGCATGACGAACGGCGAGACGCTGATCGCCGCCGCCGCCATGAAACCACTCCCAACCCTCACCAAGCCGCTGCGCTCGGTCGACATCGCGACGCTTGCGCCGGCGCAGGCGCTGCGCGAGCGGACCGACTCGTGCACGGTCCCGGCGGCGGGCGTGGTCGGGGAGGCGATGGTCGCCTTCGTGCTTGCCGACGCCTACCGGCGCAAGTTCGGCGGCGACCACATCGAGGACGTGCGCGGCGCCCTCGCCGCCTACCGAGCGCGGATCCGGTGAAGGCAGACGGCGCGATCGTGCTTGTCGGGTTCATGGGGGCCGGCAAGACGACCGCCGCGCAGCGCCTCGGTGCCGAGCGCGGCCTTCGCGTCAGCGATGTCGACGGCCTGATCGAGGCGCGCGGGGGTGCGACGGTCGCCGAGCTCTTCGAGCGCGACGGCGAAGCGGCGTTCCGCGCGCTCGAAGAGGAGGTGGCCTGCGAGCTGCTGGCGCGCGCGCGCCAGGGCGAGATCGTGTCGCTCGGCGGCGGGGCCGTGAGCTCCGAGCGCGTCCGCGACGCGCTGTCCGGCCACCTCGTGCTCTGGCTGGACGTCGATCCGGGACTCGCGTGGCGGCGCGCGGCCGACTCCGGCCGGCCGCTTGCGCGCGACCGGGCGTCATTTGACGCGCGCCACGCGGAGCGGCTGCCGCTGTACGCGATGGTTGCCGACGCTGTCGCCCCGGCCCACGCCCGCGTCAGCCTTGGCCGTTTGCACGACGCGGTCGAGAGGCTGCGCGACGCGCCGGCCGGCACCCGGCTGCTGTGGGCCCTCAGCGGTTGCGCCGAGTACCCGGTCTGGATCGGGCGAGACCTGCTCGGCGCGGGGCTGGTGGTGCCGCCGGGTTCCCCGGCGCGGCGCTTCTGCGTGACCGACGAGAATGTCGCCCCGCTGTGGCTCGGCGCCGCGGGCGAGTTCGACGCCGCGATCGTGATCGCCGCGGGCGAGCCGAGCAAGTCGCTCGCGCAGGCCGAGCGGATCTGGCGCGAGCTGGCGCAACGGGGAATGACACGCGCCGACCACCTGGTCGCGCTCGGCGGCGGCGTCGTCGGCGACCTCGCCGGCTTCTGCGCCGGCGCATATCAGCGGGGCGTGCCGGTGGTTCAGGTACCGACCACGCTGGCCGCGCAGGTCGACTCCGCCTACGGCGGCAAGACGGGCGTCGATTTGCCGGAGGGCAAGAACTACGTTGGCCTCTACCACCATCCCTCGGGCGTCCTCGTCGACCCGGCGACGCTCCAGACCCTGCCGGCGCAGGAGTGGAGTGCGGGGTACGCTGAGGTCATCAAGACCGCGATCATTGCCGGGGGAGCACTTTGGGAGCGGATCGCCGCCGATCGGCCGATCGACGACGGTGTGATCTTCGACTGCGCGCGGTGCAAGCTCTCGATCGTCGCCGCCGACGAGCGCGACGAAGGTCGCCGCCAGGTCCTCAACCTCGGGCACACCGTCGGACACGCGCTCGAAACCGTGACCGGTTACCGGCGCTACCGCCACGGCGAGGCCGTGGGTCTCGGACTGCTCGCGGCGCTGTCGCTCTCGGGACGCGACGATCTGCGCGCCACCGTTGCCGGCCTCCTGACCGAACACGGACTTCCGACTCACGCGGACGGGGTTGACCCGGCGGCCGTCGCGGCCGCGACGTGGCGCGACAAGAAGCGGCTCGGCTCAAATGTCCCGTTCGTGCTCGTGGACGCCCCCGGCGCCGTGCGCCATGGCGGCGAGGTCACGCCCGCGCAGCTTGCGGCGGCGCTCACGGAGCTCTGCGCATGAGCCCCGTTCGTAACCGCGTCGCGGTGCTGCACGGCGTCAACATGAACATGCTCGGGCGCCGCGATCCTGCGCAGTACGGGACGCTGACGCTGCACGAGCTCGAGCGCCGCGTGACCGACTTCGGCCGGCAGTTGGAGCTCGAGGTGCGCTGCTTCCAGACCAACTCCGAGGCCGAGTTCGTCAAGCATCTGCACGAGCTGCCGGCGCGAGCCGACGGCGTCCTGCTGAACCCCGGCGCCTGGACCCACTACTCCTGGGCGATCCACGACGCGCTCGAGATCGCGGCTCTGCCGGCGGTCGAGGTGCATCTTTCCAATATCGACGAGCGCGAGCCGTGGCGCAGCGTGTCGGTGGTCCGCGACCTCGTCCTCGCGTGTGTGAGCGGGCAGGGCGTGGAGGGCTATCGCGAGGCGCTGGTCCGCCTCAGCAAGGAGCTGGACGGGTGAGCGGCGCGGGCAGCGGGCGCCCGGAGCGTCTTGGCCGCCTGATCGCGGAGGCGGAGCTTGACGCGCTGATCGTCGAGGGTGCCGCCAACCTGCGCTACCTGTCCGGCTACACCGGCTCGAACGGGCTCGTGCTCGTGAACGCCGACGGCGGCGGGCGCTTCTATACCGACTTCCGTTACGCCTCCCAGGTCGCCGAGGAGGTCGACGGCGCCTTTGAGTGCGAGATCGTGACAGGGGAGTTGCTCGACGCCATGGCCCGCTCCCTCGCTGCGGGCCGCGTCGGGTTCGATGACACGCGAACCAGCGTCAGCCGGCGCGCGAAGCTCGGCGAGCTGGCGCCGGCGGGCGTCGAGTTTGTCGCCGCGCCGGGCCTCGTCGAGCGGATGCGGGCGGTCAAGGACGAGCGGGAGATCGAGCTGATCGCCGCCGCCGCAAAGCTGATCGACGAGTTGCTCGGCTGGCTGTTCGCCGGGCGCCTGAGCGGTCGCACAGAACGCGAGCTGGCGATCACGCTCGAGCACGAAATGCGATTGCAGGGCGCGACCGCGCCGAGCTTTTCGTCGATCGTCGCCGGCGGCGCGCACGGCGCACTGCCGCACGCCCAGCCGCGCGATGTGCCGATCGAGCCCGGCACGCTCGTCACCTTCGACATCGGCGCGCTGGTGGACGGATACTGCTCGGACTGTACGCGGACCGTTGCCGTTGGCGAGCCCTCCGCCCGCGCCCGCGAGGTCTATGAGGTTGTCCTGCGCGCGCAGCTCGCCGGGCTCGAGGCGATCGCGCCCGGGGTCAGCGGACGCGACGCCGACGCGCGGGCGCGCGCAGTGATCGAGGAGGCCGGCTACGGCGAGTACTTCGGCCACGGCCTCGGCCACGGCGTGGGCCTGGAGATACACGAGGCTCCGCGGCTCTCGCGCATCAGCGGCGATCAGGCGCTGCTCGCCGGCAACGTGGTCACCGTCGAGCCGGGGGTCTACCTGCCCGGCGAGCTGGGCGTCAGGATCGAAGACCTGACCGTCGTTCGTGCCGGCGGGGTTCAGCTGCTCAGCGGCTTCACGAAGGAACTGCTGGTGCTCGACTGAGGCGCGGGTGGGCGCGCTGCGCGCTGCGCAGCGGGCGCAGCCGGTAGACGACCGCCGCCAGCACCGCGAGCGTCAGCGTTGCCGGCAACAGGAACGAGACCGCCTGGGCGTCGACGCCGATGTGGCCGGGCAGGTACCAGAAGATCAGCCACGTCGCCGCGGTCGCCGCAGCCGCTCCCCACGGTGCGCGATGTGCGACGGTGGTTTCCCACGCGAGCAGCGCGAAGATGAACGGCAGCGGGTAGTAGACGACATCCCACGGGTCAAGCCAGCAGCGCAGCAGCAGCAGCAGGGCCAGCAGCAACAGCGCGTCGGCTCGGGGTGTGCGGCGCCGCACCGCCAGCAGCGTGAGCGGCAGGCCGAGCCAGACGATCAGGATGTGCGCGCGGCCACCAAGCCACGCGGGCGCGTCGCGGAAGCCGCGTGCGACCGAGCCGAGCATCGCCGGGACCCAGTGCCCGCGTGGGCCGAAGAACCAGAAGATCTGCCACGGGTGGAAGATCCCGCCGGTGGCGGTGACGACGATACGGTCCGTTCCGCTGGTCACACTGGGCGAGGACAAAAACATCGGCGCGACCAGGGCGCTCGCGAGCACGCCCGCGATGATCAGGGAGCGCCAGCGGTGGGCGGGCAGCGCCAGCAGGACCGGGCCGATCGCCAGCAGGGCCCACTCCTTGTTCGCAATCGCCAGTCCGAGTGCCACCGCCGCGAGATTCGCCCGGCCGCGCTGCGCGAGCAGCACCGCCGCGACACACAACGCTCCACCGAGCAGCTCCTCAGGGTGCCCGGTCTGCAGCGCCCGGTAGGTGATCGGGTTGGCGGCGCACACGAGCACCGCCAGCCCAGCCGCGGCCAGGCGGGCGCCGGCGCGGCGCAGATTCACTGCGCACCACACGCCGAGGGCGCCGATCGCGAGCAGGCACGGCAGGGCGCCGAGCCGGTAGATCAGAAGCGCGCCACCTCCGGCCAGGCTGCCGGGAAGCGCGAAGGGTGCTCGCAACGCAAGTGACGCGCCGTAGGACGGCGCGCTCTGGAGAAACTCGCTGATATGCCCGTGCAACAGCGCCGTCATGCTCGGCGCCGCCTCGAGGCCGTAATCGTTCGCGGTGACGGCCCAGCGCCATCCCCAGGCCAGGGCGAGCGCCGAACCGAGCGCAAGCGCGCTCCACAGGGTCACCTCAAGACGCGAGACGGTCGAGACGGCTCCGCCGGCGGGTAGCTGAGCGCGATGGCGCGCGGTCACAATGTCGATATCGGCGCGGTGTTTGGCGCGCTTGAACGACGCTCGCGCGGCCTGCGCGCGACAAGGCGCGACCAGGCGCCCGGCGCGAACAGCGCGATCGCGAGCGCGAGCAGCGCCGGCACCGCGGCAAGCAGGAAGACCGCGGCCTGTTCGTCCGGCGAAACGTGCTCGGGAACGACGATGAACACCAGCCAGACGACGACGCTTGCGGTGAGTGCGAGGACCGGTGGGCGCCGGCGGTCGAGGCTCTCCCAGGCGAGCAGCGCGAAGATGAACGGGAGCGGGTAGTAAACCGTGTCCCAGGTGTCGAAGGCGAAGCGGATCGCCAGCAGGAAGGCGAGCAGGAGCATCGCGTCGGTGCGCCGGCGCAGCACCGCGAAGGCCGTGACCGGCACCGCGAGCGCGACGATCAGCGGGTGGTCGATGCTCTGGATCCACGCCGGCGGCGTGCGGTAGCCGATCTTGACAGCGCCGAAGCTGTCGCGGACCGTCTGGGAGTGGGAGCCGAGGAACCACCACAGCTGCCAGGGCTGGAAGATCGCGCCGCCGCCGGCGACGGTCAGGGCACCGGGCGAGCCCGACCCCCCACCGACGTGGCTCGCGAGCCAGAGCGGGAGGTAGAAGCACGCGGCCAGCACGCCCGCAATGACCGCGGCGCGCACGCGGTGGGCCGGCAACGCGAGCAGGACCGGCCCGATCGCCAAAAGCGCCCACTGCTTGTTGGCGATCGCGAGGCCGAGCAGGATGCCCGACCAGCCGGCGTGACCGCGCTGGGCGGCGAGCACCGCGGCCACGCACGCCACCGCGCCGAGCAATTCCTCGGCGTGTCCGTCCTGGAGCGCGTAGAGCGTCACCGGGTTGACGACGCACAGCCCGAGCGCCGTGGCCCGCGCGATCCGGCCCGCTCCGATGTCGCGCATCCGCGCCACCAGCCACACGCCAAGCAGCGCGGCGGCGACCAGCGCGGGGACCGAGACGGCCTGGTAGACGGCGACTGCGCCGCCGCCCCATAACCCGGGGAGCAGCGCGAACGGCGCACGCAGCTCGAGCGAGCCGCCGTACCCGGGTGACAGCTGCAGGAAGGTCAGAAGGTGGCCGGAGGTGAGCGCGGCGTAGGCCGGCGCGACCTCCGTCGCATAGTCGTTCCAGCCGAACCCGTAAAGGGTGAGAAACGACATCGCCCACACACCCACGGCCGCGAACGCGATCGCGGCTCCGTGGTCGCGCACGCGCAGCCTGGTCACCCATGACTTATCGGTGCGATCGCCCGGGCGCTTGAGGTGCGCCGGGCCTGCAAAGCCGGGCTTTTAGCGGTGGCGGCGCTCGCCCCCCGGCCGCGCGGCGAGCGCCGCCGTGCTGCATGCTGCTCCGGTGCCTTCGTTCGCGGTGTCGATCTGCGTGCTGTCGCTGGTCCAGGCCGGGCTGGTCGTGTTGCCGGCGCCTCGCGAGATCCCGGCGCTTGCGCGCCTGCGAAGCGGCTGGTGGGCAGCGATCCCCGCCGCGTCGGTTGCCGCCTTCGTGTTCGGCGAACGGACGCTCGGCGGGCTCGCGGACGGCCTCACCTACCTCGCGCTGATCGCCGTTCCGCCCCTCGCGGCGGTGGCTCTCGGCTGGGCGATGCGCGCCAGCCGGCCCTGGTTTGCGCCGGGTGCCGCGCTGCTCTTCGCGCTCGCGTGGGCTGACCGCCAGGGCCTCGCGGGTGAGACCGCCGGTCTGGTGCTGGACGCGCTGTCGTGCGTGACGCTCGCGGTCCTGCTCGTGGCGGTGAGCCCACGCGTTCTGGTCAAGCTGGGGATCGTCGCGATGGCAGCCGTCGATAGCTGGCTTGTGCTCAGCGACCTCCTGGCGGCCCCCAACGGCGTGCTCAACGCGGCGGCGCCGGCGGCGCACCTGCCGCAGCTGCAGCGAGTCGTGTTCGGCTCGGCCGTCATGGGCTACGGCGACGTGTTCGTCGCGGCGCTGCTCGGAGCCCTGCTCGCCGCGCAGCCGGGCGTGGCCCGCCGCGGCGCCGCGATCGCGGCAGCCATCGGCCTGGCCTTCGACCTGCTGTTCTTCGCCGTCAATGAGCTGCCGGCGACGGTGCCGATCGCGCTGACCTTGGCGATCCTCGAGTCGGGCGCGATCGTCGCAAGCCGGCGCGCGACGGCCCGGTGACGACAGCGTGTTGTCGGGTCCGAACGGGGAGCGGCGGGAGGCGCCGTCAGGCCGCGCCGGCCGGGCTTGTCGGCGTGGCCGCGGTTGCGGTTGCCGTTGACATGGTCCAGGGAGCGGCCTTCGCCGGCTGAATTCGCCGCGTTGCTCGTCGCGACCCCCGCCACGGCGGCGAGGGTCGCCGAGCGACCTGCGTCACTTGCCGCGAAAGTACTCGTGCACCTCGAACTCATGCACCTCGGGCTGGCCGGCGATGCCGACCGCGGCCGCCGCCGGCCCGATGCGCTCCGCCGCGAAGCGGTCGAAATGCGCGCGCGACTCCCAGAAGTCGAGAACCCCCCAGCCGCCCTCGACGGGGCCGGAGGCGTGGAAGATCAGCCCGTCCGGGACCGCCCCGGCCGGGTCGATCGCCGCATTCAGGCGGTCGACCTGCTCCGCCGTCCATCCATCGCCCTTCAGCCGAATTCCCACAGCCATGATGCCTCCCTCGGGTTGGATGCTGCGACTGTACGCCGAACGCGAGCGGGCGTTGGCAAAAGTCGTGAACGTCCCCGCCTGAGGCGGGACGCCGGCAAAGCGCGGCGGCGGGCGAGCTTCCGCCGGGGCTGCCACGCGCCGCCACGGCGGGAGCGCCCGGGTGGCGTGCGCGCGCCGTCCGCCACCTGCACCTCAGGGCACGTCAGCGAAGAAGTCCTGGCGGACCGTCATCGCGGCCGGGATCGTCACCGTCCGCTGCGCGATCGTCGGGCGCAGATTGCCCACCGGTGCTGCCCGGACGGTGTAGGTGCCGGGGGGCACAGGGATGCTCGCCAGCTCGCCCTGCCCGACCGTCTCGGTCGCCACCGTGGCGCCCGTGGCGCGGTCGGTGACGGTGATCGTGTCCGCCAGCGGCTCGGGCACGCGGGGGCAGACCCAGGGCGCCATCGCCGGACCTCCGACCACGTAGAAGCCGCTGATCAGCTCGGTCGGCCCGGCCGTCTCGGAGGGCTCCCGCGCGGGCGGAGCCGTCGGGCCCGGTTTCGGGCATCGCGGCGCTAGCCAAACGCTGATCGCTCGCGCGCTGGCGCCGGCCGCGGGTGACTGCTGGACGATCCGCTGCCGTGGCTGCGCTCCGGGCGCCTGGACCGCGCGTGTCCGTATCGCGCAGCCGGCGCGGGCGGCGCGCGCTCGCGCCTGCCTGAGCGTCAAGCCGGTCAGGCCGGGTACCCGGCAGTCCCGCGGCTCCCCACCGCGATGGGCCGTTGCGGCGCGGTTCCCGAGCGTTCGCGCCGGGGCGGCGACGGCTGCCGCCATGACCGGCGAGCCCGCGAGCGCGGCCGCGGCAGCGGCCGCGGCGGCAAGCGCGAGCGGCCGGCCCCCGCCCCGTGGACCGCTCGAGCGAATCTGGCGGGCCAGCATCCGATCATGGTCGCAGCTCGGCGAGCCGGCGATGAACTCTCAATCCTCGCTGCGCGTCCGCGGCGAGCGCGTCGCGGCGCCGTCGCGACGGCCCCGCGTACACTGGCCAACGTGATCAATACAAACCAGTTCAAGAACGGAAACCACATCGACGTGGACGGCGTGGTCTTCAAGATCATCGAGTTTCAGCACGTCAAGCCCGGCAAGGGGGGCGCGTTCGTCAGAACCAAGCTGCGCCGCTCCTCCGACGGCGCGGTGATCGACCGCACCTTCCGAGCCGGGGAGAAGTTCCGCGCAGTGCGCACCGAGACCCATCGAATGCAGTTCCTCTACGCCGAGCGGGGAGGGGCGCATTTCATGGATCTCGGCTCCTACGAGCAGATCGAGATCCCCGAGACCGCGCTTTCCGGAGCGCTGCAGTGGACGCGACCGAACGACGAGGTCGATGTCCTGTTCATCGACGGCGAGCCGGTCGACCTGCAGCTGCCGAGCGCCGTCGATCTCGAGGTGCGCGACACCGAGCCGGGCGTGCGCGGCGATACGGCGTCCGGCGGCGGCACCAAGCCGGCGGTGCTCGAAACCGGCGCCGAGGTGCACGTGCCGCTGTTCGTCAACATCGGCGACCGAATCCGCGTGGACACGCGCAGCGGCGACTACGTGTCCCGCGCGTGATGTAGTGGTCCCGTCCGCAAGTGCTGCACGTTCCCGGCGGCGTCTCGACGTCCGTGGCGTCGTCCTTCCCCCATTACGGGGGACAGGCGGTCGCCGCAAGGCAACCAGCCTTGCTGGCTCCCTGTGTCCTCGCCACGGCCGCCGAGCCACTCGCCGGATACCACGCACCACTTACGGACGGAACCACTAGTGCGCCGCAGCGAGCAACGGCGCGCGGCCGTGATCGCGGCCTACCAGCACGATCTCACCGGTCAGCCGCTCGCCGAGGCGCTGGGCCGAGACGCGGCCCCGTTCACCCGTGTCCTTGCGTTCGCGGCCGTCGAGCGCGCCCCCGAACTCGACGAGCTGATCGGCGGCCACGCGCACGGCTGGACGATCGAGCGGATCGCGCCACTGGAGCGCAACATCCTGCGGGTCGCGCTCGTCGAGATGCTCTACGGCGACAGCGTCCCAGCTGATGAGCCGATCTCGCCCGAGGGCGCGATCGACGAGGCCGTGCAGAGCGCGAAGACCTTCTGCGGGGCCGACGCGCCCGGTTTCGTCAACGGCATCCTCGACGCGATCCTACGCGATGTGCGCGAGAATGCCCGCTATGAGCATTCCTGAGAACCAGCTCGACGCGCTCATCGCGCGCCTCGAGCGGGCGGCTGAGCAGCTGCGCTCCGGGGAGCTCTCCGCCGACGCGGCGGCGACACTGGTCGAGGAGTGCGCGGCCCTGGCCGGCGAGGCGAGTGTCGAGCTCGAGCGCCGTGCCCGGGTGGAGCAGTCCTCCGCAGGCGCGCAGGGCAGTCTTCTGTAGTGGGCTATCCGGATCACCTGCGCGCGCAGGTCGATGTCTATCTCGCCGAGGTGCAGTTCGCGCAGGACGCCGATCTGGGCGGGCTCGTGGAGGCGATGCGCTACTCGCTCCTGGCCCCGGGCAAGCGCATCCGGCCCGTCCTGGCGCTGGCGACCGCGCTCGCTCTCGGCCGTGACCCGGACGATGTGATGGCGCTGGCGGCGGCACTCGAGCTGATCCACACCTACTCGCTGATCCACGACGACCTGCCGGCGATGGACGACGACGACCTGCGGCGCGGACGCCCAACCTGCCACGTCGCGTTCGGCGAGAACGTCGCGATCCTCGCCGGCGACGCGCTGTACGCCGAGGCGCTTCGCCACATCGCCGTGCACCAGCGCGGCGACGCGGCGCATGTGCTGCGCGCAATCGGCCGCCTGGCGGCGGCGACCGGCGTCGACGGCATGGTCGGCGGCCAGTATCTCGACGTCGCCGAACTCGCTCCGGCGGGGCCCGATGGGCTCCGCCGCCTGCACGCGCTGAAGACCGGGCGGCTGATCGCGGCGTCGGTCCAGTGCGTGCTCGAGCTTGTCCCGGCGGGCGAACCTGAGACAATCCTCTTCGGACAGTTTGCCTCGGAGCTCGGAGTGCTATTTCAGATCGTTGACGACATCCTCGATGTGACGGGTACCGACGCGGCCCTGGGCAAGCCCAGCGGCAGCGACGAGCGCCACGGCAAGCGAACCTACGTGTCCGAGCACGGCTTGGCTCGGGCGCGTGAGCTGGCCGCGCAATCCCATCGCGCAGCGCGCGCAGCGCTCGCCGGCGCGGCGCCCGGCGGAGCCGCCGAGCTCGAGCAGATCACGGACTTCATCTACACGCGAACCTCTTGAACCCGTCACCACCAAAATCACCGCGACTGCTCGACCGTATCGACGGCCCGCAGGACCTGCACGGGCTCAGCGAGGACGAGCTGACGCGCGTCGCGCAGGAGGTGCGCGAGCACATCATCGCGACGGTGGGGGAGATCGGCGGCCATTTCGGCGCCAACCTGGGCACCTGTGAGCTGGCGGTCGCGCTGCACTCGCTGCTGGACTCGCCGCGCGACAAGATCCTCTGGGACGTCGGCCATCAGGCCTACCCGCACAAGGTCCTCACGGGGCGCCGCGACGAACTCGGGACGATCCGCCGCTACGGCGGCCTCGCACCGTTCTGCTCGATCGCCGAGTCCGAGCACGACATCATGGGTGCCGGTCACGCGTCGACGTCGATCGGCTACGCCGTCGGACTGAAGGAGGCGATGCGCGCGCGTGGCGACCGTGACGCCGGGCGCGTGGTGGCGGTGATCGGCGACGGTGCGATGACGGGCGGCGTCGCGTTCGAGGCGATCCACCAGGCGGGGGGCCTGGGCACGCCGATCGTCGTCGTGGTCAACGACAACGGAATGTCGATCGCTCCGAATGTCGGTGCGCTGTCGCGCTACTTCAACCGCGTGCGGCTGAACCCGCGCCTGTGGCATGCCCGCGGCGGGATCGAGGGTGGCTTGACGAAGCTGCCGGGCGGGATCGGCGCGGCGTTCGAGCGCTTCGGCCCCAACATCAAGGAGTCGATCAAAGCGTTCGCGGCTCCGGGCCTGTTCTGGGAGGAGCTCGACTGGGCCTACGTGGGCGTGATCGACGGGCACGATGTACGCGCGCTGCGGATCGCGGTACGCGACGCGCTCGCCGCGCAGCGGCCGGTCGTCGTGCACATCGCGACCGTCAAGGGCAAGGGCTTCGGGCCCGCCGAGAACGGGGGTCTCGAGGGCATGGAGCGCTGGCATGCGGCCAAGCCGCGCTCGATCGCCAATGGCGAGGTCGTTCGCTCGCATGCGACGGCCGACGTACCGCCGCCGCCGCAGTACACGACCGTGTTCGGCGAAGCTCTGCTCGAGGAGTGCCGCCGCGACGCCCGCGTCATCGCGATCACGGCGGCGATGAACTCCGGCACCGGTTTGAACATCGTGCAGGCCGCGATGCCCGAACGCTACTTCGACGTCGGCATCGCCGAGCAGCAGGCGGTCCTGTTCGCCGCCGGCCTCGCGCTCGAGGGGGCCCGGCCCGTCGTGGCGATCTATTCGACCTTCCTGCAGCGCGCCTTCGACCAGATCGTCCACGATGTCTGCCTCCAGCGCCTCCCGGTCGTGTTCGCGATGGACCGCGCCGGGCTGGTCGGCGACGACGGGCCGACCCACCACGGCGTGTTCGACATCGCCTACCTGCGGTGCCTGCCGAACATCGTCCTGATGGCGCCGCGCGACGAGGCGATGCTGGTCCACATGCTGCACACCGCGCTGGCGCACGACGGCCCATCGGCGCTGCGCTACCCGCGCGGCGAGGGTGTCGGCGTGCCGCTGCCGGCGCAGCCGGTGCTCGTGCCGATCGGAACCGGCGAGATCCTGCGCGAAGCACCCGACCGCGGCGTCGAGCACGGCCACCGCGTCGCTCTGCTCGGCTACGGCACGGGCGTCGGCAAGGCGCTCGCGACGGCAACGCTGCTCGAGCTGGACGGGATTGACGCGACGGTGGCCGACGCGCGCTTCGCCAAGCCGCTCGACAGCGGCCTGATCGCCCAGCTGGCCGCCGAACACGAGCTCCTGGTCACGATCGAGGAGGGCGTGCTGGGCGGCGGTTTCGGCAGCGCAGTCTGGGAGACGCTGAACGAGTCCGGCGGAGCGCCGACGCGGATCATGCGCGTTGGCGTGCCCGACCGCTACGTGACGCATGGAGCGCCCGCACTGCTGCACGACGAGATCGGCTTCACACCGGAGCGGATAGCCGAGCGCGTGCGCGCCGCGATCGACCGCCCGAGCTTCGCCGAACGGTAGCGGCCGATGCGACGCCGACAGCGGGCGCCCGATGTGTTGCCCGTCGCGGCGCGGGTGCTCGCCCGCGCGCTGGACGCGATCCGGGAGCGCTGAGTTGGCTGCGAAGGTCCGCCTCGACGCGCTGCTCGCCCAGCGCGGCCTGTTCGAGACCCGGACCCGCGCGGCCGCGTCGGTGCTCGCCGGCGAGGTGCGGATCGGCAACCAGGGAATGCGCGCGACCAAACCGGGGGCGCTGGTCGCAACCGACGTCGAGCTGTCGGTCGACGACGCTCCGCGCTTCGTCTCCAGGGGCGGCATCAAGCTCGCGAACGCCCTCGCCTCCAGCGGCGTGCAGGTCGCCGGCCGCCGCTGCCTGGACGTCGGCGCTTCCACAGGCGGCTTCACCGACTGCCTACTCGCGGCGGGGGCCGCCGCGGTCGTCGCGCTCGACGTTGCCTACGGCGAGTTGAGCTGGAAGCTGCGCGGTGATCCGCGCGTGACCGTGCTCGAGCGCTTCAATGCGCGCGAGCTTGCGCCCGGCGTGTTGCCCTACGCTCCCGAGGTGATCGTGGCAGACTTGGCGTTCATCTCGCTGCGCACGGTGCTTCGGCCGATACTGTCCTGCGCCGCGCCGCGCTTCGACGCGCTCTGCCTGGTGAAACCGCAGTTCGAGGTGGGGCGCGGGCGGGTCGGGCGCGGCGGTGTCGTCCGCGACGCAACACTGCGGCGCGCCGCGCTGCTCGATGTCGCGGGCACGGCGGTGGAGCTCGGCGCGTCGGTGCAAGGGTTCTTCGCGTCCGGACTGCCGGGTCCGAAGGGGAACATCGAGACCTTCGTGGCGCTCGCCGAGCGCGACCGCGGATCGGTCGGCGGCCTGGATGCGCTCGCAATGGCGGCTGACCCCGGATGAGCACCCGCGCGATCACCGTGATGACCCACGGTCGCCCGCAGGAGACCTCCGCCGCACTGCGAGAGCTCGGTGAGATGGCAGCCGCGGCCGGTGCGCTGCTCACACTCGATGCCGACGAGACCGCCAAGCACCCGCTCGTCGGCGACGTCGCCGGGCTCGCGTTCGACACGCCGGCCGCACCCGGCGCCGAGCTGTGCTTGGCGCTCGGCGGCGATGGCACCATCCTGCGCGCGCTGCGATCCTACGCGCGGACATCCGTACCCGTGTTCGCGGTGAACTTCGGCGAGGTGGGTTTTCTTTCGACGGTCGAGCCCGAGCGGATGCGCGAGGGGTTCGCGCGCGCGCTGGCCGGGACGCTCGACGTGCTGAGCCTGCCCGCGATCGAGGTCGAGGGCCCGGCCGGCAGCCACGTCGCGCTGAACGACCTCTCGCTGCATCGCAAGGTCGGCGGGCGGGTCGCCGAACTCGCCTACGGCATCGCCGGCGATGAGATCGGGAGCGTGCGCTGCGACGGCATCGTCGTTGCCACGCCGGCCGGCTCGACCGGCTACAACCTCGCCAACGGCGGCCCGGTGATGGCCTGGGGCGTCGCCGGCATGGCCGTGTCGTTCATCGCTCCCCACTCGCTCGGCGCCCGCGCCCTCGTTGTCGCGCCGGACGATGTGCTGATGCTGCACAACAGCTCCCGCGAGACGCTCGCCGTCTCCGTCGACGGTCGTCCGGTCGGCGAGATCGCGCCGCAGCAGGTGGTCCGCGCGCGCTTCGCGCACGACATCGCGAAGCTTGCGCAGATGGACGGGTCGAGCTTCTACCGGCGGCTGCGGGAGAAGTTCGGCCGGCTCTCGAGGTAGGGTCGCGCCGGTCCTTGCGCCGCTGCCGTGCGGGTTCTGTCCCCGCACGCTGCTACACCCTGTCGCATGCTGCTTGAGCTATCCGTACAGGATCTGCTGCTGATCGAGGAGGCGCGACTGGAGCTGGTCGGCGGCCTGAACGTGATCACCGGGGAGACCGGCGCTGGCAAGACGGTGCTGGCGCACGCTCTCGATTTGCTGCTCGGCGGGCGCGCGCGAGCGGGGATCGTCCGCCCCGGCGCCGCCGAGGCCTACGTCGAGGGCGTCTTCGAGCTTCCCGAGGGCCTGCGCTGTGAGCAACTCGCGCCGGACGCCTCGGAGCTCGTGCTGGCGCGCCGCGTCGGCGTGGACGGGCGCACCCGGGCCTACGTGGGCGGCCGCTCGATCGCGGTGGGCCAGCTGCGCGAGCTCGCCGGCGAGCTGCTGTCGTTCTACGGCCAGCACGAGCACCGGCGGCTGATGCTGGGCGCGGCCCAGCTCGAGATCCTCGACGCCTCGTGCGGTCCGCAGCAGGCGCTGCGCCGCGCGGCGACCGCGACGGCTTGGGCGGCGGTGAGCGAGGCGCGCGGCGAGCTCGAAGCGCTGGCGGAGCTCGCCGGCGAACGCGAGCGCCAGCTCGACCTGCTCGAGTTCGAACTGGGCGAGATCGAGCAGGTCGATCCGGGCGAGGACGAGCGCACCGCGCTCGTCGCCGAGCGCGAGCGGCTGCGCAACGCCGAGGGGCTGCGAAGCGCGTCGTGGGGTGCACAGCAGGCGCTCGCCGACGAGGATGCCGGCGGCCTGCGCGGGCTGCTCGCGTGCGAGTCGAGCCTCGAGACCGCGGCACCCCTCGATCCCCAGCTCGAGGCGCTGGCGGCCCGCGCGCGGGCACTGACGATCGAGTCTCAGGATCTGCTCAGCGAGATCGGCCGCTACGGCGAGCAGCTCGAAACCGAGCCCGGCCGCCTGGAATGGGTCGAGGAGCGCCTGGGCGCCATCGCGCGGCTGGAGCGCAAGCACGGCGGCAGCGTGGCCGCGGTGCTCGAGCATGCCGCGCACTGCCGCGAGCGTCGCGAGCAGCTGATCGGCGCGGAGGTCGCGATGGAGGCCGCGCAGGCGCGGCTGGATGACGCGCTGCGCGAGCACGCCGTGGCGCATGCGGCGCTCAGCCGCGCGCGCGCCGCCGGCGCGCCGGTACTGGCGGGCGAGGTGCGCGAGCGCTTGGCGGAGCTGGCGATGGCGCAGGCGAGCTTCGAGGTCGCCCTCGTGCCATGCGAGCCGGGGCGGGCGGGCGCCGAGCAGGTCCAGTTCGAGATTGCGCCGAACCCTGGTGTTCCGGCCGCGCCGCTGCGCGAGATCGCCTCCGGCGGCGAGCTCTCGCGCGTGATGCTGGCGCTCTTGTCCGCCGCGCACGGCGGCGGTGCCACGACGCTCGTGTTCGACGAGATCGACGCCGGGATCGGCGGCCACACCGCCAGGGCGGTCGGCGAGCAGCTGCGCGCGCTCGCCCAGGGCCGCCAGATTCTCGCGATCACCCACCTGCCGCAGGTGGCGTCGTTCGCGGCGCGCCACTTCACGATCTCGAAGGACCTCGGCGGTGAGCCGACACGCGCGACCGTCACCCGCCTGGGCGACGAGCAGGTGCTCGGCGAACTGGTGCGGATGCTCGGCGCCGACGCGCAGGATGCCGGCGCCCGCCGCCACGCCAAGGAGCTGCTGCGAGCGGCGTGAGCGCGCCCGACGCGGACGACGTCGCCGACCTGCTCGCGGGCGATGCGCCGCGGGCGGCGCGTGTGCTCGTCGCCGCGCTGGCCCGCGAGACTCCGGTGCTCGCCTCGGGCACGCTGACCGAGCGCTTCGGCGGCCGCATCCTGCTGAAGGCCGAGAACCTCCAGCGAACCGGCTCGTTCAAGCTGCGCGGCGCACTGAACCGGGTGGCCGATCTGGCGGCCGGGAGCGGAGTCGTCGCCGGCAGCGCCGGTAACCACGCCCAGGCGCTCGCCTACGCCGCCAGCGCGCGCGGCGTGGCGTGTGAGGTGTTCATGCCGGACCAGGCGCCCGTGGCCAAGGTAGCCGCCGTTCAGGCCTACGGCGGCTCGGTCACCCTCGGCGGTGAGAGCGTTGACGACTGCGTCGCCGCCGCTCGCGAGCGCGCGCAGTTCACCGGTGCCGTCTTCGTCCACCCCTTCGATGACCCCCACGTGATCGTCGGCCAGTCGACGCTGGGACTGGAACTGCTCGATCAGGTTCCGGACCTTGCCACCGTGGTGGTCCCGCTCGGTGGTGGCGGGCTGATCTCGGGGATCGCCGGTGTCGTCAAGCTTGCTCGCCCCCACGTTCGCGTGGTCGGCGTCCAGGTCGCCGCGTGCGCCCCCTACCCGCAGGCGCTCGCGGCCGGGGCGCCGCTCAGCGTCCACGCCGCCTCGACGATCGCCGACGGCATCGCTGTCAAGCGGCCGGGCGAGCTCACGCTGCCGCTGGTCGCGCGCTGGGTCGACGAGGTGGTGGTCGTCAGCGAAGAGGACACGGCCGAGGCGATGGTGATGCTGATGGAGCGCGCGAAGCTCGTGGTGGAGGGGGCCGGCGCGGTCGGCGTCGCCGCGCTGCTCGCGTCGCTCGTCAAGCCATCGGCAGATGGCGCCACCGTGCTCGTGCTGTCCGGCGGCAATGTCGACGCCGGCCTGCTCGCGCTGGTGGCGCGCCGCCACGAAACCGCGGTCGGGCGGCGCCTGCGGGTCTTCACGCGCGTGTCGGACCGGCCGGGCGGCCTTGCCGCGCTGCTCTTGTGCGTGGCGTCGGCCGGCGGGAACCTGCTCGCCGTCGAGCACGTGCGCGAAGCGGTCGACCTGCAGGTGCGTCAGACCGGCGTGGAGCTGACACTCGAGACGCGCGGCAGCGAGCACGCCGAAGCGATCATCGCCGCGATGATGGCCGACGGCTACGAGGTGGAGCGGGTCTAGTGGGTTGCGAGCAGGTCTCGCTGCGGGTCGATGTTCCAGCGCGCCGCGGCGGCGCGGTGCTCCTCGCGCAGCGACCAGCGGTCGGGAAGATCGTCGCCGTCGTGGTCGGGCACGGCTCCCTTCAGCGCCATGCAGCCGGTGTTGTCACCGAGCGATCGGATCAGCGCGACATCCTCGCGGCCGAGCGGGCGAGTCCGCGCCAGGGCCGCAAGCTCTGCGCGCTTGTCCTCGACGGCGCGCGCGCCGGGCCCGGACTCCTGGATCAGCGTCGGCGCCACGCAGGCGACTGGCGCTTGCGCGAGATCCCACGCACAGGCCAGCTGCAGCATCGTCAGCGCGTTGCGCGCTGCGATCGGCCGCATCAGCTCGAGGCGCTCGCGCGCCTGCTCGACCCAGCCGGCGGGCCGGAACGAGCGGTGGTCGCCCGTCCTGAAAGCGTGCCCGGCGGCGACATCGTCGTGGAAGACGCCGCCGTAGTCGACGACCCTGGCGATCACGCGCACGCCCGCGGCCGATGCCGGGCGCAGGGCGAGCTCGCCAGGCCACGGCTCGAGCGGGTTGAGGATCAGCATCGCCCAATCGATCAGCGCCCCGAACCGCTCGAAGCAGTCGATCAGATCCAGCGTGAAGCCGTTCGCAGGGCCGGGCGCGACGCCGAGCAGCCGCGTGAGGCCCTGCTCGCGCAGCGCCGCCATCCCCTGCCAGACCGCTTCGCTGGTGTAACCGATGCGGTCCGGGTTGTGCAGCAGCAGCACGTCGAAGCGGTCGAGCCCGCAGCGCTCCAGGCTGCGCTCCGTCGCCATCCGCAGATAGTCCCCGTAGTCGTCTGGTCCGCGCAGCGCCGGGTCGGTGAAGCGCGGGAAGCCCTTCGCGCCGGCCCGCTCGCCCGTGTAGAAGTCGTGGCCGACGGCCCCGACGACGCAGACGCGCTCGCGCGCGATGCCCTCGAGGGCCACGCCGAGCAGGCGATCGGCCTCGCCGGCCCCATACACGTCGGCCGTGATCACCGTGTCGATCTCGGCGTCCGGTCGAAGCAGCGCGATCAGGCGCTGCTCTTCGAGCGGCTCCCCGAAATGCATGAAGCGCCCGCCGCTCCAGGTTCCCAGCGCGGCGACCCCAGGATCGCGGTGTTGAGGCCCGTCCACCCGATTCAGTCTAGATGCGCGCCGGCGTGGCCGCCGCTAGGCTCGCGGGCCGTGCCTCGAGTTCGCTTCCAGCGCTCCGCCTGCCCGGTGGAGCGCACCGCCGGTGGCGCCGGGTGAGGACGCCGAGCGTCGGGCAGCTGCTGCGGGGGGCGTTCGAGCTCTATCGTGGCAACGCGCGGCTTGTCCTGTCGGTGACAGTGCCGGTCGTCATTGTCGTGACGGGGTTGACGGCGCTCGGCCTGGGGGAGTTCGGGGCGCGCGTCAATCCGGCTCCGCCGCTGCGCGACACCTACGTCGACTTCGCCGTCAGCGAACTCGTCACGGGGCCGCTGATCACCGCGATCCTCGCCCGCTTGGTCCTCCTGAAGCGTCGCGGGGAGGCGGTGAACGCCACCGACCTCGTGGCCGACGCGCTAGAGCTCTTTCCAGCCGTGCTGCTCGTGATCATCACCTGGCTGCTTGTCGCATTCTGCGGGTTCGCCTTTTTCTTCGTTCCCGGTGCCTACATCTTTGTGAGCTGGTACTTCGTCGTGCAGGCCGTCGTGATCGACGGCGACCGCGGGTTCGCGCCGATCCGCCGCAGCGCGGTGCTGGTCAGCGGCCACTGGTGGCAGAGCGCGGGCACGGGTGCGGCGTTCTGGCTCGCGTCGCTCGTGCCACAGGTGGTGATCGTCTACGCGCTGACACCCGTCGCGCGCTCGGCCAACTCCTACGCGATCGTCGTTGTCGCCGGCGCGCTGGCGAGCGTCATCGCGCTCCCGTTCCTCGCGATCGGCGCGACGCTCTACTACCTCGAGCTGCGCGACGGCGCCGCCCGCGCTTGACTCGTAAGCCGCCCGCGCTTGACGCGCGCGAGCGTGCCGCGGAGCGTGGGGTGGGCCATCACGCGCTCCGAGTTCCGACCGCGTCGCTCGCTACGGTGCGACCTTGCCCGCTCCGCTTCGACCCTCCACGTCCAGCCGGCGCTCGACTGCTTCGCGCTTCGCGCCGCGCGTGCCGAGGGGTTCTGTCCAAACTCCGCTTTCAGCGAGCGCGCCCGCGTTTCGCGCTGGCTAGACTGGTGAGACGCCCTTATGCCACAGACGCCTGACCGTCAACACCGCCCTCGCTTCATCTTCGTCACCGGCGGCGTCGTCTCCTCACTCGGCAAGGGCATCGCGGCGGCGTCGATCGGCAAGCTGCTGGTGGCGCGCGGTCTGACCGTCGCGCTGCAGAAGTTCGACCCCTACATCAACGTCGATCCCGGCACGATGTCGCCCTACCAGCACGGCGAGGTCTTCGTGACCGAGGACGGAGCCGAGACCGATCTCGACCTCGGCCACTACGAGCGTTTCACCGACGCCAACACCTCGCGGGCATCCAACGTGACCGCCGGCGGGATCTACAACACGGTGATCCGGCGCGAACGTCGTGGCGACTATCTCGGCGCGACGGTGCAGGTGGTGCCTCACATCACCGACGAGATCAAGCAGCGGATCTCGCTGATCGCGGAATCGACCGACGTCGACGTCGTGATCACCGAGATCGGGGGCACCGTCGGCGACATCGAGTCGCTGCCGTTCCTGGAAGCGATCCGCCAGTTTCCGGTCGATGTCGGGCGCCGGCGGTGCATGTTCATCCATCTCACGCTGGTGCCGTTCATCAACCACGCCGGCGAGTTGAAGACGAAGCCGACCCAGCACTCGGTCAACGAACTGCGTCGCATCGGCATCCAGCCGGACATGGTCGTCTGTCGCTCGGAGTCACCACTGTCAAGCGACATCCGCAAGAAGATCGCCCTCTTCGCGAGCCTGCCGATCGAGGCCGTGGTATCGGCCTACGATGTCCGCAACATCTACGAATGCCCGCTGAACTTCCAGGGCGAAGGCGTGGACGAATTCGTCCTCGACCACTTCGGGCTCAGCGCGCCGGCCCCCGACCTTGACTGCTGGCGCGCGCTGACGGAGCGGGCACGGGACGCCGCGGAGGTGGTGCGGATCGCGATCGTGGGCAAGTACGTCGAGCTCGAGGACGCCTATCTGTCGGTTGCCGAGGCGCTACGCCACGCCGGCTTCCGCGAGGGCTGCGGGATCGAGATCGATTGGGTCGACTCCGAGCCACTGGTCGGCGGAGCCGCCGAGCGGCTGGCCGAGGCCGACGGCATCCTGATCCCCGGCGGCTTTGGTAGCCGCGGCTTCGAGGGCAAGATCGAGGCGGCGCGCTTTGCGCGCGAGAGCGGCGTTCCGTACCTCGGCATCTGCTTCGGGATGCATGTCGTCGTCTGCGAGTTCGCGCGCCACCAGGCCGGCATGGAGGGCGCGAACTCGACCGAGTGCGACCCCGAGACGCCCTACCCGGTGATCGACCTGCTGCCCGAGCAGAAGGAGATCGTGGACCTCGGCGGGACGATGCGCCTGGGAGCGACGCCGATCAAGCTGCACGAGGGCACCCGAGCGCGTGAACTCTATGACGAGGCCGTCATCTACGAGCGCCACCGCCACCGCTATGAGGTCAACAACACGCTGCGCAGGCGGCTCGAGGCGGCCGGACTCGTGATGTCGGGAACGACGCCCGACGAGCGTCTGGTCGAGATCGTCGAGTTGCCGGATCACCCGTTCTATGTCGCCTCGCAGTTTCACCCCGAGTTCAAGTCTCGTCCTGAGCGCCCGGCGCCCCTGTTTCGCGAGTTCGTAGGCGCGGCGCTGGTGCGCTCGCGCGCGCAGTCCGCCGTCGGCTCGTGACGGTAGCCAGCGAGGCGGAGCGCCGCCGGCTGCACGAGACTTTCGCGGCGCTGTGCGCCATCGCGAGCCCATCCGGGCAGGAGCGAGCCTGCGCACAGGTGGTCAGCTCGCAGCTGCAGGCCCTGGGAGTCAGTGTCAGCGAGGACGGCGCCGGCGAGGCCGTGGGGGGGGACTGCGGAAACCTGCTCGCGCGCATCCCGGGTAGCGGCGATCGGTGGCTGCTGTTCTGCGCACATCTCGACACGGTGCCGGTCGCAGCCCCGCCGCAGCCGGTGGTCCGCGACGGTGCCTGGCAGAACGCCAACGAGGCGATCCTCGGCGCCGACAACAAGGTCGCGGTTGCCGCGATGCTGGTGCTCGCGCAGCGGCTCGCGGCGGCGCCCGCCGAGGTCGGCGTGGAGCTGCTGTTCACGGTCGGGGAGGAGCTCTCGCTCGCGGGCGCCAAGGAGTTCGAGACCGGCGTGCTGCGCAGCGGCCTCGGCTACGTGTTCGACAGCGCCTCGCCGGTCGGGGGTGTCGTGGTGGCTTCGCCGACGCATTACCGGGTCGCTGCAGAGCTTCGCGGCGTCGCCGCGCACGCCGGCGTGCGCCCTGAGAACGGGCGTAGCGCGATCCTCGCCGCGGCGCGCGCGATCGCCAACATGCGCCTCGGCCGGATCGACGCGCAGACGACGGCGAACATCGGGCTCATCTCCGGCGGCAGCGCCGCGAACGTCGTGCCCGACCGCTGCCGGATCGTCGGCGAGGCGCGCAGCCTCGAGGCGGCGCGAGCCGAGCAGCTCGCGAGCGAGCTCGTCGAGTGCCTCACCGATGCCGCCAACGACCCCGAGTGCGAGTGCGACCTCGACGTCACGCTCGAGCGCCAGTTCGAGGGCTACCGCGTGCGACCGTCGAGCGTCGAGGTGGCGCTCGCGTTCGATGCCCTGCGCGACTGCGGACATGATCCGGCGCCGACGACGAGCGGCGGCGGCAGCGACGCGAACGCGCTGCGCTCCCGCGGCCTCGCGGTGTTGAACCTCGCGAACGGCACCGAGCGCAACCACGAGCCCGGCGAGCGTGTTTCGACATCCGCGCTCGAGGCGATCCTCGACGTGGCGTTCGCGTTGGTGGAGCGAGCCGGGCGATAGCGGCGGACTCGCATGGCGCTGGCCGCCGGCCGCTGGCGGGTGGCGTGTGAGTCGCCCGCGCCGGGTGTGTCGTAGGCTCCGCGGCGTGGTGATCGCGGCATGATCGAGCCCGACGGCGCAGAGTTGCGCGTGCTCGGTGCGCTGATCGAGAAGCAGCGCACCACCCCCGACACCTATCCGCTCTCGCTGAACGCGCTGCGGCTCGCCTGCAACCAGTCGACCGGCCGCGACCCGGTCGTCGACTACGACGAGGACACGATCCGCGATGCCATCGCCCGGCTCGTGCGCCGCGGCTGGGCGCGTCTGGCCAGCGGTCCCGGCAGCCGCGCGACGAAGTACCGCCACCTGCTCGATGAGGCGCTCTCGCTCGACGGCGCCCAGCTATCTGTGCTTGCCGTGCTGATGTTGCGCGGCCCGCAGACGCCAGGCGAGCTGCGGGCGCGAACCGATCGCCTGCACCAGTTCGCCACGCTCGACGAGCTCGACACACTGCTTGAGGCTCTGGCCGGGCGTCGGCTGATCGTCCGCTTTGACCGTCGGCCCGGCCAGAAGGAGGCGCGCTGGCACCTCACGGAGCAATTCGGCGGGTCCTCGGGCGGGGAGGCTCAGTCGGGTGTGTTCGCGTCCGAGCCCGGCGAGGTGCAGCTCGCGGCCGACGCCGCGCCGCCCGCGACCGACGCCGCGCCGCTCGCCGCGGGTGAATTGGAGGCACGCGTCACGGCGCTCGAACGCGACCTCGGCGCCCTGCGTGACCTGGTCGCGCAATTGCGTGCGCAGCGCGGCTAGAGGGGACACCCTCCGCGGCGCGAACGTTGCGCAATGGCAACCACCGTCGCACCGCCCCGTGCATTCGAACAGCTGGTGCTCGATTTCCTCGCCTACCTCGAGTTTGAGCGCGGACTGTCGCGCAACACGCTCGAGGCCTACCGCGCCGACCTGCTTCAGTTCGGTGCCTATCTCCAGGCCCACGATCAAGACGTGCTGGACGCCGGTCACGCCCAGCTCGCAGGCTTTCTCAGCGACCTTGCGCATGGATCAGCCGGGCGAGCGCCGGTGGCTGCGGCGACCCTCCAGCGCAAGACGGCTTGCCTGCGCTCCTTCTACCGCCACCTGCGCCGCGAGGGCACGATAACCCACGACCCGACCGCGGAGCTCCATGGCCCGCGGAAGACCCAGAAGCTGCCGGAGGTGCTCAGCCGCGACGAGGTCAACCGCCTGCTCGGCGCGCCGCAGGGTGTCTCGCCGGCCGCCCTGCGCGACCGCGCGCTGCTCGAGATCCTCTATGCCTGCGGCCTGCGCGCGTCAGAGGCTGTCGGCCTGGCGCTCGAGGACCTCAGTCTGGACGACGCCTTCCTGCGCGCCCGGGGCAAGGGGTCCAAGGAGCGTCTGGTCCCGATCGGACGCGAAGCGGTCGGGGCCCTGCGTGCCTACATGAGCAACTCGCGGCCGGTGCTCGTCGGCCTGCGCCCCGAGCGACACGTATTCGTCAATCGCCGCGGCGGCGGGCTCAGCCGCCAGGGCCTCTACAAGATCGTCCAGGGCTATGCCCATGCGGTCGGACTGGGCGACCGCATGAGTCCGCACACGCTCCGTCACACCTTCGCCACCCACCTTCTTTCCGGCGGCTGCGATCTACGCACGTTGCAGGAGATGCTCGGGCACGCCGACATCGCCACGACCCAGATCTACACGCACCTGTCGACCGAGCGGCTGCGTGACGTCTACTTCGACGCGCATCCGCGCGCGCACGAATGAGGGGTAGGCCTTAAGCTCACTCGTCGGGACATGCAGCGGCGCGCTTTCGTTCTCGTGATCGACGCCTGCGGTGTGGGCGAGTCGCCCGACGCTGCGCGCTGCAACGGCGGCGGCGCCGGCACGCTCCGCCGCGCGGCGCACGCGGTTGCGGGTCTCGAGCCGGAGGCTTTCGGCCGCCGCGCGCTCGCCAAATTCTCGCGCTGCCGCGCTCGGCCGGAAGGCCGCTCGTTGATCGCGCATGCCTGAGCTCCCCGAGGTCGAAACCGTGCGCCGCCAGCTTGCGCCGGAGGTGGTCGGGACGACGATCACCGCGCTTGAGATCCGCGACCCGAGGTGGTGTGACCCGCTGGCGCCCGCGGAGTTCGCCGACGTGGTGGTCGGACGTCGGGTTACGCAGCTGCGCCGGCGGGGAAAGTACCTGGACTGGGTGCTCGAGGGAGACGTGCATCTGCTGATGCACCTGCGCATGACGGGGACGCTCCTGCTCGACCCCGTGCAGGCTCCGGTGCACACCCGCGTCGTGCTGACACTCGACGGCGAGCGCCTACTGCTGTTCGTCGACCCGCGACGCTTCGGTACCGGCCAGCTCGCGATCGGCACCGAGGCGCTCACTGCGTTCTTCGCAGGGCGACTGGGGGTCGAGCCGTTCGACGCGGCTTTCACGCCGGCGCTCCTGCGCGAGCTTGCGCGGGGGCGCCAAGGAGCGGTCAAGTCGTTTCTCCTCGACCAGCACATGATCGCGGGGATCGGAAACATCTACGCGGACGAGGCGCTGTTCCGCGTCGGCGTTCATCCGCTACGCGCGGCGGGCGCGCTGAAGCCGGCGCAGTACGCGCGGCTCCGCGACGCGATCCGCGAGGTGCTGACCGCGGGAATCGACGCAAACGGCGCGTCGATCGACGACTTCCGCCACCTCGACGGCGCGCGCGGCAGCTTCCAGGACCGATTTCTCGTGCACCGCCGGGAGGGCGAGCCCTGCACGGTCTGCGGAACGACGATCCGCAAACTGGTGGTGGGGGGGCGCGGAACCTACGTCTGCGTGCGCTGCCAGCCGGTGCCGCGCGGTTCCCGCGCGAGCGCCCGAGGCGTTCGCGGGACGGCAGCTGCGCCGCGTGCGACTAGCGCGCCAGCAACTCGGCCAGGAGCCCAGACTTCTCGGCCACCACGAGCTCGCTGAAGCCGCCGACCAGCTGATCCCCGATGATGACCTGCGGGAACGTCATCATGCCTGTGCGCTTCGCAAGCTCGGCGCGGCCATCGGCGTCCTTGGCGAGGTTGATCTCGTCGTAGTCGAGCCCGCGTTTGCCGAGCAGCGCCTTCGCCTGGCGGCAGAATCCGCACGGCTCAGTCGTATAGAGGGTGACCTTGTTCATTACTTCACAATGTATAGCATGAGCGGACCGGTCAAGACCGAGGCGATCGTCCTGCGTTCGCTGCGCTACGGCGAGGCCGACCGGATCCTGCATCTCTACACGCCCGGGCGCGGGCGCCTCGCCGCGATCGCCAAGGGAGTGCGCCGCACGCGCAGCCGCTTCGGCGGCAGGCTCGAGCCCTACACACGCGCGCGCTTGATCTGTCACGAGGGCCGCGGCGAGCTGCTCACCGTGACCTCCGCCGAGACACTGGACGCGCACGCCGGGCTGCGCGACCAGGCCGCTACGCTCGACAGTGCGGACCGCGCGTGCGACGCGGTTGCCCGTGTCTTCGAGACCGAGGAACCACACCCCGCCGTGTACAACCTGCTGGCCAACGAGCTGGCGCTGCTCGCCGCCGACGCCACGAAAGCCGGCCACGCAAACACGCTCGCCTTCCGTCTCAAGCTGCTCGTGGCCGCCGGGTTGGCGCCGTCGCTCGGTGCCTGCGCGTCGTGCGGATCGCCCGAGCACCTCGTCGGCTACTCCCCCCAGGCGGGCGGCGTGGTCTGCAACGCGTGCGAGGCAGCCTCGTTCCCGATCGCGCCCGAGACCTATGAGTTCCTGACCGCATCTCTGGCGAGCTCCCTGGCACAGACCCCCGCCGCATCCGCGCGGGCGTTGCGTGAAGCCGAGCGCGCGATCGGCGAGACGCTCGAGCACCACGCTCACCTACGCCTGCGACCGGCGGTGCTGCGATGAGCGTGGCAGCGGCTTTCCAGGAGCGCATGCGAGCCCGTGAGGCGAGCGAGCTCTCGTCGCTGGCGACACTGTCATATCCCGCCCGCCGCAACGTGTCGGAGCCGGACTGCGGCTTGCGCACGCCGTTCCAGCGCGACCGTGACAGGATCGTTCACGCGAAGGCCTTTCGCCGCCTGAAGCACAAGACCCAGGTGTTCGTGGCGCCCGAGGGCGACCATTACCGTACGCGCCTCACGCACACGCTCGAGGTCACCGGGATCTCGCGCACCGTCGCTCGCGCGCTGTCGCTGAACGAGGACCTGGCAGAGGCGATCGGCCTCGGTCACGACCTCGGCCATCCGCCGTTCGGGCACATCGGCGAGGACGTACTCGACCGCTGCCTGCGCGAGCGCTTCGGCGGAGCCTTTCACCACTGGGAGCAGTCGCTGCGCGTGGTCGACTCGCTGGAGCGCGACGGACGCGGCCTGAACCTGACCGAGCAGGTGCGTGACGGCATCCTCTGCCACTCGGGGCGGGCCGCTTCGCCGGCGACGCTCGAGGGCTCCATCGTGCGGATCACGGACCGCTTCGCCTACCTCAATCACGACATCGACGACGCGGTCCGGGCGGGCCTGCTGGATGCCGCGAAGTTGCCGGCGGAGGCGATCGCAGTACTCGGCGACAGCGGCTCGGCGCGGATCGACGCGCTCGTTCATGACCTCGTCGAGCACTCCGCCGCGGCCGGCGAGATCGTCCAGGGCGAGCAGGCGGCGCACGCGATGTCGAACTTGCGAGACTTCATGTTCGAACACGTCTATCTCGGTCCCACCGCGCGACGCGAGCATTCCAAGATCGAGACCGTGATCCGGCGCCTGTTCGACCATTACTGCTCGAGCCCGCAGCTGCTCCAGCCCTCTGACGAGCCGCTGGCCACGCGCGTGACCGATTACATCTCCGGCATGACCGATCGCTATTGCATCCGCGTGTTCGAGGAGCTCGCCGTGCCAAGGGCATTCGGGCTCTGATGGCGCGCTACACCGCGGACTCCAAGGAGCGCGTCCGCGACGCCGTCGACATGGTCGATCTGGTCGGGTCGCGGACGGAGCTGCGCCGCTCCGGGGCCGACGCCTACATTGGCCTGTGCCCGTTCCATGACGAGCGCACGCCGTCATTCAGCGTCCGCCCGTCAGGCAAGGTCTACTACTGCTTCGGTTGCCAGGCGGCCGGCGACGCCTTCAGCTTCGCGATGGAGACGGAGGGACTCGAGTTCGTCGGCGCGATGGAATTCCTGGCGGATCGCTACGGGGTGAGTTTGGAACTGGCGCAGGAGGACCCGCGAGCCGCCGACGAGCGTCGGCGCACCGCGCGCTTGCTCGAGCTGCTCGACCGAACCTGCTCCTACTACGAGCGCGTCCTGTGGGAGCACGCCGAGGGGGCTGCCGCGCGCGAATACCTGGCCGGCAGGGGTCTTGACGAGTCGACCCTGCGCGAGTTCCGCGTCGGCTTCGCGCCAAGTCCCTGGGATCGCGTTCTGCTGGGGTCACGCCGCAGCGGTTTCACCGAGGCCGAGTTGCTCGCAGCCGGCGTCGTGCAGCGCTCGCGGGAGCGCCAAGGAAGCGTCTATGACCGCTTCCGCCGCCGGATCACCTTCCCACTGTGCGATCAGCGGGGACACGTGCTCGGCTTCGGCGCTCGCGCAATGAGCCCCGAGCAGCAGCCGAAATACGTCAACAGTGCCGACGGTGTCGTCTACCACAAGGGTCGCCACCTGTTCGGCACGCACCTCGCACGCTCGCACGCCGCGAAGGCCGGGTCGATCGTGTTGTGCGAGGGCTATACCGACGTCATCGCGGCGCACCAGTCGGGCTTGCGCAACTGCGTCGGCCTGATGGGCACCGCGCTGACCGAGGATCAGGTCTCGGCTCTCGCTCGGCTGGCACCCACGGTGGTGCTGGCACTCGACGCCGACGGCGCCGGTCAGGAGGCGATGATGAAGGTGGCCGGCGTTGCCACGAAGCAGCGTTTCGAACTGCGCGTCGCCGCGCTTCCACCAGGCAGCGATCCGGCGGACGTGCTGGAGCGCGATGGGCCTGAAGCCGTGGCGGCGCTGCTCGGCGCGTCTGTGCCGTTCGTGCGCTTCCGGGTCGAGCGGATCCTCGGCGGCGGCGACCGAGACTCGCCAGAGGGTCGCGACCGCATCCTTGAGCATCTGCGGCCCGTATTCGCTCAGCTCGGACCGGGCGCGATGCGCGAGGAACTGCAGCGGGAGGTCGTCAGCCGGCTGAGCATCTCGGAGAAGCTCGTCGAGCGTCTGCTCGCCGGCCAGGCCGGGTCCGGGGAGAACGGCGATCGCGGGCGGGCGCAGACCCAGCTGGATGCCGGCGAACGCACCGAGCGAGCCTTCCTCGAACTGTGCATCGCGCTGCCCGAGCGCGGGGGCGAGCTGCTTGGCGGACTTGATGGCGACAGCGTTTTCGAGAGCCCGCTCCTGCGCGCCGCCGCGGCGCACCTGCGAACCCATCTGCGTTCGCCGACGGCCGAAATCGACGACGGCGAGCTCGCCGTGCTGCTGGCGGAGCTCTCGGTCCGGGCGGCCGTGCTTACGCCCGTGGCCGCTGAGCTCGAGGTCGAGCGCTGCCAACTCGAATTGGCGCGGGTTGGGCGCGAGATCGCGAGCGCGCGCGGCGCCGGCAGGGGAGGCGTGACCGCGCTTCAGCGCGAGCGCGAGGTTCTCAAACAGGAGCTCGAACGCTGGCTGGCGCAGGCGCTGCAAGAGACCGACGCTCCCCGCGACTGACCGCCGCAACCCGCTCCGGCGGCGCGTGCGGGTGCGCTCGAACCACGAACGCGCACAGTTGCCGACCTGCGCGAGGGCGCGCTTGTGTGGTCTAATTGTCCCGCCGAGGTGGAGGCGGGTGTTGCCGGCCTTCCCGGGTGGCCCATTCCGGGGTAGCTCAATTGGCAGACGCGCTCGACTGTTAATCGAGAGGTTGTGGGTTCGAGTCCCACCCCCGGAGCTCACGCCGCGCCGGCTCTGCCCAGACCCGCCGGCCGCGAACGCGGGCCAGCCCCTGCGACCGGCGCCGGCGGTTCAGCGGCACCCCCTGGCGTCGCGCCCGGTGGCGATCACCATCGCCATCAGCAGCCGCACGCCAGCGTGGGCGGTCCCAGTCAACGTCGCGCCGTTGTTGGTCCCATTGGCGCTCGTGAAGGAGTCCGTGACGGCACCGGCGGCGCGGCCGAACACCTCATAGCGGACTCCTTGCGGGAAGCCCGGGCCGAACCCGCCCTCAACGTTGAAGTCGACGTAGTCGCCCTTGACGACGCAGAGGTGCGCGAACTTGAACGCCGTCACCGTGGACGGCGACGCGCCCTGGCCGCAGATCGGCATGTTCAGCGGACCGGTCGTGAGCTTCACGCTCACCGAGCCGCCGGTGCCCGGGGTGAGCGTCTGGATGTGGATCTGCGTCAGCGGCAGCTGGCCCGTCGGCGCGGGACGGGCGCAGCCTCGCACGCTGACGAGTTCCACCAGGCCGCGCGTGTGAATCTGGGCCGAGCCGCCGCCCTTGCGCGCGGTCAGCCAGAACGCGGTGTCGACAGGCTCCGGGAGGGAGATCGTGGCCGCTGAACCAAGCCCGCCGGCCTTGAGCAGAGCCGCACCGCTCACGCTCGCGGCGACGAGTACGAAAACCGTCGCCAGCAGCCCAACGAAGGCGCCAGTTCGAAGTCGTTTGCGATCGTCGCGCATGCGGCTCCTCTCCTTGTCCGTGAAAAGCGCCGCGTCGGCCCGCAGAACGCTCGAACCGCCAAACGCGGTCATAGGAGCCTAACGCTCCCCAGGCCTGGCGTCCATGCTTCGCAGTCGCGCGCAGCTTGACCGGGCGAGCGCGAGCCACCGTGTTGAGGCGGCGGCTGGTTAGGCTGTCCGCCGCGAGGGCCGGTAGCTCAGTTGGTTAGAGCAGCGGACTCATAATCCGCAGCGCCCAGGTTCGAGTCCTGGCCGGCCCATCAGAGAAGGCACGGACACCGCCGCCTACCTGCTTTGCGTCGAGCAGTACCGCGGGGCAGGGAGCCGACTCCGCCGCGTCGCGTTGCCCGAGCGGGAGGCGCGTGCTGTTTGCGAGGACGAGCGGTGAGCGGCTACAGTCGGTGCTCGCGTGAGCGAGTTTTTTGAGCCGCCGCCGCTGGAGGAGCCGGAGCGTCGTGAGCCCCGGCCTGCGTGGCGGCACGCGCCGTCAGGCACGCTGCCGGGCGTCGTGCCGCTTCAGCTGGTGCTCGCGCGTACAGACCGGGTCGCGGTCTGTGTGACAGGGTTGGGCGCCTACGCGACCGGCTTCGAGCTCGAGCTGGTGACGATGGCCTGCGGCGAGTCTGAATCTCTCGATCCGTTCCTGTTCGGCGGGCACTCGCCGCGTCGCGGGCTGAAGACCGGCGGGGCCATACCGCCAGAGAAGCTGAGATTCGGCATCGAGTTCGCCGACGGAACGAAGGCAACGAACACCTCTCGGCCGCTGGGCCCGCAGGGCGTTGATCCTCCGCCCGGCCCCGTGCTGAGTCCGCGCGGCGGTAGCGGTGGTGGGGCCGGCAACTCTCGACAGAGCATCTGGGTGTGGCCGCTCCCGCCAGCCGGCAAGCTCGCGTTCGTCTGCGAATGGCCGGTCGCCGGGATTCCGCTAAGCCGCCACGAGATCGACGCGCAACTCGTCCTCGACGCCGTGAGCCGGGCACAACAACTCTTCACCGACGAGCAACTGTTTGACGCGCCGGGGGCGCAAAGCGCGAGCGGCACAGCCGCCTTCGTGCGCAAGGCCGAGTAGCGCCGCCGCGCTGGCACTCCGCGCGACTGCGACATCGCGACGCCCAAGAGCCAGCGGGGTGCACTGGTTCGAGCTGGGAACATTGCGCCATGGGCGTCGGCCGCGAGTATCTCGGCGTGGTTTTGCAACTGCGAAGGCTGGTCCCTGCGTGGGTCGAGAGCTATACGGGTCCGCCGGAGCTCGTGGCTGCCGTTGAGGCCGGCGATGCCCCGTCGAGCGACGGTGTCCGTGCGAGCGCGGATGCGCTCGCCGAACGGATCTCCAGCGAGGAGAACGACGGCGAGCGGCGCGGATGGCTGCTGGCACAGCTCGGCGGCATATCGACGGCGTTACGCTGGCTCGCGGGGGAGCGGCTGGACTACAGGACGCTGTTTGAGCGTTGCCACGGCGCGAGCGTCGAGCTCGTGGGCGACGATCAGTTCAAACAGGCTCACGCGCTGCTGGAGTGCGCCCTACCGGGCAAAGGTCACGTTGGGCCGCGGTATCGCGCATGGCGCGCCAACCAGCTGATCGCTGTGGATCGTCTGCAGGCCGGATTCGACCTGCTTGCTGGGGAGATGCGTCGACGGTGCCGGCATCGCTTCGGCCTGCCGGAAGGCGAAGCGGTCAAGTGGGAGCTGGTCGGCGGGAAGACCTACGCCGGGAACGCCGACTACCTCGGAGCGCTACAGACGCTGGTCAGGATCAACACCGACTTGCCGATCAGCACAAACCGCCTGCTCGAGCTCGTCTGCCACGAGGCCTATCCGGGCCATCACACCGAGAACGTGTGCAAGGGCGCGCTTGGACGCGAGGAGCTGTCGGTGTTCGTGTATCCCAGCCCGCAGGCACTGATCGCCGAAGGCATCGCGGAATGCGCGATCGAGGCGCTGCTCGGAGCGGATGCCGAGCTGATCGCCGCCGAGTGTCTGCGCCCGGCGGGCATCGCGTACGACCACGTCACAGGCGCAGCCGTCCGCGAGGCTGAGGCACTCCTGCTCCCGGTCGCGTCGAACGTCGCGCTGATGCTCGACGACGGCGCGACCTCAGCCGAGGGACATGAATACGCCCAGACCTGGCTCCTCGACGACTCCGAGCACATCGACCGGGCTATCACGCACCTCGAAGCTCGGGCGTGGCGACCATACGAGTCCTGCTATCCGGTCGGCCGTGAGCTCTGCCGAAGCTACACAGCCGCGGACGACGGGCGCTTCGCAACCCTGCTGCACCGCCAACTGACACCCGCCGATCTGGCGGCGTAGCCGCCAGCCGACGGTCAAAAGCTGGCGTCCGGCGCCCCTATCGCGTGACCTCAGCGGTGTCGGTTGTCGTGCAACCGGCAGCGTCGGCGTGGGTTGGGAACGGCGTGCACGCTTCGGAGTGGGAACATCCGGCCGCTCGTCGCGCTTTGCCCCAGCGCGATCGCGTGGGCGCCGGCGAGCGATTTCTGAGCAGTCGCAGCCGGTGAGACACCGTTTCGGGCGCGCGCCAGTTCGGCTAAGACAGTTTGCTGTCTGAATCTTGGTTTGCTGCTAGCCGTCGCTCAATTCGCGGAAGTAATACAGGAGCGGTTCGTCGTCACCGGGCTCCGTATTGGAGTAGCCGTGCCGCTCGTAGAATCGGCGGGCGTCGGTGTCATGGCCGTCAACGTTGATCTCAACCACCTCGCCGCCGCGCTCTAGAACGGCGGCTTCGACAGCGGCCAGCAGCGCGGAGCCGATTCCTCGTCCGCGCAGCTCAGGCATGACATAGAGCTCGTCAAGCAGCGCGACCGTGCCGTCGTACCAGACATTTGGGCGAAATGTCACCAGCGCTACAGCGACGGCTGGGTCTCCTGCCAGCAACGCCACGACGTCTCCGCGGACCAGAAGCCGCGTGAGCCGCTCGGCGAGGACGCTGGCCCCGGGTGTAGCGGTGTCGTACTCCCGGTTGAACGCGTCCAGCAACTCGGCCACAGTCGCGGCCTCGGCGGCACCGGCCACCCGCGGAGGACCAAGTGAGCAGTGATTCACGCCCACAGATTTTAGGAGCCACGGAGAGAGACACGTGCGAGGAGCCCACACCGATGACGCCAGCAGCCGGCCGGCCGTCACCAGCGAAGACGATGGCCTCACGGGCGGTCGGGCGACCGCCTGGCGGTGCGAGCGTTCAGCGGCGGCCCCGCCAAGGACCCGAGTGGGGAGGACCGCCTACAGGTCGTTCGACACACGCCGGTAGCGCAGGTAGACCACGCGAGCGCCAAACGTCTGCGTCTCGATCAACTCCAGGTTGATCGTTTCGTCGAGGGGCGGGACGTAGGGCGTGCCGCCGCCGAGTAGGACCGGGCTGACGAACAGCCGCCACTCGTCGATCAGCCCCAGATCCATGCACGCGCGGGCGAGGCCGGCGCCGCCGACAGCGATGTCCTTGCCGGGCTGTTCTTTGAGCCTTGCGACCTCCTCGCCGACGCCCTCCCGGGCCAGCCTGGCGTTGCCCACCACGCTGTCCAGCGTGGTGGAGAACACGACCTTCGGCAGGGCCTTCCAGATCCGGGCGAACTCGACGTGCTCCTCGGGCAGCGTAGTCTCCGGCGCGGTCTCCCAAAAGTGCATCGCTTCGTAGAGCCGCCGACCGCACAGCTGCACGCCCGTCTCCCGCACCCGCTGGGTGTGGAAGGCGAACAGTTCCTCGTCGGGCACCGACCAGTCGATCGCGCCATCCGGCCCAGCGATGAAGCCGTCCAGCGACACGGTCATCGAGTAGATCAGCTTGCGCATCAGATCCTCCCTCGCCTGCGTCAATTCCTAGGTGGAAAATAGTTGCCTCACGTCATCGGTACCCCGTCGAGCACACCAGGTGGCGGGATCACCTCGCGACCGCCGGCGCGACGAGCGGCAAAGCGTGCACGTAGGCTGCAGGGCACCGCAGCCGAGAACGGAGGTAGCGGGGTGTCGATCGAGACTGGCCGGAGCGCGTCACGGGAGCCCACTTCCCGGGCGCTTCGCCGCCGCGGAGTTCGACCTACGTGAGGGCCGAAGCCGTCGTATACGTCAAGGATCTGGAGCGAATGCGCTGCTTCTACGAAGGGTGCCTTGGGCTGGCGGTTGAAGATGGCGCCGAGGATTACGCCGTGCTGGAATCCGAGGCGTGGCGCTTGTCGCTCGTCGTCGTCCCCCCGTCCGTCGCGGCGACGATCCAGCTCTCGGTGCCTGCGCGCCGGCGCGAGACAACTGCGATCAAACTCGCGTTTCTGGTGCCGCGGATCGATGATCTCAGATCGCCGGTGGCCGCACTGGGTGGTCAGGTAGATCCGATGAGCAGCCAGTGGAATTTCCGCGGGTTCAGACGGTGCGACGCCATCGACCCGGAGGGCAACGTCATACAGCTGCTGGAGCCCTTCGCGCTACAGACCTAGGCACGCTAGCGGCGCCAGAACGCCAGCCGCTGCACCGAAGCCGTGAGGATGTTGCTCCAGGTGATCTGGGCGTCGTGGCGCTGTGACATCGCCTCGAACGGGCTGAAGCGCAGCTCGTTGCCGGTCCCGAGCTCAATCGTTCCATCGTCCTGCCGGGTGCCGTTGACAAAGATCCAGCCGCGTTCAATCCGGAGGCTCTCACTCACGGGCTGAGCGTACCCGATCGCTCGTGCCCGGCGCCCGGGATTGGGTCATGATGTCCAGCATGCTCAGGCGTCTTGCGGGCCCCCTCTTTGTCGTCACCGGAACGCTGCATTTTGTGACTCCGAAGACCTACATCGCGATGATGCCGCGCTACCTGCCAGCCCACCGCGAACTGGTCTACGCCAGCGGTGTCGCAGAGATCGCCGGCGGAGTGGGCCTGATGCACCCGCGCACGCGCGTCTGGGCGGGCCGGTGGCTGATGGCGACCCTGGCTGCCGTGTTCCCAGCGAACCTCAACATGGCCGTCAATCCCGAGCGCTACGCCGCGCACGTCCCCGGCGGCGCGCCGGCGTTGATCGCGCGGCTGCCTCTCCAGCTGGCGCTGATCGCTTGGGTCCGCGCAGCTGCCAAGCGCGGCTAGTCGTCCGCCCGCCACGAACGCGGGCCTCCAGAGCATCCGAGCGCGCGAGGCGTGCCGGTTGATCAACCAGGCAGGTGTTGCAGGACGATCGCTCCCCGGCGCAGCCTGGCCCTCGCAGGCGTCTTGCGCGTGACGTCGAGCGCGCTGACGAAGGTGACCGGCCGGCTGCCGCCGGCGCTGAACACGATCGCCACGTCGGCGATCAGCGGGCGATTCATGGCCGCGAGCCTGCTGGCCGACGGGGTGAGCTTCGCCTTAATCGTCATCGCCCCACTCGTTCGCAATTTGAACTTGAAGCTCGCGAGGACCGTGCCGCGGGAGGCGCCGGACGCTTGCCCCGACGGGATCTCGCGCAGGGAGCCGACGCCGTGGCAGGCGGCGGAGCATTCGAGTTCCATCAAAACGGTGTTGTCTTGGATCAGCGCGTAGGCTGGGGGCTCGAGCGGAATCTTGCCGTCGAAGCCGCAGCCGGGGACACATGGCCTGCTTACGCCGCCGGCGCCCTTCGCTGCCGTGCTGCCGCCCGGAGCCCCGGACTCCCCGCCGGTGCCGACCGTGCCGGCAGTGAGCGTGGTATCCAGCGGCTGCCATGCCGATGCGCTGTCGGCCTCAAAGACAGCGAGGCTTGGACCCCCCGCGCCGCCGCCACCGCCACCACCTGCGCCGCCGGATCCGCCCGGACCACCGTCGCCCCCGGCACCGTCGGTCGGAACTCCGTCGTCGCCACCCACGCCTCCCGCGCCGCCCTTGCCGCCACCACCGCCGGCGCCTCCATCACCGCCCGCGCCGCCGTTACCCGCGGTGATCGAGGTGGCGCTCTGCGCGGTCACGCTCGACGCGCCGGAGATGTACACCCCGAAGGACCCACCGCCACCGCCGCCGCCGGTCCCGGGCGCGCCGCCTCCGCCGCCGCCTCCTCCTCCGCCGCCGCCGTTGCCGGAGCCGTACACAACGGTGTCGCCCGCGATCTCGATGCTGCCGACGCCGCCACCGCCGCCGCCACCGCCGCCGCCGCCGGCGCCCGGGTTGCCCGCGGTGCCCGTGGCGCCGTCGCCAGGCGTCCACGTGTCTCCGGGGCTGATCGGATTGAGGGCGTTGTTACCTGCTGCTCCGGCGGTGGCGCTCGAGCCGGCGTCTCCGTGTTTGCCGGGGTAGCCGTCGCCGCCGGCGTTGAAGTAGCCGTCGGCGCCACCCCGGCCCTCAGCGGCGACGTGGGGGGCGTCCAGGGGGGTTGAGCCAAGCGATCCGTACCAGAGGGCGGTGATCTGGCGCTTTCCGGCGGGTCCGACGCGCTCCGGGCCGCACGCCGCGAACACGCCCGCCCCGACGCAGCCCTCGATCGCGGTAGGCAGTGCCGTCGAGCCCCAACCACCGAAGCCGCCGTCGCCGGCTGAGGGTCCGGGCCCAGGGGCGGCGAGCGTCCTGGCGCGGGCCAGGAGCAGCGGGTTTCGCCGATAGGTGCCGTCCGCGCGCAGGAAGCTGTCGTTGCCGTTGGCGCCGGCGCCGGCGGTGCCGCCCGGTGCCTGCGCGGCCGTGCATCTTGAGCCGCCGGACGCCAGGCACGACGCGACGACCTGTGCCGCGGTCTGCCCGCCGCCGCCGGCGCCGCCGTCGCCCCCGGCGATGCCGGGCGTCCCAGCTGTCCCTCGCGCTCCGCCGATTGCGTTCGCCGCCCGGACCGCGACGTCGGAGAGGGTCAGTTGCGACCCGTCGATCGCGCGCACGCCGTACACGGATTCCGAGAATGCGGGCGCGGCCGCCCCGACCAGGTCGACCTCCTGGATCAAGACCGACGTCGCATGGTCGGCCAGCACGGCCTGCGGCGCACCCGAGATCTCCGTCGGCGTCGCGGGACTCAGCTCGGCGGTCCAGGTGGCGGGGTCGAAGCCGCCATAGATCGCCACGCCGTCGTCGGCGCTCGTCAGCGACAGCCCGCCGCTGTAGGAGCCCTGCGCGAGCCGCAGTTGATCTTTGACCGCGCCCGACGCCTCCACCAATGCGAGGCCGTGCTGTGGTGTGAGTACCGGCAAGGCTGCGGTGCCGGGGTTGCTGTCGCTCCCGGCCGGAGAGACGAAGATCGCCGAGTTCGCGCTGCCGGACACCGTCAGCGCGAATGCGACCTTGACTGCCTCGTCGGCGCTGACCGCGCTCAGCACGCACGTCGCCGCGGTGCCGGAACAGCCTCCGCCGGACCATAGGGCGACGCTGTAGCCCGGGGCCGGCGTGGCCCTGATCGTGACGGTGTCGCCGGTCGGGACCAGGCAGCTCGCGGCGTCCGTGCAGTTGGTCGCCACGTTGGTGTCCGTGATGCCCACGGTCCCCTCGGGCCCCGCCGTGGCGGTGATCGTGGCGGTGGGAACGGCGACCAGCGCGGCCGTGTCGGTCTCCGCGGCCGCCGCCGTGAACGCACAGGGGTTCACCTTGCCGGCGCAGGTGCCGCCCGACCAGCTGCCGAGCTGATACCCCGAGAGCGGAGAGGCTGTGACCCTGATCGCGTCCCCGACATCGGCGAGGCAACTCGTGACGGCGCTGCAGCCGGCGAGCGCATCCGCGTCGGAGATCGTCGCAGTGCCCTTGCCGGACGGTGTGGCGGCGGCGGCGATCGTCACCGTCTTTGCAAACGCCGCGCCGTCGGTCTCGCCGGTCGCGCCGGCGGTGAACCTGCAGGGATCGCTCGTGCCGGTGCAACTGCCGCCGGACCAGCCGGCGAAGCGGTTGGCGCCCGCGGCGGCGGTCGGCGTGATCACGATCGCATCGCCCTCGTCGGCGAGGCAGCTGGTCACGGCGCTGCAGTTCGCGATCCCCGCGTCGCTGATCGTCGCCGTCCCGCTTCCGGTGCCGCTCGTCGTCGTCGCGATCGTGACCTCCTTGGCGAAGGAGGCGGTGTCGGTCTCGCCGCCTGCGCCGGCGCTGAACTTGCAGGGATCGGTCGAGGCGGAGCAACTACCGCCGGACCAGCCGGTCAGACGGCTGCCGGAGGCTGCGTTGGCGTTGACGACGATCGCGTCGCCCTCGTCCGCGAGGCAGCTCGTCACGGCGCTGCAGTTCGCGATCCCGGTGTCTGTGATCGTCGGCGTGCCCGTGCCGGTGCCGGCCGGGTTCGCGGCCGTGGCGATCGTGACCTCCTTCGCGAAGGTCGCCGTATCGGTTTCTGGCGTACTCGGCGCCGGGAAGGTGCACGGGCTTGCGGTCCCAGTGCAGCTGCCGCCGGACCAGCCGGTGAGGCGACTGCCGGCGGAGGCTGCGGGAGTGATGGTGATCGCGTCGCCGACGTCGGCGATGCAACTCGCGACGGCGCTGCAGTTGGCCACCCCGGGGTCGCTGATCGTTGCGGTGCCGGCGCCGGTGCCGCTCGTCGCAGCCGAGATCGTCACCTCCTTGGCGAAGGTCGCGGTGTCGGTCTCCGTCTTCGCAGCTGTGAACGTGCAGGGCGTCGCTGCGCCTGCGCAGCTGCCGCCGGACCAGCCGCTGAGGCGGCTGCCGGGGGAGGCGGTCGGGGTGACCGTGACCGCGTCCCCGACGTAGGTGAGGCACTTCGCGGCGCCTGCGCACGCGGCCACCGGGTTTGCGTCGCTCACCGCGGCTGTGCCGCTCCCGGCCCCGGCGCTGGCCGCCGTGATCGCAACGGGCGTGCCGTTCAGCGCGTCGACCTGCGCTGCGGTCAGCGCGGCCTGGTAGAGCTGAACGTCGGACACGACGCCGTCGACGAAGTTGCTCGGTTGACCGAGTGAGAGGGCGCGTCCGATCACAGTCCTGCCGCTGTCCTGCCAATTGGCGGTGTAGGCGGCGGTACCGTCCTCGGTGCCGTTGACGTAGATATGGAGCTGTCCGGCGGCGGTGTCGTCCACCCCGACCAGGTGGTACCAGGTGCCGGCCGCCGGCGCGACGCCGGAGTTGGCCTGGCCCTGCGAGGCGAACGAATTGTCAGAGGTGGGGCGGATGAACTCGAACTTCCCGCTCGATTGGTTCAGCTGCAGGTAGAAGCCGCTCACGCTGGTCCCGTCCATGCTCACAACGGTCTGCCAGCCCGCAGTGTTGGTGAGCTTCACCCAGGCGGAGACCGTGAAGCTCTGCGAGGTGTTCACGACCGCCTTGGCGATCGTCATGTTGGCGGCCGAGGAGCCGTTCAGGGCGATCGCCGGTGCACCGCCCGGACCGGTGCTCCACGACGCGCCAGTTCCCAGGGTGGCGGTGTTCCCGTTGCCGGAGGAGTCCGCCGTAGTTGCGCCGCTGCCCTCGTCCATCGCCCAGTGTCCGGCGAGCGCGGGCAGCGTGACGGCTGCCTGGGTGGTCGCGACGATTGCGAACACGCCGCCCAGCAAGGCGCACAGCGAGAGCACCAGCGCGGTTGGCCTGAGTCTGCGTGAACGAGGCCGCTGCGAACGTGACGGCACGCTCATCGCCGCGACTTGGAGCCCCGCGCGCGGGCGCTCAGGCAGGCCGCGCTGGGCGCTGCCAACACGACGGCACGGCGGCTACTCCAGTTGATGAACATGCCCTGTCCGCTTCGCAACGCGCCTCCGTGACAATCCGTGCAGGTTAGCCCACACCACACTAGGGCCGCATACGCGGCAGGCGCCGGTCGAAACGTCAAGCCGACCGGGGAGAATTGCCACCACCGCGCTCCGCGCGTACCCCGCGCACCATGGCCGCGGCGCGCGGTCTCCATCGACCTCGACTCTCCTGCGGCCGCTCGCCCCGAGCGGGGGCCGGGGCCCATCGGCCTTTCGCGCAGCCCGGGTCCGGGTGCCCGCAGGGGTGCTAGTACAGGCGTCCAAGGTTTGCATCGTCCATTGCAGCCCTCAAGCTTCGAACCGATGCGGCGCGTGTGCTGCGGAGGAGAGCCACACTCGAAGTCCTCGCTGCGTTCCTTTGCGCCGGGGCTGCACTGCCGGTCGGCGCGGCGGCGCTGATTGCGCCCGCCGCCGGGGTCGGCGCCGCGCGGACGCCGCCGTCGGCGCTCCTGCTGCATGAACGCGTCAAATCGGCGGGCGTGTTCGACGTCCGGGTAGCGATCAAGCCGGGTGCGGCGTCTGCGGGAGTCGTGGACCTCCAATTCGGCTCGCGGGTCCGCCGCGCAGCCAAGGTCCGATCCGGCCATGCCGCGGTCGTCCGCGTCCGCGTCCCGATCCATGGACGCTCGCTCACCATTCGCGCTCTGGCGCAGCGGGTCATGCCGGCCTTCACCGTCACCCTTCAACGGGTGCCGCCGTCCAAGCCGACGACCCGCGAGAGGGTCGGCGGAGCTGGCGGCTCATCGACGTCGGGCTCGGGCGGTTTCAGCCCCGCCGCGGGCTCGGGCGGCGCCTCTGGTTCGAGCGGATCGACGGGTGCCCGGAGCACGGGCACATCCGCGGGCTCGACCGGATCCACCGGCACGCCATCGGCCACCGGGCCGACGGGATCCTCCGGTTCGTCCGGGCCGTCAGGTTCGTCGGGTTCGTCGGGATCCTCCGGTTCGTCGGGTTCGTCCGGCTCGACGGGGTCCTCCGGTTCCTCGGGCTCCTCGGGCTCCACCCTGGCTCCGGCGATCACGCTCCCGCACGGCTTCGTATCCATCGCCAGCTACACAAAGCTGGTCAAGGACTACGAGTTCACCGGGTCGAGCCTGCCGGCCGACTGGGCCGCGGGAAACGACAGCACGCACGGCTTCGCGGGGACGATCTTCAACTCCTCGCAGGTCGCGATGACCGGCTCGTCGGCCGCGCTGAGTGTCAGCAACCAGCCGAGCAACGACTACGCCTACCAGTCCGGCTGGATCTCCACCGAAGGCAGGTTCTCGTTCGACCACGGCCTGATCGACTTCCGGGCCAAGATGCCGGCCGGCCAGGGGCTGTGGTCCGGGTTGTGGCTCGACCAGCCGGACGGCAGCAACCCCTGGGGCGAGATCGACGTCCAGGAAATGGTTCTCTACGACACCCACACCGTCTACGGCAGCCTGCACGGCTGGGCGCCGTCCGATTGGGGCGAGTCGCAGTGGGCGCACATGTCCGCCGACGCGTCGGCCGGCTACCACGATTACCAGCTGATCTGGCAGCCTGGCCTGGTCACATGGGCGGTGGACGGGGTCGCCTACGCCCAGTACAGCGAGGCTCAGGCGCTGGCGGCCGGCTACCCGTGGGTCATGGATGACGGCACCGGCTACTACATCATCGCCGACCTCGCGGCCGGAACCTCGCTGTGGGGCGGGCCGCCGAACTCGACGACCCCGTTCCCGTCGTCGATGCAGGTTGCGTCCGTCAAGGTCTGGCAGTGACGCGACGGAGCGAGCCGCGAGCCGGGCTGGCCAAACCCTAATCCACTCCTTATCGAGTCGCCGGTAGCGTTCGCGGGCGTTGACCTCGAGCGTCGTCACAAGTGGGCTCACCAAGCGCTTCGGCCAGCGGCTCGCGGTGAATGCCGTCGATATCGACCTCCCCGCGGGCGTGGTGAGCGGCTTCGTCGGTCCCAACGGCGCCGGCAAGACGACGACGATCCAGCTGCTGCTGGGCCTCTGCCGCCCGACCGCCGGCTCGGCGGAGGTCCTGGGACGGCCAATCAGCGATCCGGCGTCCTATCTCGGCCGTGTCGGCGCGCTGATCGAGGCACCCTCTTTTTATCCGACCCTTTCGGGTCGACGCAACCTTGAGGTGCTGACGCGGCTTGGCCGCATCGACTCCGGCAGGGTCTCGGAAGTACTCGCGATGGTCGAGCTCAGCGACCGCGGCGGCGACCTCGTGCGCGCCTACTCGCTCGGGATGAAGCAGCGCCTCGGCGTGGCGGCCGCGCTGCTCCCGGACCCGGAGCTGTGCATCCTCGACGAGCCGACCAACGGCCTTGACCCGGCGGGCATCCGCGAGATGCGCAGCGTGATCCGCGGCCTCGCCGACCGCGGCATCTCGGTCTTCGTCTCAAGCCACCTGCTGGCCGAGATCGAGGCGATCTGCGACCACCTCGTGATGATCGACAACGGCCGCATCGTCTTCCAGGGCGGCGTGGACAAACTGATCGACGCGCAGCAGTCGGACATCGTCGCGACCCCGGAGCATCCCGCCGACCTCCAGGCCCTGGCCGAGCTTTGCGTCGCCGCCGGCAAGCCGGCCCGGGTGGAGCAGGGCGAGGTCCACGTTCAAGCGGCCGAGGACTGGGCGCCGGAGCTGAACCGCGCGGCGATGGCCGCCGGGATCACGCTGCGCGGACTGACGGTGCGTCGCGCGTCGCTCGAGGAGGCGTTCTTCGCGATCACGGAAGCCGAGCGCGACGGTACGGAGCAGGACGCCTGATGCTCGGCGCCTACTCCAGCGAGTGGGTCAAGCTGCGCCGCCGAGCCATGTTGCTGTGGGGCCTCGGCGGCGGTCTGTTCTTCGCGGTGCTGGCCACCGTCTTCACCGTCGAGCGGGCCGTGAGGACTGCGCCGCTGTTCCCCTTGCGACGCGGCCGCGTCACCTTCGCCGAGCTGGAACTGCCAACCGGCCTGGTCCACGGCGTCGTCGACGTCAGCACGCTGATCGGCATCGTCTCTCTGTGCCTGTTCGCCGGAGCCTTCGCGACCGAGTACAGCCAGGGGACGATGCGCAACCTGCTGGTGCGCGAGCCCAGACGCGCCCAGCTTTTGACCGGCAAGTTCCTCGCCCTGGCGACCTTCATCGGCGTCGCCGTCGTGCTCGAGATCGTCGTCTCCTGCGCCGTGGCACTCCTGCTGGCACCTGGCCGCGGCATCACGACCAGCGCCTGGACGAGCTCGACTGGGATCAACGACCTGCTCCAGGCGACTCTGCACGTTTTCCTGGCCTCGGTCGGCTATGGCCTGGTTGGCGCCGCGGCGGGAGTGCTGTTTCGCTCGCCCGGTGTGGCGATCGGCGCGTCCGTCGCCTACGTGATCCCGGTCGAGGCGATCATTGTCGGAGCGATCTGGTCAAACGGCGACCGCTGGCTGCCGGGCCAGTTGCTAAGCGCGCTCGCCCACGGCGGCAGCGGCGACTCCTCATACCACCACTCCCTGATCACGCTCGCCGTCTACATGGTCCTGATCGCGGCCGCCACGCTGGCCGTGTTCAAGCGCCGCGACGCCTGAGCATCGCCGTCAGTCCGTGATCAGCACGTGGCCGGGCTGGGCGGCGACGCGCTCGATCCAGCTGCGGATGGACGGGTAGCCGGTGAGGTCGAAGCCCCCTTCGGGTGCCACGTGCGTATAGGCGTAGAGCGAGAGGTCAGCGAGCGTGTAGCGATCGCCGACGAGGTAGGGCACGCCGTCCAGGCCGCGCTCGAGTGCATCGAGCGCACGGTACCCGCCGGCCCGCTTGGCCTCGATCTCGGCGGGCGGCGGAGGGGAGGCCGAGAAGGCGACCCAGAAGCGGACCACCGCGATCGTGGGCTCGAGGTCGTACTGCTCGAAGCACATCCATTGCAGGACCTTCGCTCGCTCGAAGCGGTCCTGCGGCAAAAGCGGCGTGCCCTCGGCGAAATACCAGGTGATCGCATGAGACTCGGCGAGCGAGCGCCCGTCGTCGAGGATCAGCGTCGGCACGCGCAGCGCCGGATTACTGTCTCCCAGGACCTCCGCGCGGTTGGAGCGGTCGACGACGCTGAGCTCGCGGCGCTCGTAGGCAAGCCCGAGGTGCGCGAACACCTGCCGCACCTTGTAGCAGTTGCCGGAGACACTCGAGTCGTAGAGGAGCATCGCGTCGCGCTCAGCCCGCCGCCGGGGAACGGCCTGCGGTTTGCTCGAATGCGGTCGCTGACACGCCAGCAGCCTAACGTGCGGCGCGCGATAATTGCGCGATGGTGAGCGATCAAGGCCCGATCGATCTGCCGCTTCGCGGTGGCTGCCTCTGCGGCGCGGTGCGCTTCGAACTGGACATGCGCCCGACGAATGCAGGCTACTGCCACTGTACGCGCTGCCAGCGGCGCACCGGCACCGGCGCCTCGCCCCAGGCGCGGGTCGACGGCCGTCGCTTTCGCCTGACCTCGGGAAGCGAGTCGCTGCGCGCGTGGCGGCACCGCGACGGAGGTTTCGAGAAATGCTTCTGCGGCGTGTGCGGGGGGCACCTCTTCAGCCGCAACCCCGACGACCCGACGCAGATGTCGATCCGCATGGCCGCCTTCGACAGCGATCCGGGGGTGCGGCCAAGCTGGCGATCGTTCGTCGCCTACGCAGCTTCGTGGGAGCCGATTCCCGACGACGGCCTCGAGCGTTCACCGGAGGCGCGCCCGCGCTAGCCCTCAGCGCCGCAGGCGCGCAGTCATGGCCTCAACGTTCCTGGACGGCCCCGCGGCTCAGGCCGGCGCCTCCGAGCCGATCACGACCGCCACTGCGGCGACGATGATCGCGCCGCCCACCAGCGTGATCGCTCTGATCGGCTCGCCGAGTACGATCGCTCCCAGCGCGACGGCGACGATCGGATTGACATAGGCGTAGGTCGAGACCTGGGAGATCGGCGCATGCTGGAGCAGCCAAACATAGGCGGTGAACGCGAGGATCGAGCCGAACAGCGCCAGGTAGGCGACCGCCACGAGCGAATCGACTGAGGCGTGCTCGGTCAGCGCCTGCCAGTGCTCCCCGCTCAGCGGGCTGATCGCCAGCAGCACGACGCCGCCGATCAGCATCTCGACGGCCGTGCCGGTGCTTGCGTCGGCCGGCATCGGCAGGCGGCCCGAGAGCCACGAGCCAAGCGCCCAGCACGCCGCGGCACCGACGACGACGAGCATGTGAGGGACGCTGACGCCCTGCTGCGCTCCGCCGCGAAGGACCAGCAGGCCCACGCCCACGAAGCCGATCGCCAGGCCGCCGAGCGTCGCCCGCCGCGGGCGCTCCCCGGCGAGCAGGCGGATCACCAGGATCCACAGCGGAACTGAGGCGACGAGCAGCGCCGCGAGGCCCGACGGCACATGGCGCTCGGCGAAGGTGACGCCGCCGTTTCCCGCCGTGAGCAGCAACACGCTGACCAGCGCCAATGATCCGAGTTCGCGTGGGGCGATGCGCGGCAGTCGCCGGCGCGCGATCGTGAGTACCGCGAGCAGCAGCGACCCCGCCACCACATATCGCACGCCGGCGCCGAGGAAGGGCGGGATGCTGCGGTCCATCACGCGGATGCCAAGGTAGGTCGACCCCCAGGCGACATAGACGATGGCGAGTGAGATCCACACCGTCCGCGCCGGCGCTCGCCCGCCGGCGCTGGTGCCTGCGATCGCTTCGGCGCTCGCGTCGCTGCGCCGGCTCACCGCGCCCGCGTCGCCCGGTCACGAGGCGCGAAGCCGCCGGTGCTGCTGGGCTCCTCGCCGTGGACCACGGGGCCGAGTGTAGCGAGGGCGCTGGTGAGCGCAGGTCGCTCCTGCGCACGAAGCGCCGCTCGACCCTCGTCTATTCCCAGACCTTGACGGACTGGACCTGCATCGTCGCCGGAAAGACCGTCGAGGAGTTCGGCGGGCCGCCCCAGTCCGACGCGCCGCCGACGGCGAGGTCGGCGATCAGGTAGAAGCCCGTGCCGTCGTCGAAAGGCCAGGATTGGCCGGCCGCTGCGGCCTGCCACTGCGAGTACTGGGCGTAGGGCACGCCGTCGACCGCCCAGGTGATGTAGCCGGGCTGCCAGACCACCTGGTAGTCGTGAAAGCCCTGCGATGCGTCGGCTGCCATGACGGTGCTCTGAAGCTCGCCCCAGTATGGGTCGGGGGCCCAGTTGTGGAGGCTGCCGTAGACGGTGTGGGTGTCTCCGAGCAGCATCTCCTGCACATCGATCTCACCCCACGGGTTGCTGTGATCCGGCTCGTCCAGCCACAGGCCCGACCACAACCCCTGACCGGCGGGCATCTTCGCCCGAAAGTCGACCATCCCGTGCGTCATCGAGAAGCTGCCCTCGGTCGAGATCCAACCCGACTCGTTGGCGTAACCCCCACTCGGCTGGTTGATCGCGGTCAGCGCAACGGACGAACCCGTCATGGTCACCTGCGAGGACTGGAAGAGCGTCGCGCTGAACCCATGGTTCCAGGTTCCTGCCGCCCAGTCCGATGGCAGGCTCGAGCCGTCGAATTCGTAGTCCTTGACCAGGTTGCTGTATTCCTGCACGGGCGCGAAGCCGGTCGGAGTCGGGATGATCGGGTTCCCGTTGGGGCCGACGGCGGGGGCGGACGGAGCCGCGGGGGGCGCGACGGAGGGGGAGTCCGCGGAGCCGCTCGAGCCTGTTGAGCCGGTCGCTGCGGTCTGGCTCGCGCTCGCGCTCGAGGCCGCCGCGTTCGCTGTGGCCGGTTTGCTGACCGTCCCGCTGGCCCGCGTTGTGCCGGTGCCCGCCGGGAGCTCGGCCACAGCGACGACGCGGGGCGTCGTGCCAGCCGGCGCAGCGCCGATCCTGCGCAACGAGACGCTGACGCGCGGGCTCGCACGGACCGGGCTGACGCGGACTGTGAACGGCCGCCGGCCGATCGCGAGCATGAGTTTCAGGCTTGCGCGCTGCGTCCTGGAGTCCACTTTCGCCAGGCGCTGCAGCGGGCCGATCGCGACGGTGACAGACGGCGCTGCGGCAGAGCGGGCCGCGACCGTCACGCTCAGGTCGTAGAGACCGGCGGATCCGACCCGCTCCCGCAGCACCGTCGTCACCGGTGAGGCTGCGCTCGGCGCCGGCGCCGGCGTAGCGAGCGGAAAGGCCGATGCGCCGGACGGGAGCGCCACCAGAAGCACGGCGCCAAGGGCGAAAAGGGAGGCGGTCGCTCGAGGTTTTGGCACCCCGCACCGATCGGGCGCAGGCACGCGCGGCGCAACCGCTAGGGCGGTCGTCTCGACGCGTGTTCGATGCCTGCGCGCGTGGCGGAGGATCCGCGCGGACAGACGTTCGATGCCCGATCACGCGCTGCCGGCGTCACCGGTTCGAGCCGTTCACGCGGCGCGGGGAAGATCTCCGCCGTCGCCCCGGCGCGCCCCGCGGCCCCTCGCTGCGGGCGGCACCCATCGCGCGAAACTGGTGGTTTTCCTACCCATGCGGCAATAAGCTGCCGGTCTAGGCGTTACATTGCCGTGCAAGACTGGGAAGCGCGGCCGCACACCTCCCCGAGCCCGTCGCGGCCGGCGGCGAGAGGGATGTGCGGGCGTCGGCACCAAACTCGACCAAGGCTGCATGGCCGCGGAGGTAGCACCGGATGAGCGTCAGGGATTCGACGGCAGGGATGGCGGCAGTGATCTCCATCGCAGGGCGGAGATCTCGCGACAGCGAAACCTGCTCGGAGGTTTCGATCAGTGTCGTAATCCCCACGCTCGACGAGGCCGCGAACCTGCCGCACGTGTTGGCGAGGATCCCGGCGATCGTCGACGAGGTGATTCTCGTCGACGGGCACTCGAGGGACGGCACGATCGATGTCGCACGCACGATCCGCCCCGATGTTCGCGTCGTTCTGCAGGACGGCCGCGGCAAGGGCAACGCGCTGGCCTGCGGGTTTGCGGCGGCGTCCGGAGACATCATCGTGATGCTCGACGCCGACGCCTCCAACGACCCCGCCGAGATCCCGCGGTTCGTCGCTGCGCTGCTCGCCGGCAACGACTTCGCGAAGGGCTCGCGCTTCGCCGCGGGCGGCGCCAGCACCGACATCACACCGATCCGGGCGTTTGGCAACCGAATGCTCGGACTGAGCGTCAACATTCTCTTCGGCACGCGCTACACCGACCTCTGCTATGGCTACAACGCCTTCTGGCGGCACTGCCTGCCGCACATGCACGTCACCTGCGACGGCTTCGAGGTCGAAACGCTGATCCACGTTCGCGTCGCGCGTGCGGGGCTGAGCGTCGCGGAGGTCGCGTCGATCGAGCACGAGCGCCTGCACGGCGAGAGCAAGCTCAGCGCGGTGCGGGACGGACAGCGGATCCTGCGTATGATCCTGCGGGAACGTGTCCGCCGCGAGCCCGCCGCCAAGCATGCTGATGGATGGCGGCCGTCGTTTCGCGAGCTGCCTCCGGTCGCCGGCTCCTCGAACGCGGCGAACGCCCGCGAGGCTGATGACCGTGTCGCCCACGTCTCACTGCTGCACTCGCCGCGCGCTGACCTCTCGACCGCCGGCTGAGCGGCCCGCGACGCGGCTGCGCACCACCGGGCAACGGGCCCGCACTCCGCCATGCACAACGCCACCTCCACGAGCGCGCCGATGAGCGCCGCCCATCCCGCCAGGACCGATTCCCCGCACGACACGGTCACGCCCGACCAGGCCCAGCGCGACGCGAGTGAGCGCGTCTGGGGCACGGGGGGCCTGCTTCGCCGCTACGGTGGCCGCAAGCTGCGGCCGGCCGAGGCGGTGCTGTTTGACAGACACCGCGAGGCGCTCTCAGGCACGGTGCTCGAACTCGGCTGCGGTGGCGGCAGGCTCACATCGCATCTTGTCGGCCTGTCAGATTCCGTCACCGGCGTCGACGTCGCCTCAGCCATGGTCGCCCACTGCCGCCGCGCATATCCGCAGGCGAGATTCCGCCAGGGGGACCTGCGCGACCTCTCAGAGTTCGAGAGCGAGAGCTGGGATGCAATCGTGGCCGGATTCGCGGTCATCGACGTGCTCACCGACGAGGAGCGCCAGACGTTCCTGGATGAGGCGCATCGCCTCGTTCGGCCGTCGGGCCTGCTGATCTTCTCCTCGCACAACCTGTCCTGCGCGCCGCTGCTGCGAGGGCCCCTGCGCAGCATCAACGCGACCAACCCGGTGAGCTTCGCGAGCCAGGTTCTGCGCCTGCCGCGCAGCATGATCAACCGCCGGCGGCTGCTGCCGTTCCAGCAGGTCTGCGCCGATCACGCAATCCTCAACGACGCGGCGCACGACTTCTCGCTGCTGCACTACTACATCACGCGCGACGAACAGGAACGCCAACTCGCCCGCCACGGATTCGAGCTGCGCGAATGCCTGCGGTTGGACGGCGAGCCGGTCGGCCCAGGCGATCCCGCTGACGGCTGGGATGAGCTCCACTACACCGCAACCCGCTCGCAACTCGCCGCAACGGGGACATGATCGGGCTTGCCCGGACATCGCGGGCCGGCGTCGTCGCGGCCGGGGGCGGACTGCGGGTGGGCATCGACCTGATCTCCGTCGCCGCGGTGGAGGAGTCAATCCGCGTCCACGCCGGGCGCTATCTTAGGCGCGTGTACACAAGCCGCGAGCTGCGCGACTGTGCCAACTCGGCCGGAGCGCCAGATGCCCGGCGGCTCGCTGCCCGCTTCGCGGCGAAGGAGGCTGCGCTCAAGGTGCTCCGCGCCGGCGACGAGGCCGTCCCGTGGCAGTCCATCGGCGTGCGCGCCGATCGGTTCGGGCGTCCAACGCTTGAGCTCACGGGGTCTGCCGAGGAGCTGGCGGCGCGACGCGGACTGGAGGCGCTCGATGTGAGCCTCACGCACGAAGGCCCGTTCGCCGCCGCGGTCGTGGTGGCACGGATGCGTGGCGGGCGTTGAACGGCGACTCCCGCACCGTGATCCGGAGCGTGCTGCGCGAGCATGCTCGTCTGCCTGTGGACGTCGACACCCTCGGCGACGACGCGGACCTGTTCGCTGCCGGCATGACCTCGCACGCCAGCGTCAACCTGATGCTGGCGCTCGAGGATGCCTTCGATGTCGAGTTCCCGGACCGTATGCTCACGCGCGGCGTGTTCGACAGCGTTTCGTCGATCGCCGCCGCGATCGACGAGCTGTCCGGCGACGGCGAGCCGTCGACCGCTGGCGGTGCCGGATGATCTTCGCCGGCAGCCGATGAGCGTCCCGGTGGACTCAGACCGGGTGCTGGTTGAGACCGTGCGCCGGATCGCCGACGACGTGGCGGCGGCTGCCGCCGACGACGTCGACCGCAACGCGCGCTTTCCGTCTGAGGCGCTCGAGGCTTTGCGCGGAGCCGGTGCGCTGTCCGCCGCGGTGCCGGCGGCGCTGGGCGGTGACGGCGCGTCGCTGGAGACCGTGGCGCGCTGCTGTTTCGAGCTCGGACGCCGCTGCTCCGCGACGGCGATGGTCTTCGCGATGCACCAGATTCAGGTGCTGACGATCGCTCGACACCTCGACGGTGCGCCGTGGTTCGAGGCCTACCTGCGCGAGCTCCATGAGGAGCAGCGGCTGATCGCCTCGGTGACCTCGGAGGTTGGCACCGGCGGCGACATGAGCCGCTCCATCGCCGCAGCGACGCCGGAGGGCGACGGCGAGCTGAGCTTTGAGAAGCAGGCCCCGACGGTCAGCTACGGCCTCCACGCCGACGATCTGCTGACGACGCTGCGGCGGACCCCCGACGCCGAGGCCGGCGACCAGATCCTGGCCCTGACGAAGTCCGGCCAGGCGGAGCTCGAGCCGGCCGGGGTCTGGGACACGCTCGGCATGCGCGGGACTTGCTCGCCCGGCTTCGTCGTCCGTGCGCGCTTCGCCTCCGAACAGGTGTTGCCGGCGCCATTCGCCGAGGTGATGAACCAGTCGATGGTGCCGCTGTCGCACATCCTCTGGTCGCACGTCTGGCTGGGCATCGCGAGCGACGCGTTCGAGCGCGCCCGCGCGTTCCTGCGCGCCAGCGCCCGCCGGCGCCCGGGCGAGCCGTTGCCCGCCGCCGCACGGCTCTCGCACGTGATGGCCGAGCTGACGCTGCTGCGCGGCGAGGTCTCGCAGGCGCTGCACGATTTCCACACCGACGACGCCGACGACCGCTCGCGCCTGATGACGATGGCGAGCGTGCTTCGGTTCAACAACCTCAAGCTCGCGGCCTCCGAGCACGCCCCGAGCGTGTGCGCGGGGGCGCTCGAGGTGGTGGGCATCGTCGGCTACCGCAACGACACGCCCCACAGTGTCGGGCGTCACCTGCGCGACGCGCTGTCTGCTCGCCTGATGGTCGCGAATGAGCGCCTTCACGCCACGGACGCTGCCTTGCTGCTCATCGCCAAGGAGCCCTGATGCCCGAGGTTCGTCAGGCCAGCGCGGACCAGGCTGCCTTCCGCGACGAGCTGATCGAGCACGGGCTGTTCATCGCCAGCGGTGTTCCTGGCCTCTACGGCCGGGGCGCAACGTTTGAGGACATCCGCAACCGTGTCGACGCGCGGATCACCGCCGCGGCGCAGGTCGACGCGCCGGAGTCGATGCGGTTCCCGCCGCTTTTGCCACGCCGTCAGATCGAGACGATCGGCTACCTGCATTCGTTCCCGCACCTCGCGGGCTCGGTGTTCGCGTTCGAGGGCGGGGAGGAGGAGGCGCAGGCTCAGGGGGAGCGCGCGGACCGCCACGAGGACTGGAGCGAGTTCCAGCAGATGACGGCGCTCGCGCTCGTGCCGGCGGCGTGCTACCCGGTCTATCCCGCGGTTGCCGCGCGCGGGCCGCTACCGGCGGGCGGCGCGGTCGTCGACGCCGGTGGCGCCTGGGTCTTCCGGCACGAGCCGTCTGAGGATCCCGCCCGCCTGCAGATGTTCCACCAGCGCGAGATCGTCCGCCTGGGCGCGCCGGACGAGGTTCGCGAGTGGCGCGACGGCTGGAGCGAGCGGGGCCTGGCGTTGCTTCGCTGCATCGGGCTGGACGCGGACCGCGATCGCGCGACCGACCCGTTCTTCGGGCGCGGCGGGCGCATGCTCGCGGCCAATCAACGAAGCCAGGAGCTCAAACTCGAGTTGCTCGTGGCGATCGCCGGAGAGGAGCCGACTGCGGTCGCTTCCTTCAACTACCACCAGGATCACTTCGCATCGATCTACGGGCTCACGCTGGCTGACGGCGCCGGCGCCCACACCGCGTGCCTGGGCTTCGGGCAGGAGCGGATCGTGCTCGCGCTGCTGCGTACACACGGCCTCGACCCGGCGACCTGGCCGGCGGAGGTTCGCCGGGAGCTGTGGGGAGAATGAGCGCGACCCGCACCGGCACGTATCGCAGCCTGTTCGGGCTCGACGCTGCCGGCTACCAGCCGCACGCCGTGCATGACAGTGGCCGGACCTACATGGAGACCAACTGCTACACGGACATCATCATCGAGCTCCTGCACGGGCGCGGCGACGAGCCGCTGGCAGCCCTGGGCTGCCTGGTCCGAACCGACTTCGAGGGTGACCAGTGGACGTTCTTCAAGCCGCCGCCGGAGGATCTCGAATCGCTGTTCGGCATCGACGTCCACGAGATGCAGCCCTACCGCCCGCTGCCGCTGCAGATCGCGCAGCAAATCGACAACGGCCGCACGATCATCGTCGAGCTCGACTCGTGGTACCTCCCGGACACCGCGGCGACCAGCTACCGCACCGAGCATGTCAAGAGCTCGGTCGTCGCCGAGGCAATCGACCTCGAGCGCGGCTGGTTGCGCTACTTCCACGGCGCCGGCCTCTACGAGCTAGACGGCGAGGACTATGCCGGCATATTCCGCCTCGACGGCGAGCCGTCGCCGGAGATCCTGCCGCCCTACACGGAACTGGTGCGCTTCGACGCCGGACCCCGGTTGCGGGGCGGCGACCTGCGTGAGGCGTCGCGCAGCTCGCTGCGCCGCCATCTCGCCCACCGCCCCTCCAGCGACCCCTTCGAACGCTTCGGCGACGCGCTCGGGCGGGATCTGCCGGTCCTCCTGCAGGCGGGACCCCAGGCCTACCACGCCTACGCGTTTGCCACAGTGCGCATGGTCGGCGCGGCGTTCGAGCTGGCTGCCACCCAGGCGGAATGGCTCCTCGGCAGCGACGCGGCGCCCGCCACCGCGCCGATGCTCACAATCGTCGAAGGCTGCAAGGTGCTCGGCTTCCGCCTGGCCCGCCGGCGCGAGTTCGACCCGGCGCCGATCATCGAGTCGCTCGGCGGCGCGTGGAAGCAGGCGATCGCGGCGATCGAGGAGGTCGTCGGATAACCGCCGACCACGCCGGCGCGGTAGGGGTGCCATACATGCCTCGAGGTGCGCTACAGGGGCATGTGCTCGAGGAGCTGCGCGACGGCTGGGTGGCGGCGGACACCGAGCCAGGGGCTTGTGCGGACGCCGCCCCGCAGGATCTTGATCGGCTCGACTGGCGCCCGGCTCTCGTTCCCGGTGGCGCCGCCGATGTCCTCGCGGCCGCCGGCATGCCGGCGGCGGAGATCGCAGCTTCGGCGCTCGACGGGCGCGACTGGTGGTTTCGCTGCGACCTTGCCGTGGCGCCGGCGGCACCTGGCGAGCGGCTCGTGCTCGTGATCGAAGGGCTCGCGACCGTCGCCGAGGTCTATCTGAACGGCGCCCTGGTGCTTCGTAGCGACTCGATGTTCGCGCGCTCTGCGGTGGATGTGACGTCGACGCTCGCGGCGCGCAACGATCTGGCGATCTGCTGCCGCGCGCTCAGTCCGCTGCTCGCGGTCAGTCGCCGACCGCGGGCGCGCTGGCGCACGAGGCTCGTCAGCGAAGGCGGGCTGCGGTTCTTCCGCACAATGCTGCTCGGACGCGCGCCGGGGTTTGCCCCCGGCCCGGCTGTTGTCGGTCCGTGGCGTCCGGTTGCGCTCGAGCGCCGCCGCCGGCTCGAGCTCACGGCGCTTGCGCTGCGGCCTCGCATCGACGGCAGCGACGGCGTGCTCGGCTTCGCGGTCCGCCTTCGCGCGCTCGGCGAGCCCGCGCCGGAGCGCATCGTCGCCGAACTCGAGGGGCCGGGTGGGCGCCATCGCGCGGAATTCGAGCTGGCGGTGGACGCAGGCGAGTTGGCCGTCAGCGGCGAGCTCGCTGTTCCGGCGGTCGCGCGCTGGTGGCCGCACACCCATGGCGAGGCCAGCCTTTACCGGTTCGCGCTCCTGGTGACGGTTGGCGGCGAGACGCTGCGGATCGACTGTGGGCACGCCGGCTTTCGCGAGCTTGGCGGCGGCGAGCGGCTCGAAGCGGACGGGCTTGCGCTGACGATCAACGGCGTCGCCGTGTTCGCACGCGGCGCGGTGTGGACGCCGCTTGAGGCGAGCGGGCCGCCGCCATCCCGGGCGCAGCTGCGCTCGTTGCTCGAGACGATGCGCGACGGCGGCATGAACATGGTGCGTATACCGGGAACCGCGGCGTATGAGTCGCTCGCCTTCCACGACCTATGTGACGAGCTCGGCATCCTGGTCTGGCAGGACTTCATGTTCGCGAACCTCGACTACCCGGAGTCCGACGCGGAGTTCATGGAGGCCGTCGCGCGTGAGGCGGGCCAGGTGCTCGACGACCTTGGCGGGCGCCCCAGCCTCGCGGTGCTCTGCGGGTCAAGCGAGGTCGCCCAGCAGGTGGCGATGCTCGGGCTGGACCCGGCGCTCGTCGACGGCCCGCTGTACGGAGAGCTGCTTCCGCGTCTCGTCCGGGACTCCGGCGTGGACGCCGTCTGGGTGCCCTCGGCGCCGTGCGGAGGAGCGCTGCCCTTCCGGCCAGACCGGGGCATCGCCAACTACTACGGCGTCGGCGGCTACCGCCGGGGATTCGATGACGTGCGCCGTTCGCAGGTCCGCTTCGCGGCGGAATGCCTGGCGCTCGCCAACGTGCCTGACCAGCCGACCCTCGATGAGCTCGCCGCGGGAGCGCCGGGCGCCGTCGCGGTACACGACCCGCGCTGGAAGGCCGGTGTCCCGCGCGACGTCGGCGTCGGCTGGGACTTCGACGACGTGCGCGACCATTATCTCGCCCTGCTGTTCGACGTCGATCCCTCCGAGCTGCGGCGCAGTGACCCTGAGCGCTACCTGGAGCTCTCACGCGCGGTCAGCGGCGAGGTGATGTCCGAGGTGTTCGGCGAATGGCGCCGCGCCGCCTCACCCTGCGGCGGCGGGCTCGTCCTCTGGCTGCGCGACCTGCGCGCGGGCGCGGGGTGGGGCGTGCTGGACCATCGCGGCGAACCGAAGGTCGCCTACCACCACCTGCGCCGAGTGCTCGCGCCGCTCGCCGTGTGGAGCACCGACGAGGGTTTGCGCGGGATCGCCGTTCATGTCGCGAACGACACCGCGGAAACGCTCCGCGCTCGCCTGCGGGTATCGCTCTACAACGACTTCGAGGTGGCGGTCGGCGAGGTCACGCGCGAGCTCGAGCTCGCGCCGCACAGCTGTGGCGCCCACGACGTCGAAGAGTTGCTGGGCCGCTTCGTGGACGTGTCGTGGGCCTACCGCTTCGGTCCGCTCGCCCAGGACGTCGTCGTCTGCAGCCTCGAGCGCGACGGCGAGGCCGGCGTCGAGTTGCTCTCGCAATGCTTTCGACTGCCTGGCGGGCGCACCTCCCAGCGCGACACGGCGCCGCGGCTGGGGCTCCGGGCGACGCTTCGCCGCCGCGGTGAGCGGGCGGAGCTCACCGTGGGCGCCCAACGCTTCGTCTACGGTGTGCGCGTGCGCCTTCCCGGCTTCAGGGCCGCTGATGACGCGTTCTCAATCGAGCCCGGCGGCGAGCGCCGCATAGTGCTGAACGCGCTCTCCGGTGACGACCGGGGCGGTGAAGGCGTGATAACGGCGCTCAACCTCGCCGGGCGCGTGCCGATCATAGTGAGTGAGGACTGATGACCGAAGTGCTTCCAGACGCCCTTCACGCGTGGCCGCCCGCCGCGCGAGGGCGTCCCTTCTATCTCGCGACGGCGCCGGACGCCGTCTTCGCAATGCTGCACGCGCCCGAGGGAGCAACGCGCTCGGACACCGGCGTCATCCTCTGCGCGCCGTTCGGCTGGGACGAGCTCAGCGCTCATCGCAGCTTGCGGTGCTGGGCGGGAGCGCTCGCGGAGGCCGGCCATACGGCGCTGCGGTTCGATCTGGCGGGCAGCGGCGACAGCGCCGGCTCGCCGCGCGAGCCGGCGCGTCTCGAAGCCTGGACCGCGTCCGTCGAGGTCGCGGTGGCGTCGTTGCGGGCCGGCGAAGGATGCGAGCGGATTGTCGCGATCGGCATCGGGCTGGGCGGGCTCGTCGCCGCCAACGCGCTCGCGCTCGGCGCGCCGATCGACGACCTGGTGCTCTGGGGAGTGCAGTCGCGCGGACGCGTCTTCATGCGCGAACTCCAGGCGTTCGCCCGGATTCTCTACGCCGAGGGAATTCACCTCAGCGCTGCGAAGGAGACACCGCCGGAGCCGGCGGACAGCGACGTCCTGCCGGAGGGAGCGGTGAACGCCTCCGGCTTCCTGTTGACGGCAGAGACGGTCGCCGCGCTCGATGCGCTCGACCTGAGCGATCTTGTGGTTCCCGACGCGCCGCGCCGGCGAATCCTGCTGCTGCGGCGCGATTCGAGCGAGGTCGACCGGCGGCTGCGTGAGCACTACGAGCAAAGCGGCGCCGAGGTCACTGTCGCCGACGGCCCTGGCTACGGGGCGTTGATGGTCGATCCCCAGTTCTCAAAGACGCCATGGGACACCTTCGCGTACACGACGGAGTGGATCGCCCGCGGCGCCGCGCAAGCGCCGCCGGCGCTCGCCGCCACGCTGGCGCCGCCGCGGCGCACCACCGAGATCGAGCTGTCGGTCGGCGAGGTTGCGATTCGCGAGTCGCCGTTCGAGGTCGACTTCGGCGGCGAGCTGCTCAGCGGCGTGCTGACCGAGCCGCTCGGCGCGGGCGACGGCGTGCTCTGCGCGATCCTGCTCAACCCCGGCGCGGTGCGGCGCATCGGCCACCACCGCATGTGGGTAGAGGTCGCCCGTCGCTGGGCGGCCCGGGGAGTTCCGACGCTACGGCTCGATGTGGTAGGCGTCGGTGACTCCGACGGGGTCGAGGGACAGTACCTCCCGCGCACGTCGTTTCAGCGACACGAGTTTGCCAAGCAGGTGATCGCCGCGTGCGACGAACTGGAGCGGCGCGGGCTGCCTCCCCGGTTCATCGTCGGCGGCCTTTGCTCGGGCGGTTATTGGGGGCTTCACGCCGCGCTCGCAGACGATCGTATTCGCGGCCTGCTACTCGTGAATCTGCTCGCGTTCTTCTGGAGCGATGACTGGGGCGCGATGCGCGACGCGCGGCGCACCCGTGCGCTGCTGCACCAGCGCGATCTCGGCACGATCGCCCGCATCATCGCAACCGACCGCTGGCGGATGGCCAGGATGGCGCGCGTGCTGGTGGCACGCGCGTTCGCCGGCCACGCCGGCCGCGCCGGCGGCGACGGTGTGGGGCCGGAGGCGGACATCGTCGCAGCCCTCGAGCAGCTCGCGGAGCGTGACATCGAGACCCTGCTGCTGCTCTCCCTGGGCGAGCCGCTCTACGACGATTTCGTCGCGTACGGACTGCTCGATCGCCTCGATGAATGGCCGAACCTGCATCTGGAGCGCATTCCGTCGGCGGAGCACGTGTTCCGCTCCGCCTGGTCGCAGCTCTACATCCACCACGCGCTGGACGACGCGCTGTCGCGCACTCTGGGCGAGCAAAGCCGCCGATCGGCCGTCGACTGACCCTCGCCGGCAGCCTGTTCGGCTCCGCCAACCCAGCGGGTACTGTGTCGATCATGTTCGATTCGAGCCTGGAAGCAGACGCGATCTCGGTGATTGTCTGCACGCACACGCTCGAGCGTTGGGAGTATCTGCGCGCCGCCGTCGACTCGGTGCGCGCGCAGACGCTGGCGCCGGCGGAGACGATCGTCGTGATCGATGGCAACGCGGCGCTCGAGCGCCGGGCCCGCGCTGAGCTCGAGGGCGTCGAGGTCCTGCGAAACCTCCACACCCCGGGCCTCTCCGGCGGGCGCCAAAGCGGTGCCGAACGCGCCCGAGGATCGATCCTTGCCTTCCTCGACGACGACGCGGTCGCCGACCGCGACTGGCTCCAGCGGCTCGCCGACGTCTACAGGGACCCGCTGGTACTGGGCGTCGGTGGTGCGATCGATCCCGCCTGGGAGCAGCCGCCGCCGCGGTGGTTCCCAGCGGAGTTCAACTGGGTGATCGGCTGCAGCTATGTGGGCATGCCAACGAGCGCGCAGCGTGTTCGCAACGTCATCGGGGCGAACATGTCGATGCGCGCAACGGTGCTCGCGCAGGCCGGCGCGTTCGACTCCCGGCTGGGACGCGCAGCGGGGGCAAGGGCGCTCTCCGGCAGCGCCGAGGAGACCGAGTTGTGCATCCGTGCCGCGCGGCAGCATCCCGGCCATTACTGGATCTATGAGCCGAGAGCGCGCGTCGTGCACTCGGTGCCGCCGCAGCGCGGCACGTGGCGCTACTTCGTCCGCCGCTGTGGCGTCGAGGGGACCGCGAAGGCGGTGCTCTCGGGCATCGCCGGCGCGCAGGATGGCCTGAGCTCCGAGCGCAGATACGTGCGATCGGTTCTTCCTCGCGCAGTGGGACGCGAACTTGCCGGCGCGGTGCGCGGCCATCCCGACGGCCTGGCTCGCGCGTCGGCGATCACAGCGGGCCTGGCGATCACCGCTGCCGCCTACGGCCGCGGCCGCTGGGCGCTATCCAACCGCTCGCGGCGCCCGGCAGGCGATCGGGGGACGCCACCGCAGGGCCCGCAGGTGGCCCCTGGCGATCACGCGCACACCCCGGCGCCGGCTGGCGCGCCGGCTTCAGAGCCGCTCACGCCATGACCGCGGCGCCGGGGCAGAACCGGACGCCGCGAGCATCGGGCGAGCGCGCTTTGAAGGTGTTGATGGTGACGCCGCGCTATCTACCGGAGATCGGTGGCGTGGAGCGCCACGTGCACGAGGTGGCCACGCGAATAGCGGCAAGCGGGGAGGCGGAGGTGAGCGTGCTCACGACGGTCCGAGGCGCTGGCGTCGGAGTCGAACGCGACGGAGCGGTGGAGGTCCGGCGTGTCCCGGCGTACCCGCGCGGTCGCGACTGGATGTTTGCGCCGCAGATCGCGCCCCAGATCGCGCGGGGCGGCTGGGATGTCGTCCATGTGCAGTCGTATCACACGCTCGTGGCTCCGCTTGCGATGGCCACTGCCGCACGCCGGCGCATTCCCTATCTGGTGACGTTCCATGGGGGCGGGCACTCGCAGCCGCTGCGCAACCAGGCTCGCCGGGGGCAGCGTGCGCTTCTGCGCCCGCTGCTCGCCAGGGCGGTCACGCTGGTGGCACTCGCGCCGTTTGAGCTCGAGGAGTACTCGGCGGAGCTCGCGATCGCGCCTGAGCGCTTCGCGCTGATCCCCAACGGCGTTGACCTTCCCGTGCCCGTGCGCGGGCCGGCGGCGCAGGGGTCCGGCGCGCCGGCGCTCGGACACCCGCTGATCGCCTCGGTCGGGCGGCTCGAGCGCTACAAGGGCCACCAGCGCGTGATCAGGGCGTTCCCGCATGTGCTCGAGGCGCAGCCGGGGGCGCGACTGTGGATAGCCGGCTCCGGGCCCTACGAGTCCGAGCTGCGGCGTCTGGCCGCGGATCTCGGCATCGCCGCCGCGGTCGAGATCAGCGCCGTCGCCGCAGATGACCGAGCCGAGATGGCGCGGCGACTCTCCCTGGTGGATCTGGTGGTCCTGCTGAGCGATTTCGAGACCCATCCGATTGCCGCGCTCGAGACCATCTCGCTGGGCCGGCCGCTGCTCGTCGCGTCGGGGTCGGGACTGGGGGATCTCGCCGCGCGCGGCCTGGCGCGAGCGATCGACCCCGAGCTCGCGCCGCGCGAGGTTGCGGCGGCGATCGCGCGCGAGCTGCGAGATCCGCTCGAGCGCGCGCCGGTGGCGCTGCCGACATGGGACGAGTGTGCGGCCGCGCTGCTGGCGTTGTACCGTCGCGCGGCAGGCAGATCCAGATGAGAGTCCTGATGCTCGCCCAGTTCTACGCCCCGATCGTCGGCGGCGAGGAGCGCATGACCCAGTCGCTCGCGGGGGAGCTCGCGCAGCGCGGCCACGACGTGGCCGTCGCGACGCTGCGCCAGCCGGGGCTTTCGGCCTACGAGGAGATCGACGGCATCGGCGTGCATCGCCTGCCCGGCCTGGCGCAGCGAGCGGGAGGCCTGTTCAGCGACGAGGGCCGCCGTCACGCGCCGCCGGCTCCCGACCCGGAAACGGTACTCGCGCTGCGGCGCGTGCTCGCGAGCGAGCGCCCCGACGTCGTCCATGCCCACAACTGGCTTGCACACGCCTACCTGCCACTACGCCGAAACGCCCGCGCGGCTTACGTCGTCAGCCTGCACGACTACAGCCTGCTATGCGCGATCAAGCGCATGATGCGTCGGGGCGTGCCGTGCAGCGGACCCGGCCTGGTCAAGTGCATGGTCTGCGCGAGCGGCCACTACGGCCGCGCCGTGGGACCCCCGGTGGCCCTGCTGACGAAGCTCTCAGGCGCGGCGCAGCGCCGCGCGGCCGACCTGTTCCTGCCCGTCAGCAACGAGGTTGCCCGGCGCTGCGCTCTGGCGGGCGGCGGCGTTCCGTTCGAGGTCGTGCCGAACTTCCGCGCGCAGAGCCGCGCGAGCGCCGCGTTTGATCCGGCGCTGCTCGAGCGTCTGCCGGACGAGCCGTTCATCCTCTTCGCCGGCGACATCACCACCGACAAGGGCGTCGGGGTGCTGCTCGAGGCCCACTCGCGCATGCCCACGCGGGTACCGCTGGTGATCGCCGGACGCCCGGTCGAGCCGGAGCTCCTGCCGGCGCGCGAGGGCGTCATCAACCTCGGGCTGCTGCCCCACGATGCGCTGCTCGCCGCCTGGCGGCGCTGCGCGATCGGGGTCGTTCCCTCGATCTGGCCCGACCCCTTTCCGACGGTCGCGCTCGAGGCCATGGCCGCCGGCGCGGCCGTCGTAGTCTCGCGCATCGGCGGCCTGCCCGAGGCGGTCATCGACGGCGACAGCGGGCTGCTCGTCACGCCCGGCGACGCCGGCGCGCTCGCGGATGCGCTGGAGCGGCTGATCGCCGATCCGGCGCTGCGAGAGCGGCTCGGAGCGGGCGCGCGAGCACGCGTGGAGGCCTTCAGCGCGCCCGCCGTGGTGCCGCGCTACGAAGCGGCGTACGAGCGCGCGCGTGAGACCCGCCGAGCGGCTCTCACGCCAGAGGCAGGGCAGCGGTCATGACCCTCACCGTTGCCAAGCCGGCGCCGCCGCAGCGAGTGGCCGAGCAGCCGTCGCCGCTCGGCTGGCTGCCCTGGACGTTTCTCGCCGTGGCCGCGGGCGTGATGGTCGTCAGCTGGGCTGACGCGCTGTCGCGGACGGGCCATCGAGCTTCGCTGCTGTTCTGGCTGGCGATGGTGCTGCTGATATTCCCGGCTGCGCTGCGTCTGTGCAGCGCCCGCGTACGCTCGAGCGAACGCCTCGCGACGGTGGTGCTGGTCGGTCTTGGCCTCTATGCCGTCAAGGTGCTGCGAGACCCGTTTGCTTTCACCTACGGCGACGAGTTCCCTCACCTCTACAACCTCCAGACGATCCTCAGCAGCGGGCGGCTGTTCGGCAGCAACTCGATCCTTCCGATCACACCGCGCTATCCGGGCCTCGAGACGCTGGCGGCGCTGATCGCCCGCGCCGGAGGGATGTCGCCCTTCGCCGCCGGGCTCACCTCGGTCGCGGCCGGGCGGCTGCTGATGATGCTCGGGCTTTACCTCCTCTACGCCCGGCTCGGCGGCTCCGAGCGCGCGGCCGGGCTCGGAGCGCTGCTCTACGCGGCCACGCCAAACTTCCTCTTCTGGTCGGTGCAGTTCGCGTACGAGTCGCTGGCGCTGCCGCTGGCGACCGTGGCGCTGTTCATAACGATCCGATGGGCGCAGGAACGCGACCCCGCGCTCCGGCGGCCGTGGGAGCTGTGTTTCGGGCTGGTCGCGGTCGCCGTGGTCGTGACCCATCACGTCTCCTCCTACGTCCTGCTCGCGTACCTGGTCGCGGTGTGCGTGATTCACTGGCGGCTGCACGGCCGGGCGGGCGCGCCGTGGCGGCTGGCCGCGGGGGTCGGTGTGGCCACGATTGTCTGGCTTGCGCTCGCCGGCGGGGGAACTGTCGGCTACCTGAGCCCGGTGCTGACGAGCGCGCTGAAACAGGTGGTCCAGACACTCGCGCGCGAGACGCCGGCGCGAGGGCTGTTCGCGAGTCAGGGCGGAACGGTCGTGACGCCGCCTGCGGAGATCGTCATCGCCCTGAGCGGGATCATGCTGCTCGGCCTGGGGGTGCTCGTGGGTGTGCGTCTCGTCTGGCAGCAGCGCTGGCGCAACCCGCTGATGGTGCTGCTCGTGTTCTGTGCGTTCATCTACCTCGGCACGCTGCCGCTGCGCTTCGTGCCCGCGGCGTGGGAGACGGTCAGCCGCGCCGGGGACTTCCTCTTCATCGGCGTCGGCCTGACCGTGGCGCTCGGCCTGGTGTGGATGCTGGAGCGCGGCAAGCGGCGCTCACTGCGAGTCCGTCTGGCGATCTCTGCCGCCGCCACTGTCGTGTTCGCCTCCGGGGTGATCGCGGGGTGGCCCGCGAACGAGCGCCTCGCGCAGCCCCGTGTCATCGCCGTCCCCGGCGGCAGTCTCGACCCGCCGGCGGTCGTCGCCGCGGAGTGGAGCGGGCGGCGGCTCGGGTCCGACCAGCGCGTGTTCGCGCAGGACGCCGACGCCCGCTTCTTCCTCACGAACGGGCTGCAGACCTCGCTGACCGGAAACTTCGCACCGGATGTGGACGACATGCTCGACGCCACGAAGCTAACGCCGGCGATGCGCGCGCTGCTCCGCGGCTACCGGACCACCTTGGTGGTCAGCGATCGCCGCGAGATCAGCGGCGACAACCTGTTCGGCTTCTACTTCGACAGCGGGCCGCCCGCACTCTCGAAGGCGGCCACGGAGTCGAAGTTCGACGTGGCCGGCTCGAACCGCCTCTACGACAGCGGTGATCTGGTCATCTACGGGGTCCGCGGCCTATGGTGAAGCCGCGCCGTGATCTGGCCCTCGTCGTGCTGGCAGCGCTCCTCGCCTGTCTGTTCGCGGCGGTGCTCCCGTCGAGTCTGGCGGGGCTGCGTGCTCCGCTGTGCCTCCCGCTCGTCCTGCTGCTGCCGGGCTACGCCGTGGTCAGCGCAATCTTCAGACCAGGCGAGCTGCGCACCGCCGAGCTGATCACGCTCTCGATCGCCGTCAGCATCGCGGCGACGCTGATCGTCGCGCTGGTGCTCGACGCGCTCGGTGTGAGGCTCACGGCGGCCCCCTGGATGGGCGTGCTCACCGTGCTCACGGTCGCGGCGGCGGCACGGGGGACCGCGCGAGGGCATTCCCGCTCGCTGGTCTTTCGCCCGATCCCGGTCGGCCGTGCCCAGGTCGGCGCCTTCGCTGCCGGCTTGGCGCTACTCGCCGGCGCCGCCACGCTCGGATTCACGCCGTTGAGCGCGCCGAAGGGAACCCGCGGAACCAGCGCCCTGTGGCTGCTGCCGGCTCCCGGGGGGCTCGAGTCGGTCTGCGTCGGCGTGATCAACGAGCAGCTGCACACCACGACCTATGAGGTCACGGTTCGCGGCGCCGGCGCGCCGGCGAGCCGGCTCGGGCCGATCGTCCTTGCGCCTGGCAAGAGCTGGAGCCGCGAACTCGCCGTGACCCCGGCCCGTCCTGCTGTGATTCACGCCTTTCTGCGCAGGACGGCTGATCCATCTGTGGTCTATCGCAGCGTCGTCCTACGGGACTGGAACATCGCCGCCAGCCGCTGCTGAGCAAGCCCGCTGAGCGCCAGGCCGCAGAGCGCCGGCCGCAGAGCGCAACAGATGACGGCGTCACCTCGCCGCGATCGGCGGCCGCCGTCGCGCCGTCGGCACCGCCACCGGCGGTGTTGGCCTGCCTGCCTACGACAAACGTCCAGAAAACGTCGCAATCTGCGCACCCTCGTCGAGCGCACTGTTGGCGGTGACCGCCCTTGCCGATATTTCGCTATGCCATTCATGCTGGTTGAAGCGCCGACGTACCTTCTGCGCCAGGAGCTGCTCGGCAGCGAAGCGATCTATGAGGTCGTCGAGGAGGGTGACGAGATCGTCACCGCGAAGGTTGTCTCGGCGCCCGGTCTGCCGCGCGGCATGCGCGTGGATCTGCTCGCCCGGGCTGCGCGCCAGATGGAGCGCCGCGAGCTGACGGGTCCGCCCAGCGAGCGCCAGCCTGACGCACCGGCTGGCGAAGCGCCGCCGCCGCGCCGCTTCGCTGCTCGCTGAGCGACGACACCCGCCGCCGCGACCAACGCGCAGGGGTGCCGTCTCCGCGAGCGGAGATCCGATCCGCTCGCGGGTGTTCCGCGAGACTCAGCTGTACAGCCGCACCCAGTCGACGTCGAGCGTCGCCGGGAACGGCGCCGCGGCGGCCGGCGCACCTGGCCAGCCGCCGACGGCGAGGTCGAGCATTATGTGAAAGGGATGGCCGGAGAAGACCCACTGTGCGCTCGGCGGCAGTGAACTGGGCGCGGCGGTGGCATAGGGCGCGCCGTCGAACGTCCAGGTGATCGCCCCGGGGCGCCAGATCACTCCGTAGGTGTGGTAGCCGGAGGTGAACAGGGTGGAACCCAGCTGGGCCTGCCACTGCTGGTAGTTGCCCGACCCGCTGACGGGACCGTGGAGGGTTGCGTACAACAGCGTCGGGCTGGGTGAGATTGTCTCCATGACGTCAACCTCGCCACACTGTGGCCAGCAGGAGCCTGGGGCCGCCGAGTCGCCGAGCATCCAGAACGCCGAACACAGCCCGCTCCCGACGGGCAGCTTGATTCGTGCCTCGAGCTCTCCGTACTTGAACGAGAAGTGGCCGGCGCTGTCGAGCTGGGCGGAGTCGTAGTCCGGTCCGCCGTCGGCGCTGATCGCGAGGTGGCCGGCGCCGTCGAGGGACGCGTTCGCGGTGCTCTGCGTGTTCGTCGAGAGCGTCCCGTCGCCACAGCCGCCGTAGGTATCCTCGGACCAGTTGGCGGGATTCGGCGGCGTGCCGGCCGGCCCGTTGAACTCGTCCGACCAGACGAGGCGGGTGTAGGGACCAGCAGGGGGACTGACGATCGTCGTCCCGCTGCCGGCCGTCGCTCCGGTGCTTCCGGTGCTTCCGGTCGCGCCGGTTGCCCCTGTGGTTCCGGCGCTGCTGCCGCTGTCGCCGGTGGCCCCAATCGGGCCGCTGGTCTCCGTGGCTCCGCTGTTGCCCACGCTCTTCACGTGCGGCACCGACTGCGGCAGCTGGCGCGACATCGCGACCGTGAAGTCGGCCGGTGCGCCGGAGCTGACGGTGCGCACCGTGATCTTCTTCCGCGACAGCCGCGGCTCGAACGCCAGGATCACCGGATTTCCCGCTGACATCACGATGTCGCGGTAGGACTGCGGGCCCGCGAACACGCTGACCGTCTCGTCGGACGCCGGAGCGGACACCGTCACGATCACGGAGTAGGTGCCCGGGTGCGCCAGCCGTTTGACGATGCTGACGGAGGCGGTCGGCGCGGTCGCGCTGCGGGCCTGGGGAGCGAGCAGCGACGCGGCGAGCACCATGGCGGCGAAGGTCGCGCAAGCGGCGAACACCCGCACCACGGCGAGCCGCTTCGTGGGCGCCGTCATCGGCACGGGCCAGTCTGATGCCACGCCGGCCTGGCCCGCTGTGGGCCGGCGGCGAGGAGTGGATTGCGGTTGGCGAGCATTCACGTAACCCATTCAGTCTGGCACGCCGACAGGCCGCCTCCGGTCGATTGCAAGCGCGATCGCAGCCCGCGCGCTACGGGCCCGCGCCGGCGCCGCCAGAGTCGCTCGCGGCCGGGCGAAACTGCGGCTTGGCCAGCAGCAACTGAACGTTGCCGATCCGGCCGCCGCCGAAGCCGCCCTCGCAATAGGCGAGATAGAGCTCCCACATGCGCTGGAAACGCCCGTCGTAGCCGAGCGAGCGGACCCGCTCGAGTTGGGCGAGGAAGTTTTCGCGCCAGCAGCGCAGGGTCTGCACATAGTGCGTGGTGAGGTCCTCGAGCGCGATCTGGTGCATGTCGGTGACGCGGGCCACCGAGCGCGAGATGACCGCGAGCGACGGTAAGCAGCCACCCGGGAAGACGTGGGTGTTGGCGAAGCTCCGCTTTGACTTCTCGACGTTGTAGGCGCGCTCGTCGATCGTGATCGCCTGCAGCAACATCGCGCCGTCGGGGGCCAGCAGCGCGGCGCAGCGTTCGAAGAAGGTGTCGAAATACTGCCAGCCGACCGCCTCGATCATCTCGATCGACACGAGCTTGTCGAACGTGCCCTCGAGATCGCGGTAGTCCTGCAGGAGCACGGTGATACGGTCCTCGAGGCCGACGGCCGCGATCCGCTCCTGCGCAAGCCGGCGCTGTTCTCCCGAGATCGTGGTCGTCGTGACCCTGCAGCCGTAGTGGCTCGCCGCATGGATGGCGAAGCCGCCCCAGCCGCTCCCGATCTCCAGAACATGGTCGTGTGGAGCGAGCTCCAGCTTGCGGCAGATGCGGTCGAGCTTGGCAAGCTGCGCCTGATGAAGCGACGCTGCCGGCTGTTCGAAGATTGCGCACGAGTAAGTCATCGTCTCGTCGAGCATCAGACTGAAGAGGTCGTTGCCGATGTCGTAGTGGGCGGCGATCCGCCGACGCGAGCGCTTGGGGGTGTTTCGGGCGCACCAGCTGAGTGCCGCCTGCGGTCCGGCGACGACCGGTCGCACCGCCCGCCGCCAGCGGTCGAGCGCCGGCATGTTGAGCGCCGCGAGGCGCGCCAGCTCAGGCAGCTCGGAGCAGTCGAACCATCCTTCCGTGTAGGCCTCGCTGACGCCAAGCGAGCCGCGTAGCAGAGCGCTGTAGAAGCGGCGGTCGTGAACGACGACGTGCACGTCGGGTCCGCCTGCGTCCGCCACGCCGAAGCTGCGGCTCTGGCCGGTCTCGAGGATCGTCAGCGTGCCGTAGCGGGTTCGCCGCAGCAGTGCCCGCACGATCGGCCGCGCCAGCTTGGCGGCGGCCGCCGCCGGGCTCACCCGCGGCCGAGCGGTCCTTCGCGCGACGACCGCCGGATCGGTGAGCTCCGTCATGCAGAGTGTTACGCAGGCCGGCTGCCGGCGGTTCAGTCGGCGCGGCTGAACCTGGCGGTGGCGCTCGCGGCGCGCCGGCGCGAGCGGGGGGGCAGCGAGGGCCGCAGCGGCCCTAGGGGATCTGAAGCCACTTCACCCACTGGACATACATCGTGTAGCTTGGCGCGCCCGGCGACTGCGGGCTGCAGGGGCCGAAGTCGCAGGGCCAGCCGCCAACCGCGAGGTCCAGGATCAGGTGGAAGTTGCTGGTGTCGAAGTCGTTCGCCCACGACGCACCGATGGTGAGCGAGGCCTGGTTGGCCGATGCATATTCGACGCCGTCGATCGTCCAGCCGATCGACGTGGGCGTCCAGATGACCGCGTAGGTGTGGAAGCCGGAGGACAGGTTTACCGCGTTTGTGCCGAGCGTGTAGACCTGCGTGGTGTTGGCGCCGTGCAGGTCGAAGTAGGCGGGGTCCCCCAGGCCGCCGCCGGCGCCGAACGTCGGCGCTTCGACGACGTCGATCTCGCCGGGCGAGCTGCTGCCGGCGATGTTCTGGTCGCCGAGCATCCAGAACCCTGGGCACAGACCCTGTGCGGCGGGCATCTCGATGCTCGCCTCGACTTCGCCGTACTGGCTCGAGACATGGCCGGCGCTGTCGAGCTGCGCCGAGACGTAGTTGCCCGAAGCGGTCCGCACGGCGGTTATCGCCAGGCCGTTACTGGTGAGGTACGCGTTCTGGTCCGGGTTGATGCCGTCGACGTTGGCGCCGGTGCCCACGTTGGTGTTGCTCTGCGAGAGCGTGTTGCCACCGCACCCGCCCCAGCTGTCCAGTCCCCAGTTCTGTGAGCTGGGAAGCTGGTTGGGCTGGCCGGTGTAGTCGGTCAGGAAGTCGTCGGTGAAGATGTTCTTCGTGTATGCGCTCGTGTCGAGGGTGTTTGGCGGCGGCGTGGTGCTCACGGGGGTCGTGGTCGTGGTCGAGCCACCGCTTGACGTGGTCGTGGAGCTCGCCGCCGGCGCGCCGCCGGATGTGGCCGCCGGCGGCGGCGCGCTTGGAGCGGCGGCCTTGCGCAGCGTCAGCGTCGCGCGAACCGCCACGGCCGGCGGAGCGTTGACCGTGCGCACCTCAAGCTTGGTGGCCGAGAGGTTGAGCGTGTAGTAGACGGCGGCGCCCCACCAGGGGTTCGCGACGACCGACCGCTCCTTCTGGCCGGGCAGGTACACCGCGACCAGCCGCGAGTGCTTGCCACGCGAGCGCACCCACACGATCAGGAGGTACTTCCCCTTGGCCGGAACCGTCGTGTGCAGGATGCTCGTAGCCGTCTTGGCTGCGGCGTGGGCCTGATTGCTCGCGGGCTTGCCGGCGGCTGCGGCCGCGGCGGCGCTCATGCCGAGCGCGGCCACGGCGACCACGCCGATGGCGATCGACCGCTGCGCCCTCCCTCGGTACCCCGCGAGTGGTCCCATCCGGGCAGGATTGTAACCAGCGTCGGCGGATGTATGAGTTCTCCTTCTCGCTGCAACGAAAAGCCCAGCAAACCCGCGACGCCCGAACTCGATGCGGCGACGCTCGCTTTCGCCGCCCGGCCTCGCGAAGCTCACCGCGGAGCCCCGGGGCCGGAGCTGCGGAGGTGCGCGCGGCGTGCGCGGCGTGCACCTGCGAGCAGCGGCGTCCCGCTCGGGTTGGGGAAATAGGGTGCGCCCTTGAGCGCCAGCCGCAGGCCGTTGGCATAGATCTGGCGCACGATCCGCAGCGTCAGCAGCGGATGGCGGGCCAGCAGAGCGCGCAGTCGTGCCGGCGTGAGTTCCCGGCGCTTCAGCGACAGCGTCGCGTCGAACACGATCCGCTCGTCCTGCTCGCTGTCGATGTGGACGATCAGCTGCTCGGCGGGGTTGGTCATCCGCCACGCGTAGGTGTGATCCATACCCATGAACGGTGAGACGTGGAACTCCTTTGCAAAGCGTCCACGAATGACCGAGGAGCCTGGACGCGGCTCGTCGGGCGAAAGCACGTACGCATGGCGCTCGCCCCAGGGCGTGTTGGTGACGTCTGCGACGATCGCCTGGACGCGCGTGCCGCCGGCGTCGAAGCAGTAGTAGAAGCTGACCGGGTTGAAACAGTGCCCGAGGTAGCGCAGGTTGGTCAGCAGCCGGATCGGGCCCGACGGCCGCTCGCCGGTGCGCGCCGCCACCAGCGCACGGACCTCGTCGGCCAACGGGCGCGAGGGATCGCCGAGGTGGTCGCTGCGGCGGAACTCGGCGAGCGCGCGGCCGCGCGCCGAGGCGACCCGGAAGGAGTCGAAAAGCTCCGGCAGTTCGCCGAGGTCGAGGTAGAGCATGAAGAGCTTGGCCCTCAGCTCGTGGGCAATCGCACCGAGACGACGGTGGCGCACCCATCCTTCGTAGACGCAGCTCGCCGCCATCACAGCCCTTCTACCGCTCGCAGCGCGGAGACCACACCATCCTCGTGGAATCCCCAGCCCCAGTAGGCACCACAGTAGCGGGTGCGCCGGTCGCGCCCGGAAATCTCGCTCCAGCGCGCCTGCGCCGCGACGCCGGCGCTCGTGAAGACGGGGTGCGTGTAGGAGAAGCTGGCGATGATCCGCGAGGCATCGATCGCCTCGCTCATGTTCAGCGAGACGCAGAAATCCTCCGGGGCGTCCAGGCGCTGCAGGTGGTTCATGTAGTAGGTCACGGTGCTCAGCGGGCGGGGCTGCGCGAACAGGTGGTAATTCCAGGCCTGGCGGGCGGCGGCGCGGCGCGGGAGCAGCGAGCTGTCGGTGTGCAGCACGGCCTCGTTGGGCTGGTAGGGGAAGGACTGGAGGATCTCGCGCTCGAGCGGCGAGGCGTCCGCCAGCGCGGCCAGAGCCTGGTCGGCGTGGCAGGCGAGGATCACCTCGTCGAAACGCTCGTCCGCAGTTGCACGCGTGCGCAGTGTCACGCCGTCCGCGTCGCGGCGCACCGCCTGCACGGGCGAGGCAAGCCGGATACGGCCGGCGAAAGGCCGGCTGAGCGCCTCGACATAGCGCGCCGCCCCCCCGGTCACCGTCTGCCAATGCGGACGGTCGACAAATCCGAGCATCCCGTGGTTGGCGAAGAACTCGGCCATGAAGCGGACCGGGAAGCTCCACATCGCCGCGGGCTGCGCGGACCAGACCGCAGAGGCCTGCGGCACGATCAGGCGGTCGATGAACCAACTCGAGTAGCCGCCGTCGCGCACGAACTGAGCGAGCGAGCGCTCCTCGCTGACCGGGCTGGCGAGCACCGCTCGCAGCGCGGCGTTGAAGCGGCGCAGGTCCGCGAGCATCCGCCAGAACGCGCGGCGTCCGAGGTTCGCGCGCTGGCAGAAGACCCCGCGCGGAGTGCCGGCGAACTCGAAGTCCTCGTCCTCGCCCTTGACCGAGAAGCCCATGTGTGTGGGCTGGAGGCCGACGCCGGCCGCGTCGAGGAGGGCGCGAAACTGCGGGTAGTTGCGGTCGTTGAGCACGATGAAGCCGGTGTCGATGTGCCAGGTGCCGCTCGCCCGCTCGACCGTGACCGTGTTAGTGTGACCGCCGAGGCGCCGGTCGGCTTCGAACAGCGTGACCTCGTGGCGGCCGTGCAGGCTGTGAGCCGCGACCAGGCCGGAAACGCCGCCGCCGACGACCGCAATCCTCACGCGTGCGGCGCGGGCGTCGGCGAGCGGGCGGTGCCTGAGGGTCCATCGCCGTAGGGATCGAGGGTCCGGGGTGGCCATGGACCGAGCCGGCCAAGGGCGCGGTGCGGAGCGAACGCCAGGGGCGCAGGCGAGCGCGAGGACGACGGCCCCGGAACGTGGCCGAAGCCGCAGCCGGGAGGACCTGGCAGGACAGGCCCCAAGCAGGGGAGTGGGCGGGCGCGGCGAACCATCGTTGCGAAGGGTAGTTACGTGGTACTCGCGACCACGGATCACGGCCATCGTTGGAGGAAGTGGGAAACGGACCGTCGAATGACAACCACACTTATGAAGAGACCAGCAGGTGAGATCGCCGTACCGAGCGCCGGCGGCACGGGGCCGCAGACGCTCTCGAGCTACATCCAGTCGCGCTTCGACGAGTGCTCGCGCTCGCAGAAGGACGTCGCCCAGTACATCATCGATCACCTCGACGAGGCGGCCTTCCAGACCGCCGAAGAGCTGGCCCGCCGCGCGAACACCTCGAGCTCCACGGTCGTGCGCTTCTCGCAGGCGCTCGGCTTCGAGGGCTTCCCCGAGCTGCAGAGGGCTGCACGGGAGGAATACAAGAGGGCGCACGGAGCGCCCAGCGAGGGGTCGGCGCCGCTGTTCTCGATCGAGCGCACGGAGTTCGAGACCTCGATCGCGGCGGACTACGCGAACGTCGAGGAGAGCGCTCGCAAGGCCAGCCGGGCGACCGTCGAGCGCGCAATTGCCGCGATCGCATCGGCCGATCGGATTGTCATCGCCGGAACCGACCAGATGGCGTTCTTCGCGAGCTACCTGAGGCATCTGCTGATGCTGCTCGACCTTCGGGCCGAGCTGGTCGCGAGTCCGTCCCAGGAGGCGCTCAGCCGGCTCGGACGGATCGACAGCGACACGCTGGTGATCGCGCTGTCCGCCGGGCGCCCGCACGCGCTCGTGGTGCGTGCGATGAAGCTGGCGCGTCACCGCAAGGCGCTGACCATGGCGATCACCGATGCGACGCTCTCGGAGGTCGCCAAGCTCGCCCAGATCAAGCTCTATTACTCCTCCAACAGCCCGGCCTACGTGCGTTCGCACACGGCCCTGCTGAGCATGCTGCAGGCGATCGCCTACGGCGTCTACTCGCGTGACGAGGAGCAGTACGCAGACCGGATCAAGGCCTTCCGCTTGAAGTAGCACGGGCGGCGCAGAGATTCGATCACCCGCGGTTCGCGCCGCGTAGACTTCATCGTGCATGCACGACGAGGCGACATTTCGCGTCAAGGCCGGCCTGGCCGAGATGCTCAAGGGTGGCGTGATCATGGACGTCGTCACGCCGGAGCAGGCGCGCGTCGCCGAGGATGCCGGCGCGTGCGCGGTGATGGCGCTCGAGCGCGTGCCTTCCGACATCCGCCGCGACGGCGGCGTCGCGCGCATGTCGGACCCGGCGATGATCCGCGCGATCCAGCAGACGGTGTCGATCCCGGTCATGGCAAAGGCTCGCATCGGGCACTTCGCCGAGGCACAGGTGCTCGAGGCCCTGGAGGTCGACTACATCGACGAGTCGGAGGTGCTGACGCCCGCCGACGAGGCCAACCACATCGACAAGTGGCGCTTCAAGGTCCCGTTCGTGTGCGGGGCGACGAACCTGGGCGAGGCGCTGCGGCGGATCGCCGAAGGTGCCGCGATGATCCGTTCGAAGGGCGAGGCGGGCACCGGCGATATCGTCGAGGCGGTCCGCCACCTGCGGGCGATCGGCGGCGAGATCCGACACCTCCATGGCCTGCGCGACGAGGAATTGGCCGCCGCAGCGAAGGAGCTGGGTGCGCCGCTCGACCTGGTGCGCTCGGTCGCGGCCGACGGGCGCCTGCCGGTCGTGATGTTCTGCGCCGGCGGGATCGCCACCCCGGCCGACGCGTCGCTTGTGATGCAACTGGGCGCCGAAGGGGTGTTCGTCGGATCCGGCATCTTCAAGTCCGAGGATCCCGCGGCGCGGGCCGCCGCGATCGTCGATGCGACAACCAACTTCGCCGATCCCGAGCGGGTCGCCGCGGCCTCCGAGGGGCTCGGCAGCGCGATGTCGAGCCTCGAGTCGCGCAAGCTGCCCGACGAGCAGCTGCTGTCCCATCGCGGCTGGTAGGGAGCACTGATGCCAGGCGCGGTTGGCGTGCTCGCGCTGCAGGGCGACTTTGAGGCACACGGCGCCGTTCTTGCAGAGCTCGGCGCGAGCGTGCGCGAGGTGCGCGTGGCGGACGACCTCGAGGGCCTGGGGGCGATCGTGCTGCCGGGCGGGGAGTCGACGACGATGACGCTCGGGATCGAGCGGGAGGGCCTCGCCCAGCCGCTGCGCGAGCTGTGCACGCGCGTGCCCGTGCTCGCGACCTGCGCGGGGATGATCATGCTCGACCGCGACCACCTCAACGTGCTCGACATGCGCTGCGAGCGCAACGCCTTCGGCCGGCAGGTTCGAAGCTTTGAGGGCGACGTCGCGCTCGCGGGCTTCGAGGCGCCCTTTCACGCCGTGTTCATCCGCGCGCCGTGGGTCGCCGAGCACGCTTCGGACATCAGCGTGCTGGCGGCGGTCGCCGGGCACGCCGTCGCGGTCAGTGCCGGACGGATCCTCGCGGTCGCGTTCCATCCCGAGCTGATCGGCGAAACGCGTCTGCATCGCCGGCTGCTCGAGCAGCTGTGATACTGCGCCGATGCGGATCGCGGTAGCCGCTGACGAGCGCTCGGCGCTCGCGCAGTTCCTGCTCGAGGAGCTGAGCGAGCGCGGCCACGAGGCGATCGTGCACGGGGCGCTGGCGGACGGCGAGCGCGCCGACTGGGCCTTCGGATCGGCCGCTGCGGCGCAGGACGTCGCGGCCGGGCGGGCCGAGCAGGCGATCGTCTGCTGCTGGACCGGCACCGGCGCGGCGATCGCCGCCAACAAGGTCGCCGGCGTTCGCGCCGCCCTGTGCGGCGACGCGGTGACCGCCGCGGGCGCGCGGCGCTGGAATGACGCGAACGCGCTCGCGCTCAGCCTGCGAGCGGTCGGCGAGGGCGTGCTCGGCGAGATTCTCGACGCATGGTTCGCGACGGCGCCAAGCGCTGAGCGCAGCGACCGCGACAACATCGAGCGCATCGCAGAACTCGACGCGGCTGGCGATCGACCGCGGTAGCGGTCGCCTAAATCAATCAGCCGCGGATCAGGGCCAGCACCTCATCGCGGCGGCGCTCCATGTCCTCGTGCGAGACCAGTGACTCGAGGCAGAGGCGCAGCAGCGGCTCGGTGTTCGACGAGCGCACGTTGAAGTGCCAGTCGTCGTAGTCGATCGATATCCCGTCGAGGGTGTCCTGGCGCGCGTCGGCGTAGCGTTCTGAGATCTGCGCAAACTTCGCCTGCGGGTCGGCCACCTCGCTGTTGATCTCGCCCGAGATGAAATAGCGCGCGCGGAAGGGTGCCAGCAGCTCCGACAGCGGGCGCCCCTCGCGCGAGCAGAGCTCGAGCATCAGCAATGCCGGGATCGTGCCGGAGTCGGCGCAGTAGAAGTCGTGGAAGTAGTAGTGGCCGGAGACCTCGCCTCCGAACAGCGATCCCTCATTGCGCATGCGCTGCTTGAAGAAGGCGTGGCCGACGCGGTTGCGAAAGGCCTGGCCGCCGGCGGCCGCCACGGTGTCGGCGACGGCGCGGCTGGCACGCACGTCGTAGAGGATGGCGGCGCCCGGATGCCTGCGCAGCAGCGAGCCGGCCAGCAGCGCCGTGACGAAGTCGCCGGGAATGAACTCGCCGGTCTCGTCGATGATGAAGCAGCGGTCGGCGTCGCCGTCGAAGGCGATCGCCAGATCGGCGCCGTTCTCGCGCACGGCGGCGATCACGAGCTCGCGATTCTCGGGCAGCAGCGGGTTTGGCTCGTGGCCGGGAAAGTTGCCGTCCGGGACCCAGTAGGTCGGGATCAGCTCGAGGTCGAGGCGTTCGAGGATCGGTCCGACGGTCGGGCCGGCCATGCCGTTACCGCCATCGAGGACCACCTTAAGCCCGCCGATTTCGGCGGGATCGATGAACGCCGTCGCGGCTGCGCGGAATGGCTCGCCCCAGCCGATGCGCTCGATCTCGCCGCCGCCCGGGGGATCAGGCAGACCCGCCTCGATCAGCGCGCGGATGTCGCCGATGCCGGTGTCGCCGGAGAGCGCCATCGCGCCCTCGCGGATCAGCTTCGCACCGGTGTAGGCCTTCGGATTGTGCGAGGCGGTGCAGATCAGCCCGCCGTCGAGCTCGCGGGATCCGATCAGGAAGTAGACGACCTCGGTCGCGACCTCGCCGGCGTCGAACACGTGGACCCCTTCCGCGATCAGCCCGGCGGCGTAGCGGGCGTGGAGCTCGGGCGCGCTCAGGCGCATGTCATGTCCGAGCGCGACGCGCAGATCGGGAGTCGGCTTGCCGGCCAGGCCGCCGAGCACGCGTGCGAAGGCGCGGCCGATCTGCTCGGCGAGGTCGCCGTCGATCTGGGAGCCGTAGAGGCCACGGATGTCGTAGGCCTTGAAGATGCCGGGGTCGAGAGTCATCGCCCGCATGCTACGTGCTGCGCTCGGCGACGCGCGCGGTGGGACGCGAACGGCGCCGGCCGGGCGGACTCGTAGAATCCCCTGAATGTCTGGACATTCGAAATGGGCGGGGATCAAGCACAAGAAGGCGATCGTCGATGCCCGCCGCGGCGCCCAATTCACGAAGCTGGCACGGGCGATCTCGCTTGCCGCGCGCGAGGGCGGCGGCGATCCGGAGGCCAACGCCGCGCTGACCAACGCGATTCAGAAGGCGAAGGACGCCTCGATGCCCAAGGACAACATCGAGCGCGCGATCGCCAAGGGCGCCGGCGCCGGCGCCGACGCCGACGCGATCGAGGCGGTGCTGTACGAGGGCTACGGGCCCGGCGGCGTGGCGCTGCTGATCGAGGCCTACACCGAGAACCGCAACCGCACCGGCGCCGACGTCCGCCACCTGCTCTCCAAGCATGGCGGCAACCTCGGCGAGCCGGGCAGCGTCTCCTACCTTTTCGAGAAGCGCGGCGTGGTGCTGGTGGATGGGGGGCGCTACGACGAGGACGACCTGCTGGTTGCGGTCGAGGCCGGGGCCCAGGACATCGTCGCCGACGACGACATACTCGAGGTGATCGCCGCGCCAAGCGAGCTGTCGGCGGTGCGCGCCGCGATCGAGGCGGCCGGAATCGAGATCGAGAGCGCCGAGGTGCTCCAGCGGCCCACGACCCGCGTCGAGCTCGATGAGGCCAGCGCGACCAAGCTGTTCAAGCTGATCGACGCGCTTGAGGACAACGACGACGTGGGTGCGGTCCACGCCAACTTCGAAGTCTCCGACGAGATCCTCGAGAAGGTCGTCGGTTAGTCGGTCAGAAACCATCCCGGCGCGACCGTGGGGCCGGGATGGTCCTGGAGCGAGCCGGCCTGGGACGCACTGCGGAGCCCACGTGTGAGGCGTTGGCGAGCGCGAGGACGACGGATCCGCGACGCCCTGGTGGCATCGGCCCGCGGGCAGGCGTCCGATCGGCCGCGGAGAATCAGAACCGAACAGATGATCGTGCTTGGAATCGATCCGGGGCTCGCGAACACCGGCTACGGCGTCGTCGCGCGCCGCGGCGGGCGCCTGGTCGCGTTGGACGGCGGGGTCGTGTCGACGAGTCCTGCGGACAGCGTCGAGCAGCGCCTGGGCGAGCTGCACGCAGCGCTGACGGCGCTGCTCGCGCAGCACACACCCACCGCCGTTGCGCTCGAGACGCTCTACTTCGGCCAGAACGTGCGGACCGCCTTCGCCGTCGGCCAGGCGCGCGGCGTGGCGATGCTGTGCGCCGGCCAGCACGGGGTGGAGTGCTCTTCCTACACGCCCCAGCAGGTCAAGGGGGCGGTCTGCGGAAACGGCCGCGCCCCGAAGGATCAGGTCGCGCGGATGGTCACCGCGCTGCTCGCACTGCCGCAGGTTCCGTTCGCAGACCACGCCAGCGACGCGCTCGCGGTGGCGATCTGCCACGCCAACCATGCACCGCTCGCGCACTCCCTGGCGGCCGCGGGAGCGCGATGATCGCGCTCCTGCGAGGCGAGGTGGCGGAGCGCGGCGGAGACCACGTGACGTTGATGTGCGCCGGCGTGGGCTACCGCCTGGCCGTCTCGGCGCAGACGCTCGCAGCGGTGGGGCCACTCGGTCGCGAGGCGACGCTGCACACGCACCTGATCGTGCGCGATGACGCGCTCGTCCTGGTCGGCTTCGCCGCCGAGGCCGAGCGCGACCTCTTCCTCGCGCTGTTGGGGGTGCAGGCGGTCGGCCCCAAGCTGGCCCTGGCGGTGCTCGGCGCCGGCCCGCTCAGCGCCGTGGTCGGCGCGATCGCCGCGGGCGACGCGCAGTTCTTCCAGTCGGTTCCCGGCGTCGGCAAGCGAACCGCCGAGCGGATCATCGTCGAGCTGCGCGAGAAGGTGGGCGCCGCGCTCGGCGAGGGGATCGTGCTGCGGCGCGCCACGGCGGCGGATGAGCCGCGCGAGCTGGCGCGCGAGGGACTGCTGGAGCTCGGATTCGCCGCGCCCGAGGCTGAGCGGCTGCTCGCGCAGGCCGATGGCGAGAGCGCCGAGGAGCTCCTGGCTGCGGCGTTGCGGGCCACTCGCAGCGGGGCTCAGCAGCGGTGATCGACTCCGAGCGCATCCAGACGCCCTACCTCGCCGCGGAGGACGAGTTCGAACGCAGCCTGCGGCCACGCCGACTGGAGGAGTTCGTCGGCCAGTCGCAGCTGAAGGAGCAGCTCGCGGTTGCGATCGAGGCTGCCAAGGCGCGTGGCGAAGCGCTCGACCACGTGCTGCTCGCCGGGCCGCCCGGGCTCGGCAAGACGTCGCTGGCCCAGATCGTCGCCGCCGAGCTGGGCGTCGCCTTCGTTGCCACGGCCGGACCGGCGCTCGAGCGCAAGGGCGACATCGCCTCCTTCCTCACGTCACTCGAGCCCCGCAGCGTGTTCTTCGTCGATGAGATCCACCGCCTGCCGCGGGCGCTTGAGGAGACCTTCTATCCCGCGATGGAGGACGGGCGGCTGCCGATCACGGTCGGAGCGGGGGCCGGCGCCCGGGTCGTGACGCTCGAGCTGCCGCCGTTCACGCTGATCGGCGCCACAACCCGCGCCGGACTGCTGACGACGCCGCTGCGCGACCGCTTCGGCATCCCGGCGCGCCTTGAGCCCTACTCGACGCAGGAGCTGGCGGCGATCGTGGTGCGCGCCGCGCGGATCCTCGAGGTGGAGCTGGACGCCGGTGGTGCCGAGGCGATCGCAAGCCGCAGCCGCGGCACGCCGCGCGTGGCGAACCGGCTGCTCAAACGCACGCGCGACTACGCCGAGGTGCGGGGCGCGGGCACCGTGACCGCGGAGGTCGCCCATGCGTCGCTCGGGCTGCTCGAGGTCGACGAGCTCGGGCTTGACCGCCTGGACCGCGCGATCCTGCGGGCGATCTGTGAGAAATTCGCCGGCGGGCCGGTCGGGCTCTCCACGCTGTCGGTGGCGGTCGGGGAGGAGCGCGACACGATCGAGGACGTCTATGAGCCCTACCTGCTGCAACTCGGCATGCTCAAGCGGACCGCGCGCGGGCGGATCGCGACTGAGCACGCGTATGCGCACCTCGATATCGCGCTGCCGTCAGCCGCGCCGGCCCTGTTTTGAGCGCTTTCGCCCGCGCCGGCGCTCGGTCGATGGCGCCGTGAGCGCCCCGCGCGGAGCGCTCGCCGCCGGCGCCGCTGCTCCCCGTGGGGGCGCCGCGCGCGTGTGCGCCAGATCGCCGCACGCTGCCACGCCTGTAGGCTGTTCAACGTCGATGGCGCACCCCTTCATCTGCCCCAACTGTGGCGAGCGTTCGCTCGCATCCGACCGCTACGAGGCGTTTCGCCGTGAGGATCGGGGCTGCGCGAACTGCGGCTTCTCGTTCCTGTTCGAGTTGCTGGACGACTACTACCCGGCGCCCGACGCCGCGTTCTTCGTGGCCGACCGCGAGGGCAGGGTGATCGGCTGCGGCCGCGGCTCCTTCGAGCTGACCGGCTACGAGGAGGAGGAGGTCGTCGGCCAGCCGCTGACCCAGGCGCTCGGACTCAGCTTCGAGAACGGCGAGGACCACGTCAGCACCGTGTTGGAGTGGGGCGTGCGCGCGCTCGGCAAGCCCGCGACGCTGCGAACAGACTCCGATCTCTCCGCCTCCGCGACGGCCGACCTCTTTCCGGCGTACGACGACGACGGCGGGCTTCTGCTCGTACTCACGCCGTCGCGCTGAGCGGCCGATGATGCCCCGATGAGCGAACGCTTCCGCCACGCCTTCGTGCTCGCCGTCGTGACGGCGCTTGTGCTCGCGTCGCTGGTGATCGTCGTCGGCATCCCGGGCGTCGTCAAGGCGTCGAAGACCCACCTCGGTCTCGACCTGCAGGGCGGCACCGAGCTGATCTACTTGGCTCACAACACCAACGGGACGCCGGTCAACTCGACGACGCTCAGCGACACGATCAACATCATGCGCTCGCGCAGCGACACGCTCGGTGTCAGCGGCGTGGACATCCGCCCCTACGGCAAGAACGAGATCACCGTCGATCTGCCGAACGTGCAGAACCCGACCCAGGCCGCGAAGGTCGTCGGCGTGACCGGCCAGCTGTACTTCTACGACTGGGAGAACAGCGTCATCGGGCCGAACGGCAAGGTCGCCGGGCCCAACGACCCGACCGTGACCTGCGACAGCGCGACGGCGGGAGCAGGCACCCCCGCCTGCGGCGTCACCTACTACGCCGCCGTGATCCGCGCGTCCAAGCAGGCCGCGATCCCGGTGTGCTCCAGTCACCTTGCGAAGGGGACCAAGTGCTTCGCGACGGAGTCCGAGCCGGTGCCCGTTTACTACTACGTCGACGCCAAGAGCTCGACGGTCTATGCGCCGGCCGGGCCGGAGCCGACGAAGGCGCTGCTGGACGCCGACATCAAGCAGCATCACGTCAAGTTGCCGGCGGGCGCGAAGCTCGTCGAGGTGCAGCCCGGCACGGTCGTCGTGCAGGCCACCAGCGCGCCCGAGGTGCTCGTGCCCAACGACTTCTACGTGCTGCGCGACGACGTGCTGCTGACCGGCAGGGAGGTCTCCAACCCGCAGGTGACGACCGACCCGACACAGGGGATCGCCGTCAGCTTCGGCTTTAAGGGCAACGGCGCGAGCGTCTTCACGAAGGTGACGGCGACGCTCGCGAGCCGCGGCAAGAACAACTCCGTCTCCCTGACGAGCCCCAACGAGCAGCATTTCGCGGTAACGCTGGACGGGGCGCTGGTGACGGTGCCGTCGATCGACTTCACCCAGTACCCCTACGGCATCGACGCGTCAAACGGCTCGGAGATCACGGGCAGCTTCACCTATGCCACCGCGACCACGCTCGCGAACGTGATGGCCAGCGGCGCGCTGCCGGTCAAGCTCAACGAGATCTCCTCGGAGCTGATCTCGGCGACGCTCGGGCATCAGGCGCTGAACCAGGGCCTGATCGCGGGTCTCGTGGGCCTGGCGCTGGTGGCGCTCTTCCTGTTGATCTTCTACCGCGTGCTTGGCGTGATCGCGGTCAGCGCCCTGGCGATCTATGCGCTCTACCTGTATGCCTTGATCAAGCTCGTGCCGGTGACGTTGACGCTGCCGGGTATCGCCGGGCTGATTCTCACGATCGGCGTGGCAGCGGATGCGAACGTCGTCATCTTCGAGCGCGTGAAGGAGGAGTCTCGCGCTGGGCGTTCGCCGTTGAACGCGATCACGGCGGGCTACCGCCGTGGCTTCAGCGCGATCGTTGACGCCAACGTCGTGACCTTCATGGCCGCGTTCATCCTGTTCATCCTCTCGCAGTCGGACGTGCAGGGGTTCGCGCTGACGCTCGGCATGGGTGTGCTGGTGTCGCTGTTCACCGCGGTGGCGGCGACGCGGGCGATCCTCGGCACGTTGGGTCGCACGCGCCTGATTCGCGCCCCGAGCGCGCTGGGCGTCAGCAAGCGCCGGCGACAGTGGACGTTCGACTTCATGGGCAAGTCGCGCTGGTTCTTCAGCCTTTCGGGGACGATCCTGCTGGTCGGCGCGATTGCGATCGGGGCGCGCGGCGTGAACTTCGGCATCGACTTCGTCTCCGGCACCCAGATCCAGACGACGCTCGCGCACCCGGCCAGCGTGAGCGACGTGACCAAGGCGATCGAGTCGCTGCACCTCAAGAGCGCGGGATCTGCGATCGGCGAGCCGGTCGTGCAGCAGGTCTCCAGCGCCGGCAAGTCGAAGACGCGCACCTACAGCTTCCAGATCGCGACCAAGACGCTCAACGTCCAGCAGATCGGCGGCGCCGGGCAGCCGCGCTCGGTGCTCGGTCTGCTCGATCAGCGCTACGGCCTGGTTTCGGAGAACTTCAACTCTGTGGGTCCGAGTTTTGGTAAGACGGTGGCGGATAGTGCGGCGGTGGCGATCGTGGCGGCGTTGCTGGCGATCGCGGCGTATATCGCGTTGCGTTTCCAGTGGAAGTACGCGGTGCCGGTGATGATCGCGTTGATGCATGACCTGTTGATCACGGCCGGCGTGTATGCGCTCACCGGGAGGCAGGTGACGGCCGACACGGTGGCGGCCCTTTTGACGATCTTGGGTTATTCCATGTATGACACGATCATCGTTTTCGATCGTGTGCGCGAAAACGTCGCGAAGATGCAGAACGCCGCGTTCTCGCAGATCGTGAACCGCTCGATGTCGGAGGTGCTGACGCGGTCGCTGGCGACGAGCCTGTGCACGCTCTTGCCGATCCTGGCGCTGCTGCTGTTCGGCGGCTCGACGTTGAAGGATTTCGCGTTCGCGCTGCTGGTTGGTGTGGCCTCGGGTGCGTATTCGTCGATCTTCATCGCTTCGCCGGTGCTGACGCATTGGAAGGAGCGCGAGCCGGTGTATCGCCGTCGGCGAGCGCGGATCGCGGCCGACAACGGGGGGGTTGTGCCGGCCTATGCGACGGTTGGTGCGGCGGCGCGCGAGATCGACGTCGATGCGGCTGCGAGGCGCCCGCGCCGGCGTTTGACGGAACCGCCGCGCCCGGAGGTCAAGGCCGGTGAGTTCCGTGAGCTGGTGCGCGACCTCAAAGCCGAGCCGGCGAAGCGGCCGGTCGTCGGGGCTGCGCCCGAGCCGAGGCCTGAGCCGCTGCGCGACCCGACCGCGGACGCGCGACCCGAGGATGTTGTGATGCCGCCCGATGATGCGGCACGCCGGCGCGGCGCGTCGAAGTCGCGCAATCCCCGCCGGGGGAGGCCGCGCTGATGGGGATGCTCGCCTGGGTGATCATGGGACTGGCGCTGTGGCACTTCACGATCTGGCTGCCCGACCGCTTCTGGGGCGGCATCGTGGGCGCCTTCCTGGCATCGATCGCCGGCGCGATCCTGACGGGAGTCCTGATCAGCCTCGCGGTGAAGGGCGTCGCGATCCCCGCTCGCCACGCGACCCACCTGGGCACCGTGCTCTACGCGATCCCCGGCGCGCTCGCCGGCATGGCGGTCGCCTACGCGATCGGCGCAGCACGCGAACGCAGCGCCGCACGGATCGCCGCCGGCCCCTTCGGCGGCTAGCGCCGAGTTCACGGCTGGCACAGGGCGGCGCAGCCTGAGCGCCCTGAGCACCCTCGCCGTAAATCGCCCGGTCCGTTCCGTCGCAACCGCCGCGTAGGCTCGTGGCTGATGGCCAAGTCCCTCGATCCGGCGGTTGCCTTCGAGATCCCGACGGTAGCGCTCGAGACCCTGGACGCGCTCGAGCGTGAGCTCGGCTGCAGCCGCGTGCTCGCGCAGGTACTGGCGCGTCGCGGTCTCGGCGACCCGCGGGCCGCGGAGGCCTTTCTCGCCGGTTCGCAGAAGCACCGGCCGGGGGCCTTCCGCGGGATCGACCGCGCGGTCGAGCTGGTGTTCGCGCATCTGGAGCGAGGCTCGACGGTCACTGTCCACGGCGACTACGATTGCGACGGCGTCTGCTCCACGGCGATCCTCGTCGGCGTGCTGGCAGAGCTGGGCGCGGAGGTTGACTGGCATCTCCCGGACCGCCAGGCCGAGGGCTACGGCCTCGCCGGCGCCACCGTCGAGCGGCTGATCGCGCGTGGCACGGGACTGCTGATCACCGCCGACTGCGCGATCACCGCGGTGGCGGAGGTGGCGGCAGCGCGCGCCGGCGGCATGGACGTGCTCGTGACCGACCACCACAGCCCCCGCGCCGACGGCGTGCTGCCCGACGCGCCCTACGTCCATCCGGCGCTCTGCGGCTATCCCTGCGCGGAGCTGTGCGCGACGGCCGTGGCGGCAAAGCTCGCGCAGGCCCTGCGCGAGCGAGCAGGCCTGGACCCCGGCGAGCGCGAATCGGATCTCGAGCTGGTCGCGATCGCCACGATGGCCGACGTCGTCGTGCTGCACGGCGAGAACCGCCGCCTGGTGCGCGCCGGACTGCGCGCGCTCGCGAGCACCACCCGGCCGGGGCTTCGCGCGCTGATGAGCGTCGCCCGCGTCGCGCCGCTGGCGCTCGACGAGCGGGCCCTCGGGTTCCGTCTCGCGCCGCGGATCAACGCCGCCGGTCGGCTCTACCGCGCCGACGCCGCACTCGAGCTGTTGCTCACCGACGACGCCGAGCGGGCGGTCGAGCTTGCGGGCGAGCTCGATCACTGCAACGCCGAGCGCCGACTGATCGAAACGCGCATCCGGTTTGAGGCCGAGGCGCTGCTCGCGGCCGGCGATCCGCAAGCCCCGGCGCTCGTGCTGGCCGGCGCAGGCTGGCATCCGGGGGTGATCGGCATCGTCGCGGCGCGTGTGGCCGAGCGCCACCACCGCCCTGCCGTGTTGATCTCGCTGCCGGAGCAGGAGGGGGAGCTGGCCAGCGGGTCGGGGCGCTCGATTCCGGCCTTTGACCTGCTGGGCGGCCTCGGCGCCGCCGCTGCGCACCTGGTGCGCTACGGCGGCCACCGGGCCGCCGCCGGCCTGACGATCAAGGAGTCGTGCGTGGAGGGCTTCCGCGAGGCGTTCGTCAGGCACGCCGCCCGGGTGCTCACGCCGGCGGACATGATCGTTCGCGAGCGCGTCGATGCGATCGCCTCGGGTGAGGCGATCGGATTGGCGCTCGCCGAGGAGCTGGCTAGCCTCGCCCCATTCGGCGCGGGCAATCCGGCGATCTCGCTGCTGCTCCCCGCCGCAACGTTCAGCGACCCCGTGGGCTTTGGCGGCGAACGCCGCCAGGACCACGCCCGCTTCACCGTGAACTCGGGCGCCGGGCGCGCGCGTGCGGTGCGCTTCGGATCGGGGACCAAGCTCGGCGTCGAGCTTGGCACGCCGGTCGACGCGACGTTCACGCTCGAGCGCGACGAGTGGCAGGGCGTCGTGGCGCCGCGGCTGCTGCTCCGCGCTGCAAGGCCGTGCGAGCCGCCGGCGATCGAGTTGCTCGGCGAGGGCGGTGACCTGCTCGCGCGCGCGCTGGCGGAATTCGACCGCGGCGAGGGCGAGCACGAACCGCCGGCCCCGCTGCTCGCGCGCGCCGAGCACGACCGCCGCGGCCGTGGCATCGCGGCCCTGCTCACCGAACTGCTGGCGACGGGCGAAGGCGTGCTCGTGCTCGCGGCCGACGCGCAGGCGCGCGCTCGCCACCTCGGCCCGCGCCTTGGCGGCTTCGCACTGGCGTCCCACGCCGCGCTCGAGCGCGATGGCCGGCTCGCCGCCGCCTTCGCGCACGTCGTCGCGTTGGATCCGCCGGCCAGCCACGCCGCCCACCTGCGGGCCCGTGCCGGGGCGCCGGCGCCGGGCGCGGCGCCGCGGCTGTTTTTGGCCTGGGGACCGGCTGAGCTACGCTTTGCGGCACACATACATGAGCAGGAGTACGGTCTCCGCGACTCGCTGGCGGCCTGCTACCGGACGCTTCGCGGCCGGGGCGGGGCGGCCGGGCGGGAACTCGAGGCGGTCCTGCGTGAGACGGCGCCGTCACCCGAGGGTGCGGGGCGCCTGCTGCGGATCCTCACGGAGGTCGGTCTCGTGGATCTCGACCGGGAGCGCTTGGCGGTCACCGTGACCGAGCGAGGGCGCGTGACGCTCGATCAGTCACCCGCCTACCGCGATTACGAACGAACCCGACAGGACGGCCTCAGATACCTCGCAACGACGACAGATCGGCAGGCGGCGGCGTAAAGGGAGCCACGGTGGCAACCGCGCCCCAGGACCCGGAAGCAGCGTCGGGCGAGACCGCGGCTGCGCCCGCTCCGGCGGCGCTGGCGATCCCTGCGCCCGACCTGACGCTCCTCGAGGAGCACGAGCGCCGGCTGCTCGGCGATCTGTTCGCAATCGTCGAGGAGCACGCCGAGGACTCGCTGGTTGCGATTGACCGCGACGCCGTCGCGGCGGCGTTCGTGTTCGCCTGCGATCACCACGCTGACCAGCGCCGTCGCTCCGGCGAGGAGTTCATCGTGCATCCCGTTGGCGTCGCACGGATCTGCGCGAGCATGCGCCTGGACACCGAGACGCTGTGCGCGGCTCTGCTGCACGACACGGTCGAGGACACGACCGCGTCGCTCGAGGAGGTCCACGAGCGTTTCGGGGAGGACGTCGCGAGCCTCGTCGACGGTGTCACCAAGCTGACCGGGATCACCTTCTCCTCGCGCGACGAAGCCCAGGCCGAGAACTACCGCAAGATGATCGTCGCGATGGCGAGCGACGTGCGCGTCATCCTGATCAAGCTGGCCGACCGCCTGCACAACATGCGCACGATCAGCGCTCTGCCCAAGCAGAAGCAGATCGAGAAGGCGAAGGAGACGCTTGAGATCTACGCGCCGATCGCGCACCGCCTCGGCATCCACGCGCTCAAGTGGGAGCTCGAGGATCTCGCATTCGCGACGCTGCACCCGCGCAAGTACGAGGAGATCAAGGTGCTGGTCGCGCAGCAGCGCGACGACCGCGAGCGCTATGTGCACAGCGCCGGGGAGATCCTGCAGCGCGACCTGGACTCGCTCGGCATCACCGCCGCGATCTCCGGGCGCGCCAAGCACTTCTACTCGATCTACTCGAAGATGACCCGCAAGGACCGTGAGTTCAACGAGATCTACGACCTGACGGCGATGCGCGTCGTCGTCGACAGCTCGAAGGATTGCTACGGAGCGGTCGGCGTCGTGCACTCCCTGTGGAAGCCGCTCCCAGGGCGCTTCAAGGACTTCGTCGCGATGCCCAAGTTCAACATGTACCAGTCGCTGCACACGACGGTGATCGGGCCCGAGGGGCGCCCGCTCGAGATCCAGATCCGCACACGCGAGATGCACAACATGGCGGAGTACGGCGTCGCCGCCCACTGGATGTACAAGCAGGCGGCGCGCCCGGATCGCAGCGGCCGCTCGAACTGGTCGGCCGATGAGGCGAAGCTGAAGTGGCTGCGCTCGATGGTCGACTGGCAGAGCGAGACCTCCGATCCGAAGGAGTTCATGGAGACGCTGCGCGTCGACCTGTTCGAGGACGAGGTCTACGTCTTCACGCCGAAGGGCGAGGTCAAGTCGCTCGCCGCCGGAGCCACGCCGCTCGACTTCGCATACGAGGTCCACACCGATGTCGGTCACCGCTGCGTCGGAGCGAAGGTGAACGGCAAGATCGTGCCGCTGAGCTACGAGCTGCGCTCCGGCGACATCGTCGAGGTACTGACCTCCAAGCGCGAGCGCGGCCCCTCGCGCGACTGGCTGGCGGTGGTCAAGACGACGCGGGCGCGCAACAAGATCAAGCAATGGTTCAAGGCCGAGAGCCGCCAGGACACCGAGCACTCGGGGCGCGAGGCGCTGCAGGAGGCGCTGCGCAAGCAGGGCCTCCCGGCGCAACGCATCACCGGCTCGGGGCTGCTCGCCGACGTGATTCGAGAGCTCGGCTTCCGCAAGGCCGACGACTTCTACGTCGCGCTGGGAGCGGCCAAGGTCTCGCCCAAGACCGTCGTTGGCAAGATTCTGCAGCGCCTCAAGCAGGGCGAGGCCGCGGATTCCGAGCAGACCGAAGCCTCGACGCTGATCTCCTCGCGGCGCGAGCGTCGCCGGCCGACCAACTCCTCGACCGAGTTCGGGATCCGCGTGGAGGGCGTCACGGACGTGCTGGTGCGCCTCGCGAAGTGCTGCCGCCCGGTGCCGGGCGATGAGATCGTCGGCTACATCTCGCTCGGCCGCGGGATCACGATCCACCGCGCCGACTGCTCCAACGCGCGGGCGCTGAGTCGCGACGCCGACCGCTTCACGCCGGTGGCATGGGAGGGGGAGCAGACGACCGGCTTCAAGGTGGAGATCCAGATCGACGGCTGGGATCGCCACCGCCTGCTGGAGGATCTCTCGCGGACCTTCTCGGAAGCGGGGATGAACATCGTCGAGGCGCAGTGCACCGCGAACCCGCCGATGATCCGCAACCGCTTCGTGGTCGAGTGCGCAGACACACAGACACTCAAGGCGACGATCACGCGGCTGCGCAACATCGACTCGGTCTTCGACGCGTTCCGCGTCACGCCTGGTAACTAGACGCCGTGCTGACGGAGCTCATCGGCAATGCGGCGCGGTCCACGCTGAAGCTGCTCGGTGGCGCCGAGCAGGAGGTGGAGGCGCACACCCCGGTCGAGGAGCCGCTGCACGAGGCCGTCGCGGCGCTGCACCACGCAGCCGAGTCGATGGACCGCCACGTCGAGGTGCTCGAAGCGGTGGCGGCGACGCTTCCTGCGATGACCGAGGCGCTCGTCAAGCTCACCGAACAGCTCGGCGAGTTCCTGGCGCTGGCCGCGCCGCTGGAGAGCGTTGAGCGCGAGGTGGCCGGCCTCGGCCACCTGTTCCGCCGCCGCCGCCAGCCCGCGGCTCTGCCGGCTCCCGCGGCGCCCGCCGCCGAGCCGCCCCCGGCGGCGGTCAATGCCGCGGCCGGCGAGCAGCCGGTCGCGCCAACACCCAGCTGATCACCGCGCCGAGCGCCGGCCCACTCTCGCGTGCCCCCGCGCGAGCACCCTACGCCACGACGCTCAGCACGCCGGGGCGAATCGTGAAGCGCGCTTCGCTGACCTCGCCGATGTGGTCGCCGTCCACCTGGAGCGCCAGCGGCCGGCCACTCGCGCTGCTGACGGTCAGTGAGGTGAGCGCCTGGAAACTGGTGACCTGACGGTGGCCGCCAACGCCGTCGCTCCCGAGCACAGCACGCGCCAGCAGCGACGGAGCGCCGAGCAGGCTCGCCCGGCGCAGAACGACACTCGACAGCGTGCCTCCGTCGAGTGTCGCGCCGGCGGCGAGATCGATCGGGCGGTCGTGGAAATAGGTGTAGTGGGACGCGTTCTGAACTATCGCCGTCACTCCCGTCACCGTCTCGTCGCCGACCGCCACGAACATTCGCGGCGGTCGGATCAGGTAGTGGCGGGCGAAGGTGCTGAAACCGGCAGCGAGAAAGAAGTAGGGCCCGAAGCGGGCTTTCATCGACGGCCTGGAGTCGACCGTCTTGACGACGTCCGCATCCATGCCGACGCCTGCGCTGAATGTGAAAAGGCGCCCCTCCACCTCGCCGAGATCCACCTGCCGGGGTGCGAAATGGTCTGCGACGCGCAGCAGATGCTGGGTCGCGTCGACGATCTCGCCCGGAATCCCAAGCAGTTTGCAGAACACGTTCGCCGAGCCGCCCGGCAGGCAGCTGAGCGGCGTGGACGAGCCAGCCAGTCCGTTGGCCGCCTCGTTGACCGTGCCGTCACCGCCGAAGGCGATGACGATGTCAAACCCCTGCTGCGCCGCCTGGTGCGCGAGCTCGGTCGCATGCCCGCGGGCCTGCGTCTCGACCGCCTCGACCTCGTAGCGGGCGGCCAGCGCGTGCACGGCGATGGCGCGCAGACGATCGGAGACGGCGGTCGCGTACGGGTTGACGATGACCAGCGCCCGCCGCCGGTCGGCCTCTTCGAGCGGCTCGAGCATCGCGCCGGCGGGCTCGTCCGCGGCTTCGGTGGAGAAGTCGCTCACGCCCCTGCTACACCATGCCAGCCGGGGCGTTACCGCGCCGGCGGCCGCGGGCGCGGCAACGGTGTTGTTGTCGCCGCGGCGGCGCTATACTCCGGGCACATAGCTGGACGCATCCAGAGGGGTGGAGGGACTGGCCCTATGAAACCCCGGCAACCATCTCGCGAGAGCGGGAAACGGTGCCAATTCCATCAGGCTCCAACAATGGCCTGGGAGATGTGGTTGGAGCTTCTGCCTCAGGAACCTTCGCCACACGACCGGCGGAGGTGTTTCATATGGCGGCAGAGAATCTCAGATGCAAGGAGTGCGGGACCGAGTACCCGCTGGAGGCGCTCTACGTGTGCGAGCGCTGCTTCGGACCTCTCGAGGTCACCTACGACTACGGTTTCGCGGACGACCTCGCGACGCTGCGGCGACGCATCCAGGGCGGCTCGCAGGACGTCTGGCGCTACGCCGACTTCCTGCCGCTGGCCGGCGGCCCGCCCGGACCGTCGAACCATCTCGCGTCACGGGCAGGCCTGCCTGCCGGGTGGACGCCGCTGATCAACGCGGACCGGTTGGCCGAGCGTCTCGGGCTGCGTGAGGTCTGGGTCAAGAACGACGCCGCCAACCCGACGCACTCGTTCAAGGACCGCGTTGTCGCGGTCGCGTCGGCGCGAGCGCGTGAACTCGGTTTCGGCGCGCTGGCATGCGCCTCGACCGGGAACCTCGGCAACGCGGTCGCGGCGCAGGCGGCGGCGCTCGGGCTGCCGTCCTACGTCTTCATCCCATCCGACCTCGAGGAGCAGAAGATCCTCGGTACCGGCATCTACGGCACCAACCTGGTGGCGGTGCGCGGCAACTACGACGAGGTCAACCGCCTGTGCACCGAGCTCTCGGCCGAGCACGACGACTGGGCGTTCGTGAACATCAACATGCGGCCCTACTACTCGGAGGGCTCCAAGACCCTCGCCTACGAGATCGTCGAGCAGCTCGGCTGGGAGCTCCCGGACCGCTGCATCGTCCCGGTCGCCTCCGGCTCGCTCTTCACAAAGGTCCACCGCGGCTTTGCCGAATGGATCGAACTGGGCCTTGTCGAGGGCCGCCAGCCGGTGATGAACGCGGCTCAGGCATCCGGCTGCGCACCGGTTGCGAACGCGTTCGCGGCCGGCCAGGACTTCTGCCAGCCGGTCCGGCCCAACACGATCGCTAAATCACTGGCGATCGGCAACCCCGCCGACGGGCCCTACGTGCTCGAGCTCGCGCGGCGCACGGGCGGCGGCGTGGACGCCGTCAGCGACGATCAGATCCGCGCGGGAATCGGCCTGCTGGCCGAGACGACCGGGATATTCACCGAGACTGCCGGCGGCGTCAGCGTCGCGGTCCTGAGCGAGCTTGCGCGGCGCGGCGACATCGACCCAGACGAGCGCGTCGTGCTGGTGATCACCGGCGATGGGCTGAAGACGCTCGACGCGGTGCGCGGCAGCTTCGACTCCTACGAGATCGATCCGACCCTCGAGGACTTCGAGGCGGCGGTCGGCGTGGCGGCGATCTGATGGCCGTCACGGTCAAGATCCCAACGCAGCTGCGCTCGGCGACAGGTGGCGAGAGCGTCGCCAGCGTCGAGGGCGCGACGGTGTCCGAGGTGCTCGACGGACTGTTCGTGCAATTCGGCGAGCTGCGCGAGCGGATCGCCGACGAGGATGGCGGCCTGCGACGCTTCGTCAACGTCTACCTCTCCGGCGAGGACATCCGTTTCCTCGACGGCGTGGCGACGCGCGTCCCCGACGGCGCCGAGCTGACGATTCTGCCGGCGGTCGCCGGCGGCTGAGCGGGCGAAGGTCAATGGCTCGATGAGCCCGAGGAAAAGGATTACGCGGCCGCGCGGAGCTACCTGACGCTGCTGGTCGCCGCGGGCGAGCTCGAGCCGTTGATCACGCGCCTGCGGAGCGCTGCGATCGGGCGCTGGCGCGCGGAGGAGGCGTCCATCGACGTTCGTTGGACGATGGCCCGCGAGAGCAAGCCGCGCCTGGGCTGGGCCTCGCTAGACATCTGTTGAACGCGCGCCGCCGCGTCGAACCATCGTTGGCCTATGCGGGCGCAACCTCAAGTTCGGGCCGGGCAGGTTCGACAAAGAAGGCAGATGGAAGCCAGAATCGAAACCACAGCCCGCCTCGCGGGCGCACCGCGGCACCTGTCGCTGGTGCCACCGATCGCCGAGAGCGGCCCGGGCGCCTTTGGCGACACGCTCAGGCGCGCCAAGCGCACCGCGCGCAGAATGCGCGCGCGCCGCGCGCCTGCGCCTTCCGCCACCGTGGCGCTGTCGGTCCCTCCGCCGGAGGTGGAGCGCGAGCTCGCACAGGCGGCGCTGGCATGCCAGGCACTCGCCGACCAGGGCAAGGAGCTGCGATTTGACCGCAGCGCCGATGGCCGCGTGTCGGTCGAACTGATCGATGTCGCCGGCTGCGCGCCGGCCGTGATCGGGCCAAGCGGCCTGTTCGCGCTGCTCGCCCAGTCGGGCTGAGCCTAGCGCAGCCGCCAAGGCCCCCGGCCCGCCACAACCGTGCCGCGCGCGGTGCTCAGCTGCGCCGCGGCGACAACCCGGCGTCGCGACACTGGGCCTGGATCCGCAGGGCGAGCGGGCCGCTGCTCGCGAACTCGGTCTGGCACCACTTGCGCGCGGCGGCACCGCAGTGCGAGAGCACGTCGCCGCCGGTCGAGCTGGCGACGACCACGTTGACGCAGCCGTGACTCGAGGACGGAGCGGAGGCCGAACGCGCGATCGCCCAGCCGGAGAGGCCCACGACGATTGCCAGCACCACGCCGATCAGACGCTTCTGGCTGCGCGTGAGCGGCTGGGCGAGGCGCTGCGCGTGACCTGTCATCACCATGTCGCGGCCGAGTATAGGCGCCCGCCGGTCCCGCCCCAGGTGTTCAGCACCCTCGCGCGCCACGTTTTCAGGGCTCGCTGGCCGCGTCCTCAGCAGTCGCGCGCACGCTGACGCGAACGCCGGGCTCCGGCAATCCTCGCCGGCTCGCCGCATCGACCAGCAGCTCGCTGCCGTCCGCGTCAAAGCTTTGTACGCGTCGTCCCGCGGCGGGCACGCTCGGACCTTCCGCGCGCGTGCACGGCCGAAAAGCTCGCCTGCATGCGGGGGTGCAGATCGACACCTCTGGGGGATTGGCTGCGCCGGCGCGCACCTTTACGGTCTGTGATGTGTTATGGGCGATCGATTGGAGAGTTATGGCTGGACAGTTCCGCGGCGTGAGCACGGGGATCGTTGCCGGGATGAGGCGATGAGCGGCACGCTGATGGCGGCGATGAGCGGAGGACGCATGACGAGGACCTCGGCCGGCCGGATCGATGTACGCAGGCGCGACACGGCGCTGGCACTGGTCGGTGAGCCGCAGCTGCTGCGCGCCGCGATCGGCGATCTGATCGCCGCGCAGCCCGGCATGGCGCTCTCGTGCTCCGTCGGCTCAATCGACGAGCTCGCGGCGAGCCTCGACCACGGCTCGCTGCCCTGCGACGTCGTGCTGCTCGACGTGGACTCCTATCGCGGCGCCTGCGCCCGCGCAATCGACCGCCTGCTGGCGCTCGAGCTGGAAGTCAAACTCGTACTGCTATGCACCGAGGTCAGCGAGGAGATAGTCGTCTGCGCGAGCACGCGGCGGATCGACGGCGTCGTGCTGAAGGAGTCCTCGGTCTGCGAACTCTGCGAGGCCGTCGCCCACATTCTCACCGGCCACGCCGTGATGCCGGCCCGCTGGCGCGCGGTGCCGCAGGCGGTCGCACTGACGCCGCGCCAGCTCGAGGTGCTGAAGCTGATCTCGCGCGGCTACAGCAATGAGGAGATCGCCGAGCACCTTGAAGTCCGCCCGAACACCGTCAAGTTCCACATCTCGGAGATCTTCCGGCGCCTGGGTGTTCGCAACCGGATCGAGGCGATCGCGAGCCTGGCCGAGCCATATGACGATTGAGTCCCTTTTCAAACACGGTCGGGCAGAAGAAATCTGCCCAACTGAACGCGCGAAACCTCACCCGCCCAGGCGGTGTGAGGCGTGGTGCAATTCGCGCAAGCCCGGCGGCTGCGATCCGCCGGGCGCAGTTTTTCTGGGGATCGGGGGCGCGTGCACCATCCGCCCCCGGATCCTCCACTCGTGGGGGATCTCCGAGTCGGCGAGGCCGCATCAGCTCAGCCGCTAGGTGAGATCGTTGCGGAGGTCGCGAGCGTTTCGCCGTCGCCACCAACGGCGGCGACGGCGACCAGCGGCGCGGCAGCCGGCAGGCTGACAGAGGTCTCGAAACCAGCGCGCGCAACGGTCGCGACGACGCTCATCGAAGCGGCAGTGGCACCGGCGAGGACCGCCCACGAGCTGACCGCGGTCGCCCCGTTCCAACTCACCTCGACGTTCATGCCGCCGCCGCTCACCAGCTGTGCGGCGACCGACGGGACGCCTGGCGGCTGCCCGCTCCAGGGCGCCAAATATGTGCGGTAGTCGCGGTCGCCTGGGCCGAGTGACCCGGCGAGCAGCAGCCGCCCCCCGGCGCTGAATTCGGCGAAGTTCGGCAGGCCGCCGTAGCCCATCAGCCAGTTGCCGGCCGGGAGCCTCAACAGGTCGCCCTGGCTGTAGGTCAGCAGCGTCGCGTCCGGATCGATGAACTGGCGCACGAGAGTGACGGTGCGCCTGGCGCGGTTTGGATCGAGCAGCAGGCCACGCGACTGCCTCTCCTCGCCACCGCCGTTGTCGAACACCGAGACCAGGCCGCCGGGCTGCCAGGCGGCGTCATGCTGGTAGTGAAAGGCCGTGCCGCGGCCGACGGCGAAACTCGACCGCTTGCCGCCGAGGCGCCAGACGATCGCGCCGGTGTGCAGGTCGACATCGTAGATCGCCCAGGTGTTCCGCGCCGACATCAGCACGACGCCCGGCCGCGAGGGGTCGATCGAGTTGATGTGGGCGAAGTACCACGGGGTGGCGTTGTGCGGCGCCGGAGCGTAGGAGTCGCGCAGCGGGATGTGGCCGAGCGCGTGCCACTCCCACATCACGAGGCCCGTCCGCACGTCGATCTCCTGCACGATCGAATCGCTGACCACGCCGTGACCGGCGCCGCCCGAGCTCGCAAGGTCGGCCCTGACCAGCTGCACGGCGTCGATCCAGGCTGTCCCGCTCGCCGTCAGCAGGAACTCGTGCAGGTCAGCGCGATAACCGTTGCCGGCCACCACCCGGGCCAGCGGCTGATAGTTGCTGGCGTAGATCTCATCCTCGCCCTGGCCGAAGCCGAGCTTGAGGATCCGCCCCTGCCACCAGGTCAGCACCGACCGTCCCGCGTAGCTCTGAACGCGGAAGTCGGTGGCCTCCAGGTCAGGCGCGAGCGGATGAAACCAGATCAGCCCGCCGGTCTGATCGACGATCATCGGACCGTTCGTGCCGGTCCCCTGATAGGGCGCCAGGAAGAAGTCACCGGGTGTCGTTGCCGCGCCGGCAACGCTCGTCACGGTCACAGTCGAGGGCGTGAGCGAGGGGGCCGAGAGGTAGTGCGCCACATCCGCGGCGTCGCCCGCCGCGGGCTGAAACTCCGTCTGGTTGGCGGGCGCTTGCACGGCGACGCGGAAGCTCGTGGTGACCGTGGTACTCAGCTTCCCCTGCTGCACGCGCGCGCTGACGTGCACGCGCTCCCCAGGCGCGAACGCGCGGTTGGGGATGAAGCTCTCGCCGGTCGCGGTCGAGTAGGCCTCGAGCCGGCCGGCGTGGTGGCCGCTGTGCGAGCCGAGCACGCGGACGTCGGACACCGTCGTATCTGGGCCGGCGAGAAAGCTGATCTGGGTGGCGGGTGAGGCGTCCGGCGTGCCGGGGAGCGGCGAGACGGTGACGGCCGCCGCGGACAGGACGCTCGCCGTTCGGGTGACCGCGGCTCCCGAGCCGGGAGCGGCCAGAGCGACCGCCGCCGCGGCGGTGGCGAGCGCCGCCGCGGCGCATCGAAAACGGCTCTGGCGGTGTCCGCGCGGCAAGGCTGGCGGCACGCTAGCGCACCCGCAGACCCCGCGGCTCGGAACCGACTCGTGATCTGGCGGCCATCGTGCTCACGCGGCGTCGGTTCGAGCCGCAGCTCGTCGCGCCGCTCCACTGCTGCATCGGGGCTGCGGCCGCCGCGCTCACCTCGGCCGCGGACGCGACGCCGATGCGGCCCAGGCCGTAAGCTGGTCGCGTGGACGAGGGCTTCCCAATCGCCTACCAGGTGCTCGAACGTGACGTGCCCGTGTACGCCTCGGGCGGCGAGCTGCTCGGCACCGTCGACCACGTCGTGGCCGCGCCCGAGCAGGACATCTTCCACGGCATCGTGATGGCCGAGGGCAAGGATCGGCGCTTCATCGCCGCCGAGAAGATCGCCGCACTGCACGAGCATGGGGTGGACCTGACGATCGACGCGACGCAGGCCGCGACGCTGCCCGCTCCGCACGGCGCCGCGCCGGTCTTTCACGACCACGAGCCGGGCGCCAAGCCGAGCGCCTGGGCGCATCTCGCTGGTCGCCTCGGCGGGCACGCCGGCCGCGACGGCTGGACCAAGGAGCGCTAGCCGCAGCCACCGCTTGCGCTGCACGATCGCACTGTGCGGGGAGCCACCCCGATTCATGGCTGACGGGCCAGCGCCAGCCGGCGCGGGCCAAACAACGAAACCCGGAGGAGACCGCCATGATCGGCGACAAGGAGGAGCATTTTCAGGGTAAGGGCACGGATCTCGGCGGCCTGCAGGCCCACATCGAGGAATACCTGAAAAGCGACGGATTCAAGGTCCAGACATCCGCGCCGAGCGACCAGGGTGTCGTCATTCAGGCCAAGAAGGGCGGCTTCCTGCAGGGCATCATCGACGCCAACCGTGCGCTCACGATCACGATCACGGGGATCGCCGCCGATTTCACCGTCCGCATCGGCATCGGCAAGTGGGCCGAGCACATCGAGGTCGCGGTGATCGAGACGCTGCTCCTCGGCGAACTCTTCCTCGTCGTTGACGTCGCCGAGACAGCCTGGAACCTGGAGATCGAGAGCAAGCTCGCGCACGAGATCAAGACGTTCGTCGGCTGAGCAGTGCGCGTCTGCTGCGCCCGGCCCGCCGTGGGCCGGGCACGGCCCTCACTAGACTGAGGTCGATGCTCGTCGAGATCTGGTCTGACATCGCGTGTCCCTGGTGCTACGTAGGCAAGCGGCGGTTCGAGCAGGCGCTCGCGGCGTTCGAGCACCGCGACGAGGTGGAGGTCCGCTGGCGAAGCTTCGAGCTTGACCCAGCGGCTCCGCGCGAGGTCGAGGGCGACCGCAGCGTGCGGATAGCCGAGAAGTACGGCACGACCGTCGAGCAGGCGCGCGAGATGGAGCAGCGGATGGTCGAAACCGCTGCCGCCGAGGGTCTCGCCTTCCGTTTCGCCGTCGCGCGATCGGGCACGACGTTCGACGCGCACCGGCTTGTCCACCTCGCGCAGGAGCACGGACTGGCGGACGCGATGAAGGAGCGCCTGCTGCTCGCCTACTTCAGCGAGGGTGAGCTGATGAGCGACCATGACGCTCTCGTGCGGCTGGCCGTCGAGGTCGGCCTCGACGAGGCGCAGGTTCGTGCGATGCTTGCCGGCGAGCGCTACACGGCGGAGGTTCGAGACGACGAGCGGACCGCGGCGCGGCTTGGAATCAGAGCCGTCCCGACGTTCGTCGTCGACCGCGCGCGCGGCGCTTCCGGTGCGCAGCCCCCGGCCGAACTGCTGGCGCTGCTCGCGCAGGGATGGGAAGCCCGTGCCGGTGAGCCGGTGCTCGCAGTGGGCGACACCTGCTCAGCCGACGGCTGCTGAACGCCGGCGGCGGTCAGTTCACGAGCGCAGCGGCGAGCCTGTCCAGCATCTCGCCGTAGATTCGCCGCAGGCCGAGCGGAGCGAACAGCCGCTCGAAGATGCCGGCGATTCCTCCGGCTCCGTTCCATGAGCCCTCGACGGTAACGGCGCTGCCTGGCCCTTCCGCGACGACGCTCCAGCGGCTCACGAAAGACGACAGCTCGTCGCGTTCGATCAGTGTGCCTGACGACTCCTCGACGCGGAGACGGTAGTCGCGCTCTCGCCCGCCGGCGGCGAAGTGGTAGGCGATCACGGTCGCGTCGCCCTCGCCGCCCTGCTCGACCGCGAAGGCGCTGTAGTTGCCGGTCAGGATTCGAGGTCGCGACTCGCGGTAGTCGCGCAGGAACTCGAGAACTCGCTCGGGCGGAGCGTCGAGGTGCTTGCCGGCTCGTGCGACGACTTTGCCCACGCACGCATTCTGACAGCGCGCGGCGTAGCGCAGCGAAGCGGGACCTCGTGGCGCGCCAGATCTACGGTGCTGGCGCGGACCAGCGCACGGTGCCGCTCGTGCAGCGGCGGTTTCCGGTCGTGACCTCGAGCGTGCCGGCCGCGGTTGTCGCGGCCCCGGAGGCGGGGAAGGCACCGGTGATGTCGTAGCGCCGGCCTGCCGAGTCGGTGTAGAGCGTCGAGAAATGCCAAAGACCGCCGAGACCCACGAGCTTCGGCGGGTCGGCGAACACCTCGGTCGTCGTCAGCGGCCCGCGTGTTGCCTTCCCGCAGTGAAGATCGAAGCGCACGTTGATGCGCGTCACCCCGCCGGGGCCGATCGTGGTGTACACGTGACCGTCGCGCTGGTGCGTGCTCGCAAGGTACTTCCCGCTCGCGGGCGCGGGCGGTGGGCTGGCGGCGACCAGCGCCGGCATCGCGGTGCCCGTGAGCGCCGGGGCCGGGACCGGGGACGGGGCGACGGCCGCGATCTCGCTGCTCACCCAATCGGACACGAGGTCCACGCGAGTGAAGATGTCGGGCCAGACCGTTCGGCAGTAGGCGTCGGCACGGCTGACAATTCCGACCTCGAGCACCGACGTGGGGGTCGGTGTCACGATCGCCGGCCCGCCGCTGTCGCCGTGGCAGGTGCCGCTCGCGTAGTTCACCGGGTCGATCGCGCAGAACTCCGAGCTGGGGTCGAAAATCAGGCTGTCGGCGCCATCCTGGGAGTTGCAGTAGTCCGTCGTCTGCACGCCGATCGTCGCCGACTCCAGCACGTCGCTCAAACCGCCGGTGCCGGAGGTGGCACCCCACCCGGCGATCGAGATGGCGCTACCGGCGTCGATCAGGCTCTCGTCGGCGGGGGTGGCGAGCGGGATCACCGGCGCCGTTGTCGCGGTCGCCAGTACGAGCACGCCTGCGTCTCCGTATCCGGTGCTCGGGTCGAAGCCCGGATATGTCAGCACCTGTGTGACGGGCGAGGCCTGCTCTGTCGGCGCAGTCCAGTCAACGTCGCCGGTGAAAACCGTGAAGCTGCTCGCCGGCAACGTCACTCCCGTGTCGATGTTCGCCACGCAATGGCCGGCCGTCAGGACCACGTTTGACGCGACGACGGTGCCGCTGCAGTACTGGGCCTCGCCGTTGCCCTCGTTGTACTCGACCAGCGCGAGCCAGGGAAACGTGCCCGCCGCCGCGACGCTGCCGCCCACTATCGCGGTGTGAGCGTCGGCGGAGCTGGCGCCGCCGGGCGCCGTGGCGGTCGCCGCGGCTGCGAGCGCCGATCCGGGCAGCGCCAACGCGGCTGCCGCGATCGCGCCGGCCAAGCCAATCGCGCCGGTTGACCATCGCCGTGCCATCGGGAAACACGGTACACCGCCGGCGGCTCCTGCTCCGGGCTAGAAAGCTGCCCCAGGCGCGCGCCGGGAGGGTCCACAGACTGCGCAGATCGCCCGCGCCTGCCTAGCGCGGTATGAGCAGCCGGTCGGTGATGGCATCGGCCTGCGGGTACTCGTGTGCTGTTTCGTAGCCGAGATCTTCGAACTTACGCAACAGTTGGTCAGCGGAAGATCCGGCGTCCCGGAGATGGATTTCGTTGAACTCGCAAAACACCAGCGGGCGATCCCCGGTCATGATGCGCTTCGCGCCGTCAAGCACGAGGGACTCGGCACCCTCGACATCAATCTTGATGAATCCCACGCGCGCGGTTGGCGAGACGATGCTGTCAAGAGCTCGGGTCGCTACCGGGACCGTCGCACCGGTGTAGGACGCCGCGGTCAGGGACGAGTGTGGGGATCCATCTGCGGCGCCCGTTGTTTGGAGCACGGCCGAGCCGTCCTCATCGGACAGTGCGCAGTCCCAGACCGTGAGCTGGTCAAGGTGATTGTCGGACTTCAGCTCGCGCAAGCGACTGACGTTGGCCGGCAGCGGCTCAACAGCATGCACGGTGCCGCGTGCGCCGACCGCGCGACACAGTTGACTGGTCACGACGCCGATATGCGCACCGGCATCAACCGCTGTGGAGTCGGCAGGAATCCGGTCGACGACCGCCTGTGGCAGGAGGAACAGGTCAACCCCGAGGAACAGGCAGGCCTCGTAGATATCGCCGAGGCTGGTACGACGCGTAAAGCCCAGGGTATCTCGATAGGCGAGCGTTGCCTGATGACGCAGGAGCAGGTGCGCGAGCTGGCCACGGCGCGGTACCCGCTGCGCCCGTGCGAGGCGTCCGAGAAGCTTGTACCCGGGACCTGCCATGCGGGCGATCTTTGCAGATCGTCAGCGCGGTGGTTGAGGCCGCCAAGGTCGTCGAGCGACCTCCAACGAAGGGCCTGACAGGCTGATTTTGGCGCTGACGGGGCTCCGGCTCACGCTCTCCACGTCAACGAGAAGCAGCCGATTGTCAGGGTGTTGCTTCGACGCGCCCGGCAGGATTTGAACCTGCGACCTCTCGCTCCGGAGGCGAGCGCTCTATCCCCTGAGCTACGGGCGCGAATGGGCGTGGCGCAGCCGCCTCGCTCGTCGTGAGCATAGCCGGAGCGCTACGCTCGGCCGCGAGATGGAGTTCTCCGTGATGTTCGCCGGCACCGCCGGATCGGTGCCGAGCGCGCGGCGGGGGTTGCCGGCGCTGCTCGTTCGCCGCGAGGCGGAGCGCATCCTGATCGACTGCGGAGAGGGGACGCAGCGCCAGTTGCTGCGATCGGTCGGCTTGAGCGACCTGACCGACATCTTCATCACCCATCTGCACGTCGATCACTGGCTGGGCCTGCCCGGCCTGCTGCAGACCTTCAGCCTGCGCGACCGCGAGCGCCCGCTGGCGATCCACGGTCCGCCCGGGATCGCCGAGCTGATGCGCTCGATGAAGCGCGTGTACGGCAAGCTCGGGTTCGAACTGGATGTGGTGGAACTCGAGGCCGGTGAGTCGGTGCGGCGAGGCACGCTCGAGATCGCGGCGGTGAACGTGCGCCATCGCGTGCTCGCCTTCGGCTACGTCCTCATCGAGGATCCGCGGCCCGGCCGCTTCGACGCCGAGCTGGCGGCCTCGCTGGGCGTCGCGCCGGGCCCCGACTTCGGCCGGCTGCAGCGCGGAGAGACCGTGTCCGGCGTGGCGCCCGAACAGGTGATCGGCGCCGAGCGCGAAGGTCGCAAGGTTGTCGTCTCCGGCGACACGGCGCCGTGTGAGACCCTCGCGATCGCGGCCCACGGCGCCGACCTGCTCGTGCACGAGGCCACCTTCGGGACCCAGGAGCACGACCGGGCACGGCTGACGGGCCACTCAACGGCCGCCCAGGCGGCACAGATCGCCGCTGACGCCGAGGTCAAGATGCTGGCCCTGACGCACATCTCTGCGCGCTACGGCGGCAGTGAGCTGCGCGAGGAGGCGCGCGAGGTCTTCGCGGCAAGCGAGTTGCCGCGCGACTTCGACAGTGTCGAGATTCCGCTTGCCGACCGGGGCGAGCCCACGCTGATTCGCTTCGGCGAGCCGCCGAAGCAGCCGGCCTGACCGCTGGCTCCTATTCAGGCCACCGCCCCGGCGAGGCGTTTGCCGGCGAGCGTCGGATCGCGCTGCTACATTGCACGCAGCATCCTTTAACCCGGTCCTGTGAGGCCAGGAAGGTAGTGGAGCAGTTGCATGCAGCGGAAAAGGTCGTGCTCGACCGCGACGATGTTGCACGCGCGATCGCTCGGATGGCGCACGAGGTCGTCGAGCGCAATGCCGACCGGGACTCACCGCTCGCGATCGTCGGCATCCACCGTCGTGGCGTCCATCTCGCCGAACGCCTGCATACGCAGATCTCGGCGCTCGTCGGCGAGACCGTCGCGCTCGGCTCGCTCGACATCTCCTTTCACCGAGACGACCTCGGGCGCCGGCCCCAGGCGCCGGTCGTGCACGCCACGGCGATCGACTTCGCGCTCGACGGCGCGACCGTCGTGGTCGTCGACGACGTCCTGTTCACCGGACGCACGGTCCGCGCGGCGATCGACGCTCTGTTCGAATACGGGCGCCCGTCGCGGGTTCAGCTCGCCACGCTGGTCGATCGTGGTCACCGGGAACTTCCGATTCGCCCCGACTATGTCGGCAAGAACCTGCCGACGTCGCTTGCCGAGCGGGTCAACGTGCGGATCGCCGAGCTCGACGGCTCCGATCAGGTGACGATCAGCGCCGAGTCGAACGGGGGGGCGCGGGCGTGAGGAACCTCGTCTCGATCGACGATCTCGACCGGCCCGCGATCGAGCGCATCGTGGCATTGGCGACGAAGTTCGGCCAGGTCGCCGACCGGCCGATCAAGAAGCTGCCGTCGCTGCGGGGACGCCTGGTGATCAATCTCTTCTACGAGGCTTCGACTCGCACGCGGAGCTCGTTCGAGCTGGCCGCCAAGCGCCTGTCGGCGGACGTCCTGAACCTCGTCTCGAGTGGTTCGAGCGTTGAGAAGGGAGAGTCGCTGCGCGACACCGTGGCGACCCTGTCCGCCTACGGCCCTGACGCGATCGTGATCCGCTCACCGCACGCCGGCGCCCCGGCGCTGCTGGCCGGCTGGACCCACGCCGCGGTGGTCAACGCCGGCGACGGCAAGCATCAACACCCCACACAGGCGCTGCTTGACTGCTACACGCTGACGCAGCGCATCGGCCCGCTGGATGGCACCAATATCTGGATCGTCGGCGATGTGCTGCATTCGCGGGTGGCGCGCTCATGCATCCAGGCGTTCCGGATGCTCGGCGCGCAGGTCACAGTCGCCGGGCCGCCGACGCTCGTGCCCGACGAGTTCACGCAGCTCGGTGCGACGGTCGCCCATTCGATCGAGCGGCTTCGCGAGGCCGATGTCGTCTATGCGCTGCGAATGCAGCTCGAGCGCATGGAGGACTCGCTTGTGCCTTCACTTCGCGAGTACACGCGGAACTTCCAGATCAACGCGCGCCGGCTCGGCGCCCGCCAGCTGCTGATGCACCCGGGCCCGGTCAACCGCGGCATCGAGGTCTCGGGCGAGGTGATCGACTCGCCGCAGTCGCTGATCACAGATCAGGTCGCCGCCGGGGTGGTCGTTCGCATGGCCGTGCTCTACGAAGTGCTGGCCGGGGAGCCGCCCGAAGCCCGACAGCCGGACGGCCAGGCGCCGGCGCTCGAGCCGCAAACCGCATGAGCAAGCTCGTCGCCGCGTCTCGCCCGCCGGCGGAGCTCCTGTTGCGCTCCGCGCACGTGATCGATCCGAACGCAGGCATCGACGGCGCGCACGATGTGCTTGTACGCGATGGTGAGATCGCGGAGATCGGCGCGCCCTCGAGCCTGCAGGCCCCGGCCGGGGCGCAGGTCGTCGAGGCGGAGGGCAAGCACCTGTTCCCGGCCTTCGTCGACCCGCACGTGCACCTGCGAACGCCCGGGCAGGAGCACAAGGAGGATCTCGAGACCGGCACGCGAGCAGCCGCCGCGGGCGGCTACTGCGCGGTCGTCGCGATGCCGAACACCGACCCCGTGCTCGACCACCCGGCGCTCCTGCGCGGGCTGCTGATGGAAGCCCAGCGCGATGCGCGCGTCCCGGTTGGCTTCATGGCTGCGATCAGCATGGGCCTCGCGGGTGAGCGGCTGAGCGAGATGAGCGAACTGCGCGACGTCGGCGCCGTGGGCTTCACCGATGACGGCAAGCCCGTCGCCGACGCCGGACTTCTGCGCCACGCATTTCGCTACCAGCGGCTGTGCGGGGGCGTGCTCGCCCTGCACGAGGAGGATCGCGCCCTCTCGGGCGCCGGCGTGATGCACGAGGGAGCGGTGTCGGTCGAGCTTGGGCTGGCTGGCATTCCCTCGATCTCGGAGTCGACGATGATCGCCCGCGACGCGCTGATCGCCGGGCACGAACAGGCCCGGGTTCACTTCCAGCACCTGTCGGCTGCCAGTTCGGTCGACGCGCTCGCCGCTGCCCGCGCTCGCGGCACCAGAGCCAGCGGCGAGGCCACACCGCATCATCTGCTGCTGACCGACGAGGAGCTGCGCGCACTGGACTCGAACTTCAAGATGAACCCGCCGTTGCGCACGCAGGCCGACCGTGCCGCGCTCGTTCAGGCGCTGCGCGAGGGGACGATCGAGTGCATCGCGACCGACCACGCGCCGCACTCACTCGACGAGAAGAACGTCCCCTTCGAGCAGGCGCCGATGGGCACAACCGGACTGGAGTGCAGCTTCGCCGTGCTCTACACCGAGCTCGTGCTGCCCGGCGTGATCGGGTTGGAAGTGCTGCTCGAGCGGCTCACCGCCGGCGCCCGCCTGCTCGATCTGGACGTGCCCACGATCGCCGTCGGACGCAGCGCGAATGTCTGCCTGATCGACCTCGAGGCGCACTGGACGATCGGCGAGGCGGGCTACGAAAGTCGCTCCTCCAACTGCTGTTTCGCCGGTCGCGAGGTGCGCGGGCGCAACCTGCTGACGCTCGCCGACGGCGCCGTCGCCTACCGCGAACGCGCGTTTGCCCTGAGCGCCGCATGAGCTACGTGCTGCTCGAGGACGGGGCCCGCTTCGACGGGGAGCCGGTCGGCGCGCCGGGAGCGGTCACCGGCGAGGTCGTCTTCAACACCGCGATGTCGGGCTACCAGGAGTCGATGACGGATCCCTCCTATGCCCGCCAGCTGATCACCTTCACCTACCCGCACATCGGCAACTACGGCGTCAGCCCGGCGGCGATGGAGTCAAGCCGGATCCACGCCCGCGGCGCGATCATGCGCGAGGCGCGCAACCACGCTGACCATGCGGGGGCGCAGCAAGGCTGGCTCGACTGGCTCTCAGACGCCGGCGTGCCCGCGATCACCGGCGTCGACACGCGCGCGCTCGTGCTCCACATCCGCGACGCCGGATCGATGCGCGGCGGGATCTTCCCGGCCGACTGCGACCCTCGCGAGGCCGCCGCGATGATCGAAGCCGAGCCGTCGATGGTCAACCTCGACCTGGCGCGCGAGGTGACGGCGGCCGAGCCGTTCGACCTCCAGGCAACCGGCGTTGGGGGGCCGACGATCGCTCTGATCGACACCGGCGTGAAGGGCTCGATCGTCACCCATCTGCGGGCGCGCGGCGCGAACCTGCAGATCCACCCCTGCACCAGCACCGCCGCGGCGCTGCTCGAGCGCTCTCCCGACGCCGTGATGCTCGTCAACGGCCCCGGCGATCCGGCCGCCCTGGACTACATCGTCGCAACGGTCCGCGAACTGGTGGGCCGGCTTCCGATCTTCGGGATCTGCCTCGGGCACCAGCTGCTCTGCCGCGCGGTCGGGCTGGACACCTACAAGCTTCGCTTCGGCCATCGCGGAGCCAACCACCCGGTCAAGGACCTGGAGACCGGGCGGATCGAGATCACGAGCCAGAATCACGGCTTCGCCGTGCTCGGCCCGGGTGGCGAGCGCACGATCGCCGGCGCGGAGCCGGTGCGCTGGGAGACCGCTTTTGGCCCCGCCGAGCTGACACACCTGAACCTCTACGACCGCACCGTCGAGGGTCTGCGACTGCCGCAGGCACGCGCCAGCACGGTCCAATATCACCCCGAGGCGGGCCCGGGACCGCACGACGCACTGCACCTGTTCGACCGCTTCCTGCACGAGATCGGCGCCTGATGGGGCGCCGCGAGGACCTGCGCCGGATCATGATCCTCGGCTCCGGCCCGATCGTCATCGGGCAGGCTGCCGAGTTCGACTACTCCGGCGCGCAGGCCTGCAAGGTGCTCGCCGAGGAGGGCTACGAGGTGATCCTCGTCAACTCGAACCCGGCGACGATCATGACCGATCCCGAATTCGCGGCGGTCACCTACATCGAGCCGCTGCTGCCCGGTCCGGTTAGCCAGATCATCGCGCGCGAGCGCCCCGACGCGCTGCTGCCGACGCTCGGGGGCCAGACCGCGCTGAATCTCGCCAAGGCGCTGCACGAGGACGGGACGCTCGAGCGCCACGGGGTCGAGCTGATCGGTGCCAACTACGAGGCGATCCGCCGGGCCGAGGACCGCGACCTGTTCCGCGAGACGATGCTCGGCGCCGGCCTGCGGGTGCCGCGCAGTGCGATAGCCACGAATGTCGCTGACGCGCTGGCCGCGCTGGAGGGGCTCGGGCTGCCGGCGATCGTGCGCCCGGCCTTCACGCTCGGCGGACAAGGGGGTGGTATCGCGCGTACCCGCGAGGAGTACGCGCTGGTCGTGGCGGGCGGAATCGCCGCCTCGCCGATCGGGCAGGTCCTGGTCGAGGAGTCGGTGCTCGGCTGGGGCGAGTTCGAGCTCGAGGTGATGCGCGATCGAAATGACAACGTCGTGATCGTCTGCTCGATCGAGAACGTCGATCCGATGGGTGTGCACACCGGCGACTCGGTCACCGTCGCCCCGCAGCAGAGCCTCAGCGACGACACCTATCAGCGGCTGCGCGATCAGGCGATCGCCGTGATCCGGGCCGTCGGCGTCGAAACGGGCGGCGCGAACGTGCAGTTCGCTGTGCAGCCACAGACCGGCGAGATCGTGGTGATCGAGATGAACCCGCGGGTCTCGCGCTCCTCGGCGCTCGCGTCCAAGGCGACCGGCTTCCCGATCGCCAAGATCGCGGCGCGCCTGGCCGTCGGCTACGCGCTGGAGGAGATCGCCAACGACATCACGCTGGCGACACCGGCGAGCTTCGAGCCGACGATCGACTACGTCGTCGTCAAGTGGCCGCGCTTCGCCTTCGAGAAGTTCCACGGCGTCGATGCCGGCCTGACGACGCACATGAAGTCGGTCGGGGAGGCGATGGCGATCGGGCGCAGCTTCGGCCAGGCGTTCATGAAGGCGATGCGCTCGCGCGAGCTGGACGTCCAGCCCAACGTAGATGTCACGCTGGAGGAGCTGCTGGAGCGCGTGTCGCAGCCGGGGGCGAGCCGCTATGACGAACTGCTGGAGGCTCTGCGGCGCGGCGCGACGATCGAGCAGTGCAGCGAGCGCACGGCGATCGATCACTGGTTCCTGCACGAGTTCGCGGCGCTCGCCGCCGATCCGCAGGCGCCGTTCGCGGGCATCCGCAGCTTCAAGTCCGTTGACACCTGCGCCGCCGAGTTCGCCGCCACGACGCCCTACTACTACTCGGCCTGGGAGCGCGCGGACGCCGACGGCAACGCTCGCCACGAGGTGACCCGCGGCACCCGCCCGAGCGTTGTGATCCTCGGCTCGGGACCCAACCGCATCGGCCAGGGAATCGAGTTTGACTACTGCTGCGTGCACGCCGCGATGACGGTCCGCGAACTCGGCCGCGACGCGGTGATGATCAATTGCAACCCGGAGACCGTCTCGACGGACTACGACACCTCGGACCGCCTGTACTTCGAGCCGCTGACGCTCGAGGACGTGCTCGCCGTGATCGAGCTCGAGCAACCCGAGGGGGTGATCGTCCAATTCGGCGGCCAGACGCCGCTGCGCCTGGCGGCCGGTCTCGAGCGCGCCGGCGTCCGCCTGCTGGGCACGAGTGTGGACGCGATCGACATCGCCGAGGATCGCGGGCGCTTCGGCGAGCTGCTCGCCAGGCTCGGCTACCAGGCGCCGCCGTACGCGACCGCCGGCACGGTCGAGGAGGCGGTCGCGGCGGCAGTCGAGGTCGGCTTCCCGCTGCTCGTGCGCCCGAGCTACGTGCTCGGCGGTCGGGCGATGGAGATCGTGTATTCGCCCGAGGACCTTGCCGGCTACCTGGCTCGCGCCGAGACCCGGACGGACGGGCGGGCGATCTTCCTCGACCATTTCCTCGAGAACGCGATCGAGGTCGACGTCGACGCGCTGTGCGACGGCCGCGAGGTTGTGATCGGGGGCATCATGCAGCACGTCGAGGAGGCCGGCATTCACTCGGGCGATTCCGCCTGCGTGCTGCCGCCGCACTCGCTGGGCGATGAGATGCTCGAGCGGATCCGAGAGCAGACGGCCGGCATCGCCCTCGAGCTCGGGGTCGTCGGGCTGCTCAACGTGCAGTTCGCCGTCGTCTCGGCCGGTGCCGGCGCCAGGCGGGCGGGTGCCGAGCTGTACGTGATCGAAGCCAATCCGCGCGCTTCTCGCACGGTCCCGTTCGTCTCGAAAGCCGTCGGAGTTCCGCTCGCGAAGCTCGCCTGCGGGCTGATGCTGGGCGAGTCGCTGGCCTCGCTTCAGCTGCCGCGAGACCTGATGCGCAGTGGCTACGTCGCGGTCAAGGAGGCGGTGCTGCCGTTCAACCGCTTCTTCGGTGCCGACTCGCTGCTCGGTCCCGAGATGCGCTCGACCGGCGAGGTGATGGGGATCGCGACCGACTTTCCGACGGCCTTCGCAAAGGCCGAGGCCGCGGCAGGCTCGGCGCTGCCGGACGGCGGCACGGTTTTCATCACCGTGACCGACAGCGACAAGGCGGCCGGGGCCGGGATCGCAGCGCAGTTGCACGACCTCGGCTTTCGGATCGTCGCGACGAGCGGCACAGCGCAGGCGATCGAGCGCATGGGCATCCCGGTGACGACGCTGCGCAAGGTCGCTGAGGGGTCACCGCACGTCGTCGACGCGATCTCCGGCGGGGAGGTGGACCTCGTGATCAACACCCCGACCGGCTCGGGCGCGCGATCGGACGGCTGGGAGATCCGCCGGGCCGCGGTTTCCCGCGGGATCCCGTGCATCACGACGCTCTCCGGCGGCCAGGCGGCTGCGCGCGCGATCCGTGCGGCGCGGGCGGGCGAGCCGGAGGTGCGGTCGCTGCAGGAGTGGCACGCGAGGTGAGCGCTCCGTTCGGCCGCCGTCGCGCAGCGGTGCGCCACCGGCGCAGCTATGGGCCCTACGTCGTGCTCGGAGCGCTCGACTCCACGGCGCGGGCGCAGCCCGGTCAGTTCTACATGCTCGCGAGCGCCGAGCGCTGGGGCGGAGGCGAGGGGGAGCGGCCCTACCTTGCGCGGGCGGTGTCGGTGATGGCGGTCGCCGACGACGGGATCACGGAGTTCCTGCTCGAGGACGTCGGGCCCGGCACTCGGCGCCTGTGCGAGGCCCAGCCGGGCGAGGAGCTGCTCATCGTCGGACCGCTCGGGCACGGCTTCGTCCCGCCCGGCGGCGGCGTGCTGCCGCTGCTGGTCGGCGGCGGGATCGGCATCGCACCCCTCGTCGCGGTCCAGCGGGCCTGGGGCGGAGCAGCACTGCTCGGTTTCCGCGACGGCGATCACGCCAAGGGCGCCGAGCTCTTCACCGAGGCGCTCGTGGCGACCGACGACGGCTCGGTGGGCCACCACGGCCTGGTCAGTGACCTGCTCGAAGCCGAACTGGCGAAGCAACCCCGGCCGATCTACGCCTGCGGGCCCGCGGCCATGCTCGAGGATGTCCGACGGCGCGCAGCGCACTACGAGGTGGCGTCGCAGCTGGCGCTCGAGGCGCCGATGGCATGCGGCTTCGGCGCCTGCTACGGCTGCGTCGTCGCGACCGTCGAGGGCTACCGGCGCGTGTGCCTCGACGGTCCGGTGTTCGACGGGGCGCTGTTGGCATGATCGAGTTCGCAGGCCTCGAGCTCCGCCACCGGGTGATCAACGCCTCCGGCTGCTTCGACGTGCTCGCCGCGGCGAGCGTGTTCGGCGACGAGCTCTTCGCGCAGTTCCCATTCGCTGCCTACGTATCGAAGACGATCACCCTGGGCGCCCGCGACGGCAACCCGCCGCCGCGCCTGTGGGAGAGCGCCGCGGGCATGATCAACTCGATCGGGCTGCCCAACCGCGGGTTGCGAGCCTATCTCGAGACGGACCTGCCTGCGCTCGCCGGCGTGCTGGCGGTCCCGCTGATCACGAACGTCATGGGCTCGACGCCCGAGCAGGTCGGCGAGCTCGTCGAAGCCCTCGAGCTCGAGCCGGCTGTGGCCGCGATCGAGCTGAACGTGTCCTGCCCGAACGTCGCGACCGGCCTGGACATCGGCGCCGACCCGGCGGGCCTCGAGGCGCTGCTCCGCCATGTGCGCCCGCGCAGCTCCAAGCCCCTGATCGTGAAGCTGACGCCCAACACCGCCGATGTCGCGGCGTGCGCGGCCGGAGCGCAGGCCGGCGGCGCCGACGCCGTGTCACTGATCAACACGTTGCGGGCGCTGGCGCTCGACCCCGACGGCTCGGGCGCCTGGCTGGGAGGCGGCAGCGGTGGTCTCTCGGGCCCGGCGATCCGGACCGTCGCGCTCGCGCAGGTCGCGCAGGTCGCGCGGCGCGTCACGATTCCGATCGTCGGGATGGGTGGCGTCGCGAGCGGGGCGGACGCCCGCGATCTGATCGATGTCGGGGCGACACTCGTGGCCGTGGGCACCGAGAGCTTCCGCGATCCGGCCGCTGGCGGGCGAATCGCGCGCGAACTCGATGGAGCTTTTGCGCAAATTGGGCGATGATTCACGTCGCGGCCCCACCCTTAAGATAAAACGCCTGCAAAGTGCCCGAAATAGCTCAAGTGAGCTGAAGGCGGCTGAACCTCTACTGGAGGTTTAGGTGAATTCCACGGACTGCGCTTGCATGGCGGCGCGCAGACGATAGACTCGCCGCCCATGTCGCTTGGTCAGCAGACGCTCCATAAGGGTCCCGGCACGCCGGAGCGTTCGTTCAACCAGCGCATGGATGCGCTGGCCCGAGCGAACGAGATCCGCTCACAGCGCGCGCAGCTGAAGCGCGACCTCAAGGCGGGTCGTCACTCCATCCACCAGCTGCTCCTGGACCCGCCGGAGTTCCTTGAAACCGCCAAGGTATTCGACATGCTGCTCGCCGTCCCCAAATACGGGCGCGTGAAGGTAAACAAGATCCTCACGCACTGCCGTATCTCGCCGAGCAAGACGATCGGCGGCCTGTCCGAGCGCCAGCGCGCCGAGCTGGTCTCGATGCTCCACCGCTGAGCACGGCCCGCGCCGCGCAGCTGCGATCACCAGGGCGGCGCCGAGGAGCGGCCGCAGCGCGCCATAAGCTTCGCGCTCGCCCATGGCCGCCGTATTCGTCATCACGGGCCCCTCGGGGGTCGGCAAGGGCACGTTGATCGCGGCGCTGCGCGAGCGCCATCCTGAGCTTGAACTGTCGGTGTCGGCGACCACGCGGACGCCGCGACCGGGCGAGCAGGACGGCGTCAGCTACCACTTCCTGACCGAGGAGGACTTCGATCGCCGCCTCGCCGCCGGCGAGTTCGTGGAACACGCGAGCTACGCCGGGCATCGCTACGGGACGCTGCGCGCGGAGCTCGAGCGGCGCGCCCGGGGCGGCGCACCGGTGGTGCTCGAGATCGAGCTTCAGGGAGCGCGGCAGGTTCGCCGTGCGCTTGCCGACGCGGTCGCGATCTTCATCGCGCCGCGCTCACTCGAGCAGCTGCGCGAGCGGCTCGCCGGCCGCGGCGCCGAGGATCCCGAGGCGATGGCGCGGCGCCTGGCGATCGCAGAGACGGAGCTTGCGGCGAGCGCGGAGTTCGCCTTCGTGGTGGTCAACGATTCGCTGTCTCCTGCAACCGACGAACTG